>Ga0182006_1002138_pt1 | contig 10993 bp, 7 predicted proteins | sample Sormic07211104_1_FD_123022 | JGI IMG/M metagenome (GOLD analysis project Ga0182006, IMG submission 123022) | Rhizosphere microbial communities from Sorghum bicolor, Mead, Nebraska, USA - 072115-104_1 MetaG | ecosystem: Host-associated > Plants > Roots > Rhizosphere | place: USA: Nebraska...
ACGTATTAACCCAAAACACTAAAGTATGAATAAATATGCTTTTAACCAAGGCATGCCGTATTGTTGGCTGCCGCCAAAAATACTATTGATTATGAAATTGATCATAGTGATGATGACCACCTGCCTGTTGCAGGTAACCGCCGCTACCTTTGCCCAGAAACTTACCTACAGTAAGAAAGGCGTCAGCCTGGAGGAGATTTTTAAAGAGATCAAAAAACAAACCGGATATAACGTATTGTACTCACCAGAAAAAGTAGACGATACCAAGAAAATAGATGTTTATTTTAAAGAAACCGCTTTACCAGCAGTACTGGAAAAAGTAGTGAGTGGGCAAGCCTTAGAATACACGATCAATGATAAGAATATCAGTTTAAAGCCTAAAGAGTCCACCTTTCTGGAACGCCTGGCTAATCGCTGGGCTAGCATTGACGCTTCTGGGCGTGTGGTGGATTCGGAGAATCGTCCGTTACCAGGCGCGAGTGTGAAAGTTAAGAAAACAGGGAAGGGAGTAAGTACGGATAAGGATGGAAGGTTCTTTTTGAGGAGCGTGGAAGAAGGTACTGTGCTTGTGGTGAGTTTCATTGGGTATTTGCAAAAGGAAGTGAGTGCTTCGGCGAATATGGGGAATGTGGTGTTGGAAGTGAGTTTGTCAAAATTGGATGAGGTTCAGGTGATTGCCTATGGGACGACGACAAGGAGATTGAGTACGGGGAATATTAGCACAATAAAAGCAGAGGATATTGAGAAACAGCCGGTGAATAATCCGCTACTTGCCTTACAAGGTCGTGTACCTGGGATATTTATTGAACAGTCTACTGGTATTGCTGGTGGTGGAGTAAAAGTACGTATTCAGGGACAGAACAGCATTTTGAATGGTAATGATCCCTTATATGTAATTGATGGAATACCCTATATCTCGCAGTTGCTACGTACCACAACATATGCTGGTCTGCTTAATGGTGGGAGCCCGATGAGTTTCATCAATCCTGCGGATATTGAAAGTATTGATATATTAAAAGATGCGGATGCTACAGCTATATATGGTTCACGAGCAGCTAATGGAGCGGTGCTCATTACCACAAAAAAAGGCAAAGCAGGTGATGTCAGAGTAGAGTTGAATTTACAATCTGGTTTTGGCAAAGTCGGCAAACAATTAGCTCTAATGAATACCCAGCAATATTTGAAAATGCGCCATGAAGCTTTAAAAAACGATAATTTATCGATCTCTTCGACGGATTATGATCTCAATGGTCAATGGGATACCACGCGTTATACAAACTGGCAAAAAGAACTCATTGGGGGTACAAGCAAATATCAGGATCTTCAAGGATCTATTTCAGGAGGATCACCCACGACACAATTTCTTTTTGGAGCAGGATATCATCGGGAGACAACCGTATTTCCGGGAAATTTTGCCGACGTTAAAGGATCTACAAAATTGAGTGTCAATAGCAGTTCAAAGAATCAGAAGTTTAAAATTCAAGCTAATTTAAGTTACCTGATTGATGATAATCATCTTCCAAATGCAGATTTATCTTCATTTGCAGTTCAATTAGCGCCTGTTGCTCCTGCTCTTTACAATCCTGATGGAAGCTTAAATTGGAGTCTAGACGAAAACGGCAATTCTACAATTGATAATCCATTAGCATTTTATACTTATGGTAAATACAAGAATAAAACTGCTAATCTAATTTCTAATGTTTATTTGAGCTCTCAAATTTTAACAGGTCTAGATTTAAAGAGTGTGTTTGGATATACTAATCTTCAAACCAACGAATTGAACACCATTCCTCAGCTTGCCTTTGCACCAGAATATTCAAAATATAATTTTAGATCTGCAATTTGGGGTAACAATAATATTAATTCATGGAGTATAGAACCACAACTTGCATATAGTAAGTCTATTGCAAAAGGAAAGTTAGATGTTTTAGTTGGGACAACCTTTCAACAAAGGAATAGCCATTCGTTAGGTCTACTGGGAAGTCAACAAATTAGTGACGCAGTACTTGACGATCTTAAATCAGCTCTAACGGTTAGTGTCCTGTCGACATTGGAAGAAAATTATAAATATAATGCATTGTTTGGGAGATTAAATTATATATGGAACGATAAGTATATCATAAATATAAATGCACGCAGGGATGGCAGTAGTAGGTTTGGATCAGAAAATCAGTTCCATAATTTTGGTTCAGTAGCTGCTGCATGGATCTTCTCTGAGGAAAGGCTGTTTAAGGAAGGTTTTAACATTATTAGCTTTGGTAAATTAAAGGCCAGTTATGGAACTACGGGTAGCGATCAGATTGGAGAGTATCAATTTTTAAGTGTTTATAATTCGATAAATAAAACGAATCCATACCAAGGTGTTTTAGGCTTAAAACCTAGTAACATAGCAAATCCTTCCATCGCTTGGGAAGAAACGAAAAAATTGCAAGGAGGAATTGACTTAGGACTTTTCAAAGATAAATTGTTATTCAATGCAACTTACTCTTTTAATCGAAGTTCTAATCAATTAGTAAGGTATCCTTTATCTAGATTTACAGGGTTTAATAATATACTTATTAATTTACCTGCTACAGTTCAAAATTCGGGATGGGAGTTCTCATTGTCGACTGTTAACATCGACTGGAAGAGTTTTTCATGGAAAAGTAACTTTACTTTAACTATTCAAAGAAATAAACTCGCAGATTACCCTGGGCTTGAGCTAAGTTCCTACAGTGGTACTTATTTTGTTGGAAAGCCAGTTTCAGGTCAACAGATTTTTCATTCTCTGGGTGTCAATCCAATAACAGGTATTTATCAGTTTGCTGATAAGAATGGTAATCCCACATCTTCTCCTGATTATTCAACCGATAGGACTGTATTTATAGATGTAAACCCGGTGTTTTATGGAGGCCTACAAAATAGTTTTAAATACGAAGATTTTAATTTAGATTTTTTGCTTCAATTTGTGAAGCAAAAGGCCTTTGGAAATCAATTTGGTGGAGATCCAGGTGCCTTTCTCGGTAATCAACCTATATCAGTATTGTCCCATTGGCAAAACCAAGGTGACGAGGTCAATGTACAGAAATTTAGTGCTAATGGTTCATTGAGTGAAGCAGTTGGTAATATAAGGTCTAGTGATGCAAATTGGTCGGATGCATCTTATATTAAGTTAAAGAATCTGGCTGTATCCTGGCAATTACCAAAGCAGTTAAAGAGTTACTTTCATTTGGAAAATTGCAAACTCTATATTCAGGGAGAGAATTTATTCACCATTACTGGATATGATGGACTTGATCCAGAAACAAAGAGTTTTGTATCAATCCCCCCTCTTAGGGTGATCACTTTTGGGGTGAAAATTGGTCTGTAGTGTTTTAAAAATCAAAGAAAGAGAAAAATGAAAAAGAAAATACGTTTAATAGAATTGGATTTTGTTTTCAATGATACATTTTGTAAAGTAATAGTCTTCTTTGCTGTACTTGTATCAAGCTCAATGTATGGATGTAAGAAATTCATTGAAGTGGAAGCACCAGTTACCAGTATAAATTCTGCGAATGTGTACAATACAGACTTTACTGCTATTTCGGTTTTAACCGGAATATATACAGACATTTCTGAAGGGTTGAGTAGTGGTGGTTTAGCCTCAATGACATTATTTCCCGCTTTATCTTCGGATGAGTTAACGCTATATGGAGGTATATCCAGTTCAGCAAAGTCTTATATTCCTTATTACACAAATTCCCTCACAAAATTAAATGTCGCGAATCATATAGGAAGTATATATTCAATACTTTATACCGTTAACTCCGCTATAGAGGGATTAACAGCAAGCGATAAACTTACTCCATCGCTAAAACAGCAATTATTGGGTGAAGCAAAGTTTATGAGAGGTTTCTGTTATTTCTATTTGGTTAATCTTTATGGTGACGTACCACTAGTATTAACTACAGATTATAAGGTAAATAGTGTTATGGCAAAATCGTCGAAGAATACAGTCTATGATCAAATAATTTCCGATTTAAAAGATGCCCAAAATCTGTTAAGTGATAAGTATCTAAAAGGAGATGCTGTAACAGCCTATGCTCCTGGAACAGAGGAAAGACTACGACCTACTAAATGGGCTGCCACAGCATTATTAGCTAGGGTGTATTTATATGATGAAAAATGGTTAGATGCGGAAAAGGAAGCAACATCAGTTATTAATCATTCTTCTTTGTATCAAATGACAGACCTAGTGAATACTTTTTTAAAGAATAATGTAGAAGCTATTTGGCAATTACAACCTGTATCAAAAGGTTATAATACAGAAACTGCTCGTTATTTTGTCCTTCCTTCATCTGGGCCATCGACTGTAGGTACTAATAATTTTTATTTAAGTAGATTTCTTGTAAATAGTTTTGAGTCAGGTGACCTTAGAGCAAAAGCTTGGATGAGTAGCGTCACGGTAAAAAATATTACTTATAATTATCTATTTAAGTACAAAGTTACTGAACAAAACGCTCCTTTAAGCGAATATACTGTAGTGCTGCGCCTTGCTGAGCAATATTTAATTAGAGCAGAAGCCAGGATTCAGAATCAAAACATCGAGAACGGAATTGCAGATCTCAATATTATCCGAAATAGGGCAACAGATAAAACGTCCGGAGCATTTCAATTGACTCAGCTATCAGTTTCTCTAAATAAGGATCAGGCGCTAAAAGCAGTTTTGCACGAGCGTCAGGTGGAGTTATTTATGGAATGGGGACATAGATGGTTCGATTTGAAAAGAATGGGTTACGTTAGTAAAGTCATGGATCAGGTAACCGAGGAAAAAGGTGGTATCTGGAACACCAACTGGGAATTATACCCTTTTCCCCAAGATGAGCTACAATATGATCCAAATTTAATTCAGAACACAGGCTATTAAAGAGGTATAACTGAAAAATGATCAGCAGAAGTTTCTGGTTTGCTGATTATTTCTATCCCTGGATAAGACAAACCTTTATCATATAAAAAAACACATACATGAAATTTATTAAAATAAAATGCTTGCTATTGATATTGGTTTTTTGCAAAATCAATACTGCCTTAGGTCAGAAAAAAAATATTGATTCAAATGCCTATGCGAAGTGGAGTTCTGTGAAATCTCCCAGCATAAATGCAAATGGTAAATATGCATTCTATGAAGTTGAAAACGAGCCTCTAAGGAGCAGAACATTGGTTGTTCAGTCATTGGAAAATAATTGGAAAAAAAGTTTTAAAAACGCAAAAGGGCAAAATTTCATAAGTATTAAAGGGCGAGATTATGCTGTAATTTTAAATGAAAATGACAGTCTAATGGTGATCTCCTTAGGTACGAATTTAATTCAATCTATTCCTAATATAAAGTCATTTACCACATGTCGAAATGGCGAAAGTGAATGGATGTCCTATCATTTGAATCTGATAGAGAAAGAAATAGTTTTTCAAAACTTAAATACAGGGAAAAAATATACTTATCACAATGTGTCTAACCATATTTTGGGAGATGACGGTCAAACGGTTATTTTACAAATTGAAAGAAAAGTTGGGTCACAACTATTATGGGAGTTGCGTTGGATTGATTTAGGTACTTTAAAAAGTAACTTAATATGGGAGGGAACAAAAGCTGATCGAATCGTATTGGATGTAAAACATCGCCAACTAGCATTTACCTCCGAAAATAGTCTATTTACTTACAGTATGGCTACTCGTAAACTCAATTGTCTGATCAATAATCAAAGTACACCTTTGGATTCAGGACTGAAATTAGCGGTAATCCAGCGGTTTAGTAATGATGGAAATAGGCTTTTTATTGATTTAAAAGAAAAAGAGAAACCTAAACCAAAATCAGGAGCTGTTGAGGTTTGGAGTTATCTAGACCATAAACTGCAAACGCAACAAGAAAATGAAATAAAAGCTAGAACTTATGTTTCTATTGTGGATTTGTTTAACGGTAAAATCATCCGTTTAGAAAAGGAATTCGAGCATCTGTCATTTAATTCCTTTGAAAAATCATCTGATACCGTAGGAATAATAATACATGATAGTAAACTAAGAGATGGGTTTTTTGGTAACCAATATGACTTAATCTCACTAAAAAGTGGAAAAAGAATTCCATTAAAGTACCCTCCAGAAAGCTTATCTCCTAGGGGCAAATATTTAGTTTATATTGATCAACATAATTATGTCCTATATAATATTAAAACAGGAATAGGACGTACTATACCGAAAGCATTTTCAGAAAATCGCACGAAACAATCTTTTGAAAGACATGGAATCGCAGGTTGGTTAGAGAATGATGAAGCCGTTCTCTTTTACGATGATTATGATATATGGAAAATAGATTTATCTGGACAGAATGTTCCAGTAAACTTAACTCTAGGATTGGGTAGAAAACAAAATTTGGCGTTTTCTATAGTATATGGGCAGTATTATCCTTATCCATTGGATAAATCTCAAAAAATTGTATTAGCTGCATTTAATCTAAAATCAAAACAAAATGGATTTTATAGTTTGGAATTGGGTAAAATAAATAGACCGGAGCTTCTAAGCATGGGCGATTATATTTATTGTGTTCCTTCTGGGGTTCAAGTTGAACTTGAGTATTTCTCTCCTCCGGTCAAAGCAAAAAAAGCAAATGTTTACATTGTAAGTCGTATGAATGCCAAGGAGGCACCTAACTATTTTATTACAAATAATTTTAAAACATTTAAAGCTTTAAGTAAAATATATCCTGAACGTGAGTACAACTGGTACACGACGGAATTGCATACGTGGACGTCCTTCGATGGAAAAGTTCTACAAGGCATTTTATATAAACCTGATAATTTTGATCCTGATAAAAAATATCCAGTTGTTTTTAACTATTATGATCGCAAATCAGATAACTTAAATGTCTATCTAAAGCCACAATGTGAAAATTGTAATATTAATATATCTACCTATACAAGTAATGGATATTTAGTCTTTACACCTGATATTGTTTATAAAATTGGTGATCCAATGCAGGGGACTTACGATGCCGTCGTTTCTGCTGCAAAATATATTAGTTCTTTACCATATGTGAATCCAGCGAAAATGGGTATTCAAGGCTGTAGTTGGGGGGGACTTCAAACCAATTATCTGGTAACACATACTAACTTATTTGCTGCAGCCTGTTCTGCTTCGGGTCTTGCTGATTGGATTAGTAGCTATGGAAGGTTAACCCCATCAACTGGCCAAACCCTCCTGGGAATGTTTGAAGTCGGACAATTCAGAATGGGGAGTTCTGTTTGGGAAATTCCTGATGCTTATATCAAAAATTCTCCAATCTTCCAATTAGATAAAATAACAACGCCATTTTTAATAATGCATACAAAGAGCGACAGTGGATGCCCATTTGAGGACGCTATAGAGCTTTTTAATGGGCTTCGAAGGTTGGGGAAAAAAAGCTGGATGTTGGTATATCCTGATGCTGATCATGGTGTTTACGGTAAAGATGCGGAGGATTTTAATACGCGTATGATGCAATTCTTTGATCACTATCTTAAGGACAAGCCAGCCCCCATTTGGATGACAACAGCTATACCACCCGAGAAGAGAGGATTAGTGAACGACTTGTTATATGACACCAAAATCAAAACTCCAGGATCTGGTCTGTTAACGCCTGAAGAACAGAAGACAGTAGACAGTCTAATGACAAAAAAACCAATATTGATAGAATTAAAATAACCTAATAAATAAACATATGATGAAAAATAAGACAAGAATTTTCTTGTTTCTGGTGATAGCTATGCTCAGTTTTTGGAGTATTAGTTTACAGGCACAAGAGAAAAAGAACCTGTTTACCAAGGACAATTTGACCGTTATGATCGAACATTTGAGTGATACAGAAGGTGAAGCCTTTAAGCTATTCCTGAAGAATCCGGAGAAAGTAAATGCTGTGTTGGGAAAAGAAAAAGCACAGTATGCGTTAAGAGAGGCCATATCAAAGGCTTACTTTCAAGGAATTGACCCTATAAAGAAGCCCAATTTTGACTGGACAGCTTTAAAAAAAATAATGAAGTCAAAATTTGGAGCACTAGGAATTGAAGTTCTTTATGGTAAACAAATGTATTATTACGGGGATTCTAAGGACTGGAATTCTTTTGGAAAATATTATGTGCTTTATTTTGAAAAAGCATTAAAAAGACCCGAATATATCATCAATAACATCACTTGGTCTTTGTTTGAGAATGTAGACGATCAGGAAGTGCTGAAATTTGCCTGTGATGTTGTTATGAAATATGCCATAGAGGAGTGGTATCAGAATGATCCAGTTTCATGGGATACCTATGCAAACTTGTTATATAAAACAGGGAAAAGAGATCAGGCTATAGAATGGGAAGAGAAGGCCGTGAAAATGAAAATAGGCGAACCTGATGAAAAATTATATACAGATGCCCTGGATAAAATGCGTAAGGGGATTAAAACCTGGCCCGACACGATTGCTAAGCTATAGATCATGAAAATAAAGATATTAACTCTGATGCTCTTTTTAATGGTAGGGTATTCTGCAGTAGCACAACAAGTGCTGCCACTTTATCCCGACAGCATTTCTGGAAGTACAATAAAACTTGCCAAAGAAGAGGAACCAACCTTGACCTTATATCTACCCATTAAAGAAAAAGCCACTGGAACTGCAGTGCTGGTCATCCCAGGAGGAGGGTATGGTTTTCTTGCCTTTGAAGAAGAAGGAATTGCTATAGGTAAAGCCTTTGCTGAAAAAGGTATTGCTGCTTTTGTGCTCAAATACCGGTTGCCTAAGAGAGAGGCGATGCGTGACAAAAGCTATGGACCACTCATGGACGCACAGCAGGCGATGAAAGTCATCCGGTCCAATGTTATGAGCTGGAATCTCAATCCAGCAAGGATAGGTGTGATTGGCTATAGTGCAGGAGGACATTTGGCAAGTACTTTGGGCACCCATTTCAAAGTCAGCTATATTCCGAATAGAGGTAATGTTAGCCTCCGTCCAGACTTTATGATCCTGGTTTATCCTGTGATCAGCATGAATGACCAGCTTACCCATATGGGATCCAAGATCAACTTGTTGGGCACAGAGCCAAGTAAGGAAAAAGTGGATCTGTTTTCGAATGAACTGCAAGTAGGCAAAGAAACACCTCCAACTTACCTGACCCATTGCAGTGATGATCAGATTGTGGATGTAAACAACAGCATTATGTTTTATCAGGCACTGCAGAAGAATGGGGTAGATGCGGAATTGCATTTGTTTCCGAAAGGAAACCATGGGTTTACACAGCGGTTGCCTGTGAGCGAGTGGCTAGAGCCGATGCTAGGGTTTATGAAAAGCGAGAGATTTTATGAAAACAAATAAACGAAATGTGCTGGTTGAGATTATTGCCAGCTTATTTATTTTGCTCTTCATATATGCTGCTGTGAGTAAAATCCAGGATTTTGAAAAATTCGGCGTAGAGCTGGGCAAATCCCCAATACTGAATGCTTTTTCTGGTCCGGTATCCATACTGATTCCGGTAATTGAAATTGTTATTTCTGTTATGCTCGTGATAAGGCAGTTTCAATATATGGCTTTCTATTTATCGTTTAGCCTGATGGTGGTTTTCTCTGCATACATAGTGTCTATATTAAAATTCAGCGCTTATATCCCATGCTCTTGTGGGGGAATATTGCAGAACATGACCTGGAATCAGCATCTGATTTTTAATGTGGGATTTGTGTTTTTGGGAACTGTAGCCATTTTAATTTATCCAAATACAAAGAAGAACTTATTCGAATAAGAGGGGATGCCGAAACCCTAAACAGTAGGCGATTAACTTAAAGAAACAAATATGAAAGTAAGAAATTTAATTATGACTGCTATATTTTTTGTAGCTGTTGTTAGTTCCTTTGCATTGAAAGCAGGAAGTAATCCACCTTTAATAGCGTCATTCAAGTTTAACGCAAATGGTACGATCCTTTGTATAGGTGGTTCTACCTTGCAGCCTGAATGTGGTACCACCTGGACAGGGCCCGCTTGCACAATTAATTATATGGGTACTTCCCACAATGCATTTCTTGGAGCGTCCGTTGGTCCAAATGCATGCAAACTTCCATTATTTCAACCATTCTAAAAACAAACCGGGAAATTATTATTTCCCGGTTTCTAAATCTTAACATGTTAAATACCATGATCAAAACAAGAGTTCTTTACCTGCTTTTTTGCTTTTTTTCCAGCATAGGACTGGTATATGTGCTTTTTATTTCATCAAGTTATCTGAAGGATTCTCCAAACTCGTTTATACGTAAATTACCCCCGCATGTAGTTGTAGGGGTAGGATTCTTGCCTTTAAATCCTTCATCTTATTACTTTGTTGGAAATGATCAGAATCTAGTTTACTTAGGCAACCGGGGTGTTTTTAATCAACTTATACGAGTCGATCTGGAAGCAAAACAAACTCAACTATTAAAGATTAAAGCTCCTGATTCTCTTCATGTTTTTAATGATGTTCAGTTACGAATTGATTCGGGACATGTTTTTCTTTTGGAAGGCATGAAGTCTCAGGTTTGGACAGGAAATCTTAAAGATCTAAAAGTTATGGATAAAATAAATACTCCAGGATTTATAGCTGCGCTTACGCTTGATAATGGGTCTTTGATTTTAAAATCAACCAAAAAAGAAGAGGGTATGCTTTTAAAGCAAGACCATAGATCAGGTCAACTGACGATTGGAAAGGATTTACTTCAGAAACAGGTGGATGGATTTTTCTGTACAGATGGAAATTTAGCGAAAGTTCCTCATTCTAATAGAATCTTCTATACCTATTACTACCGCAATCAGTTCATCTGTGCAGATACGAACCTAAATCTGCTTTACAGAGGGAAAACAATCGATACTGTTGCGCATGTGAAAATCAAGATAGCCAAGATCAGATCAAGCAACCAGATTACTTTATCGGCTCCTCCAGTCTATGTGAATAAGCAAAGTACAGCTAATGAAAAGTATCTGTTTATTCACTCAGCATTGAAAGCGGACAAT
>Ga0182006_1002139_pt1 | contig 10979 bp, 8 predicted proteins | sample Sormic07211104_1_FD_123022 | JGI IMG/M metagenome (GOLD analysis project Ga0182006, IMG submission 123022) | Rhizosphere microbial communities from Sorghum bicolor, Mead, Nebraska, USA - 072115-104_1 MetaG | ecosystem: Host-associated > Plants > Roots > Rhizosphere | place: USA: Nebraska...
AGGAAACCAATTCGAGGTTCCTGCAAATTCATCATTTAAAGTAAAAGCGGCTGTGCAAACCGCCTATCTTTGCCAGTATAGATAAAATTAAAAAAGCCGTCATCTCGACCGAAACGCAGTGGATTTGAAAGATCTATATCGATAGATTTAGCTTCGCTGAGCACTTCGTGGTTCTCGACTTCGTTGCACTTCGCTCGAAATGACGGCCTCCATAGGCTTAATTCCACTTACTTCTTCCCGATCACAACTTCTATAAAATTTTCTGTAGTAAGGTATCTATTAGCCATTACCAAGAGCTCTTCAGCAGTGATTGTCTTCACTTTTTCGATGTATTTGGTATAATAATCATAATCCAGTCCTGCAAAATAAATATTTTTGAATTTGTCGGCATGTGAAAAAACGTTCTCCAGGCTGCCCAACATTGATCCCAGCATGTAGTTCCGAACCAGATCCAGTTCTGCTGCTCCAACGGGTTCATTTTTCAATAATTCGATCTCTTTGTAAATTTCTGTTAGTGCGGCTGAACATACATCTGCACCCACTTCGGTTGCAATAAACAGATAACCTGCCTGCTGTAATGAAGAAATACCAGAACCGATTCCGTAAGTATAACCTTTATCTTCGCGGATGTTGTTCATTAAACGCGAACCAAAATACCCGCCTAAAATTGTGTTTAACACCTGAAGCCCGCAAAAATCCTCATGTTTGCGGTTTATAGCCAACTGGCCTATTCGGATAGCCGATTGTAATGCATCTGGCTTTTCGGTATAAAGTACTTTTTTTTCAGTGGGCGTAAAACTAAAGTTATTTTTTATGGCATCACTTTTTTCCCAATCGCGGCCAAAAAAATCATTTAAAAGCTTAAATCCCGCATCATCGAACTTACCTGATATCACTATGGTGCAGTTGTTCGGAGCATAAGCAGCCTTAAAATAATCAAGCAGATCTTCACGTTGTAAGGCATCGTAATGGGCTGCTTTAATATTGACGCCATAAGCGGTATCGCCAAACAAAGCATTGGCAAATTCCTTTCTGGAAAGAATATCATTCTTTTTCAGGTTAACCTGTAACTTCTGCTTCTGGTTCTGGATATAAATATCAAGTTCATGCTGTGGAAACTGGCTTTCTGATAAAACATCTTTCACAACCGGTAATACCGAATGTAAATGTTTATTCAACGTGTACAATGTTACCGAAGATTGATCCTGTACATATTCTGTTTGAAAAAATGCACCGTAAAAATCAATTTTTTCGGCTATTTCCCTTGCGGATAATTGATTTGTTCCATTGTTGATTAATGCGCTTACCGCAATGGCCTGCAATGGTTTTTCCAGGTTCCAGTTTACATTATCAAAAATAAACTCAATCCGTACCAGATCCTGTTCTCCGGAATAAATGGTATAAACGGGTACACCATTATCCAATACCTGTTTTTGCGGATGGATAAATTTTATGTTAGACACCTGCTTAAAATCAGGTGCTTGTTGTCTGTTAAGCATTTTCTTCGGTTAAATAATATAAAGTAGATGATGATTTAGGATTAAAAGTTTCGTTAGATATCCTTTTGATATCTTCTGCGTTTACTTTTAGGAACTCTTCGGTTTCACTGTTCAATATGGCGGCATCGCCCAACAGCTCATAGTAAGCCAGATTCATTGCTTTATCCAGCAGGTTCATCTCAGAAAAAACAAGTACCGATTCTACCTTATTTTTCACTTTAGTTAACTCCGTTTCTGAAACAAGTTCAGTTTTTAACTTCTCAAGTTCAGCCCAGATGGCTTTTTCTGCCGCTTCGACTGTTATACCTTTCACCAGTTTACCCTCTATAATGAAAAGTCCCGGATCCAAACTGCTTGAAATATAAGCATTGATATCACTAAAAAGTTGCTGTTCCTTTAACAGGCTATTGTATAACCGCGAAGACTGGCCACGCGATAAAATATCTGACAATAAATCAAAAGCGTAATAATCCCCGCTTAATCGTCCGGGCATTTTAAAAGCCATGTAAATCGCATTTAAAGGGACGTTAGCCTTAACTGTTTCTTTTCTGGCTTCGGTTTGCGGATCTTCCTGAACTAAATTCCGGTTATATTTCTCACCCGCAGGGATCGGTTCGAACCATTTTTCGGCCAGTTTTTTTACATCGGCTGTTTTCACATTTCCGCCAACAACTAAAATTGCGTTTTGCGGCGTATAATGTTTCTTAAAAAATGATTTTACATCATCCATTGTGGCATTTTCGATGTGCGAAAGCTCTTTACCTATCGTTGCCCAACGGTAAGCATGCTTCTGATAAGCCAGCGGACGTAATTTTAACCAAACATCGCCATAAGGCTGGTTAAGATAACGCTGTTTAAATTCCTCACTTACCACATTTCGCTGGGTATCCAGGCTCTTTTCAGAGAAAGCCAGGCTCAGCATCCGATCGCTTTCTAACCAAAAAGCAGTTTCGATATTTTCTGCTGGCAAAGTGATGTAATAATTGGTAATATCGTTACTCGTAAAAGCGTTGTTCTCTCCCCCTACCCGTTGTAAAGGTTCGTCATAACTGGGAATGTTTATCGATCCACCAAACATGAGGTGCTCGAACAGATGAGCAAAACCCGTTTTTTCGGGGTCCTCATCACGGGCACCAACATCATATAAAATATTTAAAACTGCCATTGGCGTTGTTGCATCTTCATGCACCAAAACTTTTAACCCATTGGCCAGTGTAAAACGATTAAAATCTACCATAGGTGACAAAGATAATCGAATTGTTGAATTGCTAAATTGTTTAATCAATTAATCTGGCAAACACGACATAATTTTTTTCTTAAAATTCTGCAAACAAATTTGTAATTTTTTTATTACCTGTAATTATATAATTTTACAAAAATAAAACCAGAAGAAATATGCTCACCTATGCTATAATCGCGCTCGTTTTAGTGGCAACAAGTCTTTTTTTACTCAATTTTAGGAGGGAAAGCAATTGGCGCAAAAACAATAATGATACGTTTAGTTTTGTTATCTCACTAATATCCACCTTTACAGGATTGTTTATTGCCCTGGCGGTTAATACTTTTCTGGATAACATCGACAAAAAAAACAACTTAATTAAATTGTTGAACACCACTAATCTGGCAATAGAAAACTGCCAGATGAAAACGAAAGGAATGTATTTAAATACTTCCAATGCCGGACTGAATCTAACCGAAACCCTAAAGAAAACGCCTGTTGAACTACCTAAGTTATATCCCCAACTCGCAACAAATAGTTTGGTTAACGACTACTTTACACCAAATGCTTTTCAAGCTTATATTGTTTGTATAGACAATATGGAAACCTTTGTTAAAAACCTAAGCAATACCGAACAGAACAACAATGGAACGAAAATTGAGATTCTTAACCGGTATTTAAAATATTTAGAATTTGCTAAAAGTATTAACAATTTAGAAGTTGAAAGGCTCGGTGGGAACATTACTGAAGAACAGGAAACCACTTCTTTAAAGAAAATAGTTGACCAATTTACTACGTCGAAATAACATGAAAAATATCATTATAATCTGTTTGTTAACCTTGGGTTTAGCTGCCTGCAACACAGCTACAAAAAAGGAAGAAAAAATTGATTTTACTAAATCATATGAAACAGCGGCGCTCGCATTAACCGATGCACAACTGAATTATGATGCGGCAGTAGCAAGTGAGGATACCGCAAGAATAGCAGCTGCAAAAATACAGTTGGAAACCGCCAAAACAAATTATTTAAACAGTAAAACCTATTATACTGCAAATGGGGGCATTGTAAAAGCAGAAGATGATCAATTGCTTGCCAAAGCAAATACTTCTTTAGGTAAACCCATTAATGACACAACCACTGTGGCCACTACGGCCGGAAAGTTTATAGATAGTACCAGGGTAAATGCTGATAAAAAGGTGAAACAGGTAATAGGCGCCATTGCAACTGGTGAAAGTAAGGTTAAACAAGTTTCAGATGCAGTTGCGGTTGGTCAAACTACAGTTAAAAATAATGTTGTAAAAGCTAACGAAGGCTTAAAAAAGGTTAATGACAGTACTAAAAAGCGTTTAGAGGAAATAAAAAAACAGGGAAATGATTTGCTAAACCTGTTTAAACGTAAGGCTGATACCACTAAAAATAATTAACAATGCACTGTTTTTTTATAAAACTGTGATTATAGTGATGCTTATTTCGAGTATTTTTGCTTTATGAATACAGCCGATTTACTGCAGCGGGCGCTACATTTTGATTTTTTAACGCAAGAAGAAGGTGTATACCTATACCACCATGCCGATACTGCATCATTGATGTTTGTAGCTAATGAGCTAAGAAAAATTCAAGTCCCTAGCGGTAAAGTAACCTGGCAGATCGACCGTAATGTAAATACCACCAATGTTTGTATTGCAAACTGTAAATTTTGCAATTTCTTCCGCAGGCCTGGTCACGAAGAAAGTTATATTACCGACATTGAGACCTATAAAGTTAAAATTGAAGAAACTTTCCGTTTAGGCGGAGATCAGTTATTATTGCAGGGCGGTCATCACCCTGATCTGGGCCTGGCTTTTTATGCCGATCTATTCAAAAAGTTAAAGGAGTTATACCCCGATTTAAAACTTCATGCCTTAGGTCCGCCAGAAATTGCCCACGTGGCCAAGCTGGAAGGCATCACGCATACCGAAGTATTGAAAACACTTAAAGAAGCCGGGATGGATTCACTTCCTGGAGCCGGTGCTGAAATTTTAAACGATCGGGTAAGACGGCTAATTTCCAAAGGTAAATGCGGCGGGCAAGAATGGCTAGATGTAATGCGTGCCTGTCACCAGTTGGATATCACCACTTCAGCAACCATGATGTTCGGCCATGTAGAAACCATCGAAGAGCGTTTCGAACATTTGGTATGGATCCGTCAGGTACAAAGTGAAAAACCAGCCGATGCCAATGGATTTCTGGCCTTTATTCCATGGCCTTTTCAGGATGACGGCACTTTATTAAAACGACTGCGTGGTATCAGCAATACAGTAACTGCCGATGAATATATCCGGATGATTGCCCTGAGCCGTATTATGCTGCCAAATGTTAAAAACATCCAGGCCAGTTGGTTAACTGTTGGAAAAACGACTGCCCAATTATGCCTTCATGCAGGAGCAAATGATTTTGGATCGATCATGATTGAAGAAAACGTAGTATCGGCAGCCGGTGCACCACATCGTTTTACAGCAAATGGCATCCAACAATCCATTAAGGCTGCAGGTTTCGAACCACAATTACGTGGTCAAAAGTATAATTACAGGGATTTGCCAGAGCATTTGGAAGAGCAGGTGATTACCTATTAAAAAAGTGTAAGCGGTAAGATGGGGATGAATAATGGGGGAGCAGTGCTAATTTTCAATAATCAATAGTGACAAGAGGTCTGGTAAATTGCCAATTCATAATTCGGTAGAAACACAAGATGGGCCCCGCTTTATCCATCTCAAAATATCACAATCCTAAAATCTAAACAACAAAGGGAAGTAAAACCAAAGTTCTACCTCCCCTACCTTAAACGAAACATTACCTAATTAATAATGTCAATATTTTAGTGTACTACAATCTTTTACCAGGCTGTAAAAACAGGTTGGCAATCGTTACCACACTCGCCTTATCTAAAGGTTCATCAAAGCTTTCAACAGCAGCGGCCTTGGTAATACCTGAGAAACCACCAATTCCTACAATATTTGCTCCAGCCTGCACGGTTAAATCTTCACCGGCATAAACAGCATCAACAGCTGCTACACCTGAATCATTTGCCTGTCCCGAAGCACCTAGGCTAACCCATGGTTTATAAACGGTAGAGCCAGCAGCTGTACGCATTTGACGGATGTGAGAAGCATGACGTGCTTCAACAGAATGGATTTGAAGTGCAGTTTGCAATACTCCCGGAGCAGCCATTAAATTGGCGGCCTGGCCTTTGTATGCCCTAACCCCGGTGTCTTCAAAACCTTGTGCTACAGCTAGGAATGTATTATAATCCGTGTATACATTCGCAAATGTACCACCTGCCCTAAAATCGGTATCTGCATAGGCAATTGGTGTACGTGCGGAACTTCCTAAAGCGCCTACCAATAAATCAACGTGCGCCTTCTCATGGTCACGAATGGTAGTAATTGCTGTTTTAGCTGCTGCTGTTGGATAAGTGAAAGTAACATCAGTACCTAACAATGCGTGGTTGTAAAAATGATATTCTAAATACTCTAAAGCAAGAGCGAAATTTAAAACGTCTGCAACACCTGATGGTAAAGAGGATTGTCCATATGCTTTTTGAAACATAGAACCCAAAGCCAGCGGCATAGCAGCCAATGAGATTTTCTTACCGATGTTAAAAAAGCTTTTCATGGCAGCTCTTCTCGGGTTTAAACGCTCATAAACCTCACCATCAACTTTTTCAATTTCTTCTAATATATTTACGATATTCATGATTTCTAGTTTAAAGATTTAAAGATTGATAACATTAATTTTGGTTTTGATATATTTTGAAGCAACAGCCAAAACCTTATCTGGTGTTAAGGCTGCATCTAAGCCACCCGAATTATTGGCACCTAATGAGGTAAGGCTATTAAGATCTGCAAATGATCCGTTTGAGACCATATCACGAACATAAGCAGCGTGGCGGGCCTCAACCGAAACAATTTTGCCTGCCAATAATAAAAACGTGCCGTTTTTAAGTCTTGGTCCTGCACCATTGTAGGCTGCAACACCTAAATCCTCAAAAGCCATAGCAGTGGCCAAAACGCTAGCTTCACTGCTAAAATCAATTGATGAAAAATCTACCTCTAAACTTCCGATAGCAGATGTGGAAAGGGCTGCTTTAAAAAATTCCCTGTGTGCAATCTCATGAAACTGGATATCCTGAAAATAGGCTTTCTTTGCTGCAGCATTAGTACCCGTAAACTGAGTATTGCTATTAGCAACTTGGATGTAAAACGCGGCCTCCAATTGCTCCAAAGCATAAGCATAATTTAATACACCAGTATCATCTTTAAAATCCAGTGTTGCACCATTCATTGTTGGGTTATCATAACCGCGATCTTTACTACAGCCAGCAGCTACTAAAGCAATACCGGCAGCACCTGCACCTGCATACTGCAGAAAAGATCTTCTGCCCACAGCTTTGTCAAACAAACTTTTCTCCTGAAGCTCGCTTTTTGTTTCTAGTTCATTGTTTTTCATAGTCATCTATGTTTTAGTGGTTTTGAATACGTTTGATGATACATACGTGACAATTTGGATACTGGTTTTTTCGATTTGCATTTTTTTTTATAAGACCATTTTAATACATTCACCAACCTATAGCTATGACTACACTAAAGGCCATTATTGTTGATGATGAGGAGTTTGCACGATCGTCATTATTTTTTTTACTGCAACAGAATTGTCAGCAGGTAGAAATTACCGGTATAGCAAGATCTGTAAACGAGGCAAAAGACATTTTGGACCATCACCCTATTGATCTTATCTTTTTGGATATTGCCATGCCTGGCGGAAATGGTTTTGAATTGGTGGCCGATGCACAAAAACACAATGCTGCCATAATATTTACTACCGCCTACGATCAATATGCATTAAAAGCAATAAAGGCAAATGCGCTCGATTACCTGTTAAAACCAATTGATATTGATGAACTTAAAACAGCGGTAGACAAAGTTTCACAACACATCAAATTATTTAAAAGCCAGAACGAGAATGATGAACGAATAAACAATCTGGCTTCCAGTTTAAGTTCGAGATCAGAGATCAGGAAACTTACCCTTCCTTACGGACAGGGTTTTAAGATGATTGATATTGATGATATCATTTATATTGAAGCCGACAGTAACTATTCTATTGTACACCTAAACAACCACGAAAAAATCACTGTTTCTAAGGTTTTAAGGGAGTTCGAAGAATTATTGCCAACTGATCAGTTTGTCAGGATACACAAATCAAGCATTATCAACCTTAATTACTTAAAGGAATATAATTCTAAAAACGGACTGCAGGTTTTCCTAAAAAACGGTGAAAGCATTAACATTTCGAGGAGAAGAGCGAGCGATTTTTTTGAAAAAATAAAGTTATTTACCAAAGCAAATAGTGATCATTAGTCCGCATATAAAAAGAAAACAACTGGCTCAAAAAGCTACTCTGAAGTTTAGCTTCAGCAGTTTTTTTATTGCTTTTTTATTTCTGATCCTGGGTTTTATCGTACCTCAAAAACTTTTTTCGCAAACTACTTATCTCCCCCATTATAACACTAAAAACGGTCTTGCCAGCAATAACTGTTATTACATTTTACAGGATAAAAAAGGTTTTATATGGATTGCCACCGATAATGGATTGAGCCGTTTTGACGGAACAAACTTTCAGAATTTCACGATAGAAGATGGTTTGCCAGATACGCAGATCCTGCAGATGAAAGAAGATAAAGAAGGCCGTTTATGGTTTTTTGCACTGAATGGTCAGCTCAGCTACTTAAAAGAAGGAAAGTTTTACAACCAGAGCAACGATGAACTCCTTAAAAAACTCAACTTTAATACCGTAATTGTTTCCTTTTTAATTGATCAATCAGGGCGGATCTGGCTCGGAACAAACGCCAACCTGATTGTGTGCTGGGATGGAAAGACCATTAGAAAATATATCTCTCCAAATCAAAAGGACAAATTTATCAATGCTTTTATCCATGAAGATGAACAAGGTAACATATTTGCATATAGCGATTTAAGTGTACAACAATTTAATGGAAGAACATTTACCCTGACCAAGTCAAAAGTACAACCCATTTCTTATATGACGGCTGCCAATAGCAGCAACAGATCTTTATTTTATCTTGATAATGGTGGATTAAAACAATACAGGCACGGAATCATCAACGAGCTTATTTCCATCCCGCAAAACCTGATCAAAAACATGTCGGGATATTTTTATTACGACGTTAGCAGCAAAGAGGTTTGGCTGTCAAACGCTAATGGCGCTTTTGCGCTTGATAAAAGCGGAAAAACGGTGCAGTACCTGCAGGATATTCCGGTTAACCAGGTGATTAAAGATAATAACCAGAACATGTGGTTTGCTACCAATCAGGGCATATATATGCTGCCGAACATGAATAACCGCTTATCGATTATTGATGCAGAATCTGGCCTGAGCAGCAATGTAATTAAAAGCATCACCAAAGACGGGAAAAACAGACTGTGGTTGGGTACTGATGATGCGGTAATCGACGTACTGAGCATCAACAATTATCAGGTTGATGAAATTGGGTTAGATGATTTTAAAAAATACAAAACCATTAAACAGCTAACTTTCGACCCTAAAGACCAAGCCATCTATTTCGCGTCTGATTATGGAATGGGTGTTTTCAAAAATATTTACAACAGCAGTAGCGATGTAAGTTATTTAAAGGAATCAAATAATTCGATGTTTGTGATCAAACACTTTAGCGTTGCTGAAAACAACAATCATCTTGCCCTAGCGCTATCATCAGGTGTTGTTTTCCTATCAGACAGAACCAGTAAACTTGAGTTTAATGCAGCAAAATATCGCGAAAAGGAGGATTTTTTTAAAGACAGGTCCTATCACGTTTTTTACGATCGTGAGGGCAATTTGTGGTTTTCAAATGTTAACGGACTTTCTCAATTTTCGAAAGGAAAACTGGTTAAACACTATGAGAACCATCCCCTGCTAACCAAAAGGATCAATGATATCCAGCAGCTTGCCGATGGGACATTGATTCTGGCTACCGATGGTTATGGCTTAATTTTTTATAAGAACAAACAGATTACCAGACAAATTACTCAAAAAGACGGCTTAACCAATAATATCTGCACAAAAATATTCATCAAAAACAACGAAATATGGGTATTAACCAACAAAGGCGTTAACAAAATAGCCAATTACCCGAATGAACTTAATGTAGCCAATTTCGACTATGGAAAAGACCTGTTAAGTGATGATATAAACAGTTTGTATATTGATGACAGCACGGCTTATTTTGCTACAAACAAAGGGCTGATTCTTTTTAAATACAACAATAAAAATATTATTAAAAACCTCCCTAAGGTATATGTTACTTCTATCATTAAAGATAACGAACGTTTACCTGTTGATCAGGATAATTTTACTTTCGAAACGGGTAATAATACCATACTCTTTACCTTTAGCGCCGTTGATTTTACCACCAGTGATATCACCTACCGGTACCGTTTAAATGAAAATTCGGCCTGGATAGAAACCCGAACGAGGCGTTTGGATTTTTCATCGCTGCAATCAGGCGATTATGTGTTTGAAGTAAGTGCAAAAAGCCAAAACGGTAGTTGGGGTGAATCTGCAAAAATTGCCTTTACCATTAAAAGTCACTTTTGGCAAAGCCTATGGTTTTTATCCATTTTAATATTGCTTGTGGCTTATATTTTTTATAAAGTGGCTGTTTATATCACCCGCAAGCAAAAGGATAAGGAACAAGCCCAATTGTTGTTAAAAAACAAAGTGCTGATGTTAGAACAACAGGCACTGCAGGCAATGATGAATCCCCATTTTGTATTTAATGTAATGAACTCCATCCAGCATTATATTAACACGCAGAACACAGCGTCTGCCAATAAGGTTTTAACGGGATTTGCCAGACTGATCAGAAAAAACCTAGAGATCTGTACCAAGAGTTATATCTCTCTGGAAGAAGAATTAGAATACTTAAACCTCTACCTGAAACTGGAGAAGAACCGGTTTGGTGACAAATTAGACTATATTTTTAATGTGGATAATGATATAGACAGGGAGGAAACGTTTATTCCATCTATGTTGTTGCAACCATATGTAGAAAATGCTATATGGCATGGCATTATGCCAAAAGAAACTGGCGGTAAAATCATGATCAATATTAAACTGATGGATGAATTCTATCTTAATATTGAAATTATAGACGATGGCATTGGGATTGAAAACTCCTTAAAAGACAAAAAAGAGACACATATTA
>Ga0182006_1002140_pt1 | contig 10974 bp, 10 predicted proteins | sample Sormic07211104_1_FD_123022 | JGI IMG/M metagenome (GOLD analysis project Ga0182006, IMG submission 123022) | Rhizosphere microbial communities from Sorghum bicolor, Mead, Nebraska, USA - 072115-104_1 MetaG | ecosystem: Host-associated > Plants > Roots > Rhizosphere | place: USA: Nebraska...
AGCTACGAAATCGCCGCTGCCGCTGCCGAAGTCGAAGAAGTCCAGCCAGCCGCTGCGACCCGCACCCTGGTTCGCCAGGAAGCTGCAGTGAAAACTGCGCCGGCCCGCGCCAACGCACCGGTGCCGACCGAAGTTGCACCTGCCGCACCTGCTCCGGCACCGGTTGCCGCGCCTGAGCCAAGCCTGTTCAAGGGTCTGGTGAAGTCGCTGGTCAGCCTGTTCGCCACCAAGGAAGAGCCGGCCGCACCGGTCGCGGTTGCGAAACCGGCTGCCACCGAGCGTCCAGCGCGCAACGAAGAGCGTCGCAACGGTCGTCAGCAGAGCCGCAACCGTAACGGTCGCCGCGATGAAGAACGCAAGCCGCGCGAAGAACGTGCTCCACGTGAAGAGCGTGCACCACGCGAGCCGCGCGAAGAGCGTCAGCCACGTGAAGCCCGTGAGCCGCGTGAAACCCGCAGCGAAGCGCCGGTAGCACGCGAAGAGCGCGCACCACGTGCCCCGCGTGAAGAACGTGCACCGCGCGCCCCGCGTGAAGATCGCAAGCCGCGTGGCGAGCGTGAAGAACGCGTGCGTGAACTGCGCGAGCCACTGGACGCCGCGCCAGCCGCAGCCGTTGCTGCCGTGACCGCTGAAGAGCGTCCGACCCGTCAGCCACGCGAAGAACGCGCTCCGCGTCCACCGCGTGAAGAGCGTCAACCGCGTGCCGAGCAGGCCGCTGCTGCCGTCGCTGAAGAAGAAGTGAACAGCAACAACGAAGAGCAACTGCCGGAAGACGGTCAGGATAACGCCGAAGGCGATCGTCCACGTCGTCGCTCCCGTGGCCAGCGTCGTCGCAGCAACCGTCGCGAGCGTCAACGTGATGCCAACGGCAACGTGATCGAAGGTTCGGAAGAATCCGAGTCCGCTGAAAACGCTGGCGAGCCAAGCACTGCCGATCTGGCCGCTGGCCTGGCTGTCACCGCTGCCGTTGCCAGCAGCACCATCAGCGCTCCGGCAGAAGCCGAAGCTCACGAGCAGGCCGAACGCGCCACCGCCGCCACACTGGAAACTGCTCCAGTCGAAGCGCCGGTTGTCGAAGCCACCACTCCAGTGGAAGTGACTGCTGCACCGGAAATCGAAGTCGCTCCGGTCCGCGAAGCTCAGCCTCAGACTGAAGCAACTGCCGAACCGGAAGCCGTCGTCGAAGCACCAGCGGCGGTCACTGAGCCAGCGGTAGAAACCGTCAGCGAAAACGTGACCAAAACCGTGCGTGAAGTTCGCGAAGAGCAGACTGCGTTCAACTGGGTTGCCGAGCCAGCCGTCACCGAAGCTCCAGCGCCAGTTGCTGAAGCCGAAGTGCCACAAGCCATGGTTTCCGAGCCAGTAGTTGCAGCAGCAGAGCCGGCGCCGACACCAGTGGTTGAAACTCCGGTTGCCGAAGCTCAGGTTGAAGAAGCACCCGCCGCAGTCGAAGCGCCAGCGCCAGTGGTTGAAGCGCCGGCTCCGGTCAGCGCCCTGACGCCAAACGGCCGCGCGCCAAACGATCCGCGTGAAGTGCGTCGTCGCAAGCGTGAAGCCGAGCGTCTGCAGAAGGAAGCCGAACTGGCTGCCGCTGCGGCTCCGGTTGCTGCCGAACCAGCCCCTGCAGCTGAAGTGATCGAGGCAGCCCCTGCCCCGGTCGCGGAAGAAGCATCGGTTGAAGCGGTGATCGCTGAAGCACCACGCTCCGTTCAAGATGCGGTTGAACAGCACGAAGAAGCTCAGGAAAAAGAGCACGAGCCTAAACCCCTCGTGTAATTCCTGAAGCCGTTAAAAAGCCCCGCCTGGTGAAAGCCTGGCGGGGCTTTTTACTGCCTGCAATCCAGCATCATCCGGAACCTTTGTGGGAGCGAGCCTGCTCGCGAGAGCGGTGGGTCAGACAATATTCATGTAACTGAACCACCGCATTCGCGAGCAGGCTCGCTCCCACAAGGGATACAACACGGCTCAGGGCCGAGGAAATACCAGAGATTCGGGCACATCGATATCCCACAACACGCCAGGATCATCCACCGCCACTTCCACCACCCTACCCTGCGCAAACAATGGCCGCGCCCCACGATCGCCGGTCAGCGCCTGTAACTGCGCGCCAAACGAGCGACCAAACCCCACCGGATGGCCAAATTCGCCACCCAGCACCGGCACGCTCACCGCGTCATCCGCCATCGCCGCGACCACTCGCTCGATACTCGATGGCAGGATAAACGGCATATCGCCAAGCATGATCAACCAGCCATCTGCATCAGCACTGGCCGCAACACCTGCGGCAATGCTGTCGCCCATGCCGGTCGACTCGATCGACACCACGTCGCAGCCATAAGCCTGGGCCATGCGCATCGCCTGCGGTCGAGCCTCGGTGGTGACCAGCACGCGTTTGTCGAGACTGGCCGGCAGGTTCACCAGTACCTGCTCGATTACCGAGCGAACCGCGCCGTCGCGCCCGGTGCAGTCAGCGAGCAATTTGTCTTTGTCGGGGCCTGCGATCTGGCGAAAGCGATTTCCCTCGCCCGCCGCCAGCACGATCACTGCGATGGATTGGCTCATGCACCCTCCAGCGGTTTTTTCTGCTTCAACTCCACACCGTTCTTGATCGCAACAATTTCCGCCAGCAAGGACAAGGCGATCTCTGCCGGCGAATGACTACCGATGTGCAGGCCGATCGGCCCGTGCAAGCGATCAATCGACGCTTGCGACAAGCCTAGCTGAGCCAGATTTTCCCGGCGCTTCTGGCTGTTGACCCGCGAACCGAGCGCGCCGACGTAGAACGCCGGCGAGTCGAGCGCGGTGAGCAAAGCCATGTCATCCAGGCGTGGATCGTGAGTCAAGGCGACAATCGCCGTGCGTTCGTCGGTCTGGATGTTCAGCACCGCCTCGTCCGGCATGCCGGGGACGAAACGGCCATGCTGCTCTTCCCAGCCGTAAACGAACTCGGTGCGCGGATCGCAGATCAGCACTTCAAAATCCAGCAGCCGCGCCATGTCGGCGACGTAGCGCGACAACTGCCCGGCACCGATCAGCAACAAGCGCCAGCGCGGACCATAAATCGCTCGCAGAGTCTTGCCGTCGAACACCAGCGAATCGGACTTGCTCGCCGGAGCCAGCCGCACCTCGCCGGTTTCGATATTCAATTCCCGAGCAACGATTTCATGGTTTTCGCAACGCTGCAGCAACTCGGCGACCCACGCCGGGTCGCCGACGCGCTCTTCGGTCAGGCGCAGGGTGCCGCCGCAAGGCAGGCCGAAACGCGCGGCCTCCTCGCGGGTCACGCCGTAAGTAATCATCTGCACCGGCGGGCCGTCAGTGGCGATGCGACCGTCGTGCAATCGCGCGATCAGGTCATCTTCGACACAGCCGCCTGACACCGAACCGATCACCACGCCGTCCTGGCGCAAGGCGAGCATGGCGCCGGGCGAGCGCGGCGCGGTGCCCCAGGTCTGTACCACGCTGAACAGCACCACCCGCTGTCCGGCGCGGCGCCATTCGAGGACGCTGCGCAGGACGTTGAGATCGACGCTGTCCATTTACGCCTCCGCCTTCTGCCAGCCTTGCAACTGATACCGCACCGGCAGATTGCGGATGCGCTTGCCGGTGGCGGCGAAGATCGCATTGCACAGCGCCGGGGCAATCGGCGGCACACCCGGCTCACCAACGCCACCCAACGGCACGTCACCCGGCGGCGTGACCAGATGCACGGCGACTTCCTTGGGCGCCAGCGACATGCGCGCGACCTCGTACATGTGGAAGTTGTCCTGCTGGACTTTGCCGTCCTTGAAGCTGATCTCGCCGAGCACCGCGTTACCCAGACCCATGACGCACGCGCCTTCGAACTGCGAACGGATGCGCTCAGGGTTGATCTGCGGTCCGCAGTCGACGGCGATGTCGGCCTTGTGCACGATCAGCGAACCGTCGTCCTTGACCTCGACTTCGATCACCGCCGCTACATAAGTGACGAAGCTGTAATGCACCGCCAGACCGAGCCCACGGCCCTTGGGCAGCTTGCGCCCCCAACCGGCGGCCTTGGCGGAAGTTTCCAGCACTGTGCGCATGCGCCCGGTGTCGATCGGGTAACGCTCGGGCGATTCGCCGTAGTTCCACTCTTCGCTCAAGGTGCGTGGATCGATCTGCCGATCCGGGCCGAGCAATTTGATCTGGTACTTGAGCGGATCTTCACCGGCCTTGTGCGCCAGTTCGTCGACGAAGCTTTGAATCGCGAAGCCGTGGGGAATGTTCGACACCGAGCGGTACCAGCCGACCCGGGTGTGCACCTTGGCTTCGGGGTTTTCCAGGCGCACGTTGGGAATCGCGTAAGCCATGTTGGTAAAGCCCATGCCCAACTCGAACGCGGCCTCGTGGTTCATATCCGGCGCAAACAACGCAGTGATGCTCGGCGCCACGGTGCGGTGCAGCCAGCCGGACGGCAGGCCGTTCTTGTCGATGCCGGCCTTGAGATATTCCGCCGACACCGTGTGGAAATACGAATTGTGGATGTCATCTTCGCGCGTCCACTGCACCCGTACAGCCTTGCCCGGGAACTCCTTGGCGAGAATCGCCGCTTCAACGACGAAGTCCGGTTTCGACTTGCGCCCGAAACCACCGCCCAGCAATGTCACATTGAAGGTGACTTTTTCGAACGGCACGCCCAAGCGTTCGGCGATACGCTCGCGGGTGACCTGCGGTGCCTGGCTCGGCGCCCAGGCTTCGCAGACGCCGTCCTTGAATCGCGCGATGGCGACCATCGGTTCCATCGGCGCCTGCGCCAGATGCGGCAGGTAATACGACGCTTCGAGGGTGCTGGCGGCGCCGCTCAAGGCCTTGTCTATATCACCGGTGTTGCGCACCACTTTGCCGGCCTTCAGCGACGCGGCCTCAAGTTCTTTGCGATAGGCAATCGAGTCATAACTGGCATTCGGCCCGTCATCCCACTCGATCTTCAGCGCCTCGCGGCCCTTGATCGCCGCCCAGGTGTTGCTGGCCACAACCGCGACGCCGCCCAGTGGCTGGAACTCCGACGGCAACGGCCGACCTTCAATCCGCATGACTTTCAGCACGCCGGGGACTTTCAGCGCGGCGCTGTCATCGAGGCTTTTGACCTTGCCGCCATACACCGCCGGGCGAGCGATAGTGGCGTAGAGCATGCCGTCGAAATGCACGTCGGCGCCGTACACTGCGCGGCCATTGACGATATCGGCACCGTCGATGGCCTTGGTGCCTTCCTTACCGATGTAGCGAAATTCCGACGGCTGCTTGAGTCGCAGGCTGTCACGCGCCGGCACTGCCAGCGCACTGGCGGCAGCGGCGAGTTCGCCGTAGCCCAGTTCGCGGCCGGACGGTTTGTGAATGACTTTGTGCAATTGCGCATGGCATTCGCCAACCGGCACTTTCCACTGCGCAGCGGCCGCCTGTTCAAGCATGGTCCGCGCGGCGGCGCCGCAACGACGCATCGGCTCGTACCAGTGACGCATGCTGCGCGAACCGTCGGTGTCCTGGTTGCCGAAGCGCACTTCGTCACCCGGCGCCTGCTGCACTTTGACCTGCGCCCAATCGGCCTCAAGTTCATCGGCAACGACCATGCTCAGGCTGGTGCGCACCCCCTGGCCCATTTCCGAACGGTTGCACACCACGGTGACGCTGCCATCGGCAGCAATGCTCACGTAGACCTTGGGATCGTCGATCCAGCCATTGGGCATGCCATCGGCGCCAAACTTCTTCGCAGCGTCATCGGCCAGCGCATCCTGCCAGCCCCAGCTCGCGACGAGGACCAGCGCACCAGTGGCACCGACGCCTTTGAGAAAACCACGGCGGCTGAGGTTGCTCAGGGCGAAATCATTCGGGACGCGGCTCATGCCTTCACCTCCTTCAGGTGGGTGGAGGCCTGGCGGATCGCGGTTTTGATCCGGTTGTAGGTGCCGCAGCGGCAGATGTTGCCGACCATGGCTTCTTCGATCTGCTCGTCGCTCGGGTTCGGGTTGGTTTTCAGCAGAGCGGTGGCCGACATGATCTGCCCGCCCTGGCAATAACCGCATTGAGCCACAGCGCTGTCGAGCCAGGCTTGCTGCACGACCTTGCCTACCGGGTCGGCGTGGAGATTGTCGATGGTGGTGACGTTCTGGCGGATTACCGAGCCGATGGGTGTGATGCAACTGCGCGCCGGCAAGCCATCGATGTGGATGGTGCAGGCGCCGCACAGGCCCATGCCGCAACCGAATTTGGTGCCGTTGTAACCGGCGACGTCACGAATCGCCCACAAAAGCGGCATGTCTTCGGTGACATCGAGGGAGTGGTCTTGACCGTTGAGTTTCAGGGTAATCATGGGCACGCCCGCATATTTTTTAGTGGTTATGGGTAACATCTTAGCGGCAAGCTTCGAGCTGCAAGCTACAAGTGAAGGCGTGTCTGATTCGCTTGCAGCTTGCAGCTCGCAACCGCGTCTTGGGTAGAGCAAATGATCGGTATCGTTAGGTGGCTAAGTTAACCCAGCATTAACAAAAAAGCCCTGCTTATACAGGGCTTTTTAGCTGCAAGTTTCTAGCTACAAGCTGCAAGCAAGAGCGGCAGCTAGCTCATGACGCAGTGCAGCTTGCCGCTCGAAGCTTGAAACTTGCAGCTGTTTCAATACCGATTGGGCTCCATTTCCAGTTCGACATGGAAGCGCTCGGCGATGTCTTTCTGGATACGTTGCGCCAGGTCGAGCAGTTGCAGGCCGGTGGCCGTGCCGTAGTTGACCAGCACCAGCGCCTGCAACTTGTGCACGCCGGCATCGCCGTCGCGAAAACCTTTCCAGCCTGCGCGTTCGATCAGCCAGCCAGCGGCCAGTTTCATCTGTCCGTCCGCTTGCGGGTAAGCCACCAGATCCGGGTGCTGCGCTTTGATCTGCGTGACCACAGCGGCGGACACCAGCGGGTTTTTGAAGAAGCTGCCGGCATTGCCGAGCACCGCCGGGTCCGGCAGTTTTTCGCTGCGGATGCTGCAGATGGCGCGGCTGACGTCGCTGGGCGTCGGCTGTTCGATGCCCAGCTCGCTCAGGCGTTGACGCACCGGGCCGTATTCCAGATGCAGGTGCGCTGCGCGATCAAGCGTGAAGCGCACCCGCAGGATCAGCCAACGTCCCGGCTGTTGCTTGAACAGGCTGTCGCGGTAGCCGAAGTTGCATTGCTCCAGGCTGAAATCCCGCAATTCGCCGCTCTCGCGGTCCAGCGCGGTGAGGCCGGCAAACACGTCCTTGATCTCGACACCATAGGCACCGATGTTCTGCATCGGCGCGGCGCCGACGGTGCCGGGAATCAGGCTGAGGTTTTCCAGCCCGGCCAGACCCTGGGCCAGCGTTTGCTGCACGAACGGGTGCCACGGTTCGCCCGCTTCCGCCTCGACCACCACGCGACTGCCATCGTCGCTAAGCACGCGGATGCCGCGCGTAGCCATGCGCAACACCAACGCCTGAATATCCGCCGTCAGCAGCAAATTGCTGCCGCCGCCGATCACCAGCAACGGCACGTCATGGGAAGCGGCATAGTCCAGCGCTTCGCGGACATCGTCATCGCTGTGGGCTTCGGCAAACAGCTGCGCGCGCACATCGACGCCGAACGTATTGAAGGCCTGCAATGATACTTGCGGTTGCACCTGCAGACTCATAAACGGCCCTTCACTTCGATCAGCAACTGGTCGCAGGCCGCTTCGATCAGATCGAGCACCTGCTCGAAACCCTGATCACCGTCGTAATACGGATCCGGCACTTCATCGAGCAGCCCGGCATAACGACGCAAAAACAGATCCAGCTCGGCCCTGCCGGTGGACGGCTGCAAGGCCTTGAGGTTGCGCAGATTGCTGTTATCCATCGCGAGAATCAGATCGTAGCTGGCGAAATCGGCTCGGCTGACCTGTTGCGCGCGTTGCGTCGACAGGTCATAACCGCGCAGTTTCGCCGCGGCCTGGCTGCGCTTGTCCGGCGGGTTTCCAACGTGCCAGTCACCGGTGCCCGCGGAGGCCACTTCGACCACGTCCGCCAGCCCCGCTTCGCGCAACTTGTGACGCAACACGCCTTCAGCGGTGGGCGAACGGCAGATGTTGCCCAGACACACAAACAGAACGCGCATCAGGCCCCCAGCAGGCGACGAACCCGCTCAAGGTCTTCAACGGTGTCGACACCGGTCGGCGGCGCGATCAGCGCGTCGGCAACATGGATGCGCACGCCGTGCCACAAGGCACGCAGTTGCTCAAGGGATTCGGTATTTTCCAGCCAGCACGGCCCCCAGCTGACGAAGTCGTGGAGGAACCCGGCACGGTAGGCGTAGATGCCGATATGGCGGCGATAGGGCACGCCTTGCGGCAGTTGCTCGCGGCTCTTGGCAAATGCATCGCGAGCCCACGGCAAGGTCGCGCGGCTGAACGTCAGCGCGAGGCCGTTGATGTCGCTGGCGACCTTGACCACGTTGGGGTTGAACAGGGTTTCCACGTCTTCGATCGGCTCAGCCAGCGTGGCCATGCGCGCCTCGGTGTGAGCGGCCAGGTTAGCGGCGACCTGATCGATCACGCTTGGCGGAATCAGCGGCTCATCGCCCTGAACGTTGACCACGATCGCATAAGGCGCAAGACCGAGTTTCGCTGCGACTTCGGCCAGACGGTCAGTACCGGAATTGTGATCTTCCCGGGTCAGCACCACTTCGGCGCCAAAGCTTTTGCACGCCTCGACGATGCGCGCGTCATCGGTAGCCACCACGACGCGGGTCGCGCTGCTTTTGCTCGCCTGTTCCCAGACATGCTGGATCATTGGCTTGCCGGCGATATCCAGCAACGGCTTGCCCGGCAGACGGGTCGAGGCGAATCGCGACGGAATGACAACGGTGAAGGCTGTGGTCATTTATCCAGACGCTCGTCGGTGGTCAGGGTGCGCGCTTCGCTTTCAAGCATCACCGGGATGCCGTCGCGGATCGGATAGGCCAGGCCCGCGCCCTTGCTGATCAGTTCGGTCTTGTCGGCGCTGAGCTTCAGCGGGCCTTTGCACACGGGGCAAGCGAGGATGTCGAGCAGTTTGGTGTCCATGAACATTCCCAGAAATAAAAGAGTTAAGGCAGCAGACGATCCGGCAACAGGCGCATCAGCTGAGTGTCGAACCAAGCCACGAAGGCCGGCGACGGCACGGCATCGACCGCCAGATACCACCAGTCGGCAGCAGCAAAGGCACGGCACTTCACCGCGTCCTTTTCGGTCATGACCAACGGCAATGACGGGGTGAAATTCAACGCCTGCAGGCTGTACTCGGCGTGGTCGGCAAAAGCATGCGGAACCGGGCGCCAGTCTAGCGCTTCAAGGGTATTGAAGAAACGTTGCGGATTGCCGATGCCGGCCACCGCATGCAGCGTTTGCCCGGGCGGAAAATGCGCGAGCGACTGACGTTCGCCGCTGCGCAAATTGACCAGCGCCGTCGGTTGCAGGCGGAAGGCGAAACCGTCGTCGCGATCAGCCAAGGCACCGTTGAACAACACGCCGTCGACACTTTGCAGGCGCTCGACCGGCTCCCGCAACGGTCCGGCCGGCAGACAGCGCTGGTTGCCCAGGCCACGTGCAGCGTCGATCAGCACCAGTTCCAGATCCCGCGCGAGGCGATAATGCTGCATGCCATCGTCAGACAGGATCAGGTCCAACGGCTCACTGGCGATCAAGGCTTTGACGGCGGCGCTGCGATCAGGGTCAATCATCAGCGGCACGCCGGTGCGCTGGACGATCAGCAACGGCTCGTCACCGGCAATCTCGGCGCTGTGCTCGGCCTCAACCCGCCACGGCAGTTGCGGCGGTTTGGCGCCGTAACCGCGACTGACCACGCCGACGCGCAGTCCACGGCGTCGGCAATGCTCGATCAGCCAGAGAATCATCGGCGTCTTGCCGGTGCCGCCGACGGTGATATTGCCGACCACGATCAGCGGCACGGGCGATTGATAGATCTCACCTTCACCGTCGAGAAAGCGCTGACGCTTGTTGATCACCACACGGCGATACAGCATTTCCAGCGGCCGCAGCAGCGTCAGGGCCGGATGCCCCTGATACCACGCGGCGAGCAGGCGATCAGACAGGCTCATCAGGATTTCGGCGCCGCCTCGACCGTGGTCATGCGCAGATGGCTGAAACCGAGCTTGCCGGCCGCGTCCATGGCGGTGATCACCGATTGATGCTGGGCCTTGCCATCGGCACTGATCGACAACGGCATGTTGGTGTCGCCGTTGGATTCTTTCTGCATGGCTTCCATCAGCGTCGCCAGATCATTCTTCGGCAGAATCTTGTTGTTCACCGAGAACACGCCTTCGGCACTGATCGCAACGTCCAGCTGTTTGACCTGCTGATCTTCGGCCGGCGAACCGCTGACCGCTTCCGGCAGATCCACGCGCAACTGGGTTTCGCGGGTGAAGGTGGTAGTGACCACGAAAAACAGCAGCAGGATAAACACCACGTCGATCAGCGACGCGAGGTTGATGTCTACGGTTTCCCGGGGCTTGCGACGGAATTTCACGCTTTGCCCTCGGCCAGATCGACATCACGGTCGCCCTGCACCACTTCCACCAGTTTGATCGCTTCCTGCTCCATACCGACCACCAGCTCGTCGATGCGGCGCTGCAAAAACCGGTGGAAGAACACCGCTGGAATCCCGACCATCAGGCCCGCAGCGGTGGTGATCAGCGCTTTGGAAATGCCGCCGGCCAGCACCGACGCATTGGTGGTCATGCCGGAACCGGTAAAGGCACTGAAAATGTCGATCATGCCCAGCACAGTGCCGAGCAGGCCGAGCAACGGCGCCATGGCGGCGATGGTGCCGAGGGCGTTGATGTAGCGTTCGAGTTCATGAATGACCCGCGCGGCCGCCTCTTCGATGCACTCTTTCATGATCTCGCGACCATGCTTGGAATTGGCCAGGCCCGCGGCGAGGATTTCCCCCAACGGCGAGTTGGCGCGCAATTCCTTGAGTTTTTC
>Ga0182006_1002143_pt1 | contig 10967 bp, 9 predicted proteins | sample Sormic07211104_1_FD_123022 | JGI IMG/M metagenome (GOLD analysis project Ga0182006, IMG submission 123022) | Rhizosphere microbial communities from Sorghum bicolor, Mead, Nebraska, USA - 072115-104_1 MetaG | ecosystem: Host-associated > Plants > Roots > Rhizosphere | place: USA: Nebraska...
CAGCAGCAGCACCACCAGCACCAGTATCGCCAGCTGCTGCTGCACGGTGTGTTCCCACATGCGGTCCGACAGCGCATTGTAGGAATGCTGGGTTTGCGCCACTTCGATCAGTACCGGCTCCTGTGCGGGCACGCCGAACACCGGCTGTGAATAGGCGACGATGCGCACCGGATCGTCGCGGAAGCTGGCGTTGAAATAGACCGATTCTTCGTTGCGCGGGATATGCGGCGGCGCCGGCAGGTCGAGCTGCCCGGCCAGCAGCTTGCCGTTGGCGGCGACCACGCGGTAGTAGACGCGGTCGTGCGAATCCGACTGGAACAGTTCCAGCGCCGCGGGCGGAATGGGCACTTGCAATACGTCGTCTTCGTAATGGATCTGTTCGCCGATGATGCGCGCCGACCCGAGCAGCATGCGGTCGTGCACCACCGTCGCCATCTTGATCGCATTATGGTAGGTGACCCAGATGTTGAAACCGACGAACAGCACCAGCGGCACCAGCAGCCACAGCAGCAATTGGGCGCGCAGGCTGCTAAATTTCATGGTGCTGCTTGAGCAGGTAACCGAGTCCGCGCAAGGTGATGATGGCGGCGTCGCCATGTTCCAGCTTCTTGCGGATGCGGTGGATATAGACTTCGATGGCTTCCTGCGACACGTCTTCCGCCATGGCGTACAGGCTCTCGGCCAAGGCTTGCTTGCTGACGGTTTTTCCCATTTTCATGATCAGGGTTTCCAGCACGGCATGTTCGCGCCGGGTCAAGGTGAGCGCCACGCCGTCGATCGAGAAGATCAGGCTGTTGCTGTCGTAGCTCAGCGATCCGCACTGCAGGATCGGGTTTCTCTGCTGGTTGGAGCGGCGCAGCAGGGCACGGATGCGGGCTTCCAGTTCGTTGACGTCGAACGGTTTGGCCATGTAGTCGTCGGCGCCCGTATTGAGGCCGACGATACGGCCCTCGACCGAATTGTTGGCGGTCAGGATCAGCACCGGCACGTTGTTGTGGCGCGCGCGCAGGCGCTTGAGTACTTCGCTGCCGTCCAGTTTCGGCAGGGACATGTCAAGGATGACCAGTTCATATTGCTGCGTCAGCAACAAATGGTCGGCGTCGGCGCCGTTATAAACACAATCGACCGTGTATTTATTGCGGTGCAGGGTCAGCGCCAGCCATTCGGACAGCGGCCTGTTGTCTTCTACGAGCAAAATTCTCATGTTTGTTTCCGTCTCTGGGGCGCCGTTATTTTATGACTGCAGGTGGCGATGAGGCGGATTATGAAAGGCATGCCCGGACTTGGCTATCGATAAATCGCTGCGCCGGCAAATTTCCAATTGCCTTGCGAAAATTGCACATGATAGTATTGGTCCATCCAATGGATCAATTGTGTGCGAGGCAATTGGTCCGTGGAAACCAATCCGAGACCGACAATATGCCTGATACGACGCCTGCTCCCATACGCATCGATGCCCACCAGCATTTCTGGCTGCTGGCGAACCGGACAGGGCAATGGCCGCCGCCGGAACTGGCGGAAATCCACCGCGATTTCCTGCCACCGCAGCTGGAACCGTTGCTGCAGCAGCACGGCATAACCGGCAGCGTGCTGGTGCAATCGCTGCCCAGCATGAGCGATACCTTGTTCATGCTCGGCCTGGCCGAACGCAGCGAATTCGTAAGGGCAGTGGTGGGCTGGGCCGATTTGACGGCCGCCAACGCCGAGCCGCAGATACAGCTGCTGGCCAGCCATCCGAAGATGCGCGGGCTGCGGCCCATGCTGCAGGACCTGGCCGACGACTGGATCTGCGATCCGCAACTGGCGCCGGCAATCGCTGCCATGCAGCGCCACCGGCTGAGCCTGGATGCGCTGGTCCTGCCGCGCCACTTGCCGTCGTTGCTGAAGTTCGCCGAGCGCCACCAGGACCTGCCTATCGTCATCGACCACGCCGCCAAGCCGCAGATCGCCAGCGCCGCGATGGAACCCTGGCGTACATCGATGCGCCGGCTGGCGGCGTTGCCGCAGGTGTATTGCAAACTGTCGGGACTGGTGACCGAGGCTGGCCCCGGCTGGCAGGTCGCCCAGCTGCAGCCGTATGCATCTCACGTGCTGGACGTGTTTGGCGCGGAGCGGGTGATCTGGGGCAGCGACTGGCCAGTGGTCAACCTGGCGGCCGATTATGGCCGCTGGCTGGCCGCCACCGATGTCTTGCTGGGCGGCCTGGCGCCGCTCCAGCGGCAGCAGGTCATGGGTCTGAATGCGCAGCGCTTTTACCGCCTGTAGCGCGGCTTAACGCAGGAACACCTTGTTCATGATCTGCGTAACCGGATAGGCCACCAGCGACTGCACGGCAGGCGGCAGGTCCAGCGGGCGCATGATCATCTTGATCGTCATGTCGGGCGACAGGTGGGCGCGGATGGTGGTGTTCATCTTGCTGTGGATCTGCTGCAGCATGGCTTGGTCGTCGGCAAGCCGCGGCGCCCTGGTGCCGAGCACATGGCGCAGGGCGCAAGCGGCGTCCTCGTTTTTCATTTCCAGGGTGCGGCGGCGCAGGGCGCCGAAGATGCGGTGGCGGCGCAATCCCTCGTGCTGCCGGAAGCGGCGGAAATAGCGGAAGAAATGCTTGTAGTGGTTGACCTCGTCCTTGGCGATGCGCGAGGCCAGGTCCTTCAGCACCGGTTCATCGGTGCTGCGCGACAATGCGCCGTAGAAGGTGGCGGTCCCGGCTTCCACCACGCAGCGCGCCACCATTTCCAGGCCCTTGCTGGGTTCCAGCAGTTCAACCTTGCAATAGGTCGAATATTCGTCGAGAAAGTTGCGGTACGCCGTCGGCCAGTCGAATTCAGGCCATATGTGCTCGACATAGGCGCGTAGCGCCTGGCCATGCTGCAACTCTTCGACTTCCCACTGCTCGCGCAGCCAGGTGGAGATTTCCGGCTCGTCGCCGTAGTAATCCACCAGGTTCTGTGTATACAGGTCGGAGCCGCTTTCGACAAACGACGCGCAGGCAACCAGGTAAAAAAGATTTTCGTCGGGCCGGACTTTGGGGATGTTGATTTTTGAAAAATCCAGGTCGGCGATTTTCCAGTGCGTATTCTGTTCGCTACCTCTGTGCATAATCAATCTCTCCATGTGGTTGTGACTGATATAGGACTACTTAGGTATGACGCATGCTTTTGCAATAGGTTCAAGGTACACGATTTTGCCGCGATGTGTGCATTTCGGGCTCATGCTACGATTAAGCCTTATTTTGCAGCGAGGCCAATATGAGCGATCAAACCAATGAAAACGTCGAATATCGCGGTTACCTCATCGTGCCGAAACCGGTGCAGGGCCATGACGACCTGTGGCATGACGGCTACCAGATATTGAAGGCCGGAACCAGTGTTTCCAGCCGTACCAATACCGAAAGCGCGCACACCAGCCTGCATACCGCCTATGACAGCAGCGTCGAATTCGCAAAAATCGAAGTGGATAACCTGGTTGCGCTGACCGAATAGGTCCTTCCGCGGCGGCAGTTGCCCGGCAAGCGCCGGTTTGTACATAAAATACAAAAGAGACAAATGCTCATGCAACGATCTATCTGCGCGGCGGCGCTGCTGGTGTTGTTGGCCGCAACCTCGAGCCAGGCCAGGGATACGCCGCCGGCTCCTGTCACCACCTACAAAATTGCAGGATTGAAAAAACCTGCGGAAATCCTGGTGGACCAATGGGGCGTACCGCACATATACGCTGCGAGCCAGGACGACGCCTTTTTTGTCCAGGGTTTCAACGCGGCGCGCGACCGCCTGTTCCAGATCGATTTGTGGCGCCGCCGCGGCCTGGGACTGCTGGCGCAGGTGTTCGGTCCGGCCTACGTCCAGCAAGACCGCGCCGCGCGGCTGTTCCTGTACCGCGGCGACATGCAGCGCGAGTGGCAGTCCTACGGCCCGCATGCGCAGCAGGTGGCGAATACCTTCGTGGCCGGCATCAATGCCTATGTCGATTACGTCAACGCCCATCCCGAAAAATTGCCGTTCGAGTTCAGGCAGCTGGGTTATGCGCCGGCCAGGTGGCAGGCGGAAGACGTGGTGCGCATCCGCAGCCACGGCCTTACCCGCAACCTGGACAGCGAAGTGGCGCGCGCCAACGTCGCCTGCAAAGCCGACCTGAAATCCGATGAAATCCGTTTCGGCCTCACGCCGAAATGGGAGACGACGATGCCGGACGGCCTGGATCCGTGCCTGCCGAAGGATTTGCTGAAAGTGTTCAAGCTGGCGACCCAGGGCGTCAAGATCAACAAGGACAGCTTGCAGAAAGGGCAGGGCGACGCCGCGGCGATGGCCGTTGCGGAGAATCCGGAAGAGGCCGCCGAGGGCAGCAACAACTGGGTGGTGGCGCCGGCAAAATCGGCCACCGGCCGCGCCATCATGGCGAACGATCCGCATCGCGCCTATTCGGCGCCGTCCTTGCGTTACATCGCCCATATCAATGCGCCGGGCTTGAACGTGATCGGCGCCGGCGAACCAGCGCTGCCGGGCATTTCGATCGGGCATAACGGCAGCGTCGCCTTCGGCCTGACGATCTTCAATATCGACCAGGAAGATTTGTACGTTTACAAGCTTAACCCTGAGCATTCCGACCAGTATGAATACCGGGGAAAGTGGGAGCCGTTCAATATCTTCATGGAACAGATCCCGGTCAAGGGTGCTGCGCCCGCGACTGCCGAACTGGTGTTCAGCCGCCATGGCCCGGTGATTTTTTCCGAACCGGGGAAAAATCGCGCCTTTGCCGTCCGGTCTGGTTGGCTGGAGCCGGGCATGTCGCCGTATTTCGGCAGCATCGACTATATGCGCGCCAGGAATTTTGCCGAATTCAAGCACTCCTTGCTGCATTGGGGCGCACCGACCGAGAACCAGGTGTATGCCGACACCAAGGGCAATATCGGCTGGGTGCCGGGCGGCCTGGCGCCGATCCGCCCCAACTGGGACGGCTTGCTGCCGGTGCCGGGCGACGGCCGTTATGAATGGGCCGGCTTCTGGTCCGGCGACCAGCTGCCGTCCAGCTACAATCCAAAACAGGGCTGGTTCGCCTCCGTCAACCAGATGAACCTGCCGGATGGATATCCGTATCGTGAACGCAAGCTCGGTTTTGAATGGACCAACAATTCGCGCTTTACGCGCATCAGCGAAGTACTGTCGGCGCTGAACAAGGTTTCGCTGGAAGATTCCATGCGCCTGCAAAACGACGACCTGTCGATTCCGGCGCGGCGCCTGGCTGCATTGCTGAAACCGCTGTCTTCCAGCGAGGCCCGGACCCAGGCGGCGCTGGATGCATTCACCGGCTGGGATTTCGTCGAGCGCGCCGATTCGGCGCAGGCCGCCTTGTTTGAAGTCTGGCTCTCGCGCCACCTGGGCAAGGCGTTCAAGGCAGCGGTGCTGAGTCCGGCCGCGGCGGAGGCGATGGGCGCGCCCGACACTGCCGTGCTGCTGGATACCCTGGAGCAGCCGCAAACGCGTTTTGGGCCGGATGCAGTACGCAAGCGCGACCAGCTGCTGTTAAGCAGCTTGGGCGAGGCGTATGCCGAACTGCAGAAACTGCAAGGCGAGGACGCCAGCCAGTGGCAGTGGGGCAAGCTGCATCACAACCTGATGGAGCATCCGCTGGCGGCCGCGGTGGATGAAGCTACCCGGGCAAAATTGAACGTAGGTCCCATGCCGACCCATGGCGGCGCGTATTCGCCCAATCAGTCGACTTATCGCAGCAGCGATTTCCTGCAGACCAACGGCCCTTCGTTCCGGGTGGTGGTCGATGTCGGCAACTGGGACAATTCGCGCGCGGTCAATTCGCCGGGGCAGTCGGGCGATCCGGATAGTCCGCACTATCGCGACCTGGCGGACAAATGGCTCAAGGGCGAGTATTTCCCGCTGCTGTATTCGCGGGCGGCGGTGGAGAAGGCTACCGTGCAGAGGATTCGCTTGCAGCCGGGAGGTTGAGCAATTGGTAGAAAGTAAAAAGGGCGCCGGTCGACGCCCTTTTTTACGCTTGCTCGATGCGCTGCGTGGTCTGCGGATCAAACCAGTGCAGGGCCGCCGCGTCAAAACCGGCGGTGATCTGTTGCCCGGTCACGACCGCGGTCGCGGCCGGCACCCGCATCACCAGCAGCTGGTCTCCTATCGAAGCGTGCACCAGCAGGTCGGCGCCCAGCGCTTCCACCAGTTCCGCACGCAGGTTCAAGCCGGGGCGGCCGAAGATCAGCTGTTCCGGGCGCAAGCCCATGATGCATTCGCGGTCAGCGATGGCGCTGCAGGTAAAGGGCAGCGCGACGGCAGCGGCGTTGGCCAGCGTGAAGCTGTTGCCGTCTGCCGCCAGCTTTCCGTGCAGCAGGTTCATCGGCGGCGAACCGATGAAGCTGGCGACAAAAGTGGTGGCCGGCCTGGCGTAGACCTCGGCCGGCGTGCCTATCTGTTCGGCGCGGCCGCCGTTCATGACGATCATGCGCTGGCCCAGGGTCATGGCTTCGACCTGGTCATGCGTTACATACAGGCTGGTGGTGCCCAGCGTGCGGTGCAGTTTCTGGATCTCCAGGCGCATCTGCACGCGCAGCTTGGCGTCCAGGTTGGATAGCGGTTCATCGAACAGGAACACCGCCGGCTCGCGCACGATGGCGCGTCCCATCGCCACGCGCTGGCGCTGGCCGCCGGACAGCTGGCGCGGGGTGCGCTGCAGCAGGGCGCCCAGCTCCAGGATCTTGGCTGCCTTTTGCACCCGGACTTCGATGTCGTCCTTGCCCAGGCCGCGGATCTTCAGGCCGTAAGCCATGTTCTCGTAGACGCTCATGTGCGGGTACAGCGCATAATTCTGGAACACCATGGCGATGTCGCGGTCTTTCGGTTCCAGCTGGTTGACCACGCGGTCGCCGATCACGATGTCGCCGGAGGTGACTTCTTCCAGCCCTGCCACCATGCGCAGCAAGGTCGATTTGCCGCAGCCGGAAGGGCCTACCATGACGATGAATTCGCCATCGGCGATATCGATCGAAATGCCGTGGATGACATCGACCGCCTTGGGCGCCTTGCCGTAGGTTTTCTTGACGTTTTCTAGGTGTACTTTTGCCATATCACTTCTCGGAATCAACCAGACCTTTAACAAACCATTTTTGCATCACCACCACCACCAGGCCCGGCGGCAGCATCGCCAGCACCAGGGTAGCCATCACCATGTTCCATTCCACCGCGGAATCGCCGCCGGCGATCAGGGTCTTGATGCCTATCCCGATCGGGTACATGTCCTGGTTGGTGGCGATCATCAGCGGCCACAGGTACTGGTTCCAGCCGTAGATGAACATGATGACGAACAGCGCGATGATATTGGTGCGCGACAGCGGCCAGATCACGTCCTTGAAAAAGCGCAAGGGGCCGGCGCCGTCGATGCGCGCGGCTTCGGCCAGTTCATCGGGGATGGTCAGGAAGAACTGCCGGAACAGGAAAGTGGCGGTGGCCGATGCGATCAGCGGAATGGTCAGCCCGGCATAGGTGTTGAGCATGTGGAAATCGGAAACCACCTGGTAGGTCGGCGTGATGCGCACCTCCACCGGCAGCATCAGCGTCATGAAAATCATCCAGAAAAAAAGCGAGCGCCCGGGGAAGCGGAAGTACACCATGGCGAATGCCGACAGCATGGAAATCGAGATCTTGCCGATCGCAATCGCCAGCGCCGACACCAGGCTCACCAGCAGCATGCGCGCCACCGGCGGCGCCGAGACGTTGCCGGACGCGCCCTTGGTCAGCAGGGCGCCGTAATTTTCTACAAGATGGCTGCCGGGCAGCAGCGACAAGGGCGCTGCCGCCGCCTCCTGCGCGGTTTGCGTGCTGGCGACAAAAGCCACATACAGCGGGAAGGCGATGATGATGACACCCAGGATCAGCACCAGGTGGCTGACCATGTCGAGGATCGGGCGGCGCTCAATCATGGGCGTCTTTCATGAGGTTTTTCATGCGTACTGGACTTTCTTTTCAACATACTTGAACTGCGCCACGGTGAGCACGATGACGATGGTCATCAGGATCACCGACTGCGCCGCGGCGCTGCCCAGGTCGCCGCCCTTGAAGCCGTCGATGAAGACTTTGTAGACCAGGATCTCGGTGTCCTTGCCAGGGCCGCCCTGGGTGGTGGCTTCGATAATCGCGAAGGTGTCGAAGAAGGCGTAGACGATGTTCACCACCAGCAGGAAGAAGGTAGTGGGCGACAGCAGCGGGAAAATGATGGTGGCGAAACGCTTGACCGGGCCGGCGCCGTCGATCGCGGCCGCTTCGACCAGCGATTTCGGTATGGCCTGCAGGCCGGCCAGGAAGAACAGGAAGTTGTAGCTGACCTGTTTCCAGACGGCGGCGATGACGATCAGTATCATCGCGTGGCGGCCGTTGAGCACGTGGTTCCAGTCGATGCCGACGTAATGCAGCCAGTTCGACACGATCCCGAGCGTAGGGCTCAGCATGAACATCCACAACACGCCGACCACCACCGGCGACACCGCATAAGGCCAGATCAGGAAGGTCTTGTAGATGGCGGCGCCTTTTATCACGCGGTCGGCAAAGGCGGCCAGCATCAGCGACAGCGACAGGCCGAGCACCGCGACCAGGATCGAAAAGACCGCGGTGGTCTTGAACGAGGCAAGATAATTGCTGTCGGCGAGCAGGGTGCGGAAATTGTCGAACCAGACGAATTCGGAATAGCCGCCGAAGGCGTCCTGCAGCAGCATCGACTGGTACAGGGCTTGCACCGCCGGCCAGACGAAAAACAATAGGGTAACGATGATCTGCGGCGCGACCAGCGCATAGGGCAGCCAGGCAGACTTGAAGCGTGCGCGTTTTTCCAAGATGAGGCTTTCTTACCGGGCATCCGCGTTGACGCGGGATTTCAGGGCATGACAGGAGCAATTCCCGCAGTGCAGGTCAACACTGCGGGGGAAACCAGGTATCCGCTGGTTTTACTTGTTGGTTTTTTCAAAACGTTCCAGCAGCAGGTTACCGCGTTCCACCGCGGTATCGAGCGCCTGTTTCGGCGTGATCTTGCCGGTCCAGACGTTTTCCAGTTCTTCGTCGATGATGGTGCGGATCTGCGGCATGTTGCCGAGGCGGATGCCGCGCGACTTGTCGGTGGTCTTGGTGATCATCTGCTTGACCGGGACATCGGTGCCGGGATTGCGTTCGTAGAAACCGGATTTCCTGGTGATTTCGTAAGCTGCCGTGGTGGTCGGCAGGTAGCCGGTTTCCTGGTGCCACTTGGCTTGCACTTCCGGTTTCGACAGGAACTTGAAGAACTTGGCGACGCCCTTGTAGTCTTCGGTTTTCTTGCCGCCCATGACCCACAGCGAAGCGCCGCCTATCATGGTGTTTTGCGGCGCGCCGGGCACGTCGTTGTAATACGGCAGGGTAGCGATGCCGAACTTGAACTTGGAATTTTTCGCGATGTCCGCATAGCTGGACGACGAACCGGTCAGGATGCCGCATTCGCCGGCATAGAATTTCGAGGTGGCTTCATCCTTGCGGCCGGCGTAGGTAAAGTAGCCTTGCTTGGCCCAGTTGGCCAGGTTTTCGATATGCTTGACGTGCAGCGGGCTGTTGAATTTCAGGCGCGTGTCGAGGCCGTCGAAACCATTGTTCCTGGAGGCGAATTCAACGTTGTGCCAGGTCGAGAACGATTCCAGTTCGACCCACGATTGCCAGGTAGTGGTGTACGCGCATTTGGCGCCGCTGGCTTTCAGCTTGGCGGCGTCGACCGCCAGTTCCTGCCAGGTCACCGGCGCCTTGTTCGGATCCAGTCCGGCCTTGGCGAACATGTCCTTGTTGTAGAACATGACGGTAGTCGAGCTGTTGAACGGCAGCGACAGCAGGCCGCCGCCTTTTGGTGCGGCGTAATAGCCGCCGATGGCCGGCACGTAGGCAGAAGGATCGAACGGTTCGCCGGCCAGCTTCATGACTTCCGACACCGGCTTGATGGCGCCCTTGGAATACATCATGGTGGCGGTGCCGACTTCGAACACCTGCAGGATGTCGGGTGCGTTGCCGGCGCGATAGGCGGCGGTTGCCGCAGCCATGGCTTCGTCGTAGGCGCCTTTGTAAACCGGGGTGACCTTGTATTCCGACTGGCTCTTGTTGAATTCGTCGGCCAGCCCGTTGACGCGGTCGCCGAGAGCGCCGGCCATCGAGTGCCACCACGATATCTCGGTGGCGGCGTGCGCCGCAATGCTCATGGTCGCTAGTGTGCAAGCAATAGCCAGTGCTTTCAATTTCATCAGGGCCTCCGTAAAATTTTTTATGGTAGCGAAGTCATATGACGACTGCATGACAGCAGCAGCCTCGCCGTAAAGCCGGATTCTATAGGTGAGTTTGTCAGCCGCGCAATGTTTGTTTTCCTTGTGCGTGATGAAAGCCGGAATGCGGTCCGATTGACGGGCTCGGTTTGCGGCTCGCAGTTGCCGGATAAGCGCGGCTTCTGGAATCGCATATGGTGTAATAATAATTACCATAAAGTCAGAGGTCTGTCTCTAGCTTTCATATTGCAAACCGGTGTATTCTCAAATACCATCAATCAGGGTTGTTTTTGAGTTGTGATCGATCAAAGTGTAAATTAAATTACACAATAAAATATCTGGAGACGCCATGCCTCACGTATTTGCCTGCCGTACCGTCGGCTTGATTGCGCTTGCCGTTTGCCGGAGCGACGCATGATCCCGCGCCTGTTGTTCAATTCCGACCATGAAGAGTTTCGCCAGAGCCTGCGGCGCTTCCTGCAGGCTGAAGTCTTGCCGCGCCATGCCGGCTGGGAGGAACAGGGGTTTGTCGACCGCGATATCTGGCAGCGTGCCGGCGAGCTCGGCTTCCTGTGCACCAACATGCCGGAGAACTATGGCGGCTCCGGCGTCGACCGCAAGTTCAGCACCATCGTGCTGGAAGAACTGGCAAGCAGCAACGCTTCGGGCATAGGCTGGCCGCTGCACTCCG
>Ga0182006_1002144_pt1 | contig 10954 bp, 9 predicted proteins | sample Sormic07211104_1_FD_123022 | JGI IMG/M metagenome (GOLD analysis project Ga0182006, IMG submission 123022) | Rhizosphere microbial communities from Sorghum bicolor, Mead, Nebraska, USA - 072115-104_1 MetaG | ecosystem: Host-associated > Plants > Roots > Rhizosphere | place: USA: Nebraska...
GGCCGCGCTGGACGCGGTGCTGGAAGACATTCAGGCCCAGGGTGTCGATCTGATCGTGAACCTGGGCGATATTGCGTCTGGCCCGCTGCAACCGTGCGAAACGGTGGATCGGTTGATGGCACTGAACCTACCGACCATTCGCGGCAATCACGAAAGGCAGGTTCTTGCGGGCGATCCATCACGCATGGGTGCGTCGGATCAGTACGCGTTTGAGCAGTTGCGGCCGGATCAGCTGGCATGGTTTGCCAGCCTGCCTGTGCTCCGGTACATCGAAGACGATGTGCTGCTCGTTCACGGCTCTGCCCAGCACGACCAGACCTACTTTCTGGAATCGCTTTCTGAGAAAGGATGCCGCGCAGCCACGCACGATGAAGTGCTCTCCCGCGCCGAAGATGCCGACGCCAAGCTCGTGCTGTGCGGCCACACCCATATGCCGCGCGCGATGAAGTTGGTGGACGGCCGCTTGATCGTCAACCCGGGCAGTGTCGGCCTGCAGGCTTACAGCGAAGCCTATCCTTTCCCCCACACCATTGAAACCGGCAGCCCGCATGCGCGCTATGCCATCGTGACTGAACAGGCGGGTGAATGGACGGCCGAGTTCCGTGCAGTTGAATACGCGTGGGATGATGCGGCGGCAATTGCGGAGCAGCGGGGCCGGCCGGATTGGGCGGTTGCGTTGCGCACTGGCAAGGTGGACCCACGGGGCTAGGCATGCTCAACGGCCTATTGAAACCCTTGCCCGCGATGCCCAAGATGACGCGCGAGCAGTACACGGCGTATCGATGGCGCGTCGTGTGGATGCTGGTGGCGGGGGTCGTGTTTGCGTTCGCGTTCTACATGATCTGGGAACACACGGGCATTGTCGGCCGATGCATCCTTGGCATCATCGGGTATGTCTTCGTGCCGGACTTTGCCCTCATCGAAGACATTTTTACGTCATATGAGACGTACGTAGCGCCGTACGAGAGGGCCGCAAAAAAGTAGGCCGTTACAAACCACAACAAGCACATGACAACCCCATCCCGCCAAGCCCGCCTGCGCGGCGGCCTGCTTGGCCTCCTGGTCGGTGATGCGCTGGGCGTCCCGTACGAGTTTCACGACGCAGCCTCGATCCCGCCCGCCGCAGAGATCGATATGACGCCGCCAGCGGGCTTTAACCGCGCTCACGCGGGCGTACTGCCCGGCACGTGGAGCGACGACGGTGCTCAGGCACTCGCCCTGCTCGATGCCTTGGTTCGCGATCCAACGCTGGATCTCGACGCATTTGCGGCGAACCTGCTGAACTGGTTCCAGCAAGGGGCCTTCACACCCGACGGGAATGTCTTCGATATCGGCTTGCAAACGCGGCAGGCTTTCTACGCCATTGCGGCTGGCGCCAGCCCGTCCACGTCGGGGCCGAGCGGCGAACGCGACAACGGCAACGGATCACTCATGCGTTGCCTGCCCGTTGTCATGGTGGCGGCCTCTCGGGACGAGGCGATCCACCTTGCGCGCAAGCAGAGTCTGCCCACGCATGGCCACATCCGTTCTCAGCTCTGTTGCGCGCTCTACTGCCTGACTGCGATGGGCATTCTGGAAGGTCAGTCCGCAGCCGATGCGGTACGCGCCGCGGAGGACGAACTGCTCGAACGCCATGCCGGCACCGCGGACGACACCGAACTGAAGATCGCACTGGACGGCCGCTTCGATGCACCGCAAGGGTCAGGCTATGTGGTGGACAGCTTCTGGTCGGCAATCCACTGCGTGCTGTCAACGCACAGCTATGAGGACTGCGTTAAGCGTGCGGTCGCGCTGGGCAACGATACGGACACCACGGCATGTATTGCCGGCGGGTTGGCTGGGCTGGTGTACGGGGAAGACGCGATTCCGAAGCGCTGGCGTTCGGCGTTGCACGGCAGAGCGATCGCTGAAACGTTGTTGGCGCAGCTCTGACAACAACTGCGCCAGACCCAGGGCCCAACGCATCCGGCACCCAGGGCGACCGACTCAATCAACGCCTTCTTCAGCCGCGCAAATGGCGCATGATGAATTCGTCGTGGGATGGGTAGGCATCGTCCTCGGAATCGGACTGCACCTCCCTCAGCAGTTGCCCGGCCTGCTTTGTTGATACATCGTGACCGGCCTTCTGCATTTCGTCGCGAAAGACTTTTGCGTTGGCGCCTGCTGGGCTTCGCTTCGAACCCAGCACGTACGCCGGGGGAATCGAGTCCCTGGTGCGCAGCGCCGGCCCCTCGGAGTAGGGGTCGCTCTCCAGATGGACGTTGTTTGCAACGCCAATAGTGCGCACGAGCGCGGGCCGATCCGGGTCGGCATACATGGCGAAGTCTTTCGCCATCTGACGGCTGCTTGATAGGTAGTGGTGTTCGCTGGAAGCGGTGACGCCGCCACTACTGAATCGCATCATGAAGTTGCCACCGCCGCCTTCCGTCGCTCCGTCGCTTTTGCGTTCCTTCTGGAAGCCGTTTTTGCGGATCGATGGCACGTGCTCGCGCTTGGTGCCGTGGTAAAGCGTGCTGTCTTCGTACACACGTCTTGCCAACGGGACCAGGCCGCTCAGCGCTGCATCAGGACGCGAGCCCTGTGACGACGTGGCGCGGTTGTTTCGTGTTTCGACGTCCGATTCATATCCATCGGAACCGTATGTGACGGGACCGTGCGCCCCGCCCGTTTTAGAGATGCAGCCGCCCATAGTGATCGGAGTGTTTGGTTAGCGATGAACTCCATTGTTGTCGCGCGCTGGGGCAGGCATGGCAACCGCAGCGAAGGTATGGGCACGATCCCGAAGCGATTCGTCAAACCGCCCATTCTCGATCTCTTATAAAAAAACCCGAAAGCCGACAACCAGCTTTCGGGTGACGTAATGACTGATCGACGGATCGTTGATCGACCAGTCCTCCCCACATCAATTGCTATAGATCAGCCCACGCGCGGCGCCATTGACGTAGATCCGGCCGTACGTGTTCCAGTCGCCCGCCATCACGCCGGAGCCGCCAAACTGGTGTGCGTCGTCGTTAAAGCGCGACCACGTTGCGCCGCCGTCGTCAGAGCGGTAGATGCCCCAGACGCCGTTGAGCGTGCCTTCTACGTAGATGGCAGCGGAGTACGGCGCGCCCGCTTGTGCCTTGCCCAAGGTGAGCACGGTGGCGCCCATCGTGCCGTTGGCGGATGCAAAGGCGTTGAGCTTTGTCCACGTGGCGCCGGAATCCACCGAGTGGTACACGGCTGTGCCGTCAGCCAGCCAGATGTCGCCCTCGGCGTTGGGGTTGACTGCCATCGATGTATCCCACCACGAGTTCCAGGCCATGTTTGCGTTGACGGAGCCCTGGCTGAGCGTGAAGGTGTGGCCGCCATCGTTCGAGACGTAGACCTTGCCGCGCTGCCAGCTCCACGGTGCGCCGCCGGAGTCGTAGGCGTAGACCTTGTTCGGGTTCTTGCGGTCTGCGGCCAGGCGGTAGCCACGGGCGTAGCCGTTCCAGGTGGCGCTGAACGCCGGCAGGTTGGTCGCCGTCCAGCTCGCGCCATTGTTGGTGGTGTACGACGGCACCGAGTCGGGGGGTGCCCAGGTGACGTTGTTGCGCGACGGCACGACCAGGTTGCCTACGTTGCTCTGGCTTGCGGCGGCGCCATTGGGCAGCGATGCAAACGTCGACCAGCTATTGCCGCTATCGCCAGACCAGAAGCCCTTGGTGACATGGCCGTTGGCGTTGTCCACACCTGCGGCGGCAATGTACGTCGGGTCTGCCCACGACATGTCGGCGGAGTTGCCGCTGCTCCACGTGTTCAACGGGCCTTTGGTCGGCCGCGTCGTGAGGTCTGTATTGACCCACGTGCCGATGTCGCCTGCGCTGTTGATGAAGTTGTACGAAGCACCGGGCGGCGCCGTCACGAGCGCGAGGGTGGCGGTCTCTTCAAGGTTGTCGACCTTGGCGCTCCAGGTGGGCGCTGGCGACGAGGCGTTCATGGTTTCGCAAACGCCGCCACCGTGCACGTGCATGATGTGATCGCGGTTGGCGGGGTCAATCACGACGCTCTCGACCCAGCCAGCGCAGCCACCTGAGGCAAGGCCGGTGTGCGGCATGCCGGCTTCGATTTCTCGCCAGGTGCTGCCGCCGTCGTCAGATAGCTGGATGGTCTTGCTGGTGTCGCTCCAGCCCGTCATGCCAAGGGCGATGCGGGCAGACGCGCCAAGACCAGAGACGGACAAGCCGCCAAAGCCGTTGCTGGTGGAGCTTTTGAGCTGCGTCCAGTTGCTGTCGTTACTGCCCCCGAACTTGTAGAGGTAGCTCGGGCCGTTGATGCCCTGGCCAACGCCTGCGTTGAACACCACGTAGAAGTTGCCGTCAGACGTGCGTACCACGTGCGGGATGTAGTAGCCCGACACCGCCTGCGGAACGGACACCGGGCTCCACGAAAACCCGCCGTTGGTGGATCTGTACAGGGTGGACGTCAGGCCCGCCGCGTTGGCGTAGTCGGGCGCAACGGTGGCCCACATGATCCACGTCGGCTGGCCGCCGCCCTTGCCCGACGTATCAAAAATCACCTGCTCCACGCCAATAGGGGAGCTGCCGCCGTTGATAGTGGTGGAAGACAGGCCTGTGACTTGCGCCCAGGTGTGGCCGGAATCCGTGCTCTTCCACAGGCCGGCCGTGCGCGAGCCGTAGAACAGCGTTGTGGGGTTGTTCGGGTCCACCTGCAGGCGCTCGCCGGTGCCGCGTCCGTTGTCGTTGCCGCCCACCGGGAACGGCAGATCGTAGTGCGTCCAGGTGTTGCCGCGGTCGCTGGAGATATAGATGCGGCCGTTGTGACCTTGCGTGACGGTAATGCCCGTCATCATGTAGACGAGCTGGTCGTTGTTCGGGTCGAGCGCGATGCTTTCAACGCCGTGGAAATCGCCCTCGCCTGCGCCAAAACCGATGCCGTCGGTGATGGGCGTCCAGGTGGAGCTGGCCGTGTCCCAACGGTAAGCGCCGCCAACGTCGGTGCGTGCATACAGCAGGCCCGCGTTGCTCGGGTGGTAGATGAGGCCGGTGACATACCCGCCGCCGCCCCACTTGACGCTGGTCCAGGTGGTTCCCGGCTGGTCGCCGCTGGGCGAGACGACGGTGCCTGTTGTTGCGGTTGTGGCCGGTGTAGCCGTGCCGCCGCTACCGGCGACGCTGCTTCCGTCGCCGCCGCAGCCGGCCAGAAGAGCGGCCAGCAAGGCCGGGATGAGGACGTTGCAATTTCTATTCATCGGGGGTCTCAAGACTTCGATTGTTCGATTGATCGATAGGCCAGACGGACGGGCGAACTCTGCAGCGCTGCGGTAGCTCGTGCGTTTGGCTGAGAGCGCGGTCGCTGCTGGTGCTTGCCACCCCCTACTAAAGTGGGGTGTCGCGCACCGGGGGCGATAAGACACCGCGCGCCGGCATGGGTCAACGCAATATGAGTTTTCTTGAGAGTTGGGCCGGAACCGACTGATGGCGCTGGCTTTGCGTGCAGACTGGAGCGCCCTGGTGGTGCGCGCTGAATGGGCGCACGCCGCGGGTGACGTGTCACCAGACAAACTTATAATGGCGCCCGGCCACCCGCCTACGCCGCCACCGCCTGCCGCGCACAAAACTTGCGCTGCATACGCAGTGGCGCCGCCGCCGCACCATCACCCGGCCGAGCCCTTTTGCCCAACGCCATGCCCTACCGCTTCCGTCCGTTGTCTGTTTTGTGCGCTGCTGCCAGCATCGCTGCCGCTTTGGCTGCGTGCAGCTCTGCACCCACGCCGCTCTATCAGCAGGAGCAGTTTGATGCAGCGGCAAGCCCCTATGCGCGCACCTTCCACGCCAAGTCTGACGCGACGTGCGAGGCGGCACGCCGGGCGCTGCTGAGCCAGGGGTATGTGTCGAGCTCGCCCCGCCCCGACACGATCGACGGCAGCAAGAACTTCCAGCCGAGCAACGATTCGCACGTGGTGATCTCGTTCCACGTGGTGTGCGCAGAGGCCAATACCGAGGGCACGTCGAGCACGGCCTATGTGAACGCGGTGCAAGACCGCTACACGCTCAAGAAGACAAGCACGTCGGCAAGCGTGGGCTTGAGCATCCTGGGCTCGGTGTCGCTGCCCATCGGCTCGGGTGACGATTCGATGGTGAAGGTGGCAAGCGAGACGATTCCGGCCGGGGTGTTTTACGAGCGCTACTTCAACCTGGTTGACCACTTCCTGAAGATCGACCCCGCCCGCCATGACCGCAAGGTCGCCAAGGCGGCGGAGAAGGAACACGTGGCCCCGCTGCCCGAGCCCGCACCCACGCCGCAGGGCGAGCCGATGAAGATGACCACGCCGGTGGTGCCCACACCCGCCGCGCCGCCTGTGCCGGTGGTGGCGCCTGCTTCGGCTTCCGCGCCTGCGGCGGCGCCTGTGGTTGCGCCGGCCTCGAAGGCGCCGGTTGAAGCTGCACCGGCATCGGCCCCGGCAGTAACGACCCCGGCGCCGAACACCGCGCCCGCGTCTGAACAGGCGAGTTCGACAACGGGCGGCGCAAGCTAAGCGCGATGCACGCGTCGATTGCCGCTACATAAAAAGAAAGCCGCCTTTGGGGCGGCTTTTTTGTTGGGACGCTGTATTGGAGCGCTTCTGGATTCTGCGGGTGTCAGTCAGGCAAGCACGTGCGCAACGTTCGTGCGAGACGGGCCGCCTCACTCGCATCCGCAATGTTGGCGAAGCCGATCACAAGGCCGCGTGGCGCGTGCAACATTCGGGCATTTGCATACCAGATCGAAAGTGGCAGCACGGCGAGCCCTGCCTCACGGGCACGCGCGGCAACGGCAACATCGTTGACAGGGCCGTCTGCCCCTTCGGTGAACTGCACAGCGAACTGGACGCCACCGGGCGGCAACTCGACATGCAATCGGTCGCCAAACGCACGCTCCAGCGCGTGCGCGATCAGCATGCGCCGCTGCCCATACAACGCGCGCATGCGCTTTACGTGGCGCGCGAAATGTCCTTCGTCCATGAAGTCTGCAACCGCCGCCTGCAACAGCGTTGGCGAGCCGGCGTTCATGCTGCATGCCACCCGCGTGACGCGCTCGATGGCGCGCTCAGGCACGACCGCATACGCGAGCCGTAAACCCGGGAACATCATCTTGCTGAACGTGCCGCAATAGATGACGTGATCATGCCGGTCGAGGCTCTTCAACGCGGGCAACGGCCGCCCCTGATAGCGGAACTCGCTGTCGTAGTCGTCTTCGACGATCCAGCGAGACCCCTTCTCTGCCCAATCCAGAAGCGCCATGCGTCTTGCGAGCGAAAGTGTGTGCCCCAGCGGGCTCTGATGAGACGGCGTGACCAAGGCAAAGCGCGCCTGCGTATCCAGTTCGATACCGCGCTCGACGTTGAGCCCTTCTTCATCCACCGGCACCGGTACGAGCTGCATGCCCGTCTCGGCCAGAAAGCTGCGCGCGAGCAGGTAGCCCGGGTCTTCAAACCATACGTGGTCGTTCGGCTGGGCGAGGCTGCGCAAGACGAGTTCCAGCGTTGCGCGATAGCCGCCGGTTACAAACACCTGCTCCGGCAAACAGGTGACACCGCGCGACAACCCGAGATAGGTCGCGATGTGTTCGCGCAGCGGCCGGTAGCCAGCCGGGTCTGGGTACGCAAGCACCGCGCGCTCGCCACTGCGCGCGTGGCGCGAAATGAGCCGATTCCATACCTTGCGCGGAAAGGCGTCGAGGGCGGGCAGACCTGGCTGCAACGGCCGGGGCTCGCCGCTCATGGCTACGGCGATTGTCAACGGGCGCGCGGGGGTCGGCGGTATCCGATCTGATGTGTCCGAGGTCTTGTGTTCCCGCCTTTTCCCAGCGCCACGCTTGCTGCCTGCGGCTTCAGGCGCTTCCCGGCGCGACGAACGCACCACCGATGCCGGCAGCGACGGCGACACAAACGTGCCTGCCGCCCCGCGCATCTGCAGGTAGCCCTCATCCACAAGGATCGTGTAGGCCAGCTCGACGGTGCCGCGCGCCGTGTTCAGTTGCGCCGCCAGACCCCGCAATGCAGGCACCCGATCGCCGGGGCGCAGATGCCCGGCCGCGATGGCCGTTCTGAAACGCTCACAAATCTGCAGATAGATCGGCAATGCCTGTTGCCGGTCGATTTCGATGGTCAGTGCGGGTGTGGGGGCGGTCATGGCGGTCTCGTCGGCAAGAGAGGCGCAAACGACTTGGACTAGTCATTTCGACAATTCTTGGCCCTTATTTATAGGGCGTGATTGTTCCACACTGGCCTCAAGCGATGCGACGACAGCGACATGTTCAGACGGCGCCGCGCCCATCCAGCACCTTGTGCATTCACTGACTCTCATTCGGAGAATCTGCCATGAAGATTGTCGTAATCGGTGGTTCGGGCCTGATCGGCTCACGTGTTGTCACGCTGCTAAGCGAAGCAGGTCATACGGTGCTTGCCGCCTCGCCGCGCAACGGCGTGAATTCCGTGACGGGCGAGGGCCTGAGCAATGCACTCACGGACGCTGATGTCGTTGTGGATGTGACGAATGCGCCGTCGTGGGAGCCGCAAGCGGTGCTCGAATTCTTCCGCAGCTCGGCGCGCAATCTTGGCAAGGCAGAGGTTGCCGCGGGGGTACGCCATCACGTCGCGCTGTCCATCGTCGGCACTGATCGGATGGCGGACAACGCCTATTTCACCGCCAAAGTTGCGCAGGAAGAGGCGATCGAAGCGGCCGGTGTGCCGTACACGATTGTGCGTGCGACTCAGTTCATGGAGTTCATCGGGGGCATTGCCGACTTCAGCACGGTCGCAGGCACGGTGCGCGTCGGTGACGGTTTGTTCCAGCCGATCGCGGCCGACGATATTGCGGCGATCCTCGCGCAGGTGGCAGTCGCGGCACCGCTGAACGGCACGATCGACATTGCCGGACCGGACCGCGCGCCCTTCGCCCAGATCATCGCGCGCTATTTGAAATCGATCGGCGATACGCGCCAGGTCGTGACGGATCCCGACGCACGGTACTACGGCGGCCTGGTCGAGGAACTGTCGCTCGTGCCGCTCGGCGACGCTCGAATCGGCCGCATCAGTCTCGACCAGTGGCTCGACGCACAGGCAAAAGGCCACTGACCACCGACTCACACATCCCACCAGGTCCGGGGCCGCGCATCACGCCGTTGCCGGGCACCGCCACGCGGTCATCTCATCAGGAGCGCATCATGACGCAACGCCTCAACTACTTTCAGCAATCCCCGGAACTGAGCAAGAAGCTCGTGGAACTCAACACGCTGCTTCAGAAAACGACCATAGAGACGCACATCCGCGAGCTTGTCGAGCTGCGCGTGTCGCAAATCAATGGCTGCGCCTTCTGCGTCGACATGCACGTCAAGATGGCGAAGATCCACGGCGAGCGTGAACTGCGCCTTTACCACGTGGCGATCTGGCGCGAATCGACGCTGTTCTCGCCGCGCGAACGCGCCGCGCTGGCATGGGCTGAGGTGCTGACCCAGATTCCCGCCTTGGGCGTGTCAGACGAAATCTACGACAGCGTGCGTGCCCAGTACTCCGAAAAAGAGCTGGCCGATCTGACGTTCCTTGTGGGCGCGATCAACAGCTGGAACCGCCTGAACGTGGCGTTCCGCATGGTGCCCGGGTCATCCGACAAGGCATTCGGGCTCGACAAGGCCCATCTGGAGTGATGCCATGAAAAATCCAGTGTCCTTTGCTGCAGCCGTGGTGTGCTCGTGCCTGCTGATGGCGCAGTTGGTCAAGGCTGCGCCGGAAGCGAGCGTCACGCCGCTGCGCACGGAATCGTTGCCGGAGTACGCAGGCAAAGAGGTTCAGATGATCGTCGTGGACTATCCGCCCGGCTCGGTCGACCCCGTGCATCGCCATGACGCGCACGCCTTTGTCTATGTGCTCGAAGGCAGCATCGTCATGAGTCTGAACGGCGGCAAGGAGGTCACACTCAAGGCTGGCGATACGTTCCACGAAGGCCCCAACGACGTCCATACCGTCGGGCGCAATGCCAGTGCGACGCAGCCGGCCAGGTTTGTGGTGTTCCTGATCAAGAAGAAAGGTGCGCCGATCCTGACGCCGGTGAAGTAGCCGAGTCTTCTACGCAGGCATCGCCGTTCTGCCGCACCGTTGAGAGAGGCACACCATGCACCTGGGGAAATCGTACTCACTGTTCGAGTTCACGCTCTGGTCGAGACGGCAACTCTATGCCTCTCTGGCATGTGGTTCGCTGCCCGTTCTCCTCTACCAGTTCCTCGGGTTGAAATGGCTGTCGATTCCGGTGTCGGTTGTGGTGCTGCTGGGCACAGCCACGTCATTCATCGTCGGTTTCAGGAATGTGCAGACCTACGGCAGAGCCTTGGAAGCACAGCAAATCTGGACGGAAATCCTGAGCCTCAGCCGAGGCCTGGGTGTCATGGCGCGAGACTTTCCGGCAGCGCCAGCCGCCGGGCGAGAACTGGTTCTCCGGCATTGCGCATGGTTGACGGCACTTCGCTATCAATTGAGAAGCCCACGAGTGTGGGAAAACACCGGCAAGGCAGCCAACATGGAGTACCGGAAGTACTACCAGGTGCCCGAGTGGGAAACCTCATTGGAACTGGCGCTTTCACGATATCTGCCGCAAGCCGCTCTCGACTCGGTACTGCATGCCGAGAACAGGACAACCCGGTTGCTCGCGACGCAAGCGGCGGAATTCAAGCGGTTGCTTACCACCGACGAGATCAGCAATGCCTTCTACCTGGAGTTGGGAGGCGTGATACGAAGCCTGTTCGTGCAGCAAGGGCGGGCGGAGCGCGTCAAGGAGTACCCGTATCCCAGGCAATATGAGGTCATCAACAAGCTCTTTGTCAGTACCTTTTGTCTGCTGCTGCCTTTCGGCATTCTGACTGAGTTCGAAAAGCTCAATGCCAGCGTGACAGGTGTCATGCATGGTCACATGATCTGGCTCGTCATTCCCTTCAGCAC
>Ga0182006_1002147_pt1 | contig 10949 bp, 7 predicted proteins | sample Sormic07211104_1_FD_123022 | JGI IMG/M metagenome (GOLD analysis project Ga0182006, IMG submission 123022) | Rhizosphere microbial communities from Sorghum bicolor, Mead, Nebraska, USA - 072115-104_1 MetaG | ecosystem: Host-associated > Plants > Roots > Rhizosphere | place: USA: Nebraska...
CTGGAAGGCCTGGGCGAGCTGCACCTGGCGCATATGCGCGTGATGCTGCTGTTGTTCGCCGGGCTCGCCTGCCTGGCGGCCTATTGGCTGCGCGCCGGGCAGGTGGCCGAACCGCTGTTTGCGCCGCGCCTGTTCCGCACCCGCACCTTTGCCGTGGGCATTCTCGGCAATCTGTTCGCCCGCCTGGGCAGCGGCTCGCTGCCATTTCTGGTGCCCTTGCTGTTGCAGGTGGCGCTGGGGTATTCACCGGCGCAGGCGGGGATGAGCATGATCCCCCTGGCGCTGTCGGCCATGGCCGCCAAGGCGTTCGCCAAGCCGGTGATCGACCGCTTCGGCTACCGTACGGTGCTAACCAGTAACACCCTGCTGCTCGGCGCCTTGCTCGCCAGCCTGGGCCTGGTCAGTGGGCAGACGCCCTATGTGATGCTGCTGGTGCAACTGGGCTTTTTGGGCGCGGTGAACTCCATGCAGTTCACCGCGATGAACACCGTCACCCTGATCGACCTCGACGAGGCCGGCACCAGCAGCGGCAACAGCCTGCTGTCGGTGGTGGTGCAACTGGCGATCAGCCTGGGGATTGCCGTCGGCGCGGCGCTGCTCGGCGGCTTCAGCAGCGAGATTGGCAAGGGTGATATCGACAGCGTGCTCGGCGCCTTCCAGCTGACGTTCCTTTGCGTGGGCATTCTGACCATGCTGGCGGCGGCAATTTTCCTGCAGCTGAACCGCGAGGACGGGCGTCAGGCCAAGCCAGTGGCCGCGCAGATTCCCGAGTAAGGCACGGACAGGCTTTTGGTGGGGTGCGCTGTGTGCGCACCCGCCCTTTACGCGGTGGCTTCGGTGCGCACGCCGAATGCGCACCAGCGCACCCTACCGGCTTAGCCGAAGTACGTGCCGTTGCGAGACGGCAACCCGCTCCAGAGTTCTTCCAGGCAGGGGAAATTCCAGTCCTCGGGCGCCTCGCGACCGATGATCTTTTCCCGGCCCACCAGCTTGGACAGGTCGATGATCTGCTGCGGAATCGGCGTTTTCGATTTGGCCATGAAGAACACCTTCACCCGTGGCGTCAGCAACGAGGTGGCGTGCTGGTCCATGACCACGCCCAGACGCCCGCTCTCCAGGCGCACCAGCGAACCGGTGGGGTAGATGCCCACGGATTTGACGAAGGCCTGGAAGATCGCCTGGTCGAAATGGCCTTTGCTCCATTCGGCCATCTTGCGAATCGACTCGGCCGGCTCCCAGCCTTTCTTGTAGGGGCGGTTGGAGGTGATGGCGTCGTATACATCGCACACCGCGCCCATCTTGGCGAACAGGCTGATCTGATCACCGGCCAGACGATGGGGGTAGCCGCTGCCGTCGATCTTTTCATGGTGGTGCAGGCACACATCCAGCACGATGGCGCTGATGTCGCGGTTGCCCTTGAGCAGCTTCATGCCCGCCATGGGGTGGTCGCGCATGGTGGCGAATTCGGCGTCGGTCAGCTTGCCGGGTTTGTTGAGGATGGTATCGGGGATCATCATCTTGCCGATGTCGTGCAGCAGCCCGGCCACCCCGGCGTCACGCACCAGTTCTTCGCTGAGCCCCAGTTGGCGGGCCAGGGCGATCATCAGGGCGCAGACCGCCACCGAGTGCATATAGGTGTATTCATCGGAGGTTTTCAGGCGCGCCAGGCTGATCATCGCGTCGGGGTGGCGGATCACCGATGCGGTGATTTCATCCACCAGCTCGACGACGCGCTCGGCATCGATGGCCTGGCCCATGCGCACTTCGCCAAACATGGCGACCACCGCATCCTTGGAACGGGCACAGAGTTTCTGCGCACGTTTGACTTCTTCTTCCAGGCTGGCGCTCAGCGGCTTGGGCGCAGCCGTCACCACCTCGGCCACCAGCATCTGCTCGACTTGCGCGGCCACCTCGGCGCGGCTCAGGGCCACGCTGCCATCGGGTACGTCCAGGCCTTTGGTGGGGTCGATCCACACCTCCACGATGCCGCTGTCGACAATGCGCTGCAGGTCCTTGGCGGAGTCGAGAAGAAACTTGGCTTTCCAGAATGGATGCTCCATCCACGAGCCGCAGAATTCGTGGATAAACATGCCCTGGCGGAGATCGGTTACGGCGATTCGTTTCAGCACGGCAGAACCTGGCAAGGAACTGGGGATACGGTCTGGCGCCCGGCGCCAACCCACGAACAAAGTAATACCAGCAAATAGCCACTTTTGCCCTGCGCTTTTGCGCACTCCGTCGGCTCCGGCACAGATTTTTTCAATGCCGGCTTGTCGTCCCTTTCCCGCTGTGTGAGGCAGCGCCCCTGTTACACTGCACGGCATTTCCGTATAGCAGGCCTGCCCCGTGACCTCCACCGCTTTCAACTCATTGCCCCTGTCCCCCGCCATGCTGGCCAACCTGGACTCCCTGGGCTACGCCGAGATGACCCCGATCCAAGCACAAAGCTTGCCGGTGATCCTCAAAGGCATGGACCTGATTGCCCAGGCCAAGACCGGCAGTGGCAAGACCGCGGCCTTTGGCATCGGCCTGCTCAACCCGCTGAACCCGCGCTATTTCGGCTGCCAGGCGCTGGTGCTGTGCCCGACCCGAGAACTGGCCGACCAGGTGGCCAAGGAAATCCGTCGCCTGGCACGCAGCGCCGACAACATCAAGGTGTTGACCCTGTGTGGCGGCGTGCCCTTCGGCCCGCAGATCGGTTCGCTCGAACATGGTGCACATATCATCGTCGGCACCCCGGGGCGCATTCAGGAACACCTGCGCAAAGGCACCCTCAAGCTCGACGGCCTCAACACCCTGGTGCTGGACGAAGCCGACCGCATGCTCGACATGGGCTTCAACGATGCGATCACCGACATCATCGGCCAGACCCCCAGCAAGCGGCAGACCCTGCTGTTCTCCGCCACCTACCCCACCGGCATCAAGCAACTGGCCTCGGCCTTCATGCGCAACCCGCAGCAGGTCAAGGCCGAGGCGCTGCATGCCGACAGCCAGATCGAGCAGCGTTTCTACGAGATCGACCCCGACCAGCGCATGCAGGCCGTCACCAAACTGCTGGCGCATTTCCGCCCGCAATCGTGCGTGGCGTTCTGCTTTACCAAGCAGCAATGCCAGGAAGTGGTCGATCACCTGACTGCCAAGGGTTTCTCGGCGCAAAGCCTGCATGGTGATCTGGAACAGCGTGACCGCGACCAGGTGCTGGCCATGTTCGCCAACCGCAGCTGCAGCGTGCTGGTGGCCACCGATGTGGCGGCGCGCGGCCTGGATATCGATGCGCTGGATGCGGTGATCAACGTCGAGCTGGCACGTGATTCGGAGATTCATATCCACCGTGTCGGCCGTACCGGTCGCGCCGGCGAGAAGGGCCTGGCCCTGAGCCTGGTGGCCCCGGCCGAAGGCCATCGCGCCCAGGCCATCGAAAGCCGCCAGCAGGCGCCGCTGAAGTGGGAGGAGCTCGACAGCCTCAAGGCCCAACCGGGCGGCCCGCTGCAACCGCCGATGGTGACCCTGTGCATCGGTGCCGGGCGCAAAGACAAAGTGCGCCCCGGCGATATCCTCGGCGCCCTGACCGGTGACGCTGGCATTGCCGGCGACAAGGTCGGCAAGATCGCCATTTTCGATTACCAGGCCTATGTGGCGGTGGATCGCAACGTGGTCAACCAGGCGCTCAACCGCCTGAACAGCGGGAAGATCAAAGGCAAGTCGATTCGCGTAAGAATGCTTTGATCGCAACGGCTTCCGGGTCGTCGACCCTGCGGCGTTGGAATCGCGCCGCCAATGCTCACGTACTGCAGTACGCTGCGCTTGTCGGCACAATTCCGCCTTGCCTGGTCTTAGCCCCGAAAGCCGTGGTGCCAAGTCTGTTTTAACAACACATGCGTTAAACCTGCTGATGTGCAAAACATCGCTGTAGCAAGGAGGCAATGTAGTGCGGAACATTCTGGTTGTTGAGGACAGTCCCCTTGTCCTAAAAATCCTCGAGCACCTGTTCCGCCAGGAACCCAACCTGCAGCCGGTGTTCTGCGCCTCCTTCGGCGAAGCCCAGGTGATGCTGGAAACCTCGGCCGGGTTGTTCTTCGCGGCCATCGTCGACCTCAACCTGCCGGATGCCATGGACGGTGAAATCGTCGACCTGGTGCTGGGCTACAGCCTGCCGTGCATCGTGTTGTCGGGTTCGTACAACGAGCAGCGCCGCGATGAGTTGCTGCTCAAGGGTGTGGTCGACTACGTGCTCAAGGAAAGCCAGCACTCGTACGAGTACGCCTTTCGCCTGTTGCACCGCCTGGAAAGCAACAGCCAGGTGAAGATTCTGGTGGCCGAGGACTCCGACTCCACCCGCCACTTCATCCGCCGCATCCTCACCTCGCACCTGTACCAGATCATCGATGCCGTGGACGGCGACCAGGCCTTGCAGATTCTCAAGGAACAGCCGGATATCGACCTGCTGCTGGTGGACCACAGCATGCCCGGCATCAGCGGCTTCGATCTGGTCAAGCTGCTGCGGCAGAAGATGAAGCGCACCGACCTGATCATTCTCGGCCTGTCCGCCGACACCAAGGGTTCGCTCAGCGCGCTGTTCATCAAGCACGGCGCCGATGACTTCCTGCGCAAACCCTTCTGCCCGGAAGAGTTGAACTGCCGGGTGATGTCTACCCTGGAGCGTCGCGACCTGTTGCAGCAGCTCAAGCAGGCGGCGCTATTCGACTCGCTGACCAATCTGTACAACCGCCGCGCCTTCTACGAGCAGGGCACGCAGATGTGCAAGCTGGCGCAGCGCGGCGGCCACGACCTGAGCGTGGCCATGCTCGACCTGGATTTCTTCAAAAGCATCAACGACGAATACGGCCACGCCAGCGGCGACACCGCCCTGGTGCAGTTTTCCCGTGCCTTGCTGCAAGTGTTCCCCGATGCCCTGCTGGGGCGCCTGGGCGGCGAAGAGTTCGCCTTGCTCAGCCGCCAGGAGGCCGATGCCTTGCACGTCGCCCTGGAGTCCTTGCGCCAGGTAGTCGCCTGCGCGAAATACGCCCCCGATGCGCCGCCGCTGAACTTCAGTGCCGGGGTGTATCAGGGCGCGCCAGAAGACCTGGAAGGGTTGTTGCACCGCGCCGACGTGCGCCTGTATCAGGCCAAAAACCAGGGCCGCGGTCGCACCATCAGCAGCTGAGTCGGTTACTCCTGAGCCTCGCCGGTCTGCCCTTCCAGGGCAGCGGCCAGACCATGGGCGCGGTAGATGCGCGCATAGGTGCCGTCTTCACGCATGGCCTGCATCGCTTCGTTGAAGCGCTGCACGATCTCTTCGGCATGCGGATGGCTGCGGCGCACCAGAATATGCAGGCCGTTCTCGCTCAACGGTTTGGGTAGAAATTCCAGGTCCTGTTCGATGCCGCGCAACTCGTACTGGAAGTAATGCCGCGCCACCAGTTCGTCATCCAGGGTCAGTTGCACGCGACCGGCCGCCAGCATGCGCGCGCCCATGGAGAAATCGATGACCGGCACCCTGAGCAGACTCTGGTCAGCATCGAAGTCGTGCTGGTAGGAGTAACCGCGCACCACGGCGATGCTGGCGTCGGTCAGGTCTTTGAGGGAACGGAATTGCTGGTCACTGCCGTGGCGACGCAGAAAGCGGATGCGGTTGACCAGATAGGGCTCGGAGAACACGCCATAGGTGGTGCGTTCCTGGTCGTACCAGGCGCTGACCACGATGTCGTAGTCGGCGGTTTGCAGCCCATGCAGCACCCGCGCCCAGGGCACCTGGAAATAGGCGCTGGCGTAACCGGCACGCTTGAGCGCGGTGATCACCAGGTCACTGGACAGGCCATTGTTCAACAGGTTGACGTCGTTGAACGGCGGCCAGGTATTGGCCACCAGACGCAAGGTTTCGGCGCTGGCACAGGAGCTGAAACCAACAACCAGCCACAACACGAGGCGCGGTAGAAACTTCATGCCGACCGTCTTCTTCATCCGGCTTAGGGTTAAGGGAGCTTAGTCAGGCCAGTGGCCACAACACCAGCGCCGAACGCACTAAACGCCAAGTTTTCTGCAAAGCTTGCGTTAAACTGCCGCGCGGTTGGATGGGGTTCAACGTTCTGGGTACAGCGTGCAGGAGTAAAGCGTGCAAGGTTCGGATGTCGTAATTATTGGCGCAGGCGCTGCCGGCTTGATGTGTGCCCTCACGGCGGCCGCACGCGGGCGCCAGGTGCTGTTGCTGGACCATGCCAACAAGGCCGGAAAGAAAATCCTCATGTCCGGCGGTGGGCGCTGCAACTTCACCAATATGTATACCGAACCGGCCAACTTCCTCTCGCAGAACCCGCACTTCTGCAAATCCGCCCTGGCGCGTTACACCCAGTGGGACTTCATCGAACTGGTCAGCAAGCACGGCGTGCCCTACCACGAGAAAAAACTCGGCCAGCTGTTCTGCGATAACAAGGCCAGCGACGTTCTCGAGATGCTGCTCAGCGAATGCGACCAGGCCGGCGTACGCCTGCACCTGAACACCGCCGTGACCCAGATCGACAAGACCGACAGCGGCTACCAGTTGCAGACCGGTATCGGCGCCGTGGCGTGCACCTCGCTGGTGATTGCCACCGGCGGGCTGTCCATCCCCACCCTGGGTGCCACCGGTTTCGGTTATCAGGTGGCCAAGCAGTTCGGCCACACCTTGCTGCCTACCCGCGCCGGCCTGGTGCCGTTCACCATCACCGACCAGCTCAAGGAGCTGTGTACCGAGCTGTCCGGCACTTCGGTGGATTGCCTGGTGAGCTGCAACGACGAGAGTTTCCGCGAGAACATTCTGTTCACTCACCGCGGCCTGAGTGGCCCGGCGATTCTGCAGATTTCCTCGTACTGGCTGCCGGGCCAGGCGGTGGCGATCAACCTGCTGCCCGACCATGACCTGCCCACCTGGCTGGCCGAGCAACAGGCCGAGCGCCCCAACAGCGAATTGAAAACCCTGCTTGGTGAGCTGTTTACCAAGAAGATGGCCAACCTGCTGGCCGAGCACTGGTTCGTCTCCAAGCCGATGAAGCAATACACCCCGGCGGAACTGGCGCAGATCGCCGAACAGTTGGCCAACTGGCAAGTGGTACCGGCCGGCACCGAAGGCTATCGCACCGCCGAAGTGACCCTGGGCGGCGTCGATACCAAAGAGGTGTCGTCGAAAACCATGGAGTCGCTGAAATCGCCGGGGCTGTATTTCGTCGGCGAGGTGCTGGATGTCACCGGCCACCTGGGCGGCTTCAACTTCCAGTGGGCCTGGGCCTCGGGCTATGCGGCGGCGCAGTACGTTTAAGCGCCGCTTCCGGGCTGTCGCTTGAATAAATGCTATGCGGCGTGACTTCGCTGGGCGGCGGCAGTCCAAGCAATCCCCCAACTGCGCGCTGATCGCCCAGGGTTTTGCAAAAAACTCGCGCCCGGCAGTTCGCAGCGCTGGGCTTATCCGCTCTAATCACTCCATTGCCAGCCAGGTTGCCCGCCACTGATGCCCGCTCCGACCATTCGCCAAACCCTGCGTCGCCTCTGGGCCCAGGACAAATTCAGCTACAGCCTGCGGGCCTTTATCGCGCTCACCGGGATCATGGCGCTGTGCTGGACGCAGGACGCCATGCACCAGCTGATCCCGCTGTTCCTCGGGGTTATCGCCAGTGCGCTGTCCGAGACCGATGATAGCTGGCAAGGTCGCCTCAATGCCCTGCTGGTGACCCTGGCGTGTTTCAGCGTAGCGTCGGTAGCGGTGGAATTGCTCTTTCCGCTGCCCTGGGTATTTGCCGCCTCGCTGGCGCTGGCCAGTTTCTGCCTGACCATGCTCGGGGCGCTGGGCGAGCGCTATGCGCGAATTGCCCAGGCCACGTTGATTCTCTCGGTGTACACCATGATCGGCGTGGATCAGCGCGATGGTGCGCAGGTGAGCTTCTGGCACGAACCGATGCTGCTGGTGGCCGGCGCCGCCTGGTACGGCCTGCTGTCGGTGATCTGGCAGGCGCTGTTTTCCCATCAGCCGGTGCAACAGAGCCTGGCGGTGTTGTTCCGCGAGCTGGGGCGTTTTCTCAAGCTGAAATCGGCGCTGTTCGAACCACTGCGTGGCGTCGACCTGGAGGCCAAGCGCCTGGCCCTGGCGCGGCAGAACGGCAAGGTGGTGGCGGCGCTCAACGCCAGCAAGGAAATCATCCTTAACCGGGTGGACAGCGCGCGGCCGGGGCAGAAGGTCAGCCGTTACCTGAAGCTGTACTTCATGGCCCAGGACATCCACGAACGCGCCAGCTCCTCGCACTACCCGTACAACGACCTGGCCGAAGCGTTTTTCCACAGCGACGTGCTGTTCCGCTGCCAGCGCCTGCTGCGCCAGCAAGGGGAGGCCTGTCAGGAACTGGGCCGCGCCATCCAGCTGCGCCAGAGCTTCGACTATGGCGGCCATTCGGCCCAGGCCCTGGCCGACCTGCAAGCCTCGCTGGAGCACCTGCGCATCCAGAGCAACCCGGCCTGGCGCAGCCTGCTGCGTTCGTTGCGCGCCCTGGCCAGCAACCTCGGCACCCTCAACAACCTGCTGTGCAACGCCAACAACCCCGATGCCCTGGCCGAGCAGCAGGACAGCAGCCTGCTGGACCGTTCGCCGCGCAACTGGAAAGACATCATCGGCCGCATCCGCCTGCAACTGACGCCCACCTCGTTGCTGTTCCGCCATGCCCTGCGCCTGTCCATCGCCCTCTCCGTGGGCTACGGCATGCTGCACCTGATCCACCCCGAAGAAGGCTACTGGATCATCCTCACCACGCTGTTCGTCTGCCAACCCAACTATGGCGCCACGCGCAAGAAGCTGCTGCAACGGATTGGCGGCACGGTGATCGGGCTGGTGCTGGGCTGGGCGCTGTTCGACCTGTTCCCCGGCGCGTTGATCCAGGCCATGTTCGCCGTGGTCGCCGGGGTGGTGTTCTTCGCCAACCGGGCCACGCGCTACATGCTGTCCACCGCCGCCATCACCCTGATGGTGATGTTCTGCTTCAACCAGGTGGGCGACGGCTACGGCCTGATCGTGCCGCGCCTGGTCGACACTCTGCTCGGCGCGTTGATCGCCGGCCTGGCGGTGTTCCTGATCCTGCCGGACTGGCAGGGCCGACGGCTGAACAAAGTGGTGGCCAATACCCTGACCTGCAACAGCCACTACCTGCGCCAGATCATGCAGCAGTACGCCACCGGTAAACGCGACGACCTGGCCTACCGCCTGGCCCGGCGCAACGCCCACAACGCCGACGCCGCGCTGTCCAGCACCCTGGCCAACATGCTCATGGAGCCCGGGCATTTCCGAAAGGAATCCGACGTCGGCTTCCGCTTCCTGGTGCTGTCCCACACCCTGCTCAGCTACCTCTCCGCCCTTGGCGCCCACCGCGGCGACCCGCTGCCCAGCGCCGTCGAACCCGGCCTGATCAGCGCCGCCGCCAGCACCCTGGCCAGCAGCCTGGAAGAAGTGGCGCAGAACCTCATCGAGAAAACCCCGGTGGTGGTCCACAGCGACGCCGAAGAAAACCTCGCCAAGCAGCTCGAACAACTGCCCGAAGAAATGGACGACCGTGATCGCCTGGTGCAAAGCGAACTGGCCCTGATCTGCCGGCAGCTGAGCCCGCTGCGTACGTTGGCGGCGCATGTGTTGCGTGATCCGGTGAGCATCAATACGCCGGGATGATTTGTCGCTACCTGCACGGTGTATCGGCGTAGATCCGCGATGCGGATATACGCCCTACGGATCGAACGACGTAGGGCGTATATCGCCACAGGCGATCTACCGATACACCGCTCTTGCCCCACATGGTGAAGAACCGCCGTAAGGGCTACCGAAGCATCTCCGCCAACGCATCGATCTCTTCGCGATGCACGCTCAACACATGCAGCCCACCGTTCAGGTCAAGCTGGTTGTACGGCGGCAGCAACTTGCCAAAGCCGGTCAGGCTTTGCAGCGGCGGCAGGTCGGTGGCGTGGTCGAAGCTTTTCAAGCGGTGGTAGCGAGCCAGGTTGACCAAGTCGACCAACTCCATCTGAAACGCCCCCCGCACGTCCCAGTTACCGGCGTTGCGCACGATCTCCACCAGCTCATCGTCCACCGCCCATTTGCGCAGCAGCACCAGCCCCAGGGACTTGCTGTATTCCTGGCACAACCCCAGGTACAGCTCGCGGGACGGCTCATCGTCATCTTTCAGCGCGGAGAAAATCGCCAGGCTGCCCAGCTCGCTCATCAGGCTGGCCAGCAAGGCTTGCTCGGGTTGGGTATGGCCAACACGCGAGGCCAGGAACGCGCAGATACAGGCTTGGAGAATCAGACGTTCCCAGGCCTCCTTGAACAGCTTCTTGTGCGCCGCGCTGTGCAGGGTGAACAGGCTCTGGATGCTGTGGACCATGGTGATGCGGTCCACCTGGCCGACGCCCAGCACCTGCACCACATCCTTGAGCGTCTTCGGCCCGCGGCGGGTGCGGTTGAGGGCGCTGGAGGCGTACTTGATCAGCAGCGCCGCCAGGGCCGGGTCGCGGCTGATCAGTTTGCTCAAGGCTTCCAGGCTGATATCCGGGGCGCGCAAGGCCCGGCGAATCTCCAGAGTAAGCGCTGGCAGACTGGGCAATTGCTCCTCACCGGACATCAATTGCGATACCACCTGCCGATAGCGGGCATACCCGCTGATTGCGACCGACATGAAACCCTACTCCAGCGCGAACCGTGAGGCTGTACAGGCTAATCGCTATCACGGGGTTTGCCCATTGGCCGCCCGTCTGAAGTACCCCACCCTATGAATGTTGAACCGGCGTTGCTGCGTGGCAGTCCCAGCCTTACGCCTGCTTCATTACGGAGAAACCACCATGGAACGCAATAAACACGACCTGCCCGCGCTGTTCGAACAATTGGGCCTGCCATCCGAACCGGAAGCCATTGCGCAGTTTCTGGCCAGCCACTCGCCGCTGCCGGATGA
>Ga0182006_1002149_pt1 | contig 10934 bp, 10 predicted proteins | sample Sormic07211104_1_FD_123022 | JGI IMG/M metagenome (GOLD analysis project Ga0182006, IMG submission 123022) | Rhizosphere microbial communities from Sorghum bicolor, Mead, Nebraska, USA - 072115-104_1 MetaG | ecosystem: Host-associated > Plants > Roots > Rhizosphere | place: USA: Nebraska...
CAAGAAAAAACCTGCACCCAAGCGTGGCGCCAGCCGTTACCAAGCTCCTGCAAAGCAACCGATCCCGGGCTGGCTGTGGATGGCCATCGGCCTGACGGTCGGCGCGTTCATTGTGTTCCTGATGAAGCTGGAGCCGGGCAAGGGCAGTGACAGCGTCAAGCGCGAGAAGGTCGAGCAACAGCAGAAAGCTACCAAGATCGCCGAAGCCAACAAGACCCCGCCGAGCCCGACGCAACCGGTGAAGCCGAAGTACGACTTCTACACCTTGCTGCCGGAATCGGAAGTGATCGTGCCGCCGGATGCGGTACCGGAGAAAACCCTGCCGACGCCACAAGTGCCGGCCGTGCCGACCACGCCGGTGACGCCTGCGGAAGCGGCGAAGATCGACACCGCCCGGGCTCAGGCGGCATTGGCCGGCATCACTCCGCCGCCAGCGCCACCGGTGGCTAAAGCGGCGCCAGTGACCAAGTTCTTCCTGCAGGCCGGTTCGTTCCGCAAGCAAGCCGATGCCGACAAGGTTCGGGCGCAGATCATCCTGCTGGGTCAGGCCGTGGCGGTTGAATCCGGCACGGTGAAAGACGAGACCTGGTACCGGGTGCTGGTCGGCCCGTTCAGCAACCGAGAACAACTGACCACCGCCCAGAAACAATTGGCGGGCAGTGGCTTCAGTAACCTGTTGTTACAACAACGCCAGAGCCGCTAATTTCGTCAAGGACACTGCGTCATCGTTCTTCGCGGGCAAGCCTCGCTCCTACAGGATCACGTAAATCTCTGTAGGAGCGAGGCTTGCCCGCGAAGGCGTCAGAACAGACAACACATTCATCCCTGCCCACCACCGCTCGTCCCCCGCCGCGTCCTACAGTTGAAAAACGCTCCACCACCCCCATATGAGTTGGCATAAGGCATTTTCGCCCCGCTGCGTGGAGACTCTCCCTTGACCACCATCGTTTCAGTTCGCCGCCACGGCAAAGTCGTCATGGGCGGCGACGGCCAGGTTTCGCTCGGCAATACCGTGATGAAAGGCAACGCGAAGAAAGTTCGCCGCCTGTACCACGGTCAGGTTATCGCCGGTTTTGCCGGGGCTACCGCTGACGCCTTCACCCTCTTCGAACGTTTCGAAGGCCAACTCGAAAAACATCAGGGCCACCTGGTTCGCGCCGCTGTCGAACTCGCCAAAGAATGGCGCACTGACCGCTCCCTCAGCCGCCTCGAAGCCATGCTCGCGGTCGCCAACAAGGATGCCTCCCTGATCATCACCGGCAACGGTGACGTGGTTGAGCCTGAAGAAGGTTTGATCGCCATGGGTTCCGGCGGCGGCTACGCCCAGGCTGCGGCCAGCGCGCTGTTGAAAAAGACCGACCTGTCGGCCCGGGAAATCGTCGAAACCGCTTTGGGCATCGCTGGCGACATCTGCGTGTTCACCAACCACAACATCACCATCGAGGAGCAGGATCTCGCTGAGTAAGCCTGTCTTGGCCTAGCGCCACGGCTCACTTTTGCTTGAGGACCGCCAATTACTATGCCCATGACCCCCCGTGAAATCGTCCACGAACTCAATCGCCATATCATCGGCCAGGACGATGCCAAACGCGCCGTCGCCATTGCCTTGCGCAACCGCTGGCGCCGGATGCAGCTGCCCGAAGAGCTGCGCGTCGAAGTCACCCCCAAGAACATTCTGATGATCGGCCCGACCGGCGTCGGTAAAACCGAGATCGCCCGTCGCCTGGCCAAACTCGCCAACGCTCCGTTCATCAAAGTCGAAGCGACCAAATTCACCGAAGTGGGCTATGTCGGCCGCGACGTCGAATCGATCATTCGTGATCTGGCGGACGCGGCGATCAAGCTGCTGCGCGAACAGGAAATGACCAAGGTTCGCCACCGCGCCGAAGACGCCGCCGAAGAGCGCATCCTCGACGCCTTGCTGCCACCGGCACGCATGGGTTTCAGCAACGAAGACGCCGCCCCGGCCCAGGATTCCAACACCCGCCAGCTGTTCCGCAAACGCCTGCGTGAAGGTCAGCTGGACGACAAGGAGATCGAAATCGAAGTCGCCGAAATCACCGGCGTCGATATCTCCGCGCCACCGGGCATGGAAGAAATGACCAACCAGTTGCAGAGCCTGTTCGCCAACATGGGCAAGGGCAAGCGCAAGAGCCGCAAGCTCAAGGTCAAGGAAGCGCTGAAACTGGTTCGCGACGAAGAAGCCGGTCGCCTGGTCAACGAAGAAGAGTTGAAGGCCAAGGCGCTGGAAGCTGTCGAACAGCACGGCATCGTGTTCATCGACGAAATCGACAAGGTCGCCAAGCGCGGCAATACCGGTGGCGTCGACGTATCCCGTGAAGGCGTACAGCGCGACTTGCTGCCGCTGATCGAAGGCTGCACCGTCAACACCAAACTGGGCATGGTCAAGACCGACCATATCCTGTTTATCGCTTCCGGTGCATTCCACCTGAGCAAGCCGAGTGATCTGGTGCCGGAGCTGCAAGGTCGCCTGCCGATTCGGGTCGAACTCAAGGCCCTGAGCCCGGAAGATTTCGAGCGTATCCTCAGCGAACCGCATGCCTCTCTCACCGAGCAGTATTGCGCGCTGCTGAAAACCGAAGGGCTGCTCATCGAGTTCCAGCCGGACGGCATCAAGCGTATTGCCGAGATTGCCTGGCAGGTCAACGAGAAGACCGAGAACATCGGCGCCCGTCGCCTGCACACCTTGCTGGAGCGTCTGCTTGAAGAGGTGTCGTTCAGCGCCGGCGATCTGGCCAGCACCCATGACGAAAAGGCGATCCTGATCGATGCCGATTACGTCAACAGCCACTTGGGCGAATTGGCGCAGAACGAAGACCTGTCCCGTTATATCCTGTAGGTCTCATTCTGTGTGAGCGGGCTTCCGTGGCGAGGGAGCTTGCTCCCGCTGGGTCGCGAAGCGGCCCCAAAGTCGGTGAATGCGGTTTATCTACAAGACCTCATTCGCCGGATTTACGACTGCTACGCAGCCGAGCGGGAGCAAGCTCCCTCGCCACAGATCACCCGCCGACACAGGGCCTTCATACAAACGGAAGATCGGCCCCATGACGACCCAACTCCCCACCGACATCAAACTGCACAAAGCCTCGAAAACCCTGACGCTCAAATACGCGTCCGGCGAGGAGTATCACCTGCCCGCAGAATTCCTTCGCGTGCACTCTCCTTCCGCCGAGGTCCAGGGCCACGGCAAACCTATCCTGCAATTTGGCAAGATCGGCGTAGGCCTGAGCAAGGTCGAACCAGCCGGTCAGTACGCACTGAAATTGACCTTCGACGACGGCCACGACAGCGGCCTGTTCACCTGGGAATATCTGTACCAGTTGGCGGTGCGCCAAGAGGATCTGTGGAACGATTATCTTGCCGAACTCAAAGCGGCCGGAAAGACCCGTGATCCGAACGAGTCGGTCGTCAAGCTGATGCTCTAGGTCAGGCCTCGAGGTATTTAGAGGGCATTTTCTAATTCCATCTGTTTGAATGCTTGGCTGCCGGGTCAACGATTGGCCCGCTTGCGAAAAAAATTAAACTCGGGTAACCAATGGAGCTGGCAAGTTCCGTGCATTTGTAGCTATGCGCAATTAACGGTCACCCCGAGCAGTAGTACCTGGCGTTTGCTGTGTGACTACACAGCTGGGCTCAGGTACTCGCCTCAGGACAATGGAGCGTCGTAGATGAGTAACAAGCAAAACGATGACCTGAAATTCCAGGCTTCAGAAAATACCTTGGGACTGAATCCTGTTGTTGGGCTGCGTAGAAAGGATCTACTGGGCTCTGCCCGAATGGTGCTGACCCAGGCCATCAGACAACCCATCCACAGTGCCAGGCACGTCGCCCATTTCGGCATCGAACTCAAGAACGTGCTGTTCGGAAAATCCGAGCTTCAACCGCAAAGCGACGACCGCCGTTTCCTCGACCCGGCCTGGAGCCAGAACCCTCTCTACAAACGTTATTTGCAAACTTATCTGGCGTGGCGCAAGGAGCTCCATACCTGGATCGATAAGAGCAATCTCTCGCCCAAGGACGTCGCTCGCGGGCATTTCGTGATCAACCTCATGACCGAAGCCATGGCCCCGACCAACACGGCAGCCAACCCGGCGGCGGTCAAACGCTTCTTCGAAACCGGCGGCAAAAGCCTGCTCGACGGCCTCTCTCATCTGGCCAAGGATCTGATCCACAACGGCGGGATGCCGAGCCAGGTCAACATGGGCGCGTTCGAAGTCGGCAAGAGCCTGGGTGTGACCGAAGGCGCGGTGGTCTTTCGCAACGACGTGCTGGAGCTGATCCAGTACAAGCCGATCACCGAGCAAGTGCATGAACGCCCACTGCTGGTGGTGCCGCCGCAAATCAACAAGTTCTATGTTTTCGACCTCAGCCCGGACAAGAGCCTGGCGCGCTTCTGCCTGCGCAACAACATGCAGACGTTCATCGTCAGCTGGCGCAACCCGACCAAGGAACAACGCGAGTGGGGTCTGTCGACCTACATCGAAGCGCTCAAGGAAGCGGTCGACGTGGTCACCGCGATCACCGGCAGCAAAGACGTGAACATGCTCGGTGCCTGCTCCGGCGGCATTACCTGCACCGCGCTGCTGGGTCATTACGCAGCGATCGGCGAGAAGAAAGTAAACGCCCTGACTCTGCTGGTCAGCGTGCTCGACACCACCCTCGACAGCGACGTGGCCCTGTTCGTCGACGAGCAGACCCTCGAAGCCGCCAAGCGCCACTCCTACCAGGCCGGTGTACTGGAAGGTCGCGATATGGCGAAAGTCTTCGCCTGGATGCGTCCCAACGACTTGATCTGGAACTACTGGGTCAACAACTACCTGTTGGGCAACGAGCCCCCGGTGTTCGACATTCTGTTCTGGAACAACGACACCACTCGCCTGCCGGCCGCCTTCCACGGCGACCTGATCGAGATGTTCAAAAACAACCCACTGATCCGCCCCAATGCACTGGAAGTGTGCGGCACACCGATCGACCTCAAACAGGTCGATGCCGACATCTTTTCCCTGGCTGGCACCAACGATCACATCACCCCGTGGAAGTCCTGCTACAAGTCGGCACAACTGTTCGGCGGCAAGGTCGAGTTCGTGCTGTCCAGCAGCGGACATATCCAGAGCATTCTGAACCCGCCGGGCAATCCGAAAGCACGCTACATGACCAGCACCGACATGCCGGTCAAGGCCGAGGACTGGATGGAAAATTCCACCAAGCACACCGACTCCTGGTGGTTGCATTGGCAGGCGTGGCAGGCCGAACGCTCGGGCAAACTGAAGAAGTCCCCCGCCAACCTTGGCAACAAGGCCTATCCCGCGGGTGAGGCGTCGCCAGGCACGTATGTGCACGAACGTTGAGCTTCAAACAACTCGCAGTCCGCGGCACTGGGAGGTGCCGCGATTGTCATTAATCAGCCTCGAGGCCAGCCTCGAACATTCTGCGACGGCCCGGGATGGCCCGATCAGCGTTTAAAACCTACAGGGCTTCGTGCATGCCGCAACCGTTCGTATTTCGTACCGTCAACCTGGATGGGCAAACCCTCCGCACCGCGGTACGCCCCGGCAAGCCTCACTTGACGCCCTTGCTGATTTTCAACGGCATCGGCGCCAACCTGGAGCTGATATTTCCGTTCGTCCAGGCGCTGGATCCGGACCTGGAAGTCATCGCCTTCGACGTACCCGGTGTCGGCGGCTCATCCACTCCCAGCCGGCCGTATCGCTTTTCGGGCCTGGCGAAACTGACCGCGCGAATGCTCGACTATCTCGATTACGGGCAGGTCAATGTGATCGGCGTGTCATGGGGTGGCGCCCTGGCGCAGCAATTTGCCTATGACTATCCCGAGCGCTGCAAGAAGCTGGTGCTGGCAGCCACGGCGGCCGGCACAGTGATGGTACCGGGTAAACCGAAAGTGCTGTGGATGATGGCCAGCCCACGACGCTACATCCAGCCGTCCCATGTGATTCGCATCGCGCCGATGATCTATGGCGGCTCGTTCCGTCGCGATCCAACCCTGGCGGCCAGTCACGCCGCGCGGGTTCGCTCGGCAGGCAAACTGGGCTACTACTGGCAGCTGTTCGCCGGGTTTGGCTGGACCAGCATTCACTGGCTGCACAAGATCCAACAGCCGACCCTGGTGCTGGCCGGCGACGACGACCCACTGATCCCGCTGATCAATATGCGCATGCTGGCCTGGCGAATTCCCAATGCCCAATTGCACATCATCGACGACGGGCATCTGTTCTTGATTACCCGGGCCGAAGCGGTGGCACCGATCATCATGAAGTTTCTCGAAGAGGAACGTCAGCGCGCTGTGATGCATCCGCATCCGGCGCCATCGGGCAGTTGACCGGCCCCGGCTTTGGTTCAGGAAAAGAGCGTCGACAGGACGTCGTACCGCGCAACAATCCGCAACAACGTCTATGGTGATTTGTTCGGTGAGTTTGTTTTTGGCCTGATGACGAAGGAGTGTTGACTCATGCGCGACAAACCAGCGAAGGGCTCCTTGCCCACTCCCGCTGCATTCATCAACGCACAGAGTGCGGTTACCGGTCTGCGCGGCCGGGACTTGCTTTCAACCTTGCGCAGCCTGGCCACCCATGGCCTGCGCAACCCGGTGTACACGGCCCGGCATGCCTTGAAGCTGGGCGGCCAGCTTGGCCGCGTGTTGTTGGGTGAGACCCTGCACCCGATCAATCCGCAAGACAATCGCTTTGCCGACCCGGCGTGGAGCCTCAACCCTTTTTATCGCCGCAGCTTGCAGGCCTACCTGAGTTGGCAGAAGGAGGTCAAAAACTGGATCGACGAGAGCAACCTGAGCCCGGACGATCGCGCCCGCGCCCACTTTGCGTTTGCCTTGATCAACGACGCCGTGGCGCCGTCCAACACCCTGCTCAATCCGCTGGCGGTCAAGGAGATCTTCAACTCTGGCGGTCACAGCCTGGTGCGGGGTATCGGCCATTTGCTTGACGATCTGCTGCACAACGACGGCTTGCCCAGACAGGTCACCAAACAAGCATTCGAGGTAGGCAAGACAGTCGCCACCACCACCGGCTCCGTGGTGTTTCGCAATGAGCTGCTGGAACTGATCCAGTACAAGCCGATGAGCGAAAAACAGTATTCCAAGCCGTTGCTGATCGTGCCGCCACAGATTAACAAGTTCTACATTTTCGATTTGAGCCCCAGTAACAGCTTCGTCCAGTTCGCCCTTAAAAACGGCTTGCAGACCTTCGTGATCAGCTGGCGCAATCCTGATGTGCGTCACCGCGAATGGGGGCTGTCGTCTTACGTCGAAGCCACCGAAGAAGCGATGAATGTGTGCCGGGCGATTACCGGCTCCCGCGACGTCAACCTGATGGGTGCCTGCGCCGGCGGGCTGACCATCGCCGCGCTGCAAGGGCACTTGCAGGCCAAGCGGCAGCTGCGGCGGGTGTCCAGCGCGACCTACCTGGTCAGCCTGCTCGACAGTCAGATAGAAAGCCCGGCCACCCTCTTCGTCGACGAACAAACGCTGGAAGCGGCCAAGCGCCGCTCATATCAGAAGGGCGTTCTGGAAGGTCGCGACATGGCCAGGGTTTTTGCCTGGATGCGCCCCAACGATTTGATCTGGAATTACTTCGTCAATAACTACCTGCTGGGCAAGGAGCCACCGGCGTTCGACATCCTCTACTGGAACAATGACAACACGCGCCTGCCGGCAGCGTTTCATGGCGATCTGCTGGACTTCTTCAAGCACAACCCGCTGAGTCATCCGGGTGGGCTGGAAGTGTGCGGCACACCGATCGACCTGCAGAAAGTCACCGTCGACAGTTTCAGCGTGGCCGGCATGAACGATCACATCACCCCGTGGGATGCGGTGTATCGCTCGACTTTGCTACTGGGTGGCGAGCGACGCTTCGTGCTGTCGAGCAGCGGTCATGTGCAGAGCATTCTCAACCCGCCGCACAACTCGAAAGCCAACTACGTCGAGAATCCGAAACTGAGCAGCGACCCGCGGGCCTGGTATTACGACGCCAAACGCGTCGACGGCAGTTGGTGGACGCAATGGCTGAGCTGGATTCAGGAACGCTCCGGCGCACTACACGAAACCCAGATGACCCTCGGCAACCAGAACTATCCACCGATGGAGGCGGCACCCGGTACTTACGTGCGCGTGCGCTGACGTTCAATGAACCACGGCCGCCAATGGCCGTGGCCTGACTCGACCATTAAGAAGACTGGATGAAAACCCGCGACCGGATTCTCGAATGTGCCCTGCAGTTGTTCAATCAGAAGGGCGAACCGAACGTGTCCACCATGGAGGTGGCCAACGAAATGGGCATCAGCCCCGGCAACCTCTACTACCACTTCCACGGCAAGGAGCCGCTGATCCTGGGGCTGTTCGAACGCTTCCAGACCGAACTGACGCCCTTGCTCGATCCACCGTCCGATGTGGAATTGGCACCCGAAGATTACTGGCTGTTCCTGCACCTGATCGTCGAACGCCTGGCCCAATACCGGTTTCTGTTCCAGGACTTGTCGAACCTTGCCGGCCGCCTGCCGAAACTGGCCAAGGGGATACGCAACCTGCTCAATGCGTTGAAGCGCACACTGGCTTCATTGCTGGCACAGTTGAAGGCTCAGGGGCAGTTGGTCAGCGACACCCAGGCATTGGGGCAACTGGTGGAGCAAATCACCATGACATTGCTGTTCTCGCTGGACTATCAGCGGATTCTCGACCGTGAAGGTGAAGTACGACTGGTGGTGTACCAGATCATGATGCTGGTGGCGCCGCACTTGTTGCCGCCGGTCAAAGTCGCGACCGAGCGGTTGGCGTTGCAGTACCTCGAAGAGCACAACTGACCCGGTGGGTCTTCGATGGCTTCTGGAATCCATGCACAAACAAAAACGCCCGACCTTTACAGGCCGGGCGTTTTTTTGCGTCCTGGAAATCAGGACTGACTGGTTGGCGCCGATGGAGTCGGTGCGATAGTCGGGGTTACAGCAGGGGTCGGCGCAGCGGCGGAGTTCGCCGGACTGACCGGGGTTGCCGGTTTGGCGGCAGCCACTGCTGGTTTCGGAGCGGCCGCTTTCGGGGCGGTTGGTTTTTTCACTGCTGGCTTCTTCGCCGCAGCGGGTTTGGCCGCTGCGGTTTTAGCTGCAGGTTTGGCCGCTGGTTTAGCGGCTGGTTTTGCGGCAGCTTTTGCAGCGGGTTTAGCAGCGGGTTTAGCGGCCGCTTTGGCTGCAGGTTTCGCAGCAGCAGTTTTGGCGGCCGGCTTGGCGGCAGGTTTCGCTGCGGCCTTGGCCAATGGTTTGGCAGCGCTTTTAGCTGCCGGTTTGGCCGCCGCGGTTTTCGCCGCAACAGGCGCAACCTTGGCACCGGTGAGTTTTTCGATTTGCTTGGTCAGGGTATCGACCTTGCTGTGCAGTGCCTTGACTTCATTGCGGCTCGGTACACCCAGGCGCGAAATGGCGCTGTTCAGGCGCTTGTCGAAAGCCCCTTCCAGCTCATCCCACTTGCCCAGTGCGCGATCTTTCACGCCGCTGATGCGCGACTTGGCCGACGAAGCGGAGTCCTTGGCAGCATCGACAGTCTTGCCGACAGCGCTCTTGGTGAGCTTCTCGGCTTTCTCGCCGTCCTTAACCAATGCATCGAAGAGTTTGCTGCCGTCAGTATCAATCTTCGAGTACACGCCTAAACCAGCCAGCCAGATCTTGCGGGAGTAGTCTTCGACCTTCCCGATCCACGAGCTGCCTTCTTTTTCAGTATTCTTTTTGCCAGCCATCCCGTTCTCCTTAAGATTTACGCGCGACACGTTCGAGCAATGCTGTCAGCTCATCGAGCTTAGCAGAGAGTGTCTCCACGTCATGTTTAGACGGAATGCCGATACGATTCAAGGCACTTGCGATACGCGTATCGAAAGCCTTCTCGACTTTGTCGAGTTGAAGTTCGACTTTGCCTTTGAAAGTACTCACCTCACTCTTGGCTTCATCGATCTCGGCATTAGCCGCTTCAAGTTTCTCAGCAACTACTTTTTTGCCTTTCTTTTCAACAGCTTGACCAGCCTTGATCAACTCTTGAACGTACTCGCCACCCTCTTGACCGACCTTGGTGTAAGCACCCAGGCTCGCCAGCCAGATCTTGCGGGCATACGATTTGACGTCGTTCAGAGTGTTGGTCTCAACGTCGACTTTTTTCTTCACAATAACTTTGGCCATGGTCCACCTCACGCGCAGAAGGGTTGAGGAACTGCCCGCGAAAGTGTCGGGCTCAGGCACAAAGTAGGGAGAAAAATTAGAAACGGCACCCTAACAACCGCAACAATTGCGTGCCGTGGAATACCTGTAGGAGCGAAGCTTGCTCGCGAAGGGGCCGGTCCATCCGCACCATCTTCGATGGCAGGAACTCTGCCTTCGCGAGCAAGCTTCGCTCCTACGGGTCGTCATCACGCGAGGGCTTTGTCGAGGGCCCTTTCGATTTCCGATTTGATGGTGCTGCTCATGGCGGACATCAACAGCCCCAATTCGACATCAACCCGGATCGAATCCTCGCCCACATGCACCGCCCCTTTCACACCGGAGCGCTTGAGGTTCAGCGTGTCGCCAGACCACTGTGGCTCCAGGCCATATTGATCGGACAGTTTCTGCGCCAACTTGTCGGCCTTCTCGCGGGCCGCTTCCTTACCCAGGCCATGGGCACGCTCAACACTAATATGGGCCATCGAATGACTCCTGCTTTATGGACACTTCCTGAAGCATCTTGACCGTTACTGCGTCAAAACGTCCCGGTTTCTCTATATCTTACCTTCAGCCTTGCCAAGACAAAGCAGGCCACCGGGATTAGAATGTCCCGCATTCTATTTTGGTGACAGCGATATGACTGATCAGCGCAAAGGCAGCGATGCCGAACCCACCACTCACTTCGGCTTCAAAAACGTTCCGGAAAG
>Ga0182006_1002151_pt1 | contig 10928 bp, 6 predicted proteins | sample Sormic07211104_1_FD_123022 | JGI IMG/M metagenome (GOLD analysis project Ga0182006, IMG submission 123022) | Rhizosphere microbial communities from Sorghum bicolor, Mead, Nebraska, USA - 072115-104_1 MetaG | ecosystem: Host-associated > Plants > Roots > Rhizosphere | place: USA: Nebraska...
CAGCATACCGGATCAGTTTCAGTTCCAACATTTAAGGAATAATAAACTGCGCGTTTCGCTTTGGCATTAATTACAAATGAACCGCCGACTGCAAGTAGAAAAACTGCTGTCATTAATAAATTTCTTAATTTCATTTTTTTGTTTTTTAAGTTAATTACCCTTCGATTTCAGGGGCGAAGGCTGCCCCCCTTACTGCAGATAAGTTCTTTATATCTAATGGATAAATTAAAATGGCAAATGCACCCAATAAGACAAATCCGATATTAAATATCAAGTGTTGAATCCAGGTCATATTCTCCAATATTCCCCCGCAAGAACAAGGAATATAAGAGCTGAATTTCAGAATCACTACGATATAAGTTGAAAACATCACCATCAGACTAAAAGAAGCGTAGAAAGCCAGATATTGATACCGCTTTACGATCAATGAAACAGCGATCAAGAGTTCTATACCCGGAACGAGGAAGGCCACGCACCCAGAGAAGGCATTCAAAACTGGAGACTTACCAAGTTCCACCTGAAACTTCTGGAAATCCTGCACTTTACTTAGCGCTGCATATACAAAAAGTAAAATAAAGAGTGCTGAAATGACTTCCACTACAATTGTTCTTCTCTTCTCTTTCATCTTAAATTTTTAGCTTTAGTAATCCATTCCCAATCGTCTGTCCTGAATGGAGAAGCAGGTAGACCATCTTTATTCACCAGATTATTTATTGGATTGTTGGCCCACGCGTATCTTACGGAAAGAGGTGTTAAAACACTAGTCGAACGCACTACAATAGTATTTTCTTCAATGTGAGCAGTTGCATCATAGAAAACACTGTCTGCACCCGCAATACTGAAACCCTTCAGTTCTTCTTCATTTCGGGATTGTATACCATCTTTAGGATTGGAGAAAAATAGTCGAATAGCATTATTCTCAATTTTGAAAGATTTGTACATTGGACCTTCAGAGACATTTCCCTTTCCATATAATTTAGATAACGCAATAAGGGCGAACCTATGCCCAAAGTCCTGTTTATTGGAAGGATGCAGATCATTATCCGGAAGATCAATACTTACAGCCATCGCTGTATTTGGAATAGCAAGCGTCTTAAACTGTGCATCCCTTAGCTCAGCCCAAGATGAACTTCGCTCGAAGCCAGTTTGATTTCCAATAATTGGAAGTTGCATGAAATAGAACGGGAATTCGCCTTGTCCCCATTTCTTTCTCCAGTCAACAATCATAGATGATAGTAAGCCCTGGTATTCCCATGCGTTTCCAGCATTAAATTCACCCTGATACCACAGTACTCCCTTAATACCATAGGGAATCAGGGGAGCGATCATTCCATTATAAAAGCACCCAGTTTGTTCTCTTTTAGATCCAAAATCTGACCACGATTCAATTACCGAACCACCCACGGCACTCTCAATCAATCCAATGGGAATACCTGTTTTTTTATAAACTTCCCTTGCAAAAAAGTATGCTGTTGACGAAAACGTCCTGATCGTCGCAGGAGCACACTGACGCCACCCCTCTCCTATCGCTTTAATATCAGACACTTGTTGAGCTTCCGGTCGTATTTCCAATTGAAGGAGCCGTATATTTGAGAAGGTCGCCTCTAAGATTTCCTTCTCGTGGTTTTTTACAGGAAATCGGTAGGTGCCGTCTCCATTAGGCCAGCCCTCCAAAGGCATTTCCATATTGGATTGCCCCGAACACAGCCAAACTTCTCCAATGAGAATATTACTAAATTCAATATTTTGCCCATCAGCACTTACCTTTAATGTATAAGGACCTCCAGCTTGTTTAACATCTAGTTTAAGCATCCATTTCCCACTGACGTCTGCTTTTGTCTGATATTTTTTCTTTCTAAAAATCACCTCAATCCCAGTACCGGGCGTTGCTGTTCCCCAGATCGGATCTTGCTGGTTTCGCTGCAATACCATATTGTCGCTGAAGCAAGCTGGCATAGACAGCTCTGCATTAACATTCATTGAAGACAGAACCAAGATAACAAGTGCCATCAATCGACCATGTTGATTTAATATTATCATATTTAAAGTTTTTTTACATTTAGAGGCCATGTTTTTTGACCTTTTTTCATCTTTTCAATTGTTTGCTTAAATGACTTTTCTTCGGGACTTCCCTTACCCATTTCTAGAGCCTTATTTTCCCATTCAATAGCCTCTGTAGTCCTGCCTATCTTGTATAACAGATTAGCATAAGTATCATAAGCACCAGGTACATTGAAATCATAAACCTCTAAATCATATCTCATAACCTCTACCGCAAATTTCAGTACATCGAGGTCATTAACCCGTTCAAAAAGCGTCCAGCTCATCTCATTGATGTAATATCTTCTAGGATGTCTTAAAGCCCTTTCGTAATAGAGCTTGTAATATTTTCCATATTTTTCCCAGTCATCTCCAGACATCAGATAATGCATCATTCTTTGCCCCCAAACAATCTCCTGGCCCAAGGAACCATACTCTGAAACCACTGAATTTTCTACTTCGTCCCAGTTTATAATTTTAGAGGTTTCCAAATTCTGCGGTAAATGGGATGAATATATAAAACCCATAATTTTGCTTTGCGCCTGGTAATCTCCAAGAACAGCATTTATTTTTTGCGAATATTGTTCAAAAAGCTTGAATGACTTACTTTTCTGATTTCCTAAGAAGTCACCTATAAAAGCAAGCGCATCCCAGGTAAATATGACACTATCATTCGCCTTAAGGAGGTAGTTATTGATATAATCATCTGCAATTTCTTGAGCTACCAGTCTTTCTCCTAGAGATTTTGCCATATGTGCGATTGAAGGCATTTCTTCATAAGGGAGCTCATCTTTTCTAAATTCGTCAAGAAGTATGTAATATTGTTTCCGAGGGTTCTGAGCATCAGTTGCAATCTGGATCAATCCAGTTACATCTTTATAGCCCAAATCACGACTTAATGGTTTACCCTCAGGAGAGAAAAATAAAAAACTTGGATATGCGGTCACTTTATATTCACTCACGATCTGATGTGCACTGGCATACCATTTTTTCACTTCATCATTGTCACTCTCCGATGAATCTGCTTGAACTTTAACCGAGATGAATTTATCATTTATATAAGTTCCAAGTTGTTCAGATGAATATACCTCTTTATCCATTTTCTTACAAGGGCTGCACCAGGTGGCAAATACATCCATAAAAATATATTTATGCTCATCTTTTGCTTTCTTTTTTATCTGGCTCCAGGACAGTCCCCTTTCGAACCTTATTCCTTTTTCCTGGGTAAAGGCGTAGCTAGTGAGGCTTATAAAAGCCAAAGCAAATAGTATTTTTTTCATATGTATATTTTTATTTTTCTTATCCGACCATTTGTATTATCGTATTAAACTATTAGCTTTTTCTTGCTGCTTTTGGGTAACTAAACCTGGACCAGGTATTCTTCCGGAATTGTCCGGTGTTAGACCATCATCTATCCCATTTCTTTGGGCTGGTATGCCATCCAACATCCATTTTGGCGCTGGCTTATCTAGCAGATAATGATCAAAGAATTGTGACATCCTAATGGTAAAGTCTTTGGCATCATCACCAAAAATGCTATGATTACCTTCTGGATAGACCAACATCCAAACCTTTTTCCCTAACCTCCTCAGCCCGGTAAAGAATTCCGTAGCATTCCCATAAAGACATACATCATCTTTTTTACCATGCATCATTAATAAGGGAGTTACAACCTTATTTACCTGAAAAACAGGAGAGTTTCGGATATATGCATCTGGATCTTCCCATAAAGTTCGCCCCATCCGAATCTGCTCTTTCTCGAAGAAAGCCTGAAAGCTAACACCTTGTTGATTTCCAATCCCCCCCCATATACTCCCATAACCACTAACTAAATCTGACAGTCCGGAAGCTGAACACGCTGCAGCAAACAAATTTGTATGCGTTACAAGGTAATTAGTTTGCAAAGCTCCGAAACTATGTCCTTGTAGACCGAGTTTCTTCGAATTAACAAATGGTAAAGCTGACACATATCTAGCTGCTGAAACTACGGCATCATATGTTCCCTGCATTGGATTACCTATAGTATAATGGATATCAGGGCTAAATACCAAATAGCCATTACTTACATATGTAGGAATATCAATCTGACCCTCAGAAAATTCTGGTTTTAAGGAGGCGTTGAGCCCTTCCGATAGACGTTCATAATAATAAAAAATCACTGGATATCTTTTCTTCGGATCAAAGTTCTCAGGCTTATATAATATTCCTTGTAGATTCTGACCATCTAGTGACTTCCAGTTATGAAGCTCGGTTGTATACCAATTGTAGTGCTTTTCATCTTCTATACTGGTCATTTGCTTAAAAGATCTAAAATCTGTCGTAAGGAAGTAGTTAGCAGATTGAGTAGACATCGATCTTTTAACCAAATAGCAATCGGCGTTTTTAGCTTTTATTGGATAATTGCTATAACCGCGGATATATGGCATATTAAACAATTGATAGATATAAGGTCCCATACCAAGCGGAACAGGATCTCCCATTTTTTCCATTCTTTTTGTATAATAACCATTGTCTTTGTTTTCTATGTTAAATGCATTAAGAATAAGTCCCTGTTCTGTTGACAGATCAATTTTTTCATAATTATCTAAACCTAAATTAAAAACGATATGATTCTTTAATCCATATCCGTTGGTTAAATTGACAGGCGCTACCTTTTGAAGTGGATCGATTTTCCAAATGTCATTTTGATCATAAAGTAACACAGATTCATCATTTTTCAACCAACCAGGGACGCCTCTTGGTCTAATTGTTCCTCCATCGGAAAGATTTAGTTGCATCCAAGAAACAGGAATATCCTTCGTTATGTTTCTAATTACTTTTGTGGCTATTTCGTAAGTAAAGTAGTTTTTATCTTTAAAAAAGATCACAAATTTTTCGTCACCGGACATTTCAATGCTATGGTTTATGACGTCACCCTCGCTTAAAAAAGCGAGAGGAATTCTTTTTCCTGTGAAGAGCGACATTAGTGTCCACGTACTTTTTTCATTTTCGATCCAGTACGCAATTCCATTTTTGCGATGCTCAACTAAAACAGTCTCTTTTGTAAGATCGTTACCTAAATTTTCATCTTCATATTGCAAACGGGTTACTTTATTATTCACCAGGTTAAGCACGAACAAGTATGCTCTTGAGCCATTGATCAGGTCCGATTGTTGCTCTGATTGTAGCTTCACATCTTTATAACTCCAGACTTCAACAGCTGCTTTTCTGGGCTTAAGTTTTTCAGGTTCTTTAATACTGAAATATAGATGAACCCCGTTCTTGTCAAAACCACGAACATCAACTAGTTTACCGCCGGGGAAAAAATTATCCAAATTCCCGTCAACTGCACAAATGGCAGTTGAGTCTCCGTATTTGTACACCCAAATTCCCTCATCTGACTTAAAAGCCAGCTGCTCACGAGTAGTATCAAAAACCAGACTACCTGCATTTTTTCCTTGCCATATCTGATTTTTTTTCATTGTGCCAACATTTACGTGGATTAATGTTTCCAATGCAGGGTTTGTTTTTGATCGCGTTTTAAGAATAAACATCTTTCCGTTCTTGCTAAATGAAAAACCTTCGACACCTTTAAGACTATTTTCTTTATTCATACTAATATTTTTCAAGACCAAGGTCTTTTCTATATCATTAAGAATATAGCATAATTGTTCATTCTTTCCCCTTCCATTAATTTCAAAAGAACTGACATTAGGAATATATTGAATAGAATTAGTTCCGGCCTTCAAATAAACAAGGCTATCTTTTCCCTTTATAAATGCCGCAGATTTGCTATTAGAAGCAATTTGAATTTCTCCCGCATCTATAAATTCTTTTTTCCATTTTCCATCTACCGACTGGAAAACCATTGTACAGCTACCTATAGGTTTATTCTGAATAATATAAGACAGATATTTTCCGTCATTGCTGATTTTTGGTGCTTCAATTTCCGGCCAACTTAGATATGCAGTTGTATCTATTGTTTTTTTCTGTTGCGCTAAAGCAAATTCAATAAGACAGATAAGGAAAAAGCAACTTAATAAGTTAATTATTTTCATATTAGTATCCCGGAGTTGGGGTCAAATTTGGATTTCGGTTAAGTTCAGCTGAGGTTATCGGGTAGTATTGCTGATAACTTTTCCAGCCTGAGTTGTTTCCCTTTTTAGGTGTGGTCACCAACATAATTTCGTCAATGCGTCCTGTTCTGTTTAGATCAAACCACCTGTGCCCCCATTCTGTAAAGAACTCCAATTGCCTTTCCTTAAGAATAGCAGTTAACAAATCATCTTCTCCAATAGCTGGATTAGTTTCAACAAATAGCCGCAGGCCTGCTCTCTTTCTGATCATATCCAGATCAGCTATTGCACCCGAAAGATTGCCAAGATGTGCCCTAGCTTCTGCCCTAATCAGAATTTGCTCTGCCAATCGCATCACATTATTGTATTCCTTTAGAGGAGCATTCGTAACGTTAGAAAAAGGAACTTTATATTTATAAACATAGAAATAAGTAATACCATTAACTTTCATATTGCTTATCCATACCTTTTTTCTTTGATCCTGAGCCTCAAAGCTATTCATCAGAGTTTCACTAAGATAAACGGGAAACGAGAATGTTGGACCGGATGCAGGCAGAATGAAGCCATTGGCATCAGAAGTATTGTATCCAATCCGGGTGGACTGTAATTGCCAGATCGCTTCCTTATTATTCTTTAAAAACACCTTACCTAAAGGTTCCAAACCGTACAGTGCAGTATTATTAATGATAGTAGTAGACTGAGACTCCGCATTAGACCATTCGCTTTTAAAAAGATAAACCCTGGCTAGCATGGCTGTTGCAGCCCATTTGTTTGGCCTTAGTCTCTCTTCTGAGCCATCAGGGTATAATGCTATTCCGTCCCCCCTTAGATATTTATCACTTAATAAATTTTGTGCTTCTTTAAGATCCTTTATGATTTGGTCGTAAATGAGCTGTTTTGAAGATTTTGGGAGCAGCGCGTTCGATACATAATCCGTATTTAATATCAAGGGGACATCTCCATATAAATTCACCAGATAGAAGTAATAAAAAGCACGCATAAACCTGGCCTCTCCAATTAAATGCTGTTTTACCGAAGGTGTTAAACTAGTTGCCGCATTGAGCCCATTCAAGGCTTCATTAACTATATATACTCTATTATAAGCGGCATTCCAGTAACCGGCAGAGTAGCCAGATTCTTTTGTCAAAGCATTCCTATAAAAGCTGGATAAGATCGCATTGTTGGAATTAGGAAATAAAGTCAGCTCATCAGCAGATAGCCCAGCAATACAAGATAAACTTGACATTTCAGTTGGATCAGTTATACTGCCCGAACTCAAACCTGCATACAAGCTTGTTAAAGCTCCAATAGCAGTTGCATCACTATTATAGATGTCTTGGGAACCTACACTTGTTGATGAACCATTTACCTCCACCATCTTCTTACAGCTACCGAGTATAACCGAAGTGATGCACAACATGATAGTTACTATGTTTTTCATTTTCATTCTTTTATAACCTATATAAAAACTATAAACTTATTTTCACACCCATGGTTATTACACGTAGAGCAGGCAATGTTTGAGAACTTTTAGTCTCAGCATCAAGACCACTATATCCCGTCAGAGTCCATAAGTTTTGGCCTTGAACAAATAAAGTACAGTTCCTAAGACGAGTAGATTTTGCCCATTTCTCAGGCAATTGCCAAGAAAGAGAAACATTCTTTAGACGGATATATGATGCATCTTCCCAACCAGCGTCACTGGATCCAGCAGCCGTGGACAAGGATTCTCCCAGATCAAAACCCGTTGTAAATTTTTGTATATCAGTAATATCTCCAGGTTTTCGCCAACGCTTCAGTAACCCCATTGGCTGATTTCCATTCCCAAAGCCATATCTTCCAGGAATAATATTTCCACTAAACACTGAGGAGTTTTGAGCCATCTGTTTCGTAAACTGGAAAAGAAAGTCCAATTGAATTCTTTTAAACTTCAGTGTATTTTGTATTCCACCATAAAATTCCGGTAGTGGATCAATAATTATTGTCTTGTCTTCAGGATCTTTTGGGGCTAAAGTTGGATTTCCATTTTTGTCTGCAAACTGATATACACCGGTTGCCGGATCCACACCTAAAAAGTGATAGACCCTAATTGCCCTTAAAGGCTGTCCAACCAGCGCTGTTTTTGCCTCTGTAGAATTTTCTAAATCCGGATATGCCACAAGCATCGTTTTAGGTATAGTTAGATTAATACTTGACGACCAGCTAAAATTCCCTCTTTGCAAGTTATTGCCCGACAGCATAAATTCCCAGCCAGCATTCTGAATTATACAATTCAAATTTCTTGTAACAAAATCAAAACCTGTTGTATTAGGAAGAACATACTGACTAAGTTGATTTGATGAACGATTCCTATAATAATTTCCATTAAATAATAGTTTGTCATTGAAAAACCCCAGATCCAGTCCAAATTGGAGTTTTTTAGTTTCCTCCCATTGTAAATACGGATTGGTAAGTTTTTTAGGGGTATAGATCACTACTCCTTGATAAGGGAGTGTCTGATTTACCGGACTATAGAGGCTTAAAAACTCATAATCCGGAATTTGATCATTTCCTTGGGTGCCAAAACTTATCCTTATTTTTCCAAAACTCAAAAATTGCAGCCAATCTCTAATTTCCCCTTCCTCAGAAAAGATCCATGCAGCACCGACAGCTCCAAAATTATGAAATTGATTCGCAGGCCCGAACCGAGAGCTGCCATCTCTACGTGCCGTCAGGTTGAGCAGATATTTATCTTGCCAGTTATAATTGATGCGTCCAAAAAGTGCGTTGTATTTGTATAGTGAATTAAATGATGAATTTGCCTTCATATTTGGAGCTGAAAGAATATCATCCATTACCAAGTCATTACTAAACCCACTGGCAAATATTCCTCTTTGATTACTTTGCTTTTGGGAAATGGTTGCACCAACCAATATAGAAAGTTTGCTTCCATTAATAGCTCTGTTGTATGCTATCTGAGGCTCAACTGACCATGAACTCATTTTATTATCTTCAAAAATAGCAGACCTTCCGACTGAATATGGTAAATCTTCAGGAGAGGACATTTCAATACCTTGTTTGAAGACATTATTCATCAACATATTATTATACCCGAAAGTACTTTGAATGTCCAAACCTGGTAAGATTTGATAACTAAGAATAGCATTACCAGTCAAAAGATTTGATTTAATTTGACTTTTGTTGAATATCTGCCCTATTGGATTACCAAAAAAAGTACTTGTTCCTGACGCATCAGGCGCCCAGTTTACTCTTCCATCAGCGGTATATAATGCTGGTGCCATAGGAATAAGATTCATGGCGTCAATAGTCAGATCCCTTGTTGGTAATTTATTTACATCATTTAAATAGCTGCCTGAAAATTGGATCTTAAATTTCTGATTCAACGAAGCATTGTTTATGTTAAAGTGTAGAGAACCTTTCTGATCTGAAAAACTTCCTGGAAAGACATTTGTTTCTTTATGATAACCGGCACCTACCAGAAAGGTTGTTGTACCACTTCCTCCCGAAACTGACGCCTGCAGGTCATGATATTGTGCAGTTTTACCGATTAACTCTTCCTGCCAATCAACATTACGGGTACTGTCCCAATTGCCGTTCAAATCACTATCTCCAAAGGGTCCAGCAGCAGGCTCTGTTATACCATCATTTCTCATAGCTTCGTTTCTCATTTCTAGATATTGTTGGGTATTCATCAATTTTAATCTGCGAGGAATATTTGCCCAACCTGACTGAAGATTAAGGTCAATTTTTGTTTCTCCTGATCGCCCTTTTTTTGTTGTAATTAGTATTGCCCCATTGGCAGCCCGCGAACCATAGATCGCCGTAGCGTCAGCGTCTTTTAAAATATCTATGCTTTCAATATCTGCCGGATTAATAAAACTGAGTGGATTACCGTTTATGCCTGCTCCAGAGCTCCCATTGACTCCATAAGCATTTATTCCTCCGGATAATAATTGTGAAATATAGGGCATCCCATCTATCACATAAAGTGGATCGTTACCTGACTTCAAGCTGTTTTCGCCCTGTATCCTTACCTTCACTCCCGTTCCTGCAAACCCAGTCGCCTGCTCAATAAACAAGCCCGGTACCCTCCCTTGCAATGCCAACAACGGATTATTCACTGGTTGCTTCTCAATCACGTCCGCTTTAATCGTGGTCACATTACCTGTAGAAAGCCTCTGCGTTGTTGTTCCATACGCAATCACTTGAACCTCATCAAGCTTCGACAAACTCTGTTCCAGCACCACATCCCCCATATTTGCCGAAGCATTAACTTCCTTTGGCAAATACCCGATAAAACTCACCACCAGCACAGCGCCTTCTTCCACTCCTCTTAAGAAGAACCTCCCGTCCTTATCCGTACTCACGCCCTTACCTGTTTTCTTTACTTTCACGCTCGCGCCTGGTAACGGACGATTCTCTGAATCCACCACCCTACCAGAAGCGTCAATGCTAGCCCAGCGATTAGCCAGGCGTTCCAGAAAGGTGGGTTCCTTTCTTTCTATCAATACGCTTTGGTCAGATATGGTAAATTTCACGGGTTGGTCTTTAAAACTAACGTTCAATACTTCTTCTAAAGGGGTATCTTTAAAATGGGCGTCTATCTTTCTGTTTTGATCTATTTTTTTATCAGAATAGAACACGCTATAGCCGGTTTGTTTACTAATTTCTCTAAAGAGGCTTTCTATGGTGATTCCTTTCTGGTTAAGCGTTATTTTCTGCGCAAAACTGGATGCGCTGACCTGCATTATACATACGGTGATTAAAAAAGTGGTGATTTTCATGACCAGCAGGAGTTTCCTCATGCGGCATTTTGGCCAGCACGAGTTCTTA
>Ga0182006_1002153_pt1 | contig 10925 bp, 5 predicted proteins | sample Sormic07211104_1_FD_123022 | JGI IMG/M metagenome (GOLD analysis project Ga0182006, IMG submission 123022) | Rhizosphere microbial communities from Sorghum bicolor, Mead, Nebraska, USA - 072115-104_1 MetaG | ecosystem: Host-associated > Plants > Roots > Rhizosphere | place: USA: Nebraska...
CAATGGCAGATCAGCCTTGAGTCACAGGGGCTGGTAGCCAAAGGGCTGGACATGGCAGGGCAGCTACGGGCGTTCGTCGTCAGCGAAGACCAAATGAAGCAGGCCTTTACATTACTACGGCAACTCTCGTTGTAAATCACATTGGCAGAGCTCACCCGGATCGACCAATCGAATCGCACTATGCAGAAGACTTTTGCGAGCTGGAGTATGGCTACCCATGTGAACCTCATCTGGCCCTAGGGTTTTCCAGCAACCGTCAACGCTTGCGGGTGGGGAACAGCTGATGAGGTGAGCGGCTGACCTGTCGCCAATGCTCCAAAGGAATCTGCCGTGTCGATGTAGCGTATGGCGGATTTCATGTCCTTCCAACCGACGTAGGTCATCAGCGCTTTGATGTCCCAGCCATTGGCCGCCGCCCATGTGGCGAAGCCGCGACGCAGCGAGTGGCTGGTGTACAGATCGCCAGACACACCCGCGCGATTGAAAATTCGCCGCAGCAGTGGAATCAGGCTGTTGGCGTTAAAGCCGTCTTCAGCCAGATGCCCCCAACGATCGAGCTTTCTGAAGACTGGGCCCTGCACAATGCCGGCTACCGTGATCCAGTTAATGTAAGCCTGGACCGGACAGAGCTTCTTTAGCGCCGGGGTACGAAACGTCGTGCCGCGGTGCTGGCGATCGCCTTTGCTGTGCGGCAGGTAGAACGTGATGCCCACGCCCGTTTGCGCCTGGGTGTGCTCCACTTGCAAACGTGACAGCTCATCACCACGAAACCCGCGCCAGAATCCAATCAGCACCAGCGCGATGTCACGCCGACTGCGCAACATGCCTGTCAGGTCGTGCCGCGCGGCCGCCTGCTCCGCCTCTCGCTCCAACCACTGAACAGCTTGCTCCAGGTGCTGCAGGAGCAGGGGAGCCGCCTGCTTTTCCTGGGCCGGGTGCAAGGTGCGAATTCCCTTGATCATCTGCCGCACCGCCGGCGTCTTGGTCGGATCGGGGAAGCCTTGGGTGATGTGCCACTGGGCCAGGGCGGCCAAACGCTGCTTGAGGGTGCTGATGGCGTGCTGATCGGCGTACTCCGCCAGGTAACGCACAATGCCGTCCCCCGTTGCCGGCAGAAAACCACCCCAGGTGACTTCGAAGTGCTCCACCGCGGCACGGTAGCTGCGCCGGGTGTTGTCCCGGGTGCCGGCCTGCAGGTAACGATCCGCCTTGTTCATCTCGACCCTTCTACACCAAACGTACCTTTTCCGACGCTGGAAAAAGCAGAAAACAGCTCTATGATGCGATAACGCTCGATTATTTTATCAAAGAGACACTCTCATAATGTTCTTTTTTTGGCAGTAAAGTGCTATGTATATTCGTGGTATGTAAAACAGTACGAAATCGTAGGAGAGGAAAATGGCACGCGGCGGAATTAACAAGGCGATTGTCCAAAAAGCGCGGGAATCGCTGCTTGCTCGGGGAGAGAATCCGAGCATCGACGCCGTGCGCATTGAGCTGGGTAATACCGGCTCGAAGACGACCATTCACCGTTATTTGAAGGAGATTGAAGATTTTGATCCGCGGCCTCGGGCATCCAGGGAGCGATTAAGTGACGAGCTGACTGAGCTTGTGGCCGGCTTGTTGGCGCGAATGACGGAGGAGGGGGGTGAAGCTATTGCACACGCCCAAGGCGTTTTTGACGAACAGCGTGTTGCCTTGGAAAAAAAATACGAAACTCTCAATGCAGAGTTCACCTTCTTGCAGCGCCAGTTTGATAGTCAGAAGGCGGCATTGGAGGCTCAAACGGAAGAGTTGCTGATCTGCCAGACCGGCCTTCAAACTGAAATCACCCGCAATGCGCGCCTTAGCCAAAATTGCAGTGATCTCGAACTGCGCGTGCAGGAGAAGGATGAGCAGATCCGCTCCCTGGAAGAAAAGCATCTGCATTCACGCGATGCGCTGGAACATTATCGCAACGCGGTCAAGGAGCAGCGGGAGCAGGAACAACAGCGACACGAAGGGCAGGTGCAACAAGTTCAGGTTGAGCTACGACAGCTCCAGCAGACTTTGATGCTTAAGCAGGATGAACTGACTCGACTCAACAGAGATAACGAGCGCCTACTGAGTGAGGCTCGCCAGCAGAGCAAAGCGGTCGCGACGCAGGAAGACTCGGTGCTTCGATTGGCCGGTGAGATTACTGCAATGAAGACAGCGGTTGCCAAGGCAGACGGAGCGAAGGAAGCGTTTCAAGAGCAGCTCGGTGTGTCGCGCGTCGAATGCAAGCGACTAGAGGAGGGCCTCGCGCAGGCAAGCGCGCAATTGGCCGATGCCAAGAGGTTGTCGGAGCAGTATTCAGCGGAGCTCACTCAGCTACGACAAGCCGCGGATCATCCTGATACTGGCAATGAAAGCACCACTAAATAAAACCATGGAGAGTTAGATTGATCAAATTTAACACGGTGTGCAGCGGTTCTGTTGCAAGTACTTTTGGCCTGAAACATGCGCATGAGCGCCTGAACCAGATGGTTTCTTCGGATGATTGTTCGGGGCCGCTGAAGCGTATTGGGCGAATTGCATCAAGTGCAAAGAAGGTGGCGTCCAAAATGAGCAGGGAGGGTTTCGATGCGTAGTAGGCTAGTAGATCAGTAGCCAGAATCTACATTGAACCTACGCGATTTTCCCGTAACTCTGCCAGGCGTTCGAATACGAGTTGTGCGTACGCTTGTGTGGCACTGAAGCGGTGACGGTGCTTGTCTGCGAGACTGACGACTTTTGCAGAAAGCTCTGCGATTTCCGCGAGCAGGGCTTTTGTATTGCTTCTGTCGGGCGCGGCGTTTCGCTCCGACAGATCAGACAGCGTTTTATCGAAAACGTTGGTAAGCGTCCGGTGAACACACGTTGAGAATCTCCAAATTAAGGGCGATGGTTCTGGCCAAGTGGGTGAACTACCGCACGCTTTGGGCCTTTTCAAAACTGTTCGGTTTTAAAGGTCGGGCCGCCTAATAGCTAGTCGGGATGGCGCGGTTGAGATGGGCATGGTGCCACCGGTCATATAACCGCCCCGGTCGCTAGACTATTGGTCGTCGGGCTCTGCGAAGGCGTCTGCCAGAACGGCCTGGGCGTGACTTTCGAGGAAGTCGAAAACCTCCTCTTGGATATACCCGTTGTATTGCTTCCGCCGGCCTTTTGATACGACCCCATTCTGGTCTAAGCACTGCATTATCAGCTTGCTCAAGAGGCTGCCGCGCACGTCGTAGTTGTCATTAACCACCTTGAGCAACGTGTCGTATCGTTGCAGATACTCGGTTTCTTCCCTCAGTTCGATTTCCAATGCCCGCTTGGCCATTTCCAGCGTGAAGGCCACACATTCAGTCGCATCCCAGTAGCGATAGAGGCTTGGGTCGCCGGTGAAGTTAAGCGACATGTTGTCGGCATCGATCCAACGAACGTCCCAGAATTGCCGGGCTGGTTTCGAGAAGCTCTGCAGAGCTTCAAGGTAGCGTTGCTCCTCTCGCTTCATGGCAACGGAGACAGGGAGTAGCAAACCGTTCTCCAGCGCACCGCTGCAGCACAATGCCTGGTGTATCAAGAAGCGCGACAGTCGGCTATTCCCATCCATGAAGGGATGCAAGAACACGAACCCGAACCCGAATGAGGCAATGCCGGCGGCCACCAGCGGGTCAAGCTCCAACGGTGCACGGTTTGCGAAGGCCATGAGTTCGAACATCAGATCCCGGCAAAGGTCTGGAGGTGGGGGGATATAGGTGACCCCAGCCGCTCCTCGAAAGGAGTTGGTCAGGTGGTTTTGTTCATGCCGGAAGGCCACCGCCCATTCAAGCGGTTGGGAAATTGCATTGTTTTGCAGAGAGACCAAGTAGTCTTCGGTAAGCGGCTGGCGGTCATGTGCCTGGCGCAGCAACTGAACGAAACGCTCTGACTTCTGCTGGCTTGGTGCTTCCTTTTCAATCGCAAATGAGGAATCTGTCTCGCTCAGGTACGCCCAGTTGATGGCGCGATCCATCATTTCCTTAGGCAAGGAAGCAATGAACTCTTTCGAACGCCCTAGAATGTCGTATTCAAGCAGGGCTTGGACCTCAGGCGTGCGCTCTACCGTCGCGCAGTATTGGAGTGTCCCCAGACCATTGAAGTCTGCTGCTCAAAGGCTTGGAAGCCGAGGTGGCCGTCATCCCGTCCCCTGAAAACATGGATGCCCGGCATCTCTACGTTGCCCTGGCACGCGGATCCTCCCGCCTTGTCGTGTGCTCGGCAACGCCGGAGCTGGTACCTAATGGGGGTTGAGCGACAGCTGGAGCCCCCATTTCTTGAGGCGACCGAGCGGATGACGACCTCGGTCATCCCAAGGGTTCCATTGTCACATCAATGGCTGGATATAAATTGCCACCAACGATGAGACGTGTCCCGTGCAGGTAGCCCGCTGAAACCGAGGCATAAACGGGCTCTTGATCGAAACCCCTCACTTGCCCATTCTGGGGGACATAACTGATAGGTAGAGCCTAGGGAGAGTTTTGTGGGAAGCAAATCCGGACGCAGTGATTTCTCGCTTGATACTCGGCGCAAATTGGCTGCTAGGTCTGGGTACATCTGCTCAAACTATGGCTGCGCCAATGAAACCGTAGCGCCGACGACCAACGGCAAGGGGGAGGAATCTATAGCATCAATTGGGATAGCGGCACATATCAACGCTGCTGCGGAAAAAGGGCCGCGCCCCGGTAACGGGATGTCCAGTGAGGAGTTGAGTTCCGTAGAAAATGGCATTTGGATGTGCAGGAACTGCGCTGGAGCCATCGATGATTTCAGGAATAAATTTCCCGTTGAACTCTTGCTCGAGATGAAGACCGTTCGTGAGTTCTCCCAAAACTTGGCGGTTGTTCACCCTAAAATTCGAGAATTGAGCACGTCCATTCCGAAAAAAAATCTTGATGAAATCGTGCGCGGGTATTTTCCAGAACATGGGTCAAAGGTGGATGAAATCACCAAGGATGTTCAGGTAGAAGTGGCGCTCTGGGAGCTATTCCGGACCTACCGAGACGGTGCCCAAATGCCTCTGCCACCAAACATCTTTGCCCTGAAACCACTTGTCACGACGGTGGCCTGTGAAAAGACAACCCGCTCGCCTTTCGCCGAAGATTTAGTGTTCCGTGCACATCGGACTCGTGCGGTAGAGATCACCAGCGCAATACACCACTCTGAGGGCAATGATGACAAGGGAGATTACGCCCACACCCTGTATGGTGTGGTGTTGATTAGCGCGAGAAACCCTCAGGATGGTGCGATTTGCAGCTCAACAATCACTACCACGTCGTACACCTGCTGTAGCCACAGCTTCACCATGCTGCATGGAGAAGTGATTTACCTCGGAGTACGCGCTCACGGCAACGGGAGCAATGGTCTGCGTTGGCATCTGGACCTATGGGTTCGGGATGGCAGATGCCGGATACTAAGTTATTTACATCCCAGCAGATATGTGCTCCCAAAACCCAGTGACAACGTGCATGACCGAGAAGCGTTTGAGAGCTACGCCAGGGTCCTGGATTACCTAGCTGCCGGCTGGGAGCCAATTGCCTATGTGGGAACCGAGCCTACAGACCTAACGGGGCATGAACCCTCGGTGCATCCAGATGCCTTTTCCATTGAAAACCGTCTCAAGTCTGCTCAGCTTGACTGCTTGGTGAGGCGCAGTCGGAGGGTTCAACTTGGGTATGAGTTGGCAGATGAGCTCGAACTGCCTTTCATATTTTCAGAAGAGTTTTTCCACGAACGCCTGGATGAAAAGGTGATCTGGGAGGGTGTCGATCAGCTGATGCAACTGCTGGAGCAAGGTCCTGACATCAACCTCAAGACCGGTCCGTTGGTAATGCTTAACGAATCGACTTGCATCAATTTAAAACTTGAGAAAGGACAGGTGTTTTTTCAGAAGGGATTCCTCCCGCGCGATCAACGCTCAGTTGCTCCATGAAAGGAATATCTATCAGAAGGTGAGAAAATGAATTAGCTGTAGCGTTCAATTCTGACGGTGAATTGAGCTTCAGTCAGCTGACCTGCGTTCTCGATCCCAATCACACTGTGATCAAAAACGGTAACGACGCGGCACCGTCCCGATGGACTTGCGATGTCGAGGCGATCGCTCCAGGGTCTGGCATCTCAATCAGACCGTCCAACGAGTGCGGACGTTTTGTCGCAACTTCAGGGCAAAGGTCTGAGCATTTCGTATGTAAGATTGCTTGCAAACACGTGGCAGGTCCAACTGATAGGGATATAGGTCGCCGATGCAATCACTACAAAAAACCAACCAACGTATTCAGCGTACCTTCCGCAATTTATCTCAGGAAGAGATCGCGGGCATTGAGCAGGCATCACTGCTGTCGCGATTGGGATGGGCAAAAGATGTTGGCTGGGAAGTGCTGCTTGAATCGCAGCGTATTTTGATCGTTTCGGAAGCCGGCACCGGAAAGACTTATGAGTGTCAAACACAGCAGCAAGCAATGTGGGACCAAGGCGAGCCTGCGTTTTTTCTGGAGCTATCGCAACTCGCAACAACCAACCTATCGGACCTATTGTCACGAGAGGAGGAGGCGCGGCTTGAGGCTTGGCTGGCTTCTCAATCCGAAATAGCCACGTTTTTTCTAGACTCGGTTGATGAGTTAAAGCTGACCCTCGGTTCTTTTGATGGGGTTCTGAAGCGTTTGGGCAAGGCCATTGGCAGTCAGCTCGGAAGGGTGCGGATCGTAATAACAACCCGTCCAATTGCTGTAGATCAGACACTGATCCAGCGCCATTTACCAGTGCCGGTACACATTGAACTGGCACCAAGCAGGGATGATTTTGCAGACATCGCGACAGGGCGTGTGCGGCGTGCCCCCGAGAAGAAGGAGGACGTACCTCCGGTATGGCGTAACGTCACGTTAATACCGTTGTCCGACCGGCAGATTAGAGAAATGGCGGTCATTGAGGGTGTCGGCGATGCTGATGCCTTACTTGCCGATTTACGAAAACGGAACGCTGAAGATTTTGCGCGGCGACCGCAAGATCTTGTCGAGCTTTGCTCTGATTGGCGCGAGCACCGCCGCATTCGCACCCATCGAGAGCAGGTGGAGCACAATATCCGCATCAAGCTCAAGCCGCGTACTGATCGTCGTGAGCCTGCGCAACTCTCACCCGATAAGTCATTAGAGGGAGCAAGCCGGCTTGCACTAGCTGCGCTGCTCACCCGGAAGTTAACCATACGCTTTAGTGTGGAGTCAGATCGCGGCGGTGAGCCTGGTGGGGCGTTAGATGCCGAAGTGCTGTTACATGATTGGACGCCGCAGGAGCGAGAGACATTGCTGGAGCGTCCGCTGTTCGGGTTTGCGAGTTATGGGCGCGTCCGATTCCATCACCGATCGGTACTCGAGTTTCTAGCGGCACAGTATCTTGACCGTAGATTGAGCCAAGGCATGCCGATCAAGGCGGTGAAGCGACTGCTCTTTGCTGAGACTCAACAGAACGATAAGGTCATTCGACCGACTATGCGCCCGGTCGCCGCATGGCTAGCCGCATTGCAGCCTACTATTTTTTCCGAAGTTCGTGATCGAGAGCCCAACGTCCTACTGGACCACGCTGACCCAGAATCACTTACGCTTTCTCAGCGTCAGGACGCATTACGAGCCTATGTGAAGCATTACCGATCTGGAGGTTGGCGTGGGCTGCAAGCTCCGCAGGTGCAGATCCATCGTTTTGCTACGCCTGATTTGGAGGCGCAAGTTTTACAGTTGTGGGGGGAGAGCATTGAGAATCAGGAAGTCCGTGAGCTGTTGCTAGATCTGATTGGCGCAGGGCCAATGCCTGCGTGTGCAGATATTGCTCATGCAGTCGCAATCGATGGATCGGCTTTGGTGGGTGAGCGCCTTGATGCGATTACGGCACTCGCTCGTGTTGGCGACGCTCGGGTTGAGTTTCTCGCACAGTCGATGGAAGAGGCGCAAGCAACTTGGCCTGATTCAGTGGTTCGTGGCGCACTCGCTCGATTGCTCCCTCTGTTTTTTACGCCTGATCGACTCTGTGGGATTTTGAGGGGCCTTTCGGAGTCATCAAGCATTGATTTCGAGCAAGAGTGGTCGCTACCGTACAGCATTGCAGAGCTTGAATTCCCTCCGGGTTATTTAGAGACGCTGCGCGAGGGTTTGACCTACTTGGTCACCGAGGATTTGGCTTGGGTGAATGAGTGGCCGCATCTCGTCAGTAAGCGCGCACATTTGCTCTCGATGCTTGCAGCGGTTTCCTTAAAACTTGTACGCGAGGGTGATTTACGGTTGGAAGTTCTCCGCTCTTCGACGATTGCGTTGCGTCTCCAGCCTGATGACCATAACCACGACGAGCCAATGGATAGCCTGCGCAAATCGCTTGCGGAATTGGGCGCAATTCAGCGCGAGGCGATTTTCTGGGCTGACGATAAATTCAATGAAAGCTTGCACCCGCGAGCGGACTCCTGGGAGCGCTTTTTTCAGGCTTCATTCAACGGTCCTATCCTATTAAATTACGAACAAGATGCGGCCTGGGTTCGCCGAATTATGGCTGACTGCGATCGCCCGTTGCCTGAGCGCGCAATGATGCTCCATGCCTCAATGCGTGGTATGTGGAATGGTGTTGGCGATTCGCGAAATCACATCGAAGGACTAAAGCAGTATGTTCTCGATGAGCCGGTGCTGATTGCCATGATCGACCTGTTTCTCGTTCCGGCGGAGATCGATCCGAAGATAGTCGCGATAGAGGCGCGCAGAGAACAGCAACGTAAGGCCGCTGAAGAGCGTCAAGCAACGCAGCATGCGGCTTGGGTGGCATTCTGGTGTGAGGTTGCCGAACGTCCTGATGACGCTTTTAAACCTGACCGCGAAGGCAATACTGCTTGGAATTTGTGGCAGGCAATGCAACGTTCCGGAAACAAAAGCCGTGCCTCCGGATGGGATCGTCGTTTTATCGAGGACCACTTTGGCAAAGAGACCGCCGACAGACTGCGTGTCAGCATGCGTTCTATGTGGCGCGGGGACCATCCGACACTTCGTTACGAGAGACCTGAGGACAAGAAAGGTACATTTCTTATTAAATGGCAGCTCGGGTTGGCTGCGATAGCCGCCGAAGCTGAAGACCCTGATTGGGTGCAGAATCTTTCCGTGGATGAGGCTAAATTGGCCGCACGCTACGCGCGAATTGAGTGCAGCGGTTTTCCAGCATGGTTTGAGTCCCTCTCGCGGGAGTTTCCCGCTGCGGTCGAAGAGACACTTGGTCCCGACCTGTCTGCTGAACTCAATGAAGTCGCTAAAACGAATTCGTTCGTCATGCTACTTCAGGACGTGGGCTATGCCCCGGACGTTGTCGCCCAATTGTTCGTGCCTCGATTGATCACTTGGCTTGATGCTTATGTCGTGAATTTTTGTCATACCGAAGACGTGGAAGCCGCGCTAGGTCGACTTGAGCGAGTATTGAAAATTCTCCTCCAACACGGCGGCGAAGCAGTGCATAGCAGGATTCACACATTGGCTGTGACTCAACTGACCGTTTCCGACAACGGGCCATTTACCCAAATATGGCTCACTACATTGATGCGTCTTGATCCGGTAGCTGGGGTAGAAGCCTTGGAGCTATTGCTGGCACCGCTTGAGCCCATGCCAACTGGTTTCGCTATCAGTTCCTTCAGTACCTTGTTTGGAGACCGCTTCTCTACTCTGCGAGTCGATTTACGGATATCAGGTTTCACTCCCCAGTTGCTCCTCAGACTCCTCCGACTTGCATATCAGTATGTGCGTCCTTGCGACGACATTACTCATGTGGGGACTTATTCACCTGGTCCTAGAGACGAGGCGCAAAACGCACGAAATGCGCTCCTCACCGCAATTCTCGAAATTCAAGGTGATGAGGCATGGAGGGTCAAACTGGAGATGCTTGAAGATCCATTATTTGCTCATTTCCGTGATCGTCTCGCGCTACTTGCTCGCGAAAAGTCGGCTGAAGAAGTTGACGGTGCCGTGCTCAGCGAGTCAGATGTGGCGACTCTTAATAGATACGGTGAGGCACCACCGATCACCAGCGACGACATGTATGCCGTTCTTGTCGACCGGTTCGAGGATCTCGATGATTTGATGCTTCAGGATGTCACGCCACGCGATGCTTGGGTTTTGATCCGTGAGGAAAAAGTGATGCGCCGTGAGATTGCTAGGGTGTTACGAGGCACATCCAATCATGTCTACACGGTTGACCAAGAAGCGGTCACTGCTGACGAAAAGGAAACGGACATCCGCATGCGAGCGCAGTCGGGGCAGCAAGCCACGGTTGAACTCAAGCTTGGCGAAAATTGGTCAGGTCGTGTGCTGCGTGACACGATAAAAAACCAACTCGTTACTCGATATATGGCAGCAGAGAGCTGTCGTTCCGGCTGCCTTTTAGTGACCGTTACGGGCGCACGCACATGGGAGCACCCCGACACGGGCAAATCAATTGATATTGCGGGGCTACGAGAGCTGCTTGAGACCGAAGCATCTCGAGTTGTTCGCGAAATGGGTAACAGTGTCAGGTTGCTGGTTAAGGTACTGGATCTTCGACCACGACTCTCTACTGGCTCAGGTGGAGTGATTAGCAACTAGCCCCAGCTTTTCTAACCATATGCTACGTGCCGCTTCGGGCCCAGAGTGTGTAAAAACACAACTACCCTAATATGCCCTGCATCGAATTTTTATTTCGTTGTACGTTGAAGCCGCGGGCGGCCTTGAACTGAATGATGACCGTCCCCAGCCACAACACTCGCAAAGGAATGCACATGATCGATGGTCCCGCCGTTTTGACAGTCTTTTTGGTTTACCTGGCCGGTGTCGTTATTCCAGGGCCAAATTTCGTTGCAGTAGTCCACAAAGCGGTAGCTGCTACGCGGTCAGAAGCTTTGGCCTTGGTAGCAG
>Ga0182006_1002156_pt1 | contig 10916 bp, 23 predicted proteins | sample Sormic07211104_1_FD_123022 | JGI IMG/M metagenome (GOLD analysis project Ga0182006, IMG submission 123022) | Rhizosphere microbial communities from Sorghum bicolor, Mead, Nebraska, USA - 072115-104_1 MetaG | ecosystem: Host-associated > Plants > Roots > Rhizosphere | place: USA: Nebraska...
GAACTCCGGTGCCACCAAAGCGATGACGGCCTGGCGCAGCTGTTCGCGCCGGCGCTGACCACTCTCGGGCCACCACATTGCCTGCAGCAGCTCATGCCCCAGCCCGTGCGGCACGTACGCCAGCGCAGCCACGACCTCCTGGGTGGTCGGGCCGCCCGCGCTGCCATCGAAACTCATGGTCTTTGGGCCCGTCCGGCTGGACAGCAGCTCCCGTGCATTACTCATTCGCATGCGCCTTCCCCTTGGTGGTTTGCTCGTGCAGCGCGCGGTCGCGCCGGATTCTTGGTTGCGTTCATCAGGCCGCCGCGGGGCCAGCCGGCTCGGCCGCGTAGTGCGTGATCTTCGGGTTGTCCCCGCGCCAACTGCCGAACACCGGCCGCTTGCTCACCGAGTCCCACAGCATCAGCCGCGTGCCGTCCTGCGGAGCCTCCGCGATGGGACGCCACTGCACAGCAGGCCACTCCGATTCAGCGAGAATGTCCCGCGCAGCGTTGATCGACAGGCGCCCGTCGGCGGCGGATCGGGCCAGCAGGCTGTTGAGTAAGGGGCGGTTGTTCATGCCGCCTGATCCCAGCTGGCCGGAAGGCGCTGCACCTGCCCGCCACGGGCCTCGAACTGCTCAACCGTCTCAACCTGACCGGCGGCGAATGTGCCTGGCTTCCTACGCTTGGGCCGGGACACCGTGTTGTGGTCCATTCGGCGCTCCCTGGGCGCGATCTGAGGGTTCAACCTCGGTGCCAATGTCTTCGTCTTCTTCATGCCGTCGCCCTCAGTTCGTTGATATAGGTCTGCTGCTCGATCAGGTCGTCATCAGATCCGTAGGTTTCGTGGAAGGTCCGCGAGCCATCCATCAGGCTCGGACCGTAGATCTGCCGCATCCAAGCGAAGGTTTTCCCTTCCATCAGTCGGCGGCGGTGGTGCCATATGCAGAGCGCGAAACCGAAGTAGTGGCCGCGCCGCCGGTTGCCGCTCTTGGCGTGGTTGTAGTCGCAGCCGTAGACCACCCGTTCCGGGTCCAGCAGCTGCTGGATCTGCAACACCACACAGGCCATGCACGGGCCGGCCTTGGCCAACTCGATGCGTGCCGCCTCTGCCTTCGTCGGCGGCGGATCGTTGGACCACATCAGCGCAGTTCCGGAATCGGCCCGGCATACCGGGTGATCGGGATCTGCCGGCAACCATCGCGCCAAACGGTGGCCCCACGGGTGGCGTACAGCACCAGCGGCTTGACCCCATAGCCATAGGCCAGATACCAGCCGGCCACCGCCACCGGCTCGGAAACAGGGCGCACCTCCAGTTCGACGTGGTCCTGCCTCATGCCGCTGCGTCCTGAGCGGGACCGAACAGCTCGGCGATTTCCGCCAGGCGCTGTTTGGTGCGCTCGTTCGCTTCCGGGCTCGCCTCCACTCGGCCGGCGAGCAGGGCCAGCGGATTGAACGCGGGCGTGGCCGGCGGCAGCGCCAGGTGGTCGGCTACCTGCTCGTGCGCCAAGCGGCCAGCATCCACCGCCAACTGCAGCGCTGCGGCCCGGGCACTCGCGTCGTGGCCCAGCGACGGCTGATAGACGGCACAACCACCCACAGCGCGCGCGCTCTTCACCAACCGGGCGTACACCTCCAGAAACGCCTGCCGCGCTGCGATCTTGTCGCCTTCCTCGACCAGCGGCAGCGCCGCCGTCCATGCGTCCCTGGTCTGCTCGGTCCATACCACGGTCACCGCCTCGTCGGCGGCCCGGATCGCCACAGACCACGCTTCGTTCGGTGCCGGGTGCCCGTCGTCAATGCGCTCCATGATCGCGGCCAGGCTCAGCCGGCCCTTTACCTCGCGGCGGCAGGCCGTCAGCGCCTCAGCCAGCACGCGCAGCGGATAGTTGGCCAGATCCAGCACCATGTACGTCGCCGCGTTGGGGCTGATCTTCTCGCCCATGACCTCGGCAGTAGAGGCCAGCATGTCCACCAGCTGATCCTGCTCGGCGTCAGTGAGCATTGGTCGCCCCCCTCAGCTGGCGCAGCTTGGCCTTGGCCTCGTCTGCGGCGTTGGCGTTGCTCTGGGTCTCGTCCTGCTGCTGAGCGCTGGTCGCGGTCATCTGCCTGCCGGTGACCCACTGCGTGCGGTAGGCCTCGCACTTCGACAGCAGCGAGCCCAGGTCGTGCATGTTCTGCACCACGTAGCGCTCGTTGACGGTCAGGAACCACCCGGCGACGGCCGGTGCCTCGGCATGCCCGAGCCGCTGCACCAGCTGCTTCACGTTGGCGTTGACCTTCGCGTTGCGGACCGGTGCCACGCCATGGCGGATGCGGTAGGCGCTGGCGTATGCCGCCCATGTCGCCCTGCATGCGGCCTGCAACTCCGTTTCCGGATCCAACACCGGCGGCGCGGCCGACAGGCCCGCCGGAGATGACGGTTCTTCTGACGGTTCATTGGTGGTTATATGATGGTTAGGCGGCACGGGGCGCACCTCCAGACCTGCGCCCGCTGCATCCCCACCTGCACGGGGCGCATCCCCACCTGCATCGGGCGCCCCCCCTGCACGGGGCGCACCACCTGCGCCCGATGCAGTACCGGCTTTTCCGGTCTTGCGAGTGCCCTTCGATGGCGCTGCGGCCTTGTCGAACTTGGCCGGGGTGACGTTGTAGACAGTGCTGCTGTTGAACCTGCGATCGCGGGTCAGTAGGCCCACGACTTCCAGATGATCCATGGCGGTGCGGACAGCGCGCGGCGACATGCAGCAGCGCGCGGCGATGGTGCCCACCGCCGGCCAGCACACGCCGTCGTCGTTGGCTTGGTCAGCCAGCGAGATCAATACAGCCTTCTGCGTGACGCTCAGGCCCTGCAGCGGCCAGCACTGCGACATGATGATGGTCGACATGTCAGAGCCCCAGCGTCATGTTCTGGCCCCGAGCCACCGGCCACCAGGTGCAGGCACTGCGGCCAGACATTGGGCAAGGCTTCTTCGGGCCCCGCCACACGCGGCCGGTTTCGGCCAGTTCGGGAAGGCGTCGAGCGAGCACGTATCGGCAGATGCCCGTCTCGTTCGCCAGTTCGAGGCTGGTCAGGCCTGGGAAGCGACGCACGGCGGAAGCTGCTGCGGCTTGCTGGTCACCTTGGACGCCAGTGGCAACGATGTAGTTGGCTGCCTCGTGGCTGGTGCTGGGATCGGTGGAGCGAGCGGGATGGTTCATCGACGCACCCTCCCCTTTGCTGCAGCGCGCGACACGTTGCGGATCAGCCGGTGTGCCATCGTGATCAGCGAGTTGGCTTCTTCCACCATCAACTTGGCTTCGTCGCTGTCGATGTGGTGATCGGCCATTGCCTCCACCGCCGTGCCAGACAAGCGCCCCACCCGCGTGGTGATCTCCAGCAACTTCGTCTGGATCGCGCCGATCTCGTCCGACCAGCCACCCTCCGGCGGCGGCGGAAGCGTAGCCACGGCCATGCCGAACTGCCCGGCCAGCGCCTGCATCCAGTCCAGGGCGTAATCACTGCCCCCCGCCTTCTCCTGCATCCACTCTGTGAGCAGCTCGGCGATTTCCATCGTCACCGACTCACCCTCCAACCCACGCAACTTCGCGCGAAGGGTTTCCGGGTGCATCGACTTCCCACGACGGTCGGCCAGAAATGCGGCTGCATCCACCACACCGCCGGGCGTCTTGCGCACGGAGTTGTAAAGAACGTCGAGCCAGTTGAGAGCGGATGTGCGGCAGGTCATGAGGTCACCTTGGGAGGGACGGTGTTTCAAGGTTTCGGGCTGGGCTCGGGTGGCGCAGGATTGGCACCATGGAGATCAACAATTCAGGGAAGACGGCCAGTGGCCACCTGTTCGAAAAGCGAGGGCCGCAAGGTCCGGGCGGCGGCCAGCCCCGCGTTGAAGATCAGTGCGATATCCTCACCAGCGAGGTCGTGCTGCACCGCGTATTCGCGGATGCGCGACAGGTGGTGCTCCCGCGCCTGCTCGGGGGTTTGGTCAGACATTGGGGTTCTCCATGGAGACGGAACAAATCGAGACTCGCGGCGCGGACGGCCGCAGGGTGTGGGTCATCAAGCACTTCACCCGCATCGACACTTCGGACCTGGACGGGCCAAGCTGGGTCGAGGGGATGGCAAGGCACACGCTCGGAGACGGCAGCGCCGTCAATGCCGACGCAGACGGATTTGAGGTGGTTGCGACTGGCGAGCGCCTGGTTCGGCTGTAGCCCATCACGCCACCTCAATCGGGGCTATGCGGTCTGCATCGGGGTCGTCGTTGGCCGGCTTGGCTGGCTCCTGCTGCTCGGGATGCCCAAGCAGCTTCATCACCTGCGGCAAGGCCGGGACAATGTCCTCATCTGCCCAGCCGCTCACCTGCTCGACCGGCAGCTGCAGCACCTTGGCCAGCTGCTTGTCCGTCGACAGGCCCAGCCGGGCGCGCAGCGCGCGCTTGGTGGCACCGCTGCTGGTTACTTGGCGCCCTTCGGCGGCCTCGCCTTCACCAAACACATCCGGCCTAAGCACATGCCGCGACACTCCGGCCGCAGCTTCGATAGCCAGAATGTGCCGCGCAGCCACTGGACGACGGCCTGTAGCCCATTGGGACACGAGCGCCGGATGCACGCGGAGGGTTCGGGCCATGGCAGCTTGTCCGCCGAGCACTTCAATTGCCTTAAGGATTGGCGTCGTCATGCGGCAAACATAGCAGTGCTATCTATCTCTGTAAATAGCACTGCTGATCGCGGCTATGAACCCAGTCAAATAGCATTGCTATATGCCTAGGCCAGCCAACCCCAAAACCCCCGAAGGGCTTGCAATCACTGGCGCCCTCGCCGCGTCAGGTCATACGCAAGCCGCGGTTGCGGAGCGCCTGGACGTAAGCCCTGGCTTCATCTCGCAGTTCGCGAGCGGCCATCGCCCGGTCCCTTGGGACAAGGCCGAACTCCTAGCAGCTGTCATAGGCTCCGAACCTCATTTGGTCAGTGCCGAGTACGCACGACTTCGTGAGCACTTTCAGGTGTCGCAACCATCGCGACTGAACGAAGCTATCGTTCTCAACGCCATCGGAGTTGCTCGGAAAGCACTGGGTCTGGCCACCGGCGAAATATTCGACGTTGAGCAGGCTCCAGATCTTTTCGCCCAAGCAATCCGAGTTGCGCTTGCTGCTGAAATGCGAAAGGAGGGGGGAGTTGTTGATGGATCTGGATCGGGAGATGGACAAGCTGGCGGAACTGATCGCTTTGCGCGCCCAGCGAAAGCTGGGGGTAAAGCCGAAGCTGGCAGCGGTAGGAAGCGCCGCACGGCCTGACAAAATCAGCGCCGCACAGATGCTGGCGGAAGCACAGACCAAAATGGATGTGATGGTGCGCGAGTCCCACTGCAGGATGATTCGCCACCTAGTGCGCCGCTGGGGCGGGCAGATGCAGGTGGTTGTCGATCAAGCGTGCTTCGGACTCGCAGGTATTGAGCAGCTTCCAGACGAAGATCTCATCCAGCTCCACCAGGACTTGGAGCGCGCCCAGGATTGCATCCGCGATGGTGTTTCGTTTGAGGATGCCGGCTTGCTACGGAGCCGCTACGGGTAACGACTGGGGTGAGCGTCCGCCGTTCGCCCCAGCAAATCCTGAACCTGTTAATTATCAAATTGAAGTTTAGATAGCATTGCTGTTGACGCGTTTAGATAGCGTAGCTATTGTTGCCCTGTCGCCGAACACCGCCCCATCCCGGGGCGCAGCGCAGGAGATCAACCATGGCCACTCTGGCCCTCAACACCGAAACCGCCCCCGGCACCGCCAAGGCTGACACGGTCAGCGGGAAGGTCGTCCAGAACTTCGGCGCCGCCCGGATCTACTACACCGCCGACGAGGCAACCGCGGCAGCGCGCGCTCTGATCGCCGCTGCCCAGCAGCTGCGCGGCGAATGCCAGGACGCCGCCGCATGAGCGCCGTCATCGCCAACCACTCCCAGGCACAGCGCGCGGCAGCCGCCGCAGGCATCGTTGCCCGCGCCGGGCGCCGCTGGGGTCTTCTCCCCTATCAGGTCGTCGTCGCAGCAAGCATCGCCGCCAATGCCGTCCTGCGGCATGGCAAGAGCGCAGCGGGCGCTGTCGCTGCGGCTCGCCGCACAGCGCGCGCGCAGGCAGGTGCTGCATGAGCGCCCCCATCGCCCCGAGCTTCGCCATCATCGAAGTCCCTGCCTTCGGCATGCGTCTGCGCGTCATGAAGGATGAGGGCGGCTGGCACATTTCAGGCTGGCGACGCACTCAAGGCAGAAAGGCCATGGTGATGTTCGCGGCGACGGATGCCGCGCCAACCTTCACCGAGGACGACAACGACCCCTGTGTTGTTGCAGGCCGCACCTACATTTCCCTGCCGGCCGCGAGCCACGAGAAGCTGCGGGCATTCATTGCCACCATCGAGGGCGCGAGCGCCCAAGGCGGTGCCGCGTGAACCTCAAGGCCGACAACCAGTCGAGGACGCTCGCTCGATTCCGCGCGGACACCGCGGAGCACCAGCTGGAGGTGCTGCAAAACAATGGCCTCTACCGCCATCTGAAGTTCAGCAGGGGCGGCAGCAGCATCTACCGCTTCGACATCATCACCTGGCCGGGCTACTTGGCGATAACAGGCGATATGGGCGAGTCCGTGTTCACCCGACTGCCCGACATGCTCGAGTTCTTCCGCACCGACCAACGCAAGGATGAAGCGCCCGAGACGCTCACCATCAACCCCGGTTACTGGGCGGAGAAGTGTGTTGCCAACAAAGGGGACATGCAGGAATTCCGAGCGGAATTGCTCGAACAGATAGTGAAGGAGTCGTTCGACAATTTCATTGCCGACAACATGGTGGATGGCGAGGACGGCGCGCCTGACACCCAGCCGAAGTGGGCATCACAGCTGTGGATCGACCTGCGCAGTGAAGTGCTTTCGCTTGAACACGAGTCCGTGGCTGCAGCCATAGAGGCCATGGACAACTACAAGCCGGACAGCGACACGGGGTTCGCCAGGTTCAGGTTCCGCGAACCATGGGAATACGCATCCTCGATGCAGGACTACACCTTCCACTTCTACTGGCGCCTCTATGCCATCGCTTTCGCGGTGAAGGCATACGACAGCTGGAGCGGCGCCCAGTGACCGACCCCGATTTCATCGCCGTCATGGCCGTCGGCATCCCGCCCATCACCCCGCCCGCCGGCCCAGCACCGGCCGAGCCCACCACCGAACAGGACGCCGAGTAATGCGCCACCTGGCCCTGCCCTTCTACTGCGCCGTCATCGTCGGCCTGCTGCTGGCGCTGCTCGCGCGCGCCATCTACACCGGCGCTGCCTCGTTCCTCCTGCCCTTCGCTGCAGGCGTCGTCTTCTTCGCCTGGTGCGGCGTGCGCGACCTGGTCCGGAACTGGCCAGCGTTCCGCGAGGAAATGCGGCAGCGCGCGGCAGAGCGACAGCGCGCGCCGATGCCCGCAGACGACACCCACTGATCCCCTGCCCTGCGCTCTCCCCCTGTAGCGCAGGGAGCCCGCGCCGGCCGGGTTCCACCAGCCGGCAACCCATCCCAGGAGTCCAGCGTGCGTAACCAGCTCGACATCTTCGATCACGACCCAGCCCGCATGGCAGCGGCAAACCGCGCCGCCGCCGAGCGCGCACTGCACGACGTGCAGTTCACCGAAACCGTCCGGCTGGAGCGCCGCGCCTTCTACCTGGCCGAGGCCGACCGCTGGGACAACCTCGCCGCGCACAGCGCGCGCGCCACCACCGAACGCAAGGAGCAGCATGCATGACCGCCGACAAGACCCAGGCCGCCCCGAAGATCGCGAAGCGCGGCAGATGCGTGCGATTTGGAGATGCGCCCCAGCCCGCTCGCTTTCCTGGCTGCGACCTTGGCTACGGCGCTGTTCTTGAAGGTCCGCATTTCTCCGCTACTGCCCCTTCGATCAGTGCACGAAGCTCTTCCTTATCCGCAGCCGACTGGGCGCGTTTCCCATCTTCGATTCTTTGGGTAGTGGCAATAGCGTCTTCAGTCCGTTTTGTGTGCCAGTCATATGCAAAATCGTTTACAGCGAAACAAACCAAGCCCATCACGAAGATGAAAATGGTGCGCCACACACCATCCGCTTTTCCCAGTGCTTTTGGAAAAGCGCTCACTGCGAAAGATACCACTGGGATCATCGGCAGAACCCCGCCCGCCACTATCAGCGTGAAAAGCACGACCGCAGACGAGGCGTGCGGCACAAATTTTGTCGCGGGGTCGAATGCAAGCAAGACAATCGCCGGACCACCAGCGAGGGACATTACAGCGAGGAGTCCGTCGCAAATAGTCTTTATCCGCTTGTATGCCTTCGCACGCTGCGCCTCTTCTTGCTGTGGGTTCATACCGCATTCCTTGCTTGAGATTCGGCCGATGCTCACATGTTCTGCCGGTGAGCGATAGTCGGGTGAATTACTACAGCGAATGGGATTCATACGCCGCGCAGTGGATCCGCAACCTCATCGATGCCGGGCTGATCCCGCCCGGCCACGTCGACACCAGGAGCATTACCGATGTTCAACCCTCAGACCTCGCCGGATACCGGCAATGCCATTTCTTCGCCGGCATCGCCGGGTGGTCCCTTGCAGCTCGACTTGCTGGGTGGCCCGACGACCGCGAGCTCTGGACCGGCAGCGCCCCGTGCCAGCCGTTCTCCGTCGCGGGTAAAGGAAAAGCCCAGGATGACGATCGGCACCTGTGGCCCCACTTCCTTCGCCTCATCCGTGCCCGACGGCCCGCTGTCGTCATGGGAGAGCAGGTTGCGGCGGCGGTTGGCAAGAACTGGCTCGACGGAGTGTCTGCTGACTTGGAAGCAGAGGACTACGCCTGCCGGGCGGTCGTTGTCCCAGCTTGTGCCGTCGACGCGCCCCATCGCCGGGATCGACTCTGGTTTGTGGCCCACGCCGATGGCGCACGAAGCGCGGCTGGGCTACCAACGTCGCCGCGGGGACACGCAGGGGTCGCAGGAATCGCTCACCACGGTGGTGGTGAATGTGTCGGCGCCGCCGGACGATCCACGCATTGCGGGCCTGTGGCCGACGCCGACCGCGTCGCTCGCCGACAAGGGCGTGCGGTCGACGGAGGGTGCGATCAGGGAGGCGCAGCGGAACCATGGACCGGATCTCGCTGCGGTGACAGCAGCGGCACTGTGGCCGACACCGAATGCTTCAGGATTCGAGGCGAAGGATCCAGAACGCCTGCAGCAGCGGAGGAAGGAGTGCAAGGACAGAACCGGGAACGGGAATGGATTCGGCCTGACCCTCGGCCAGTTGATTTGCTTGGAGAAGGCGCATGCGGCGAGCGTTTCGCTGTACCCAACGCCGCGAGCATCGGCCAACGAGAATCGCACGACGAAGATCCCGCCCTCGCAGCTGGACGGTCGCCACGGCCTCTACCTGTCGAGCGTGGCCATTGGGATGGAGCCAGCTGGCTCATCGGCCACGACCGAAAATTCCGGCGCGTTGAACCCAGCATTCGTCTGCTGGCTCATGGGGTTCCCGGCCGCGTGGGACGCCTGCGCGCCTACGGCAATGCCATCGTCCCGGAAGTCGCGGCGGAAGTGATCGGCGCCTACATGGATTGCCACCCGGAGCTCCTATGAACACGCCCCGCTTCCCCGCCAACCCGGCTGCGGTGGTCGACGCCACCAAGGCATCGTCGCCGGCGGCCGCGGTGGTCGCCGCCATGCGTCGGATCGATCCGGCTGGCGGCCCTGTCTCCGCCGACCAGGTCCGCGCCTGGGCCAACACCCTGATGGCCGAGCTTTACTCGGCTCAGGTTGCCCGCTGGGAGTACCGCCACGCGGACGACTTCGCGCCGGGCTGCTGGGCCGAAGCGAACGCCGAACAGGTCTACTACGGCCCGCAGCGTGGCCTGGTCATTCGCGCTCTGTTCGAAAAGCCGCGCGTGCCGCAGCCGGAGAAGGAGCACGTGTTCCAGAACCGCACCTGCACCGTGTGTGGCGACCCCGAAGACTGGGCCGGCCCTGACTGCGTGCCGCTGGCGCCGCCGGTAGATCCGCGCAGCAGGCTTCCGTTCAATCCGCGCTGGCTGCTGCAACCGCTGCAGTGGCTGATCGACGCCGGACCTATCCCCATCAACAGTTTTGACAGGCGTTGCAGGGCCAAGGAAGCGGCGTTCCTCCGTGACCAGCTGAACGCCTACATTGAGGAGTGCGAGAAGCCATGACTCAGAAGCAGATCAGCCATCCCGAAGGCCTGCCCAACTGCGCCGCAGGCCACCGCGCGCGCCACATCCACGACGAGCGGAGGGCGAGCGCCGGTGGTGGACACCTGGTCGAATGCTGCTGCAGGTCGACCAGCAAGAAGGCAGACGCCGAGGCGGCGTTGGCCGAGTGGCGTCGGATCAACAGGCCGGTGCGGAGCCCGCGTGCTGCGCCGATCGCGCCCGGCAACGTTGTGCAGTTCAAGCTGAGCTTGGCCGAGCAGTCACAAAAACCGCAGCGCGCGACGGGAGGCGAATATGGGCGCCGCTGAAAAGCTGGAAGAGCTGTTGTCACTGGACCGCGTGCGGCAAATGACCGGCATGGGCACCACCTTCATCTACGGCGAGATCAAGGTCGGCCGCTTTCCGCGATCAATCCGCATCGGAAGGCGCGCACTGTGGATACAATCCGAGGTGCAAGGCTGGGTTCGGCAGCAGATCGCCCTGAATCGGCCTGCGCAGGTGGATGGGTAGGCGGGCGGGTAGCAATAGCTGAGGCAAAGAAAAAGCCCCTATTTCCAGGGGCTTTTCGAAAATTCTGGCGGAGAGAGTGGGATTCGAACCCACGGAAGGTTTAACCCTTCGCCGGTTTTCAAGACCGGTGCCTTAAACCGCTCGGCCATCTCTCCGTATCGGCCCAGCCTGCTGGCCGGGCACGCATTCTCGCACGGCCGGGCGATTTGCCCAAGACCGTTGTTCC
>Ga0182006_1002157_pt1 | contig 10914 bp, 10 predicted proteins | sample Sormic07211104_1_FD_123022 | JGI IMG/M metagenome (GOLD analysis project Ga0182006, IMG submission 123022) | Rhizosphere microbial communities from Sorghum bicolor, Mead, Nebraska, USA - 072115-104_1 MetaG | ecosystem: Host-associated > Plants > Roots > Rhizosphere | place: USA: Nebraska...
GCAATTTTACGCGAAAGTACTGTAGTAGCATCTAAGTGGGCAAAAGTTGTTGCCGGAGCCGGGTCAGTTAAATCATCCGCTGGTACATATACCGCTTGTACTGATGTAATTGATCCACGTTTTGTTGAAGTAATACGCTCTTGCATTAAACCCATCTCAGTTGCCAATGTTGGTTGGTAACCTACAGCTGATGGCATACGACCTAATAAAGCCGATACCTCAGAACCTGCCTGCGTAAAACGGAAGATGTTATCAACGAAGAAAAGGATGTCTTTTCCAGCGCCTTCGCCATCACCATCACGGAAATATTCTGCAACAGTTAATCCTGATAATGCTACACGCGCACGTGCACCAGGAGGCTCGTTCATTTGACCGAAAACCAATGTTGCTTTAGATTCTTTTAATTTTTCAGTATCAACGGCTTTCAAATCCCATCCACCTTTTTCCATTGAGTGTAAGAATTCGTCACCATAGTTGATTACACCTGACTCAATAAACTCACGAAGTAAATCGTTACCCTCACGAGTACGCTCACCAACACCTGCGAATACTGATAAACCAGCATAAGCTTTAGCGATGTTGTTTACCAACTCCATAATTAATACGGTTTTACCTACACCAGCACCACCGAATAAACCGATTTTACCACCTTTTGCATATGGCTCTAATAAATCGATAACTTTAATACCTGTAAAAAGTACCTCAGTTTCAGTTGATAAATCTTCGAACTTAGGAGGAGTAGCATGGATAGGACGACCATCAGTTTTATCAACTGTGTTGATACCATCAATCGCTTCACCAACTACATTAAATAAACGACCTTTAATTTGGTCGCCAACTGGCATTTTAATCGCAGCACCAGTATCAACTACGTCCATTCCACGAACTAAACCGTCTGTAGAGTCCATTGAGATTGCGCGTACACGATCTTCACCTAAGTGCTGTTGAACTTCTAAAACAATTTTTTGTCCATTTTCTTTCGTTATCTCTAACGCATCAAAAATTTTAGGTAGATGGGCATCATTAGCAAAGCTAACGTCAACCACTGGGCCGATAATTTGTGCTATTTTTCCTAAGTTAGGCATATCTGTTGTGAGTAAATTTATTACAGTCAATGAATTAAAGCTGTTTACAGGGGCTCCAATTCGGTTGGCAAAGTTAAGTTATTCTTACTTAATTTTAAATATATATTATAAATTTTTTCAACATGGTTTTTATAGATAATTTAGCGCTATAAATAAGGCATATGAAAACCATTTTAACAACAGGTAGCAACGGTCTTTTAGGGCAGAAATTAACTGAAAAAATTCTCGCCGAGGGCAGGGTAAAGCTTATTGCCACTTCTAAAGGAACAAATCGCTATCCGGTAAAGGGTGGGTATGGATATGCAGAAATGGATATTTTAAATGCTGTTCGGGTTAGGGAAGTTATCGAAACATATAGCCCTGATGCCATTGTGCACACTGCAGCAATGACCAATGTTGATACTTGTGAAGCCAATAAAGCGCTTTGTCGCCAGTTAAATGTAGATGCAGTTCAAACGCTGATATCAATATGTGAAGAAAAAAACATTCAACTTATTCATTTAAGCACCGATTTTGTTTTTGATGGTGCCGACGGACCATATAAAGAAGATGATGCAGTTAATCCTGTAAGTTATTATGGCGAATCGAAAGTACTGGCAGAAGCGCTGTTGAAGAACTCAAAAGTAAACTGGGCGATTTTAAGAACAATATTGGTATATGGGATAAGTAGTGATATGAGCCGGAGCAATATCGTATTGTGGGCCAAAGCGGCATTAGAAAAAGCATCTGCTATCAATGTAGTAAACGATCAATGGCGTATGCCCACTTTGGCCGAAGATTTAGCTGAAGCCTGCCTGTTGGCTGTAGAAAAAAATGCAAAAGGAATTTATCACGTGTCGGGTAAAGATTACATGAGTATTGCAGATTTAGTGCGAAAAGTTGCCGATTATTGGGGGCTCGATCAATCTTTTATTAATGAAATAAGTTCTACAAGTTTAAACCAGATGGCTAAAAGACCGGTTAGAACTGGTTTTATTTTGGGTAAGACCATTAAAGATTTAGATTACCGTCCACATAGTTTTGAAGAAGGCTTGGCCATTTTAGATCAGCAGATGAAAAAAGATAATTAGTTCGCCGGTTATTATTTTATTGGGAGGATACAATACTAATAAGCTAATAGCCAAATGAACTACTGAACCAATTAATATATTTAACCCATAAAAAATACATAATGGCATTACAAATTGGCGATAACGCCCCCGATTTCAAATTATACAGTTCAGATTTAACCGAAATCGCGCTTTCTGGTTTCAAAGGCAAAAAAGTAATTATTCACTTTTTCCCGATGGCTTTTACCGGAACGTGTACAGAACAATTATGTACCATGCGCGATAATTTTAGCTATTACGAAGGTATAAATGCGCAGGTAATTGGCATTTCAGTTGATTCTCCATTCTCTTTGGCTAAGTTTAAAGAAGCTCAAAGTTATCAGTTCCCTTTATTGTCTGATTTTAACAAAGAAGTGTCAGCAGCTTATGGTGCTTTTTATGATGAATTTGTGTTCGGATTGAAAGGTGTTTCCAAAAGAGCAGCTTTTGTGATCAATGAAGAAGGAAAAATCGCCTATGCAGAAGTTTTAGAAGATGCAAAGGATTTGCCTGATTTTAAAGCAATTAATGATGCATTGAGCGCGTAAAGCTTATTCTGCAAAGAACTATTTTTAGATTTTTTTAAAATTTAATTGGAAATTAAAATATCAAATTATACCTTTGCAGTCCGTTAACGATACGGAAACGCATTTGTAGCTCAATTGGATAGAGCATCTCACTACGGATGAGAAGGTTTGGGGTTCGAATCCCTACAAGTGCACTTAAAGGGAAGGTTTTTAATCTTCCCTTTTTTTGTCTACAATCACCATATCTAAGTATCTCATTTTAAGATATTTGTCGGATAATAGATTCGTCTATTATTGGCGAGATGAGGTCAATCGACAAAGGTTTATCCAGAGCGCAAATAATTTATATTTTAATAGGAAAGTTATTAAAATAGTTTGTAACCTTTTTAGGGAAAAAGTAGTCTACATTTAAAATACTCGACGTTGTGACGAAAACTATACTTGCCTTTTTCCTTTTTTGTTTTATTTCCGTTTGTGCCTTTGCCCAGTCAGTTCCTAAAGCGATCGATAGCCTTATCGGGGCTTATGCAAAGTTGAATAAGTTTAACGGTAATATTGTCGTAATCAAATCAGGGGAAACGGTTTTCAATGGCTCTTATGGGTTTAGAGACGTGGAAAAGGGTATTAAATGCAATGGCAATGAAATTTTCCAGTTAGCCTCTTTGAGCAAAACTTTCACTGCTGTATTGACCATGAAATTAATAGAAGAGGGAAAGCTATCGCTCAACACCAGGATATCTGATTTTTTTCCAGTATTGCATCCCGAGCAAAAAATAACAGTAGCGCAGCTGCTTGGACACACATCTGGAATTCGGGAAGTACTCGCTGATTCAGCCTTGCGTGAAAAGGTCTTTTCAGGTCTGAAAGCTGATCGTGAAGAACTATTGCAATATTTTTCGTCACAGCCGCTGGAATTTACTCCGGGAAGTGAATTTTCATATAGTAATTCAGGTTATGATCTGCTCGGAATGATTATTGAAAAAGTTACCGGCATGCAGTATGGTGAGGCGGTAAGTAAAATGATATTCAGGCCGCTCGGCATGAGGAGTAGCGGTTATGATTATTCAAGGTTAAAAAGTGGGCTAAAGACTGTTGGTTATGAGTATCTTTCCTCTGGCCGCTTTGTAACAGCGAAGATCTGGGATGAAAGCTGGACTTATGCATCAGGTGGTCTTTACAGCTCGGTGGGTGATCTGGTAAAATGGAATGATGCGCTTAGGCACAATAAGGTTATTTCTTCAAGAGCTCTTGCTGAATGTTATACGCCAGGTAAGGGCGATTATGGCTACGGTTGGTTCATAGATTCACTCTACGAAAAAAAGATTGCCTATCATCCGGGGAATCTTGAGGGGGCAACAAGTTACTTTGCCCGGATACCACAGGATGATATCTGCATCATTATGCTTACCAATCAAACAAGTACCATTATTGAGTCTATTGGATCTAAAATTATTGCCATCTTAAATAAAAAGCCTTATGCCCTTCCGAAGCCTAAACAGGAAATACTGGTTTCCACTAAAACTTTAACCAGTTATATCGGGAGCTATGATATATCGGGGAGTTACGCCACTTCGGTTGATCTTATTTCGGGTAACCTTTATCTCAGTACTGCTAATGCTGTTCCGGTAAGGCTCTTTGCTGAAAGCCAGAATAGATTCTTTATTGCGGATTCAAATATGACCCTGACTTTCAATGTAGGCAAGGATGGAAAACTATCTTTAACGATTAAATCAGGTTTATCCACTAAAATTGGTGGTAGATTGGATTAAAGCACTATATTTTGTTATCCCTTTCGTGTTTGATTGTTTTCCTTTGGATTTGGCAATTCTTTTGGGCCTGGGTTTGTGTATTTCGGTGAAAGTGGTTCCTCCCCGGTTTTGGTGGTTAAGTCGGCTTGAGTATCAATTTTTTTATAAGTAATTCGAAACTTGCTCTACCATACATTTATTGTCCGCATGCACGGCTCGAAATGATCTTTATGGTGTTCTGAGAAAATTTTAAGTGGACACCCATCCATGGGACAATGAAAAATGTCAGTTCAGTAATGCAGTAAATGCTTAAGTTTTTGTGAAATTTAATAAAAATGTAAAAGGATTGTTTGGTCAGCCCCCCCTTAATATTTGAAGAAAATTCTGTTAAATACAAAAATGGCACAAGATTCTTCTTGAGAGAAGATAAATGTCATTAAAATAGCCCATTTTTAAATAAATCATCAATTTTAAATGGCATCTAAATTAATAATTATATATTTGCAGCCTTGAAAGTAAGCAATGTCTAATCCTATTAATCAGTGATTTGAATATTACTTTTAACGGAGCCATAGGAATAAGGCTTTTTTAATTTTTGAAGACAACCTAAACAACTTGAATGCTTAATTTAGTTCTCTTTGGCCCTCCAGGGGCGGGTAAAGGCACCCAATCTGAAAAGCTGATTGCAAAATATCAGTTGGTACATGTTTCAACAGGCGATCTTTTTAGAGCACACGTTAAAGGAGAAACAGAATTAGGAAAAAAAGTAAGTCAATTGTTAGCTGATGGAGAATTGGTTCCAGATGCCATTACAATTGCCATGCTTGAAGAAGAGGTAGATAAAAATCCTGATGCTAAAGGATTTGTGTTTGATGGATTTCCGCGTACCGTTCCACAAGCAATTGAGCTTGATTTATTTTTAGCGCGCAAAGGCAGTAAAATTGCTGGCGTAATTGCTTTAGATGTTGATCAGGAGGAGTTAACAAAACGTATTGCCGAACGTCATAAAACCAGCGGTCGCCCAGATGATGATGCTGAAAAATTGAAAAAGCGGATTTCAGAATACTTTGATAAAACCATCCACGTATTGCCTTATTATGAAGAGCAGGGAAAGTTGAACAAGGTAAACGGAATTGGTGGAATAGAAACCGTATATAATGATCTTTGCGCTGTAATTGATCAGTATAAGGTATAAAGTTCAAGTAGTGGATATAAAAGAAAAGGTTTTAATTAATTCCTGATCCAATATTCAAAAACATAAAAAGAGTTATAATGTTAAAACGTTATAACTCTTTAATTTTAAAGGAATTGTTGTTTCGACGTTCCGGTATTAACATTTCAATATTAAAATATGTCACAGGGTTCGAATTTCGTAGATTATGTAAAAATTTGTTGCCGTTCTGGTAAAGGCGGAGCAGGTTCGGCACATTTGCATCGTGATATTTTAACCTCAATGGGCGGGCCCGATGGTGGTGATGGCGGCCGTGGCGGCCACATTATCGTTAAAGGTAGCATCCATATCTGGACATTATTACACCTTAAATACCGTAAGCACATTATTGCTGAAGATGGTGGCGCAGGCGGTAGTTCTCATAAATTCGGTAAACAAGGGAAAGATGAGATTTTGGAGGTTCCGCTTGGTACCATAGCAAAAGATGCTGAAACGGGAGAAGTTCTTTTCGAAATTACCAAAGATGGCGAAACCAAAATATTAACAGCCGGCGGCCGTGGCGGTTTGGGTAACGCACACTTTAAAAACTCTGTTCAGCAAACACCTCGTTTTGCACAACCAGGCGAGCAGGGACAAGAGGTTTGGAACATTTTAGAATTAAAAGTTTTGGCCGATGTTGGTCTGGTTGGTTTTCCAAATGCAGGAAAATCTACTTTACTTTCAGTAGTTTCTGCTGCTAAGCCAGAAATTGCCGATTATCCTTTTACTACCATTGTTCCTAACCTGGGTATTGTAAGTTACAGAGGTGGAAAATCTTTTGTAATGGCCGATATTCCTGGGATTATCGAAGGTGCCTCAAAAGGTAAAGGTTTAGGCTATCGCTTCTTACGCCATATTGAGCGTAATTCGGTATTGTTATTCATGGTCCCAGCCGATACAAGCCGTTCAATTAAAGAAGAATACGAAATCCTTAAAAGTGAGTTAGAGTCTTACAATCCTGAATTAATGCAGAAACCACATGTTTTAGCCATTACCAAATCGGATATGTTAGATGAAGAACTGATGGAAGAAATGAAACAGGATCTGCCAAATATTCCATCTATATTTATTTCCTCAGTAGCTGAAAAAAATATTTTAGAACTGAAAGACATGCTTTGGAAAGCGATTGAAGGATAGGAAGCTCATCAGTTCATTAGTCAGTTTTATTGGTGCGAAATTCAACCAATGCACCAATGACTAATGAACAATTAGATAGTTAAGCCCTTATCCGATCTACAGCCAAACCCATCCATTCTTTAAATAACATTTCCCATGTTCCTAATGCGCTGGCATCTGGAATAATGAAATCACTTAAGTCGAATTCAGTATCTCCAGAAAAATTGGTTGGGTAATATTCAATTTTTTGTTTAGCCTGTTTATCAAAAATCAGTTTTGCCCTTGGAATGTGCCAGGCACTGGTAATGACCAAAACTTTAGCTTTAGGGGCACTTTTCGCAATGAGTGCCAGGCTGTACCTGGCATTTTCGACAGTATTTCTGCTTTGGTTTTCAATCAGAATTGCAGAATCAGGAATACCGATCAGCTTTAGGTACTTAATGGCTAAATCTGCCTCTTTTATTTTTCGGTCCACTAAATTTGCACTTCCACCACTAAGCAATATTTGCTTAATCTGTCCTTTCTTATAAAGCGCAATGGCTTGAAACAACCTATCGCCTGCCCAGTTAAAAGCAATTTCATTATTTCGTTTATTTAAGCCCGAGAAACCTCCCAGTACTATTCCAACATCGTATTTCCCTTTTTTTGGATAGCCGGCTTCGTAACTGTTGAGTATTTTGCTGACAATAAATGAATTAGAAAAAAAGAAGAAAACAATCAATGCAAGGACTAAATACCTTTTCCTTTGTTTAGGCTGTTTTGATGCAATTGCAAAAATCAATAGCACAAAAATCCACACTATAGGTTTAATGAGAAAAGATAAAATCTTCGAGAGGATAAAAATCATGTGCAGATATTATCCTGTAAAACTAAGAAATTGTTTAAACGGTGAAAGGTTTTGGCACGTATTAATTAATGCATGCCAATAACCAATTCATGTCTTTATATTTTTATCCCTGGCCTTCCTGTACCTGGCCGTTTTCATGCGCGTTTTCTAAAATTTCCTTCACATCCGATTTACGTTTCTTAGTAACAGTATGTTTAAAATGTGGCACTTCATGCTCAACAATATCTTCTTCAATGGCTTCAACACCAAAAACTTTCTCTTTTAAAAGATTGTATTTGTCCTGAAATCCATAACGAAGATTTCTGGCCCCGCCGGCAATTTTTCCACGGGTACCTGCACCACTATCAGGGGCAAATAAAATACTAATTACTGCGCCCGCTGCTAAACCAGCCACTAAGGCTAGTGCTATTTTAGCACTGTTGTCCGATTCGTGCTTTAAGTATTTTCCGATTAACTTTCTGTATTTCATAACGTAGCATTTTTAAAAAGAACAAATGCCATCATATAATGTTTCGTAAAATCTAAACCAAATCGCAATAAAGCATAATATTTGGTAAGTTTAATATTTTAAATATCTAATAAATGGTAAAAGCAACAATAAACAGGGAACACTATGCGTGTTCGGTAACCAATGGTTCTCATGATATTATAGTAGACGAACCTTTAGAATTAGGTGGAACACATAAAGGTTTTGCCCCTAAGGGATTATTAATGGCCTCTTTGGCATCGTGTGTAGCCATTACCTTAAGGATGTATGCCGATAGAAAGGAATGGCCTATCGATAAAATTGAGGTGGAAGTAAATATTGATACCGAAAATGGAGAAACCATATTTTTTGAAGAAATTGTATGTACTGGGATACTTACCGAAGAACAAAAAATCAGATTGGAAGAAATTGCCGCAAAATGCCCGGTAAGTAAAATTTTAGCATCCGGTCACGAAATCAGATCGAAGGTACTTTAATGGTAACGGTGCAAAACTCGTTTATACATTGACAAAAAGCTTTAATATCTTTGTCGAAACCCAAGCGTTCGCTGTGGTAAAAAAATAATTTATGCCTACCGAAATAAAATGCCCCAACTGTGCCCATGTTTTTCCGATGGAAGAAGCCATGGCCGAAGATTATAAGAAAGAGTTACGTGAGAAAGCGGCTGCTTATGCAAGGCAGAAAGATGAAGAATATCAACGTAAACTGCAAATTTTCGAATCTGAAAAACAGCAGCAATTGAAAGCCTTTGATGCTAAACTTGCTGAAGAGAAAACCAAACTTAAGGATAGTCTGGAGGAAAACCTGCGTAAAAGCATTTCGGCCGATTTTGAAACCAAACTGCAAATGCTGGAAGGTAATGCGAAAGATAATGCCGAAAAACTCAGGTTAGCCCGTGAAAAGGAACTAGAGTTTTTACGCCGTGAGGAAAGCCTTAAAGTAAAGGAAGAAGAAATGGAACTTGCATTTCAACGTAAAATGCAAGAGCAGCGTAACGAGCTGGTAGAACAGATCCGTAAGCAAGAGGCAGAAAAAAATAGTATTAAAGATACCGAACACCAATTGCGTTTAAAGGAATTGGAAAAACAGCTCGACGATCAGAAAAAATTGGCCGAAGAAATGAAACGCAAGGCTGAGCAGGGCAGTATGCAATTGCAGGGCGAAGTGCAGGAACTGATTTTGGAAGAATTACTCCGTACCAATTATCCTTTTGATTTAATTGAAGAAGTTGGCAAAGGAGTGCGTGGTGCGGATTGTGTACAGGTGGTACGCAACCAATTTGGACAGGAATGCGGTAAAATTATTTACGAAAGCAAGCGTACCAAAGATTTTGGTGGCGACTGGATCGAAAAACTGAAGAAAGATATGCGCAGTATGGGAATTGATGTAGCGGTAATCGTAAGTCAATGTTACCCAAAAGGCATGGATTGTTTCGGGCAGCGCGATGGGGTTTGGATCTGTTCTTTCGAAGAAGTAAATGCTGTAGCATACGTGTTGCGCGAAGGAATATTGCGCTTGGCAGGCGCAGTAAAATCGCAGGAGAACCGAGGAGAAAAAATGCACATGCTTTACGATTATTTAATGGGCGCAGAGTTTTCAGAGCAATGGAAAGCCATTAGAGAAGGTTTTATGAGCATGAAACTGTCCATACAACGCGAGCGTGATGCGATGGAACGCTTATGGAAAGCACGTGAAAAGCAATTAGAGAAAGTATTGTTAAATGCGACCCATATCAGGGGTTCGATAGAAGGTATTGCCGGTAGCGATAGTGTGCAGCTGAGCTTAACCGATGAAGATGATGATACGCTGCTTTTAGAGTAACTCAAAGTAGGTCATCCTGCCCCGATTTTTATATCCTATCGTCATCCTGAAATTGTTTCAGGATCTATTTAAATGGACCGGCGTTGCTCATCGCCATGCGTGAACTGCAAAATGCAAGTTCTAATGTATTTAATAGTAACAACAAAAAATAAATAATAACATGAATAAGAAACCTAACCAATCCTTTAACCGCTCTGGAATCCTTACTTTACTATGCACTTTGCTATTTTTTGGGAATGTTTTCGGGAACGTTCCCGAAAAAGATTTGAAATCGCCGGATGGCAACCTGCTGGCCAGCTTTGCTTTGGCAAAAGGGGGGGTACCTACCTATAGCTTAAAGTACAAAGGAAAAGACGTTATTAAAACCAGCAAGCTGGGGCTTGAACTTAAAGATGGTAAATCTTTAATGAACGGGTTTACCATAAGCGATACCAAAACGAGCACTTTTAACGAAACCTGGAAACCGGTTTGGGGCGAGGTTAAAGAAATTGTAAATCATTATAACGAATTGGCGGTAACACTAACCCAAAAAGAAAGCAACCGTTATATTATTGTACGTTTCCGACTCTTTAATGATGGTTTAGGCTTTAGATACGAATTTCCAGAACAAAAAAACTTAGATTATTTCATAATTAAGGAGGAAAAAACCCAGTTTGCTTTAGCAGGCGATCATAAAGCATTTTGGCTACCGGGTGATTATGATACACAGGAATATAGTACGGTAACCTCAAACTTATCAGAAGTGCGCGGTAAAATGAAGGCTGCGGTTACATCAAATGCTTCACAAACTACTTTTTCGCCGACGGGTTTACAAACACCGTTGATGATGAAGAGTAAAGATGGTTTATACATCAATATCCACGAAGCGGCACTGATCAACTACTCTTTAATGTCGTTAAATCTCGACGATAAAAATATGGTGTTAGAATCGTGGCTAACGCCTGATGCAGTTGGCGATAAAGGTTATATGCAAGCGCCTTGTTTA
>Ga0182006_1002159_pt1 | contig 10911 bp, 8 predicted proteins | sample Sormic07211104_1_FD_123022 | JGI IMG/M metagenome (GOLD analysis project Ga0182006, IMG submission 123022) | Rhizosphere microbial communities from Sorghum bicolor, Mead, Nebraska, USA - 072115-104_1 MetaG | ecosystem: Host-associated > Plants > Roots > Rhizosphere | place: USA: Nebraska...
AAGACAACCTCAACAGAAAAATTGAAACTACGGTCAGCAGCAACTGATAGTCTGGATCAAATTAAACAACGCTAAATCTCTTCAAATGATCAGAAAATTGATGGCTTTATTGGCCATATGGCTTATTATTGCCCAAATTCCAGCATATACACAACAAACTAACCTCTCTGTTTCTGGCCTGATCAACGATGGGGAAGGTAGGCCTTTTGACCTGGCTACAGTGTCTTTATTTACCTCAACAGACTCTGTGCTTGTTAAAACAACCTTTACTGAAAGGGACGGGAAGTTTAGTTTTGACCACCTCAAACCTGGGCAGTACCAGATTAGGGTATCTGCTATGGGATACTTTAATTACCGCAGCGAAAACCTTAGCATAAATTCAGGTTCTCCAGCATTGCAAATAAAGGAAGTTAAATTGCTTCCTGCCTCTAAAAACCTGAAAGAGGTAAGCATCACGGCACAAAAAGCTTTTGTTGAACGCAAAATAGACCGGACGGTGGTTAACGTAGATGCTTTGATCTCTAATGCAGGTTCGACTGCCCTGGATGTACTGAACAATTCACCAGGAATTAGCGTCGATCAAAATGGGGTGATCAGCCTTAAAGGAAAGCAGGGCGTAGCTATATTTATAGACGATAAACCTACCTATTTATCCGGTAACGACCTGGAAAACTACCTGCGTTCACTTCCCTCCTCTACTTTAAACCAGATAGAGATCATGACCAATCCTCCTGCAAAATATGACGCTGCTGGTACTTCGGGAGTCATTAATATCAAAACAAAAAAGAGCAAACAAGCGGGCTTTAATGGCGCGCTGAATTTAAGCCTGAACCAGGGTGAACTGAGCAGGTCAAACAACAGTGCAAATTTCAACTATTTTAAAAACAAGATCAATTTTTTCAGTACGCTGAGCTATAACCTGAACAACAGTTTTACAGACCTTGATCTAAACAGGACTTATAAAAACGCTGATGAAAGTGTAAAGTCCTATTTTAACCAGAATTCCTATTTCAAAAGACATGGAAATACCTTTAACCTGAAAACAGGCTTTGACTATTACGTTTCTGAAAATACCACCTTGGGCATGGTACTGACCGGAATGAACAGAGTGTCCAGCAGTGTAAATGACAATGTGAGCAACCTTCTGAATCCAGACAGGCAACCTTATTCCATCATCAAAGCCAAAAACCTGGATGATATTCATTATAAAAACGGTGCCGTCAATGTGAACTACAGGCACAAATTTGATCATACAGGCAAAGAACTGACTGTAGATCTGGACTACCTGGTCTATAGAAACCAAACTGACCAGACCTATTACAACGACACCTATGCACCCGATCAAAGTCTTACTGCCCAGGACAGACTGGATGGGAACCTGCCGTCTCATCTTGATATTTATACTGCGAAATCCGATTACTCGCAGCCCCTGAACAAAAACTGGAAACTTGATGCCGGCGTAAAAGCCAGTTACATTAAAACCAACAATACCGCCGACTACCTATATACAATTAACCAGACCACCACCCCGGATTATGAAAAAAGTAATCATTTCATCTACAAGGAGAACATCAATGCAGCCTATCTCAATCTGTCGAGAGAAAGCAAAAGGTTTTCTTTACAAGCCGGCCTAAGGCTGGAAAACACTGTTTCAAATGGACACCAGCTTGGGAATATCATGAAACCCGACTCCAGTTTTAAACGCAGCTATACCAGTCTATTTCCAACTTTATATCTCTCTTACAAACTAGATACCGCAGGAACAAACCTTATTGATCTAAACTATGGCAGACGCATTGACCGACCCTATTATCAGGACTTAAACCCTTTCTTTTCCCCTTTGGATAAATTTACCTATTATGTAGGCAATCCTTTTTTGAAACCTGCTTTTACACAAAGTCTGGAACTTTCCTACACCTTTAAGAACATGTTTACAATAACACTGGGTTACAGCAAAACCAAAGACGATGTAAATGAGACTATCGAGATTGTAGATGGTATTTACTACAGCAGACCAGGAAACCTTGGTAAAAAAACAGCCAAAAGTATTTCTGTCGACGGAGGGCGAGACCTGACCAAATGGTTAAACATTCACCTGCATGCCGACTACCAAAACACGCAGTTCGCCACTAATTTTTATACCGGCTTCCTGCAAACTACAGGAAATTATTTTGGTACGCAGGCAACAGCCCAGTTCAAACTGGGCAAGGACTGGAATGTCGAGTTAAATTACATGTACAATAACCGATTCTCCGACGCACAATTTATTATTGGGAAATTACAGGCAACCGGAGCCGCCGTACAAAAGAAATTATCTCCCAGCACTACCCTGAAACTCGCAGTAAATGATATTTTCCGTACAAAGATCTTCACTGGTGTTATCGACCATTTAAACCTTACAGATGCCAGCTGGAGAAACCGCAACGATTCCAGAACAGCGGTACTGAGTTTTAGTTATCGCTTTGGAAAAGCCATGAACAATTTAAGGAAACACGATACGACTGGCGCTGAGGCTGAACAGAATAGGGTCAAGAATTGATTTTATTGGTTTAATTATGTTAATTTTGAAAGAAATCAATCTTCATAATTTTGGCCAAGATCAAAAAAAATTCCCATAAGGTACTTTACAGAAAGTATTCATCTAATATTAAATATATTATGATGGTACTTACAGTATTGATCATTACCTACTTTCTACCCAAACAGCCGCGGTTCAGATACGAATTTGAGAAAGGTAAAGTATGGTTGAATAAAGACCTGGTTTCTCCCTTTAGTTTTGCTATTCTGAAGACCTTGCCCCAGGTGATTATTGACAAAAAAGATGCGCTGGAGAATGTTCTGCCAATTTACAGATATAACAATGATTTGTTTAATGGTGTACAGGAGGCTTATTTAAATGAGTTTGACGTGAAATGGCAAAGCAATTCTTTTCCGGAAAAAGAAAAGCAAACCTATAAAACTGCTTCTTATAACCTGCTTAAATCTATTTATACCAAGGGAATCATTGCCCTTAATCCAAAACATCAGGGCAATGGAAAGAATTACGATATCTCTCTACTAAACAACAACATAACCAGGCCAGTCAGTACCCAGGATCTTTTTACCGTACAATCTGCACTGGACTACTTTAAAAGCAATTTTAAAGCATCCAACATCAAAATCAAAGAGGTCATAGAAAACCTGGTCGAAGACCACTTACAGCCCAATTTGATCTTTGACGAAAAACTGACGACCATCGTGCAAAACAGCACCGTGAACAGCTTGTCTACTACTCACGGAATGGTACAGAAAGGAGAACTGATCATTGCCAGGAACAACGTAATCGACGAAGATACTTATCAAAAACTACAATCGTTTAAGGCAACTTACGAGGCACAAACAAAGACTATCGGCGATAGCAGGCTGGTTTATTTAGGTCAGATCTTATTAGTGGGTTTTGCATTAACCTTACAAATGGTATTCCTGTTCATGTTCCGCAAAGACATTTTTGCAGACAACAGGCAATTGTCTTTATTGCTACTGGTGATCACAACCATGCTACTGGCACTGACCTGGGCAATTAAACTAAACTTGCCCAGCCTTTATTACATCCCATTCTGTATTGTACCTATTATTATCCGGATTCTGTTTGATACCAGACTGGCGCTTTATCTTCACCTGCTGGTGATCCTGATAGCCGGTTTCTTTGTACCCAACAGCTTTGAATTTGTTTTTTACCAGACCACCGCAGGAATGGTAGCCATTTACAGCATCAGGAACCTGATCAAGAGAGAGCAGCTGCTTTTATCCGCTTTATTCATCTTAACTGCGTATTTCATTTGTTTTGTAGGCATTGGCCTATTAAGAGAGGGTTCATTCCAGGAAATTGAATGGATGAATTTTGTACCCTTTATCGTGAGTGTGTTACTGTCCCTTCTTGCTTATCCCTTAATTTATGCTTTCGAACGGGTATTTGGAATTACCTCTGATGTGGCCCTGATCGAACTCACCAATACCAATAATAAACTGCTCAGAGAGCTGGCTTTCAAAGCACCCGGAACTTTTCAGCATTCATTGCAGGTAGCCAATCTTGCCGAGGCGGCAATCTTTAAGATCGGAGGAAATTCCTTACTGGTTCGGGCTGGTGCTTTATACCATGACATTGGAAAAATAGAAAACCCGCAATATTTTATAGAGAACCAGAATACAGGGATCAGCCCTCATGATAAATTGCCTTATGAACAAAGTGCGCAAATCATTATCAAGCACGTTCATAAAGGAATCGAAATTACTCGTAAGCACCAATTGCCGGAGAGTGTAATTGATTTTATCAGGACCCACCACGGAAACACCAGGGTAGATTATTTTTATCAGTCCTTTTTAAAGAATTCACCTGAGAAATTTGTGGATGAAAATATTTTCAGATACCCTGGCCCTATTCCTTTTTCTAAAGAAACCGGAGTATTAATGCTCGCAGATTCTGTCGAAGCGGCATCAAGAAGTCTGAAAAATCCAGATGCCCAAAGCATAAATGACCTCGTTGAACGTATCATTGACTACAAATTGGAACAAAATCAATTAGATAATTGCGATTTAACTTTAAAAGACCTTGAAACTATAAAGTTGATTTTCAAGACGATGCTAATGAGCATCTATCATGTGCGAATAGATTATCTACAAAATGTGTAAATTTCTTTTGCAAGTATCAATGAATTGCTATATTTGCACTCCCTCAGCACGGATACGCTGAGTAAATCGGAGGGATGCCTGAGTGGCCGAAAGGAACAGTTTGCTAAACTGTCGTACTGGCAACGGTACCGAGGGTTCGAATCCCTCTTCCTCCGCGAAAAAGGACAAATTATCGAAAGATGATTTGTCCTTTTTTTCATTAGTACCTGTATTGTCCGACTGGGAGGTGCCGGAAATTCTTTTAAATTTCTCAGTATCATTTGCGATGGATCTCCCGGAATTTCAAAGGAGACATGCCGGATGACCTACGGAATAATCGACAGAAGTAAGAAAAATTTGTGTAACCCAATTCCAGGGAAATTTGCTTTACGTCTGCATCACTATAATGCAACAGACGTTTAGCTTCAGTGACCATTTCCTGTTGAATCCAATAGCTCACTGTTGATCCCGTAGTTTTTTTTAATATTTCATTTAAGTAGCCTGATGAAACATTTAGCTTTGATGCATATACCGCCGGACTTTTGATTGTACAAATATTAGCAGTCAGCATTTTTTTGAATTGGTGAACCAGTTCTGCTGATCGTGAATGCCTGTTATCCGTATTTTCTGCAAGACTGAAGGTACTGGCAGCCATAGCCAAAAACGATTGCGCAAGGGAATGAATAACAGGCAAATAATATTTATCAACTTTTCGCTGAATAAAACTACTATGCAAAATCCGGAGCAGATCAGTGTATTGCATTAACTCATATGTTGTTAGCGTGCGTGGAGATTGCAAATCTGCTCCTTGTTCAAAAATCTCCCTCGAATAGGCTGGAATTAATGAAACATCAACCGCAAGAAACCATCCTTCAGCGTGATCAGTCTGTATCCGGCTATGGACCTGTGACGGTAGTATATAAAAAATCTGCTCCTTGACAAGCACAATATCTCTGGTATCAACTTGTAAGGTTCCGGAACCGTTTGTAAGTAGAAAAAAAACATAATGATCGTCCCGGTGAGCGTGGGAGCTGTTATGGTTTTTACGCACATCATCAGCATTAAAAGTCTTGATGTGCAGGTTTTTATTCGTCTTATTTTGTAGTTGGTCTATCGGGATTTTTTTCATCAATACAAAAATAGTTTTATGATCTTAATCCCAGCAATTTATCGGCATTGCCATGAGCAATCTTAGCAACCTGCTCGTCGGGTAAATCAATTGCATTTAAAAACCCAATTCCCATTTCGTTCGTACTAAATGGATAATCAATAGAAAATAGAATATTGTCTACGCCAAAAGTATCCAAAGCAATCCTTAATGGTGGCTGCGTAAAGAAACCACTGGTTGTGATGTGCACCTGCTGATGAAAAGTTTCGGTAAGGCTACGCTGGTTTGCCCCTCCGTTTCCGGGTTTGAATGCCCGTTCTGATCTTGCCATCATCATCGGGAGCATTTCTCCCATATGGCCAATAATCATGTTGAGATTAGGATACATATCAAAAATTCCGGCATAAAGTAATCGTAATATATGTATAGCTGTTTCAGAATGCCATCCCCAGCCATAACACGCAATCGCTTCTGCCATCCCCGAATGGTTAGGCAATCCACTATAATACATATCGGATACTTCTTTTGGTGGGAGTCCAGGGTGCAGATATATAGGCACCCTAAGCTTTTCAGCGCGTTCAAATATGGGAGCAAATCTCTTGTGATCCAAAAAATGACCCTCTGTCATGCCCCTAATCATTGCACCACAGAAATGATGTTCTTTTACTGCCCGTTCTAATTCGTCTGCAGCAGCGATTGGGGCAGTTGTTGGTAAATGGGCAAAAGCTGTAAACCTATCTTCAAAACCAGAAATATGACTAGCGATGAGATCGTTATACTCTCTTGCAAAAGCAGGACCTTTACGATCATTTAATAAATTTGCACCAGAACTATCAACAGAAAGCACCTGCATAGTAATGCCATTTGCATCCATCGATTTCAAGCGGTCTCCCGTTATATCTGCCAGTTTGGGAATAAGCTGAATCATCCGTTCTGATTGACCAAAGCCCCCAAGTGCTTCCTTAGGTATTTTATTTGCCATTTCCGGAAAAGAAATATGCTCTTCGAGTGTTACTATCCTCATAAAAATTACGGATTGAAAAAAATTGTAATTGCAATAAATTTGTCAATACAAAATTACAAGCAAAGGATTAAGAGGCATCTCACAAATGATGGAATTTATAGCATTATTCAGGGATTGTGTTTGGTCAGCATCAAAAAGCTTTCCGCAAAACACTGAAGTTCCTGATTGGGTTTAATAGAATTATATTATTCTTATTTTGCATCAAAGTTTTCTTACAAAAGACAAATTATCACCGCTCCGGAATAGATTTACCCAAAAAACTATATATCCAGAAGTAAGGCGCTTAATTGGTTCATATACTCAAGCCGGATAAAATTAGGATGATCAAGGTTGGATTCTACTTGTTCATGAGCCCAGGTTGTGTGATAGGGTATGTGAGCAGCGAAGCCTCCTAACTCCAGTACGGGTAAAATATCTGACTTTATAGAGTTACCGATCATCAGGAAGTTTTCAGGCTTACAATCCAGATGTTTCAGTAACTTTCTATAATCTTGAGGTTGTTTGTCACTCATAATTTCAATATGGTGAAACTTATTCTGCAACCCAGATTTCTGAAGTTTCCTCTCCTGATCCAGCAAATCACCTTTAGTGGCGACAACCAATCTAAAATTCCCTTTAAGGCTTTCCAAAATTTCAGTTACGCCATCTAAAAGTTCTACGGGCTTCTGCAAAAGCTCCTGCCCTAGTTCTATGGCCTTGTTTATCAAAGAAAAGTGAGCCGTCCCTTCTGAAACACGGCTGATGGTCTCTATCATGCATAGCATAAACCCTTTGACTCCATATCCATACAAAGGCAAATTTTTCATTTCAGTTTTAAACAATTCCTGAGATACTGCATGTTGGGGAAGGTAATCTTCCAGTAATTGGCAGAAATGATGCTCAGCTTCCTGAAAATAGGGCTCGTTTACCCAAAGTGTGTCGTCCGCATCGAAGGCGATCACATGGATTTGATTTTTGATCATTACTTTTGTGTTAAGTTGCACAAAAATAGTTTACAATCTGTGAGTGAAAAGGACAATTGTCCCAACTGGAAATTATGCTAAGAACCAATATCCATTTACTAAGCCTTATCGAAAAGCTCTACACAGCTCAACAAAGAAAGGAAGACATTATCCTGAGAACCTTCTCTGCAGGAGAACGGCTGCTGGAACAGGATTGCAGATCGGAAAAAGTATTTATCATCCGGGAAGGACTGGTTAAATGTTATCATACAGAAAAAAATGACAAGAGATATCTTTTTGAGTTTCTTGGGAGAGGTGAAATCGTGGGAGAAATAGAAGCCATTAAAAAGCAAAATTGCCTGTGTACCATTGAAGCTATCAGCCCTGTTACAGCGTATTCCATCTCGATTCCATTTTTTCTTTCCTTCATAGATCAGTATCCGGAAATCACAAAACTGCTGCTGTTTGAATTGGCAGACCGTATTTCCAACACCAGCAGAAGGGCCTCTTATCAGCAGTTGTATACAGTTGAATATGGCTTATCGAAACTGCTTCAACGCCAGGAAATGGAACAAATCCGTTTATCTAAAGAAGATATGGCTGCTTACCTGGGAATCTCCGTAAGAAGTTTAAACCGCACGCTAAAACAGCTTGGAAGTTAACACCTGCACCTGTGTTGCGCCAATCTTACTTTTGAAATTTAATTTTAAGACGAATCACCCCCGTTGAATCCAGAGGATCAGTGGTCCATTTTGAGCCTTGCATCAATATATCAACCGCTTTTTGATTGTTTTTTTCAGACAAACCTTTTTTGATCCTCACATGAACAGGGTTACCTTGAGGGTCTACATTAAACTCTAATTTCACTGTTCCTGGCTGACCATCCGCAAGTACTGCCTCCTCCTTAAGATACTTTTGGTAAGCTGCCCATCCAATAACAGGCTCAGATGAGTGGGCTTTCTTTTTCGTTCCATAACCCACCACAACAACTTCATTTAAACTGCTTGTACTTGGACTTAAGGCAACATCTAAACTGTCCTTGCCTCTAAGCTTTATTTGTTCCTGATTATAGCCTAATGCCGATACCACCAAATCTTTGTTTTTTAATTTTGAAGGAACAGACAATGTAAACTCACCTTTGACATCTGTCGCAGTTGCTATAGATGATACCCCCCTTATCCTGATTACTGCACCGGGCAGAGGAGCATTGTCTTGTTTATCTTTAACAACCCCTTTCATTAATACAAGCGAATCATAACGACCAGATTTTACACTTACACCAGCAACTTTACCCTCCAAAGAAGGATTTAACTCCGTACCCCGAATGATGATCTGGGAAGATGCAGTCACGGATTTTTTCCTTTCAGTTGTAAAACCTACAACCGCCACTTCAGCCAGGCTTGTCTTCGCTGTATACAGCGAATCTTCTTTTTTATTGTCAACAGCCACTACATTTTCAGAAAGAGCACCCGGATTCGTATGTTTTGTAGCCAATCTATGGAGATGGGATTTTCGCAGGTGTTTCTCAGGCTTTATTTGCGTAAGAATCTGCTGCCGATTTTTTACAGAATCTGGTGGTGAAACAGGCTGCACTTTTGCAGAAACAGAAGGCTGCCGGAAAAGTTTCACTTCCGGAGTTCTGGTCATCCAGAAAAGCGCCGTCCCTATAACTATAAATAGCGAGGCCGCTGCAGCGAGTATTTTCCATGAAATTATTTTCCTGGTTTTAGCTCCAGCTGTACGCCTGGAAATCATTTGATCTATTTCCGTTAAATTATCCTGATGTAGTCGTCCCTCAGCCAGCTCCATCCCCATCATCAAATCCATAAACTCAGGATCATGCTGTGCGCGTCTTTCCAACGCGTACATTGCACGTTCATCCAGCTCTCCTCTCAGATACTGTCTGATCAATACTATGTCGTTCTGGCTACTCACGATTTTTCTCCATGCAAATTTTCAAATTCCTTTTTCCGTTCTGTATATAGCTCTTAACATCATTTAAGCTAAACCCTGTAAAATCTACAATTTCTTTATAGCACCTTTCTTTAAGAAAAAACAAACTGATGCTCTGCTTTTGTTTTTCCGGCAGCCTTTCCAGACACTTCTCCATGGCTGTCAACTGACGCTCTTTGTCTTCCAAATCTTCCTGATGCGGTTTCAAAGGAAATTCCACAAAATCATCAATAGCCACATGCTGCCTGTTTTTTGAAGACCGCAACTGCATTAAACAATAATTTTTACTCAGCACATACAACCAGCTTCCAAACTGGCGGATCTCCTGTTTTTTCACTTTAACAATCAACTCTTCAAAAATCTGCATCACCGCATCCTTACTTTGTTCACTATCCTGCAAATAACGGTAGCAAACATAGTAGACCATAGAAGAATGGGCACGAAACAATTCACCAAGCGGGGCAAGATCACCCGTTTCCAGGTAAAGCTTCAGCAAGGCCGCATCGTTAAGCGGATCTGTATCTTTAGAGCGTTTGAGCCAATTCATTCCTGTAAAAATACTTTTTTTCTAATCGTTTATGGAAATTTTAAAAGGGATGCATCCCCCTGCAAAAATCCATAATATGAAAAGAATTATTTATTTGATCATGCTGCTCTTAGGTCTGACGACCTTTAACAGCACCGCCCGCACCATTTGTGGAAGTGTATATTGCACAGATGACAAAAAACCGATACCTGGTGTCGCTGTTCTCGTAAAGGGTACGAATATTCGCACATCAACAGATCTCAATGGGCAATATGCTGTGACCACTAAAGAGGAAAAAGTTGTACTGCTCTTTTCCATGATTGGTTACGAATTCCAACAGGTAGAAGCAAAAAAGTCCAATACAATCAATGTGTGGCTGCAGCCCGCCAAAACTTCTCTTCAGGAAGTCGTGGTAATGGGTTATCAGACACAAAGAAAACAGTTGTTCACAGCATCAGTCAGCACCATACCCGGGACTACACTAACCGGCAAAATGGCGGGCATCCAAATCCGAGGCTCAGCAACTGTTCCTCAGGATAGGGAAAGCTATAGAGGTATCGTAGAAAATGGTTTTTTAAATCCTGTAAAAGAGCCCTTATCTACATTCGCAATAGATGTAGATCAAGCTTCCTACAGCAACGTACGCAGGTTGATCAACCAGGGTCAATTGCCCCCAAAGGATGCGGTACGTACTGAAGAGTTGTTGAATTAT
>Ga0182006_1002161_pt1 | contig 10905 bp, 10 predicted proteins | sample Sormic07211104_1_FD_123022 | JGI IMG/M metagenome (GOLD analysis project Ga0182006, IMG submission 123022) | Rhizosphere microbial communities from Sorghum bicolor, Mead, Nebraska, USA - 072115-104_1 MetaG | ecosystem: Host-associated > Plants > Roots > Rhizosphere | place: USA: Nebraska...
CAATCATCAGCGTGCCGCTGACACCGAGCACGATGGGTTCCAGGTGCCAGAAGCCCATGGTGAAGCGCTGGTTCAAGCGGGACTGCAACGCATCCACGTTGGTGGACATGCTGATCAACCGAACTACCAACAGCGACAGCCAGGTCATCACCACATCGATCAGGCCATAGATGCCGTCAAAGATGATCAGCGAGGAGTTGGCGAACAAGCCGAAGGACACGGCGATCGCCGCAACACCCAAGGAGGCCGCGATGGATAGGCGCAGCACGCCCTGTTCGGTTCTTGAGTTGAAGGTATGCGGCTGGAGCAAGTTGGCATCCGTAGGTCGGAGGAGAGGGCGCCCTGAGGCGCGCTGCCAAGCGGCGCCTTTTTTTACAGAATATCTATGAGCTAAACAGCCGGATGATTTGCGCGTATTTCCCCTGAGGCGTGTGGAGAACTGGTCTGACGCATTAGGGTTCAGTCCCCGAAGTGTGACGGTGATCCCCAAAATTCGAAATGAGAAGTGCGGCGCAGCTTGGCACGCCTACAATCAATCGCTCAGCGGACAGGATTCTACATGAACTCAAACAGCCAGATTCCAAGCATTGTGGTTCAGTCTCCTCGTACTTCGGCAGGTGGACATGTATACGCGGAGGATTTCGGTGCTGTAGCCGACTACCGTGAGGAAGATGATGTCGGTACTGACAATAGTGCCGCCTTTGCCGCTGCAGTTGAGTATCTGAACAGCGTTGGTGGGGGCGTACTTCGGCTCGGAGCTGGTTCTTACCTTGGACGCATAAGAATTCCCTACTCAAGTATTCAGGTAGTGGGTGCCGGCCCTTGGGCCACTAAGATTTTCAATGTGGGGAACTCAGCTGCATTTGAAATTGACTGCACCTCGAATGATGTGTCTTACTCTGGATTGAGTGGCGTACTAATTCAGAATAGAAATAAGTCCTTGTATACCGTCGCTGACGGCATTTTCCTCAATGCCCCTGATCGAGGCGGCGGCATCGGCTCCCAATTTGGATCTTCCTTTCTGAAGTTTGACCAGGTTTACATCTTTCGAATGCGTAACAACATTCGAATGACTGGGCGATCCATCTGGAACACTTGGACTAATGTGTGGGTTGCAGAGTCAATCCAGAACGGTCTGCAGGTCGAGGCGTTTGACAACATCGCTCAGCAGCGATGGGATAGCTGTCGCTTTGCTGTATCTGGTCAGCACGGTGTATTTCTTGTTCACACCTTTGCCGGCTTTCCGACGGTTGGGTGGACCTTCCTTGGCTGTACGTTTGAGAGAAATCTTCTCAATGGCGTTCGTCTGACGGGAACCGTATCAGGAATACAGGCCTGGAAGTTCATCAACTGCTACTGTGAAGAAAATACTAAGAATATGCCGGCGGGTGGTGGAGGCATCAAGGCCCATGTATTTTGTGATCTACCACTTGTGCTTGGCATGAGCTTCGATGGCGGGTCTATGTTCGGGGCTGATCCTGCGGATCCGGCAATGGATTACCACATTTACGTGAACACTGGTGGCGTTGGTCCCTATTATGGTGATGTTGAGAATTTGAGATTCGGCATTTCTACCATCAAGGACCTGTACTGGAAACGCGGGGTGCGCGTCGGGAAAAATTTGTATACATCGGGTTCAAATGCTGATCAGAGCCAAGCAAGCTTCGTTCAAGAGGCCTATACCGCTCCCAGTGTTGAATTTACTCCGCTTCTGACATTTGGTGGTGGCTCTGTCGGCATGAGTTACAGCAATCGTAGAGGCCGCTATGTGAGACATGGGAACCTGGTGCACTTCTCAATTTATGTTTCCCTGACTGGCAAGGGTACATCGACAGGGACTGCACTAATCGCTGGGCTGCCGGTCGCGTCGGTAGACGCGGACAACGTCTTCCAGCCAGTGTCGTTGTTCTGTGACCAGCTACAGCCAGGAGTTGTGCAGGTGCAGGCTCGAGTCCTACCCAATAGTGGAACGATTGAGCTGGCAAAGTTTTCCGCAGGCACTTCCTCAAGCATTACAGATGCGGATCTAGGCAACTATTCCGCGTTGGCGCTGAGCGGGAGCTATCTGGCGATGTAGGAGTGCTCTCGTATGATGTCTAAACCGTCCGGCGCGGCTGCCTCTATGTGGCGGTCGCCGCTCAGGGGGGGGCGGAGCGGATGCAACTTTGATCGCGTTCCTCCGATCACTCAAAATGAGCGATGTCGTTGCGCAAGGATCTGGCAACAGTCAGCTGTTTCCGGGTTCTACTTGTGGAGCCGGGAACGCATGGGTAGCGCAGAGTGGGAAGGTCCACACGGATGTGCGGGCGAACTTCATGGAGGCCGCGGTAGCTAGCTGAATCTCGCGCACTCGCTTGGGGCTGGCATGGTCCTCACGCGATGACGTCCGATTGTCTTTCAGTATCTCATCGGCCTCGGCCACGCTTTCAATCAGTTCGGCAAAGACGGTCTTGTCAACTTGCGCATCCGTCAACTTGAACGCTATCGCGCCGCGCGGAAGATGAATCTCAGTACGCCATTGGCGTACTCCGGCATTGACGTACGTTCCGCTCCGCGCCATCCCGACCCGGTTCAGTGGCCCGGTGTAAACTATTGATCGCGCTGGCAAACCCAGCACTTCCCAGCCTGATCCGACACCCATGACCCAGCCTGCCACCCCTGCAGACCGCTACGCCGCTTCCCTGCGCCTGTCCGTCGCCCCCATGATGGACTGGAGCGACAAATAGCCATACCAAGCCTTTCGGAGGTTTTGGTACATTTATGGCACATGGCGGCTTCCGACCCGTGTAGTCGAAACAGCCGTAGCTCAGCTAATCTGTGCCCGTCTTGGAGAGGCTAGGTGATGTCATGCAGGAGGACTTCGGAGGGGTGTTCGACCTTTCGGATTCGCAGGGAGCGAACGCGTCTGAGAAGATGCTGATAGAACTCTGCACAACGTCGTTTCTGAGTCTATGGTCACACCCTAATACCTACACCTCAGAGGGCTTGCGAGTTGGCCAATCGAGCGGCAAGGAATTCAGTGACGTCCTTGTTGTATTCGGCCGAGACATCATCATATTTTCTGACAAACACGTCGCCTTTAGCGGTGAGGCGGACATCGCCGTCGCCTGGCCAAGATGGCACAAGAAGGCGATACAGAAGTCGATAAAGCAGCTTCGAGGTGCAAGGAGCTGGCTGAAGCGGTTTCCCGACCAAGTGTTTCTTGACCCGCAATGCACTCGTCCCCTGCCGGTTTCCGTTCCAGCGCTGGACCAATGTCGTATTCACCTAATCGCGACGACCAGAGGAACCTCGCAGCATTGTGCGGAGTACTTCAAAAGTGGCAGCGGTAGTCTGATCCTCAACAGCGGTTTAGAGCTGGAAAGCATCGGAAGGCCGTTCGAGGTCGGGGTGTCACGCAAAGACTTTGTCCATGTTTTTGACGAAGACGCGCTAAGTTTCGTGATGCAACGATTGGACACTGCTCCAGACCTTGTAGACTACTTGGTTGCCCGTGAGGAAGCATTGGTTGCTCAAGCGCCGTTGATTCACTGTGAGGGAGAGGAGGCTCTTCTAGCGACGTATCTCGCAAGGAAGCTCGAGGGGCGAAAGCTCAATAGCACTGAACCGGAGATGGCGCAGCCCGCAGACCTTTTACATATTCAATGGGCAGTAGCGCCGGAGTTCTTTAACAGCGACGAGTACCACCGAAAGGTGCAGGCGGACGCTGATAGCTATGCTTGGGATGATCAGATCGAGTCTTTCATTCGTATAGGAAACCCGAGATACGGAACCTACGAGCCTGTTCCGCCAGGCAGCGTCGAGCTCGCGCTACGTGAAATGGCCAGCGAAAACAGGTTCCAACGGAGGGTACTGGTTCAATCTTTTAATGACATGCTGCGAGTTGCGGCGTTAACCCCGGAACAATCGCGCACGAGGGTATTGTGGACAAAGGAGTGGCCAGAGCGTGCGTACGTGTTCGCCTGCATGCCCTGCCACCCCAGTTGGAGCAGGCAAGAGTATCGGGAGCGACGCAAAAATTTCCTCCAGGCATATGTTTTCGGCATGCCCTCCCGGGCACCACTAGCAAGGACAATCGTGGGCATTGCTGTAGATCACCCAGTCCGAACGTACCGAGAGAGTTCTGAGGATCTGATCGTCCTTGAGACCGATCCCCTGAGTGAAGAGGAGCACGCCACGTTGAGGGCCCAGCTTGACGAGCTCGGTATACACAAATGGGAGAGTGCACTGCAGTCTGGGCAAGCATATGACTTTCCCGGATCGGCGGTTCCGATCCTTCAAGCCTCTCGCGCCAACAACGTAGAGCCGCGGAGCGGCGAGGGAAGGAGAAAAGCGGAAAGTGATCGGTCCCGGCCGCGTTGCAGGCTTCGGCCGGGGTCGGCTTTCTACCTGTTGTGACTTTCGCCGATCACCACGACTTTGCTGCGGAACGTCTCTGCTGGTCCCACCAATTAGCAACATCTCGCGTGTCGTAGACATCCGCCTGCACGTGATGGCCTGTTGCCCTCTGTCCTGTCAGCGTTCGCGATCTGGCAGTCACTTCTTGCAGCTTCGAAACACGTTGGCGAAAATCCAGATTCAGCTACTCAGTCGATGCTATTCCTGTTCGTAAGCATCGTTGCAAGTCGCTTGCGATCTCGCCGTGTAACAGCACGGATCATGCGGACTTAAAACTGGACTCGCAAGGTCATTCTCCACCTGTACTTGGGAAGGAAACCATGAAGAACAGCTTCACCGGCTATTACGCACCCAGCTCGGAGGATTTCAGGACGCTTTGGTCAGAAGGGACCTTCGTCTTCGACACGAATGTCCTACTCCATCTGTATCGTGTGCCAGCGATCACTCGAAATCAGATGCTGACCGCATTGCGCGCTCTAAACGGACGAGTCTGGTTGCCTCGTCACGTAGGTGTGGAGTACCAGAGGCGAAGGTTGAATGAGATATCGAGCGCCCACAACAAAACCGCAAAAGTCCTCACTGATATCGACAAAGCCCTCGAGGGCTACTGGATCGCTGTGGAGAAGGCGGACCTTAAAGAACGTGGCGTAGAGATCGAAGGTGATCCCTTGAGGCGCATCAAGGCGCTTGCTTTAGATGTTCGCAATACGGTCGAGGCGACGCTTGCCGGGCAGCTCAGGGTCAATGAGCACGATACAATCAGGGACGAGCTAGATCGGCTGTTCCAAGGCAAGGTTGGGCCTGCTCCCGGCACCCAGCAGGAGTTGGACGCGTGGAATGACCTTGGAAAGGTCCGCTTCGCCATGAAGCGCGGCCCAGGCTATGAGGATGCCAGCAAGGCAGAAGGTGATGAGCCGCAGTTCCTTGCACAAAGCCTTGTTTACGAGCGGCAGTACGGCGATCTCTACATATGGCTTCAGTTGCTTGACCATGTGAAGAATAATGCCGTCAAGAATGTCGTCTTCGTTACGATGGACGGCAAAGAAGATTGGTGGCGGCTAGCGCCCGGGCAAGGCAAGAACCGGGATAAGCTTGCGCCGCTAGAGTCTCTGGTAGAGGAGATATGCGCGGCTGGGGCGGATAGATTTTGGATGTACCAGTGGGATAAATTCCTTAAAGAGGCGGAGGAGCACCTGAAGGTAACCGTCTCCGAACTGACAATTAAGGATGCGCGCCAGACAGATGATCAGTCTCAGGCCGAAGAGATTTCTTCCCGCGAACGTGAAGAATCCCTGACATATCTGCAGAGACGGATCTTAGGCGTGCCAAAGTACGGGGTGAGACAGCTACGCGCGGCTCTGGAGTTGACTGGGGCAACTTGCGTTCAAGCAAGTGATTCAACGTGCTTTGGCTACATTGAACTGGAGGGAAAAGGTCCTTGCGGCGTGATGTTTGTTATGCCGAATCGCCTTGTAGCGTTCAGTCCGGAGCGTAAGATGGAGCTGCAGCGAAGTGTTGAGAGGCTGGTTAGCATGCTGGCCGTCTCATCTATCACTGCGTATGTACTATGCAGGGGGGTGCTTAAGACAATTGAGGAATCGATAGCCATGAAGAATCTTAAGATGATCATCACCGAAGTTGTTCCTTCGGCTGAGGTATCCGTGATGCGGGCCCGATTTGCAGACCGCGATCTTTCAGAGCTTGTTATCGATAGCTAGTCGATAGACGAAGTTGATTTGCGAGCGGCTAGCCATATATGAGAGTAGCTAGCCACTCCTTTCCAGTTCCAAGGACGTGGTGAACCCAGACGCCCTGAGACCGTGTGCGTCGCCTTACTCACCAGCCAATCGGTTCCGTCAATCTCCGGCTTGAAGCCGCTGACAGTGATGGACTGCTCCGGGTAGAGGTCTGCTCGCCCCAGTGCCGCGCGTCAACGCCTTTTCCGAATTCCTGAGCAAAGGCCGCCTACGGGCGGCCTTCTCTATTCCGCTGTCGACTCTTCCTTTGGAGCCAGCTCCTGCATCCTCTGGAATAGACCGTCAAGAATGGCCATGTGATGCTCCAGCCGGCCTTCAGGCATAGTCACGACGCGGCCGATCTGCTGCGCCGCTCGCATCAAGGCCATAGTGGACATCAATGTAAATGCATGGGTGTCGGCGTAAATGGACGGCGTCCTATGGCTCATCCTGTCGCCACGTTGGTGCCTGTACGCCAGGGCGTTGAGGTCGTTGTGCGCGAAGCTGCAAAGCACCGTGTAATGGGGCAGGACGTCGTGTAGTCCAGCAAGCGCGAATGCGTCGGCCTGATTGAGCTTCTTGCGGCGGAACTCTTCGTGAAGGGGCGCATGCGTTCGGGTTAGCTCATCCACCTGCGCCTGGTATTCGGCGCGTTGGTAATCCGCTAACCCGTCCACAGCCGCCACGCGCTCAAAAATTCGTTTGGCCCCCGAGACCTGGTCGTACTGCATGCGTCGCACGTGGTCCTCGTTGATACCCAACAGGCATAGGTCCGTAAGGGCCTCAAACATCCCTCGGATGTGTACCCCCGCGTGGCTTGTCAGATCCACCTGCATCAGCTTCACCGCCGCCTCGTGCTGCTCAGCGATCGTCAGGAAGAGCGCGCACTGTGGGCGACCGGGCGCGGTCGGCGGAACTCGAACGTCGGCGATGAACTGCTGGACCGCTTTGACGTGGTCGGCTGCCACGTTCATGAGGGCGTCGGCGTCGGGCATGGCTGATCCCAAGGAGAAGGAAGAGAACGAGGCAACCATACGGGTGGCCCGTCTGTCGAATGGTAACGCCCTTCAGCCCTCGGCGCGCGCACTCGTCTCCCCGCCACACCTGCGCTCTTCATAGGGTGCATCTTCTGCGCGCCTGCGGATAGCCGAAAGGACCGCCTATGCACGGCGCAGTGACAGTCCAAGCGCCCCGACCTGCGGAAGCCTGCGCGGGTGGGGGGCGTGGAAGCGCTCCTGCGCGAGCTCGTGGCCAGGCGTAGATCTAGAAAAATTTATGTGCCCATCGGAGACGGGTAACGGGGTAACGCCGGCTGGAAAAAGTGGCTGAAACCGTTGGGGCGCAAGGGGTTCACGACGTTAACTTTTCGGGTAATTCGAGGTTATTTCGGAAAGCCATTGAAGTAATGTCATTGATTGTGAAGGGATTTTTCCTGTGGCCACATTACCTCCCCTCAAAGGTAACGGCATTACCTCCACGTTACCCAAAAATTACTTTTGATAAGTGAATATAAGTATTTGAGTTATATGATGTTTGATAGGTAATTGGGAGGGCGTTACCTAAGTTACCTGTTTCCGATGGCCAACTGAAAATTCGCAACTAATGCGACGAAAGTGACCTATCCTCACTGCCGCCGCGCCTGCTGCTCGCTGTACCTGCGCGCACACGCCGGTCGACCTGGTCCTTGGCCAAAGTCGCGTATCGACCTGCAGGAGCGTTATGGACAGTGGTGGGCGTGAAGCCTGGGGCCGTTGGGAGCCGAAGTACCGGGGCAAGATGCTCGCGGCCGTCTATGTGGCCGAGGACGGCACCGCCCGGATGACCCTTCAAGGCCCGAAGCTCTGGCAAGTGAAGCACGTCACTGCCGGCGGCTTGGTGCCGGCCAAGATGTTCGCGGAGAGGTGGTGTGCCGCGACGCATCTGCCCGACCTATCGTTGAAGGAGGCGGTGCAAGTCATCCGTGGGGGCGCGAATCCTGTTGACGCCTGCTACTGGCCTTACGGGAGCGTGGTGATGCGCCGGGGCGGATGGTCGCCTCCGCGATAGCTGTCATCGGGCCTAGCTGCCGCTGATAGCATCTCTAAAACCCAACAGTGCACATTACAGCGCCATCATATAGCCGCTGCGGTGTCCGATCCGTTCCTTGGAAGGCCATGAATATGGAAAGCTTCGTCAACGTTGTCCTATATCTGCTGAGCGCTGTAGGTGGGGCAACTGTGCTGTGGCAGGTACTCAAGGTGCTTGTCTCAAAATGGCTCGATGACAAGTTGAAGAGGAGCTTGCAAAGTATGCGTCATGACCACGAACGAGAGATTGAGCTTCTCAAGGCTGACCTCACGAAGTCCTTTGATCGAGCCTCCAAGCTGCACCACCGTGAGTTCGAAGTATTGCCCGCCGTCTGGGAAAAGGTTGCGGACGCCTTCTGGACCGCAAATTCCCTTGTGCATCCGTTTCAGGAATATCCGGATCTGGAACGCATGGGCGCGCAGGAGCTCTCCGAATTTCTAGACGGTTCGCCCTTGCGTGAATGGGAGCGCATGAAGATCCGGACAAGCAATAGTATGAATACCGAGTACGTTAACCTGATCTATTGGCATCGATACTCAAAGGCTATGGATGCTTTGCGGTCAGCTACAGGTGCGGTCGCCAGATCTGGAATATTCATCGCGGATGAGGTGCGTAACAAGCTGTCAGCTATCACCGATCAGGTCCACACAGCCTTGATTGAAAGCGAGATAAACAAGACCTGCCCACCCCTTTCGCCAGCAGATAAATTGAAGGGTGGCGAGACATGGATGCGGAAGGAAGGGCCTCAGGCGATGAATCAAGCGGAAGCGGCTATCAAGGACCGGCTGTGGAGTCGGAACCCGAATTGATTCCGGCCGGCGGCCTGTGCAGCGACTCGGGACGCAGCTACGTATAGCGCTTCAACTCATTCCATGATTCGTGCACGGTTACTGCAGCGACCTCGGGGATGTCGTAACCCTGCTCGAACAACCGCGACGTTGCCTCATGTCGCAGATCGTGGAAACAAAGGTCTTCAATGGCCAGCCGGATGCACGCGCGGGTAAACGCGGAGCCGATTGACTTGGAATTAAACGGGAAAATGCGGTCCTCGCCGGCCATCCGTGGCTGTCGATCGCCAATGCTCCACGCCAGTCCCGGAAGGGGAAATCGCTTGTGGTTACCTGCCTTTTTGCGGGGTTGCTTTGCGTCACGGAGCAGCGCCGTTCGCGTCCCGGCGTCTAAGTCGGACCCGAGTAGGCGGGTGATTTCACCCTCTCGCTTCGCAGATAGGATTGCAAATTCGATGATGTCCACCATCGGGATCTAGGAGCGCCACGCGGTGCGCGCGAAGTACTCACGCAAGCGCTGCAGCTCGATGTCGCTGGGTCGACGGTCGCGGCGTTTTGACTTTCCAACCAGCCCGAGCAGCCGCAGCGCCGGCCGGGCCTCGGCCACGGGGTCGACGGCGAGCTTCACCTCCTTCAGGGGAGCCGCCAGTTTGAGCAGCTCCGACAGGTAGCCCGGCTCCACGTTCATGGTTGCGGGGGCGCAAGCAGGGATAATGACCCCGTTGGCCATCATGTCGTTCCCGTTGATACGACGGCGCGCGTGCTCGATCACGTCGCCGGCGGCGAGGCGTCTGGCCGCTATGTGCCCCAACACTTCCTGCAGACGGGTCATGTTGCCCGCCTGGGTCTTGGTGATGGCTTTGACACTGGCAATGCGTCTGTCCGCCAGGCGATCAGCTCGGCAATGGTGATCTCGTCGCCCGGGGAACCCCCCCCGCGCCTCCATATCGGCCATTTCTCGCTCGATGCGGTCGGCCAGGTCTTGGCGGCGGTCTTGGTAGGGAAGGTACGGGTCTGGTCTGCATGGCCTTTGCGGCGCACCATTGCGCGCCAACGGTCATTGCGGTTCTCAAGTGTCGCCATCGTTGTGCCAATCCGGATTGTGCTAAGCCCACGCTGGCACACGGATGGCACAGATGAATGGGAATTTGCGGGAAAATTAGGGACTAAGCGGGTGCGATTGTGCCCACGTAACGGTGCTAAGTGCATGAAAAACCATGATCTAAGCGGTATCCGCTTGTGTGTTGCCCCCATGATGGATTGGACGGACCGTCATTGCCGCGTGTTCCACCGGCTGCTGGCCCCGGGCGCACGGCTGTACACGGAAATGGTGCACGCCAACGCCGTGATCCACGGCGACCGTGAGCGCCTGCTCGGCTTCGATGGCAGCGAACAGCCGCTGGCCCTGCAGCTCGGCGGCAGCGATCCGGCCCTGCTCGCGCAGGCCGCGCAGATCGCCCAGGACTGGGGCTACGACGAGGTGAACCTCAATTGCGGCTGCCCCTCTGATCGGGTCCAGGCCGGCCGCTTCGGCGCCTGCCTGATGCGCGAGCCCACCCTGGTGGCGGAGTGCGTGGCGGCCATGGTCGGCGCGGTGAACATCCCGGTCACGGTAAAGTGCCGGTTGGGTGTGGATGACGACAACGACTACGAAAACTTCCTGAACTTCGTCGATCAATCGGCCAACGCCGGAAGTGCGATGTTCATCGTGCACGCCCGCAACGCGTGGCTGAAGGGTCTGTCGCCGAAGGAAAACCGCGAAGTGCCGCCGCTGCGCTACGACTGGGCGCACAGGCTCAAGGCCGACCGCCCGCAGCTGCAGATCGTGCTCAACGGCGGCCTGGCCACGGTGGAGGCTGCCCAGGCCCAGCTGCCCGCGCTGGACGGGGTGATGCTGGGCCGCGCGGCCTACCACG
>Ga0182006_1002163_pt1 | contig 10900 bp, 9 predicted proteins | sample Sormic07211104_1_FD_123022 | JGI IMG/M metagenome (GOLD analysis project Ga0182006, IMG submission 123022) | Rhizosphere microbial communities from Sorghum bicolor, Mead, Nebraska, USA - 072115-104_1 MetaG | ecosystem: Host-associated > Plants > Roots > Rhizosphere | place: USA: Nebraska...
ACGCCATCTTCCGCCGTCCACGCCCGGGCGTGTGGCGGCACGCATTGTCATTGCGGGTGCGGCCGTGGCATTCACGGTCTGGATGTTTGCGAGCGGCCCCGTGCACATGGCGGGCGCAAGTGCCGGCGTTGCGCATGACGGGCCCCGCGAGCCGGCAGCATCAACGCACGGCGCGGCCGCAGTCTCCCGCTATTTCGGCGACGAATACGCCGACGCCGAAGCACGTCTGCAGTCGCAGCCGCAAAGCCCGCAGCCATCGACATTCTGAAGGCGTGCCATGGCTTGCGTCCCCGCCCTTGCCCCGTTCGATGCGGATTTCGGCGCCGCACCGCCGGCGCTCTTCGTGCACTACGCGCGGTTGTACCTGCGGCTGGTCCGGCTGTTGTCGCACGCTGCAGCGGCGGTCGACGAGCCCGTGGTCATCGTTGCGCTGAGCATGATCCAGCGCCGTGCGCGGGCCCGCATTGGCGCCTGCCCTGACTACGCACGCCTGCTGACCCGCCTGGTGCTCGTCTTCGGCGATGTGCTCCAACGTGCCGATGCACTGCCGGGGCTCCCCGCAGGGGATGCGCCGCCCTTGCCGCAGGCCTGGCTGTATGCGTGGGCCGTCGCGCCCATCACCGTCTGCCCGCAAACATGCAGCGCTTCATTCGCGTGCGAACTGACGGAGCATGCGGCGGCGCTGGCTTGACGCAACCAGCCGCCCATCGTCAAGGGCACACCGCTGCGGCCGCCCCGGCCCGGTACGCCACCCACATGGCATCGGCAAACCGGCTGCTGTAATAACCGTCGTTGCGGCTGGTGCCGTGCAGCGCCGGGTAACGGCCTGCTCCATCGGAAGGGTCGGTATCCTGCGCGCCATTGCCGTGCGGTGCGTAGGGGTCAGGCTGCGTCCACGCCCCGAAGTTGACCCAGCGATCGGCATAGGCGATCAAGTCGGGGTTGTTCCAAAGACACTGCAGGTGTGGCATCAGATGCAGGATCAATGCAGTCGCCACCAGCGGCTTGGTGGTGCAGCAGAACTGGTATTCGCCGCCCGGTGTCTGGCCGCCGTCGATACGGTCGTACGGGTCACGGCAATCGCGCGAGCCCCGCGTGGTGTTCTGGTTGAACCAGTAGTCGTCGGTTGAACACGGCGCGCCCCATAGCACCTGGTTAGCCACAGGGCTGAAATGCAGGTCGCCGTCTTCCTGGTACGTGTTGTAAGGCGCGTCGTGCACGAGGGCGGCGATGTCCGCGTCATCCAGCAGCTCCGCCGCAAACGCAAGCACCACCTTGCGCCCGATACGGTGGCCACCATTGGCGGCAAACTGCAGCCCGCCGTGCCGTGCGGCCGCAAGGTCGATGCCGTATTGCAAATAGCCGATCAACGCCGGCATCTTGGCCTGCAGACTGTCGGCAAGCATCAGGCGCAAGCCTGCGTCCGCCGTATCTTCGGCAACCTGCGCGCCATAGTCGGGCAGGTTCTGCACAGGGTGGATGTCGGCGCCCGTCCAGTCGTTCATGTGGTCGAGCTGTACGCGGGCGAAGCGGCTCGCGATGTCGTCCAGCGAGGGCGCGTAGTCCACCGGCGCCAGTTTCGGCAGCCGCTCGGTGTGAACACGTGTGAGCGGGATCAGCGGCTTGTCGGCGCCGAAGTACGGCGGTCGGAACAAGTTCGCCCCGCCCTCGGGGGGAATGGCGCCAAGCACCGTCAGCACAGCCGCGCTATCAAGAAAGGTGCGCCCCGCAGGTGAATCGACCAGCGAAGTGCTTTTCACCACCGATTCCCCACCGCGTGCGGCATACGGCAACGCGGGCACAAGCGTAGGGTCGAATCCCTCCGATCGGCTGTCAAAGCCTTGCCTGTCAACGTGCGCAGGGTTGACCTCAAAGCCGTTGCGCGTGCCGGTATAGGCGGGGCTGATGGCGGTGATGATGACCACGCCACCCGTAGCATCAGGCGCGACCCAGTGGTCACCGTTGGCAAAGGTGCCGCACGCATAGGCGTGATCGAACGTGAAGGTGATGCCGTACTGAGCTACCTCGCTGCACCTGGCAGTCGATTGCGGCGGCTGGCTTGGCGTGCCTGCCACAGGCGGCGCGTCGGTCCCCTGCTGGCCTGGCACCGCGCTATCGCCTCCACCGCCGCACGACACCAGCGCAAGCAGCACCGCTGCGCTGCTCGCAACCCGCCCCCATCGAATGCTCATGATCCCGCTCCATCGTCTGCTAACGCGCACATGCCTGCCACTGTATGGACGATCGGGGGCGTCCCGCCCTACGGTCAACCGTAGGCAGACCGGGATATCAAGGCGCACGGGTGTCCTGGCCTGAGGCCTGCGCTGTGCACTTTCATGGCGCGGGAGTCGCCCGAAGGCAGGGCTGGGACGGGAAATCCATGCCTTTTCAGCATAAGCACTGCGGTTTTGGCTATTGCACCCAAAACCTTTGCCCACGCTTTTGCGACGCCCAATGGCAGGAACCCGACAATCGTCGCAAGAAAGCGCGCACGCCCCTCAAGCCAACGCGCTATCGTTTTCGCAGGCCCTTGTGCAGCCGTGTCTTACGAAAAGCCGGACAACTGCCCAAGTCTTGAAGACATACCCTAGCGTGGCGAATGACCGCCCTGTTTCACGATGTGTACGCGCATGGATCTGCGACAGCTTCGCTATTTCGTCACGGTTGCCACGACCGAGAACATTGCCCAAGCGTCTGAACGCCTGCATATTTCGGCGTCGCCGCTAAGCCGGCAGATCATCCGGCTGGAAGAAGCGCTGGGCGTGGTGCTGTTCGAGCGCGAGCGCAAGCGCCTCAAGCTCACCGAGGCTGGGCGCAGGCTGCTCACCGAAGCGCGGGCCCTGCTCCAGCAGGCCGATACGCTGGCCCGGCGCATCGTCCAGCCCGAACCCAGCACCGCTCAGAATGACGCACACGCCGAAACCCGCACGGCGCTGACATTCGCCTATACGCAATCGTCGCTCATGCCCGGCATGCCGGCAGCACTGCAGCGCGTGGTGACGGCCCTGTCAACGAGCGCGCCCGGCATGCGTGCCGACATGTTGGTGATGGCACCGGAACGTATCGTCGCCAACGTCATGCGTGGCGTGTTGCACGCCGGCCTGATCGCGGGCTACGTCCCCCTGCACGACGGTCTGGATCAGGTATCGGTCGCCTACGAGCGCGTGACGCTGGTGGTCTCGGTCGACCATTGGCTGGCCCGCCAGAACGTGGTGGATGCCTGGCAGTTGGACAACGTGCCCGTGGCGCTGGACGCCGCCTTGCACGATGGCTTGTTCGGCGCACTGACCCACTGGTGCGGCCGACATGGCGCCACGCCGGGGCCGCTGCTGATCACGCCCGACGCCACCAGCGCGAGCGACCTTGCAGCCAGCGGCATCGCCGTCACCCTACAGGTGGGTCAGGCACATACCGCCTTGCCGCCTGACCTGGTGCGGGTGCAACTGGCGTGGGACGCCCCGCAGATCAACACCGCACTCGTGTACCCGAAGGCGGATTGCCATCCGGTCGTGAGCGCCGTGGTGTCAGCGCTGAGCGGCGGACGGTGCAGCAGCGCGCCGGCACCACAGCCCAAGCTCCTGTCTGTGCCCGGCCTGGGTGTATTGACGGACAAGGGCACGCCCGTTACACCGGTACCTGCCCACATCGAGCTTCCGTCCACCGCTCCATGCGGAAGCACCGTGCTGGTCGACGATCACCTCGGCTTCCTGAACTCCATGCTGGCCTGACACGGCACGTTATCCGTAGCAGGCCGCCTTCACCAACTGCACGCGCGTGGTCACGCCAAAGAGTGCACGCAGGCGGCGCAGGTGGTAGTCGACGTTGTGCGTGGTGAGTTCCAGCAGTTGGGCGATCTCGCGATCGGTCATCCCCTTGATCAGGCAGTCCAGGATGCGCTGTTGCACTTGCGACAGATTCGGATCGCCGGGCAGCGGGCGGCTCGGCACCAGATCGTAAGCACTCAGATATTCATGCACTGCCATGCCGAGTGCCAACGCCTGCCCAATCACGGCGTCAGAGATCCAGCGCCGATTGCGGTTGCTGGAATGAAAACGCACCACCACCCGCGCACGCCCTTCTGAAGCCGGCCAGCAGTACGTCACGCCGCTGGAAACGCCGAACGCCTCACAGTCGAGCAGATACGCCTGCATGCGCGCGAGGCCCGGCGTGCGCTCGGTCCAGGCGGCCAGGTCATCTGCGTCCCAGACCAGCGGTGTGCCGCTGGCCAGGCACCGTTTGAGGCACGGATCGATCTCGTGATAGCGCTGCGAGAAATAGCGATGAATCCAGTCGGCCTTGCCGTACGTCGTCAGGCTGGAAAGCACCTCCACCGTGCCGGACATCATGCGCGCCACGCTGTACTCGAAGCTGTCGAAGCCGATGCTGGTCAGCACCTCCTGCACTTTCTGGCGGCGCTGATACGGCTGCATGCTGGCGGCGAGCTGCGTGGCGAGCTGCGGCGCATGCACGGCCAGCGTGTGCGGCGGCTGGCGCGTGATGATCTTCTGGTCATCGAACAGTAGAACGCCGCCCAGCGTGCGCATGTGCACGGCATCATGCAGCCCGGCGGTAGCCGCCTGGGGCGTGAAATACGAGGCTCCGGCGTTGTCGCTGGCACTCTTCATGGTCGGTTCCCGGAAAAGCCGCAATGGCTGTACGTAGTCTTGTGGCTGCATATGCTGCTGTCCATTGCCGAATGGGAACGAGATCGGACGTGCCAAGTCCGATGTCCCGCTCAATGCCCGAGACAGCGCACGCAGGTGCCCCGGCCGCAACTGACCAGCATGACCTGTCGCCCCGCGGTGCAACCTGCAGACGATGTAATCGGGCGTGTGGACAACGGCGACGGCGTGGGCGATGGCATGGGCGCCGCAGCGGCCTGTACGCGCCGCGACGGCTCCGCCAGCGGGATCGGTTGCGCGCGTGCCGGGGCCACGTCGATCTGCAGCACGCTCGCTTGCGCATTGGCCACCACGCGGCTCACGTAGCCCTCTCGATACCCCACGCTGAAGCCCCCCGAGTAATAGCAGGACAGCGCGTGCCGCAAAGCTTGCTGCTCGATAGCGGTGCTGCGCGTGGCCCGTGTGAAGCATTCGCGCAGGATGCGCTGACTGGCTGCCAGATTGCGGCACGGGTCGAGCACCGTGGTGGTGGTCTCCCCCAGACGGGCGAGGTTGCGCCGGTTGATCTGTGCCAAGCCGAGGCTGAAGTCGTAGCCGCGTTGCTCGAGCATCTGAATGGTCGCCTGCGCTTCTTCCATCGATGCCGGCTGCCGTGCCAGCCGCGCGCCCACCACACCTATGGCGTACGGGTTGTAGCCAGACTCGGTGCGCACGAGCGCTGCCAACGTCATCACATCCACACGCGGCGCGCACTGCTGCGCCACCTGTGCGAACTCCGCGCTCGAAAGCGTGGGCCCCGCATGGGCCAGCCCGGCCGCAAACGCCAGCACACCGGTCAGCAAGCCGCAGAAGACACGAAACCGCATGGCCGCCTCTTCAGTGTTGAGGGTTCAGTGGTAAGAGAGCACTAGCCCATGGATCAGCACTGCCCAGCCGTCCAGCATGACGAACAGCAGCAGCTTGAAAGGCACCGAGATCGTCGTCGGCGAGATCATCTGCATGCCCAGCGCCAGCAGCACGTTGGCCACAAGCAGATCGACGATGACGAAGACGATGTAGACGACAAAGCCGATCTGGAATGCCTTGGTCAGCTCGGTGAGCGTAAAGCTCGGCACCAGCACCGTCAGATCATCGGCCTGCAGGTTCTGTGCGCGTCCGCTGGGCCAGATGTTGGTGGCGGATTTCAGGAAGAAATTGCGCTCGCGCTCCTGCGTGTGCTTCTGCAGGAAAGCCTTGATGGGCGGCACGCCGGCGTCCACGATGGCCATGACGTCGTCCACGCTGAACTGCGCGCCGGAATTGAAGTTGCGGCCCTTGAGGTTGTTGACCATGTCGCCGCCCACGGGCGCCATGATGAACAGCGTCAGGATCAGCGCAATGCCGTTGAGCACCAGGTTGGGCGGCACCTGCTGGATGCCCAGCGCATTGCGCGTGAGCCCGAAGACGATCACCAGCTTGGTGTAGCACGTCACCATGAGCGCCGCGAACGGGATCAGCCCGATCGCGACGATCATCGCGATCATCGGTACGGGATTCGGCAGGCTAGGCATGGTCGGGCGTGTCGTGCACGAAGGCGGAGACGCGCACGGCAAGCCGGTTGCCGACGGCCACCAGTTGGCCGCTGCCCACCAGGCTGCCGTTGGCGCGGATCTGCACGGTCGTGTGGTTCAGCGGCTGCTCAAGCTCGATCACCTGCCCTGGCGCCAGATTGCGCAGCACGTGCAGCGGCAGCGCCTGCTCGGCCAGCTCAAACGTGGTCAGCACTTCGATGTCATCAAAGGACGCCACCGGGGCGCCTGCTGTGGCCGCACCCGGCAAGCCCTTGGCCTGCACCGGTTTGGCGGAGTTCCTTTCGTCGGGCATGTCGCGCTCCGTGTGGCGGACGGCGTCCACCATGATTTGTTTGCCGAGGGCATGCGCGGCGATGCCCAGCGTGGGAATGCCCGGCACCGTGCCGACGCACTCCAGCGCCGCACCGCGCGAAGTCCATTTCTCGATGGCGATGATGTCGCCCTTGGCCACGCCACGCAGTTCGGAGGCACGCAGTTGTGTCTGGCCGATCATGAAACGCACGCCGATCGCGAGGCGCTCCATCCATTGCGGGGTCGGCATTGCACGGGCGGCGCGGGGTGTATCTGCGTCTGGCGCTTCTTCCAGCGCCTGTTGCCAACGCTGCCAGCCGGCAAGATCGTCCATTGCGATGGCACCGCTGCCGCGCGCCGCGCCCTCATCGGTGCAGACAGAAAAACTCACGGCGTTCTGCGCAAGCCATACCGCCGTCGGCTGCATGCTGAGCTCGGGCTGCCAGCGCACAGGTTGACGCAGCTGCGCCTCCACTGCGCGTGACACGTTGCCCAGCGTATCTGCCGCCAGCGCGCAGAAGATGGCATGCGGCACGTCCGGTTGCACACCGTCATCGGCCAGGCAGGTAGCCAGCGCTGCGTCTGCCAGCAGCCAGCCTTCGTGCTTGCCCACGGCAAAACGCAACGCGTGCCATCCCGGCAGCGGTACTGCCTGGTGGGATGCGGCATCCGCGCCAAGCGGCGTCCAGCGCAAACGCCATCGCTCTGCGCCCACCTGAACCGGCGGCAACAACACGTCGCCATGCGCCTGCACGTACGCCCACGACTGGGCCCGCGCGACGCCGCTGTCCAGGTGCAGGAGTCCTTCGGCCTGCGCGAGGTCAGTGACCGACACGGGCATCTCTCGCTTCACGTTCTTTCGCGGCTCGTTGGGGGTGGCTGGAAAACGGAGCCACTGTAGTGCCGATGCCCCCCCACGCCCGCTACTCGTTCTCGTAACCACGGCAAACGCGTCCGGCTGCCGTTACGTGAGTTCGGACGCGGCGCCGCGAAGGGCCGCTCTTACACTGGGCTCGCCCTGCAGCACGCCCTGCAACGCATGTGCAGGACAACGTTCTTCAGGGCGCCGCTGCCCCCAAGATAAGGAAGGTCATGCCGAGCATCCCCACCGCGCAGGAAGCCCTCGCCAAACTGCGGTCCGACCCCGGCCATGCCGCGTTTGCCAGCGGCCTGCTGCGCTATGACCTGCTCATCGCGCTGTTCATCGGGTCGGTGGTGGCGCTGTTCGTGCTGCCGCTGCCCACGGTCGTGCTCGATGGGCTGATCTCGCTCAACCTGGCGGCGAGCGTGATCCTGCTGACGATCTCGATCTACCTGCCGTCTGCGCTGTCGTTCTCATCGTTTCCCTCGCTGCTGCTGTTTACGACGCTGTTCCGGCTCTCGCTGAACATCGCCTCGTGCAAGCTGATCCTGCTGCAGGCCAACGCCGGCCACGTGATTGACACCTTCGGCAAGCTGGTGGTGGGCGGCAACGTTGTGGTGGGCGGCGTGGTGTTTACCGTCATCGCCATCGTGCAGTTCGTGGTCATTGCCAAGGGTTCGGAACGTGTGGCGGAGGTGGGCGCGCGCTTCACGCTCGATGCCATGCCCGGCAAGCAGATGAGCATCGACGCCGACCTGCGCGCCGGCATCATCACGTCGGACCAGGCCAAGCACCGCCGCGAACTGCTCGAACAGGAATCGCAATTGCACGGCGCCATGGACGGCGCAATGAAGTTCGTCAAGGGCGATGCCATTGCCGGCATCCTCATCGCCGTCATCAATATCCTGGCCGGCATTGCGGTGGGCGCGCTCATGCATGACATGTCGGTGGCCGATGCGCTGCACCGCTATGCCGTGCTCACCGTGGGTGACGGCATGGCCTCGCAGATTCCCTCGCTGATGGTGTCGATCGCGGCGGGGGTGGTGACCACGCGGGTGTCCTCGCGCGAGATGAACGACCGCCACCTCGGGCAGTTGATTGGCGCGCAGATCGCCGCGCACCCTCGCGGCTTGCTGATGGGCGCCCTCGTGCTGTTTGCGTTTGTGCTGGTGCCGGGCATGCCGAAATGGGCATTCCTGTCGCTGGCCCTGCTCGCGGGCGGGAGCGCGATCCACTTCCTGCGCGAGCGCCAGGCGCCACCCATCCTCAACCTCCTATCGGTCGGCGCCGAAGGCACCGGCGCGCAGCCGGGTCGCCCGGAAGAAGTCTCTGCAGCGGCGGGCATTGCCGCGCCGGTTGCCGTGCGCCTTGCCGAGAACCTGCGCAAGGACATCAAGCTGGTGCCGCTGCAGAACGCGCTGGCACGCTCCAAGGCTGCCGTGGAAGACGACATCGGCCTGGTGTTTCCGCGCGTGCACCTGACCTACAGCGCGCAGACGCTCCCCAATCACTACCGCATCTACGTGCAGGACGTGTTTGCTTCAGAGGGCACGCTGCAGGTCGCACATCGCCTCTGGACAGAGGCCGCGCCGCCTGCCGGCGTGGACGCAGAAAGCACCGCGGCGTTCGGTCCATTCACCCACGCGTGGTGGATGACGATGCCGGCATCGCAGGCCGACGAGACCGCCAAGGCTGCGTGGGGCCAGGCGCTTGAGCCCGAGCAGGTCGTGGCGCGGCACGTGGAGGCCGTGATCCGCCGCCACGCCGCGCAGATGGTCGGCATTCAGGAAGTGCAGAACATGCTGCAGCTCGTGCGCCGCGACCGCGCTGAGTTGGTCGGCGAACTGACACGCCTCGTGCCGCTGCAGCGCGTGACCGACGTCCTGCGCCGCCTGCTGGACGAAGGCATTCCCATCCGCAACCTGAACACGATCCTCGAAAGCCTCATCGCCCGCTCGCCGCACGAGCCCGACGACGTGACGATGCTGGTGGAACTCGTGCGCATGGATTTGCGCCGGCAGATCACCGATCACTTCTGCGGGCCCGACCGCTCGCTGAACGTCGTGCTGTTCGAGCAGAGCCTGCAGGAGCGCATTGAAGATGCGGTGGTGCGCACCAAACAGGGCAACCTGCTCGGGCTCTCGCGCGAGGTGCGCACCAACATCGCCGAGCAGGTCCAGAACGTGACCGAAGCCGCGCGCCACGCCGAGGCAACGGCCGGCCAGCCGCGCACCGCCATCATGGTGGCGATGACGTGCCGCGCCTATGTGCGCCGCCTGATCGAAGCGACCCTGCCTGACCTGCCCGTCGTCTCTCTGCAAGAGATTGAAGCCGACGTGCAGCTGCACACCGTCGGCTGGGTGCGCAACCCGCCGGAGGATCGCCCCAAGGCCGACCCTGCGGCCGCCGCCGGAGCCACCGCATGATGAACGCCGCCACCGTGATCGAGATCACGCGCCATGCGCTCACGCTGGTGCTGGTGCTGTCGCTGCCGGTAATTCTGGTGGCCGGCATCTCGGCGTTGCTGATCGCCGTGCTGCAGGCCGTCACGCAAATCCAGGACCAGAGCATCGGCCTGACGGTGCGGATGATCGCCGTGATGGTGACCGTGCTGCTCATGGCCGGATGGGCCGGCCAGGAACTGCTGCGCTACGCCGGCGGTGCATTGGAACTCGTTTTAACGGGCCGACCCGGCCTGCTTTGAGCACGCAGTCTTCCTCCACCTTTCTTGAGCACCTTTTCGTGAACCCGCACCGTCTCCTGTGCCTCGCCGCACTGCTGGCCTGCTGTACCGTCGACTTGTCCTCTTCGGCTGCCGCGGCCGAGCTGCACTGGCGCAATCGCCCTTACCAGATCGTGGCCGAGAACAAGCGGCTGACGGACTTCCTGCGCGAGCTTGCAGCGGCACAGGGCGTCACCGCCGTGGTCGACAGCAAGATCGAGGCGACCATCAGCGGACGCTTCTCGGGCTCGCCCGCCAGCACGCTCAATACGGTGTGCGCCACCTACGGGCTGACGTGGTACTACGACGGCTCGTTCCTCTACATCGACCGCGCAGAAGAGGCTCAGACGCAGGTCTTTCCCATCCCGAAGGGCAGCGCCGAGCAGGTCGGCCAGGTGCTGCAGTCCATGCAGATCACCGACAAACGTTTTCCGCTGCTGGTGAGCGACAAGGACAGCACGGTGTATGTGTCCGGCCCGCGCCGCTATGTCGAACTGGTCAAACAGTCGATCTCCAGCGTAGGGGACGGCGCGCATTCCGGCGAGCGTGCGGAGATTCGCGCCTTCCCGCTCAAATATGCGTGGGCGACCGACTTCCAGGTCAACCGCTCGGGCCGCTCCGTAACCGTGCCCGGCATTGCGACCATCCTGCGGCGCCTCTATGGGCAAGGCTCAAGCACGTCGAGCACCAGCGCGGCGCCGCGCCTGGGCAGTGCCACACGGCAGGTCAAGCTCGGCCAGGGCGCCATGCTGAGCATCCCGCGCATCGACACCAGCAACTACACAGAGCCGCCGGCAGATTCCGGCCCGCCGCTGCTGGCGTCGAACGGCCC
>Ga0182006_1002164_pt1 | contig 10899 bp, 10 predicted proteins | sample Sormic07211104_1_FD_123022 | JGI IMG/M metagenome (GOLD analysis project Ga0182006, IMG submission 123022) | Rhizosphere microbial communities from Sorghum bicolor, Mead, Nebraska, USA - 072115-104_1 MetaG | ecosystem: Host-associated > Plants > Roots > Rhizosphere | place: USA: Nebraska...
ATTGAATAACTGAGTGCGATCCACCGGTTTTCCCCGTTCCTTTAAAGCAAACTTTTGACGCCCCGAACGGGCGCAGGGCGGCTGTTGCAAGAAGCTTTCCAACTTTTGCCATTCATTGATACAGAGGTATTTGATTGAAGATTTTCTGCTGACCGGGCCGGCCCCTTCGCGAGCAAGCCCGCTCCCACATTTGGTCCGTGTCGGGCACAAAACCTGCAACCACTGAAGATCCCTGTGGGAGCGAGCCTGCTCGCGAAGAGGCCATCAGGTCCGGCGCAATTTTTAGATTTAAACGAAGCTGTTTAAAAGACACCTGCAGACACGGTCTCAAGGCTACAAAACCTTGCGCCAATGCCTACAGCCAAGCCAGAATCCGCCGGCTTGTGCGCTTTGGGGTCGAGTTCTATCGTGGTCCGGTCGCTGACGAATCAGCGATCGGGTTTAGCGACCCGGACCAACTCAGTGCATCAGCGATCGTGGCTTCGTTGCGGGATTTTTCGCCCGCAATAACGTTATGGCGGCTGTATGCGGGAGACCTTCGGGTCTACCGGGGTGCCTGAGACCGGTTCGCTAACCTGCGTACAGCTGCCACCTTCACTTGTTTAGCGACAGGGGGAAAGTGGCTCCATAACCTCAGGAGCTTCACCATGATCAAACCAACACCCAACCCACCCGAATCCGACCCCACCTCCCCCTACGAATCCCTCGATTCAAAAAAGCTCCACGAAGCCGCAGACCGCGCACTCGACCACTACCTCTGCCCACCCGGCTCCACCCCACCGCCCTTCAGCCCCCGCGCCATGTACGCCGTCACCGCCGACACCAAAAACGAAGACTTGCTGGCCAACGCCTGCGAAACCCTCGCCTCGGCCAAAACCATCGCCCAGGAATTTGCCGGACTGGTGAAACCGTCGCAGCGCCGAACGCTGATGGGCATTGCGCAGCTGATCATGCTCGGAGAACTGGCGGTGAATCGGGTGCTGGATAATCTGGAGTTGCCGCAGCAGCACGCCTCACGATGATCGTTCCCACGCTCCGGCGTGGGAATGCAGCACGGGACGCTCCGCGTCCCATCTGGAGCCGAACGTTTGGTGTCCAATCGAGGCATCCGTTGCTGCCCGGACATCAATCAAATGTAGGAGCTGTCGAAGGCTGCGATCTTTTATTTCTGTCGTTTCCGGAAGTGACCATTCGTCGCGACTGTCAGATCTTACAGGTGTGCGATTTTCAATTTAACGCTCTCATCAACCCTGCTGATATCCACCGCGCAGGAGCATCACCGATGAGCCAATCCACCCAACCGGACAACACCGTTCTGGCGCTAGCGCCCCCAATCGTCAACGGTCGCACCGAGCCAGTGGAAGGAGCAATGATTGGCCTGCCCATAGTGGCCTACGATCTGGTCACCGACGGCGAAGGCGCCATTGTATTTGCGGATCCGCCCTTGTCAGGCACCATGGATCCTAATGACGTAATGGAGCTATGGCTCGAGGCGGAATCGGCGGTACTGGACAGTGAAACCATTGTCGATCCTGATGAGCGCACCACCTTGCGCATCCCGAGGGGCCGCCTGCATCCGGACCGGATCAACCAGCTGTACTACACCGTCAGACGCGGTAGCGACAATATCGGCACCTCCACAACACTGACGATCCACTACAACCGCATTCGTCCCGGCCTGAAGGATCGATACGACGCACCTGGCGGCCACTCAGAACTTGAATTGCTGCTACCCGACGTGATCAAGAACGGCGTCGGCCCAGACTTCGCCAGCGCCGAGGTGTGCGTCCAGTACCCGTATTGCCGGGCGCACGACGTCATCACGCTGAAGTGCAACGGTGAATTTCTCGAACCAAAGCCCAGAGTCCTTCCGACCCAGGCGCCCCTCTTCCCCGGCTCCGAGGCTCCCATCAAAATCTGTTTCACCGTCACCCGCGCGTTTCTGGACAAGGCGAAACGGCAAGACAAGAAACTGCATTTTTCTTACACCGTCACCGACCAGATCGGCAACGGCCCAGACACCGATGCACCGTGGTCACCGGTGCAGACGGTGAATGAGGATTTGGACGGCGCCCTTCTGCCGAAGCTGATCCTGCTGGAACGCAAAGAAGACTATCCGGGTGACGTTGCCGAGATCATCGATCTGGAGAAGCTGGGGAATAACAACCTATTAATGGTCGTTCTAACCAAAGATTCGCGCATCGAAGCGGGCGATGACATTGTGGCGACCTACACCGCGACTGACACCGGGCAACCTACGGATGTGGTGGAAGTCGTCAGGGGTACCGTCGAGGAGGATCCGTTCGTAGGGAAACTGCCCTGCTTCCTTGAAGTGGACAGAAACAAGGTCTTCGCCGGCAGTAAAGTGACGGCAACTTATGAAGTGCACAGGACCGGTGTTGGTTTGGTAGGTACTTCCAACCCGGCAACCGCCGTCGTGATCGGCACTGCCCCGATTGATCTCCCGCCTCCAACGTTAGCGCCACCCACGCTGCCAATCGACGTTTTGGCTAATCCGGATGGAGTGAAGCCACAGGTTAAAGACTTCGCAGCAGAGGAAGGCGACAAATCTCAATTCGTCCAGTTGAATGCGTCGCCCGGTGCGCCGCCGTTTCCGGTGGTGGATTTTGTTGGTGGGGTTGCGGAGATTTCATTGAGCGCTGCGTTTCTGGCGGCTTGGCATGGCAAGGCGATTGAGTTTCGTTGGGATCTGATTCGAGGTGGGGTTCTGGCAGGGGAATCACCAACTGCAAAATTCAACGTTATGAAAATTGCCGATGGAGACCCGCGTTTGCCGACGCCAAACATTGCCGGCAACACCGGTACGGAGCTGGACGTTAATGGACTCGCAGCAGACGCGCGGATACTTGCGGAAAAATGTTCGGTACTCGAACTCGGTCAACCGATCTGGGTGACGTGCGAAGGAATCGATAAGAATAGCAACCCTGTCAGCAAGAACGTCAGGTCGGGAGAACCTAATAATTCGGCAGATGGATTGTCGGTGGAGGCGCCGGTTGAATGGCTTCAAGGCCTCAAGCACGCGACTGAACAGACGACCACCGTGAAAGTGAATTTCGATGGCGTCGTCAATGCTACTAAGGCCGTGGCCTTGCCATTACGCACTTATACCGTCAAGGCATTGCATCCTTTCACCATAGAAACCGCCCTCATGGAGCTTGATGGCCTAAACGTCAATGCGGATTTTCTTGCCCTGACTGGAACCCCCGCACCCGGAACGACGCAAACCCGGATTCCAACTTCGGGAGATGGCGGCTACTCCTATTTTTCCAGTGCTCCAGATGTAGCGACAGTTAATAGTAACGGAATGGTCAGCGGCCTCAGAAACGCCATTGCGACTATTACCGTGCGAGAAAACAGCACTCAACGTGAAGTTTCGTTCCCCGTAAAAGTGCAGAATGTTGTACGCCTAGTGATGACCCCTACACATACCTACAGCATCAGCGCAGCTATTAACTGGATGAATTCAATTGGCGGATCACCTGTTTCAAATGCAGCTATCGATGTGCTGAAAGTGAAATACAGGCCACTGGTATCCAGCGCTGGCGGCTGGCTATGTCGTAATGATGGATGTGGCGCCGGACAATACCTTTCGGTCGTAACCAATAACCCAAGCGCATGGTCCATCGCCTGTTTCACCGGCCATAACTCACAAGCACACGGCTGGTGCCTTCTGCCTGGCTGATTAGTTGTCGCAACAAACGGCACACGTAACCATCAAGGAACCACAGACGGACGGATTTATTTAAGCAGTGACTCAAAAGGGCGGGGCTTGATGAGTTTGTTCTGCTGACCGGGATAGCCCTTTCGCGAGCAAGCTCGTTTCCACAACGAAGAGCATTCCTAATGCCGAAGCAAGCTTGCTCGCGAAGAGACCAACAAGTCCGGCACAGCTCCTTGATTTAAACAAAGCTGTTTAAAAGACACCTGCAGACACGGTCTCAAGGCTACAAATCCTTGCGCCATTGCCTACAGCCAAGCCAGAATCCGCCGGCTTGTGCACCTGGGGGTCGGGTTTTATTGTGGTCCGGTCGCTGACGAATCAGCGATCGGGTTTAGCGACTCGAACTCAAGTCAAAGGTGCATCAGCGTTCCAGGCTTCGTTGCGGATCTGTATTTTCGCGATTTCGTCATGGTGGCTGTATGCGGGAGACCTTCGGGTCTGCCGGGTGCCTTTGACCGGTTCGCTAACCCGCGTACAGCCGCCACCCTCCTGTTTAGCGACAGGGTGTAGCGGCTCCACTTCAAAGGAGCTTCAAAATGATCAAACCAACACCCAACCCACCCGAAACCGACCCCACCTCCCCCTACGAATCCCTCGACTCAAAAAAACTCCACCAAGCCGCCGACCGCGCCCTCGACCACTACCTCTGCCCACCCGGCTCCACCCCACCGCCCTTCAGCCCCCGCGCCATGTACGCCGTCACCGCCGACACCAAAAACGAAGACCTGCTGGCCAACGCCTGCGAAACCCTCGCCTCCGCCAAAACCATCGCCCAGGAATTCGCCGGACTGGTCAAACCGTCGCAACGGCGAACCCTGATGGGGATTGCGCAGTTGATCATGCTCGGGGAGTTGGCGGTGAATCGGGTGCTGGATAATCTGGAAATGCCGCAGTAGCGACACGCGATGATCGTTCCCACGCTCCTGCGTGGGAATGCCTCAACGGACGCTCTGCGTTCGGCTTTGGAAGGGACGCGGAGCGTCCCGGGCTGCATTCCCACGCAGAGCGTGGGAACGATCATAAAAAACCGCCGCCCCGTTTTCAGCGGCTTTGCGAACAGTGGTCAATACCGGAGGATTTTTACTTTTCCATTCTTGCTCTTGGGCAATTCGAACTCGACCTCGCCGCCGACTTTGACGCTCGCCCGCAGGGCATCGGGCAATGGAATGCTGAATCGGTATTCTTTGGCCGTCAGAAAAAAACCCGTGGCTTCAGCAAAGGACAGGCATCGTCCCGAGGGCTTTGGCGTGATGGTGCCTTTGCCGGTTTTTTCATCGTAGCTGCTGAAAATAACTTTCATGGTCGCGCTCCCTTGCACTCGCTCGGCTGACGCGCCAGTGCGCGGCAGCACCTTGCATCAAACTGCAAAATCACGGCGAAGGCACCTGTCAGAGTTGACAGTAAAGGGAGGCCTCAGACCAATGGCCGCGCAGCAACTCAGGAATCCCCGACGCAAAATCCGGCATCTCAAGCTGCATGAATTTGTTGGCCAAAGCGATTTCGCGGATTTACAGGGCGATGAACTCGCTGCCCTTGCGCCAGCAGACCGAGACGCTTCGTGTCAAATCCCGCGACGAGGCTCTGACCGCTTGTCTGAAACACGCATTTACCTGTCAGATATGACAGTGGTCAAAATTCACAGACGAGTATGTGATAGCGCTTCACCCATTTGCCTGCCTCTCAAGGGCCAGGAGCGCGTCATGAACACTGAATCAACTATCGACATCCAATCCGACGAGGTGACTAAAGTTTTAAAACTGGTCCCAGTATTCATACCTGGCTGGGTGACCCCGGTGAAACCCTCCGGTCTTGCTCATGGCGGTGTTCCGAGACGCCTATTCACCGGCACACCGGAAAGCGTGCGGTGTGTGGTTGATCCGTGGACTGAACTACTGAATCGAGGCGTGGCAGCACTGGCCGAGGACGATTCAGTCGAATTGTTTATCAATGATGGCGCGACACCCGTGGACAGCCACACTGTCGAGCTTGGCGAGGAAAATAAACGAGTCGCGCTGTACGCCCCGAAATCCAAGTTCGTAAACGGCATCAACACGCTACATTACGTTGTCGAACGGCTCGGCGGTAATAAAGAAAAATCTGAAATATTGTCGGTACTGTACCACCTGCACGCTCACGCCAATCTCAAGCTAATTATTCCCTCCGAGGTGATCGCCAATGGCATTACCCCTGAATTGGCACAAAAAGGTGTCACGTTCGAAATGCGCTACACGACCAAAGAACCTTTCGATCAAGTGCTATTGAAGCTAGGTAATGCGACGTTCAAGTTGGACGTTACGGATCCCTCGGCACCAGTGAGCAAGACGCTTTATACAGCTGATTTTGAGAACTTTGTTGACGGCGAGATAAACGCCAACTTCGAGGTAACTGATCAATTGGGACAATTTGGCGAATCGCCGAACGAGACGGTGAACATTCGTCTGAAAGAGAAATTGCCGGCCCCGACGCTAACGAACGTATTGGACGCCAACAATAAAGAAGTGCCGGAGGGTGCCAGCACCACCAGCACCACATTGGTACTCAAGGGCACCGCCAGTAAAGGGAAGGAGATCGAAATTTTCGACGGTAGTGGTCCGAGCGCAGTGTCCAAGGGCAAAGTGACCGCCAGTCCAATTGACGGGTCATGGCAGCGCACCATCACCGTCACCATCGGCGGTCACCGCTTGTATGCTAAATCGCTGTACCACCCGACCTCGGTCTATTCCAATGTGCGATTGCTGACTGTGAGTATCCAACCACTTTCAGTGGACAGGACGCTGATGGTGCTGGACGGAGTAATGGTGAGAAGTGGTTACTGCCCACACCTCAACGGTGTCGATGCGATTGGTAACACAGAGATTCGCGTGGCTATCGGGGGTTACCCGCCCTATACCTACAAGTCCTCGAATCCCGCCGTCGCAGCAGTTGACGCAAGTGGCAAGGCGGCGGGAATGGGCAACGGTGAGGCAAACATCACTATCACCGACCAGCAGGCTGGGCAGGTCAGCTATACAGTCAAGGTCTCAAACATCTACTCCCTGTTGGTACACGGAGGATTGGGTTGGACTTATCAGAGATACCTTCAATCACTGGCGCAAAGGGCTGAGGTGCACTTAATGCCGCAAATCCGTGCGGTCATGCAGCGTTGTTTCTCTCAGCCTTGGTTCGCATGGGTTGCAAGTCCACAGTACCCTCACCTGGACAGAGCCTGGACCGGCAACACCAATGGAGCCTGGGGGGAGGTTTACAACACCTATACCCGAAATTTCGAGTGGCTGGCGCAAACAGCCGACCCCCATGACGGGTTGAGTTTTTCGTTGAATTATGCGGGAGGAATGGGAGCGATGAGCAGTAGTGAAGAGGTGGTAGATGCCGTCGAAATGATAGGACCTTCAAGCAGCACCGACTAGTTGAAACTTGATGGGGTAAATAGCTGCACATTTTCGTAATACTGAAAGTCCGCGCGCCCATCAAAAACGCCTTGGTACAAAAATCCGCCGCCCCATACAATCGGGACGGCGTTTTTTTGTTTCGTACAGTCCGGTCAAGAATCCCGACGCAAATCCGGCGGAATAGGCAAATCATCCTTCAACGGATCCGGCCGCTTGCCCTTGCCCGCCTGGTGTTGGCGGATCTGGTAGACGTAGGCCAATACCTGCGCCACCGCCAGATACAACCCACCGGGAATTTCCTGCTCGAGCTCAGTTGAGTAATAGATCGAGCGCGCCAGCGCCGGCGATTCAAGCAGCATGACGTTGTTGGCCACTGCGATTTCGCGGATTTTCAGGGCGATGAAGTCGCTGCCCTTGGCCAGCAGCACCGGTGCGCCGCCCTTTTCCGAGTCGTATTTGAGTGCGACGGCGTAGTGGGTCGGGTTGGTGATGACCACGTCGGCTTCGGGAATCGCTGCCATCATGCGCCGCTGGGACATTTCGCGCTGGGTCTGGCGAATGCGTTGCTTGACCTCGGGGCGGCCTTCCTGGTCCTTGTGTTCGTCGCGCACTTCCTGCTTGGTCATCAGCAGTTTCTTGTGTGCTTCCCAGAGCTGCACCGGCACGTCGACGGCGGCGATGATGATCAGGCCGCAGGCCAGCCACAGCGTGCTCCAGCCCACCAGCAACACGCTGTGAATGATCGCCATGTCCAGTGGCTCGTGGGCGATGCGCAGAAAGTCATCGACGTCGGCGGACAACACCACCAACGCCACGCCCAGAGTAATCAGAAATTTCGCCAGCGCCTTGAGCAGCTCGACCACAGCCTTGAACGAGAACATGCGCTTGATGCCGGCTGCCGGGTTCATCCGGCTGAACTTGGGCGCTAGCGACTTTGCAGCAAACAGCCAGCCACCGAGAGAGATCGGCCCGATGATGGCGGCGAGCAACAGGGTGATCATCACCGGCTGGATCGCCAGCAGCGCGATCAGGCCCGACTCCAGCAAGAATCGGCCCATGGCGCCCTGGTCCATCACCACTTCGCGCGACAGGGTGAAGTTCAGGCGCATCACGTCCATCAGTTCTTGCGCGAGCATACCGCCGAAGATCAGCAGCGCAGAGGCACCGGCCATCATCACGGCGAGGGTGTTGAGTTCCTTGGAGCGGGCAATCTCGCCCTTCTCACGGGCATCCTTTTTTCGTTTGTCCGTGGGGTCTTCTGTTTTGTCCTGCCCGCTCTCGCTCTCAGCCATGACTCAGCGCGCCCGTGCCAGTTCGCGTAGCAACTGCAGGGCCTCGCTGGCCAGCGGTTGATACTGGTTGAGAATGTCCGCCAGCCCGACCCAGACGATGAACAGGCCGAGCACCATGGTCAGTGGGAAACCGATCGAGAAGATGTTCAGTTGCGGCGCAGCGCGGGTCATCACGCCGAACGCAATGTTGACTACCAGCAGTGCGGTGATCGCCGGCAACACCAGCAGCAAAGCGGCGCCGAGTACCCAGCCGAGTTTGCCCGCCAGTTCCCAGTAATGCTCAACCATCAAACCACCGCCGACCGGCAGCGTGGTGAAGCTTTCAGTCAGGACTTCGAACACCACCAGATGGCCGTTCATCGACAGAAACAGCAACGTCACCAGCATGGTGAAGAACTGCCCGATCACCGCCACCGAAACACCGTTGGTCGGGTCGATCATCGAAGCGAAGCCCATGCCCATCTGCACCGCGACAATCTGCCCGGCGACGGCAAAGGCCTGGAAGAACAGTTGCAGGGAAAAGCCGAGCACGGCGCCGACCAGAATCTGCTCGCCGATCAGCAGCAGGCCGCTGAGATCCAGCGGGCTGACGGCCGGCATCGGCGGCAGCGCCGGGGTGATGACTACAGTGATCGCCACAGCGAAATACAGGCGCACGCGACGCGGGATCAGGGTGGTGCCGAACACCGGCATGACCATCAGCATCGACGCCACGCGAAACAGCGGCAACATGAATGACGCCACCCAGGTACTGATCTGGGTGTCGGTCAGCTGAAGCAGCGATTGCATGGCTTAGCCGATGACCATCGGAATGTTTTTGTACAGCTGGATGATGTACTCCATGAACGTCTGCACGATCCACGGACCGCCGATGATCAGGGTCACCAGCATCACCAGAAGACGCGGCAGGAAGCTCAGGGTCTGTTCGTTGATCTGCGTGGCGGCCTGGAACATCGACACCAGCAGGCCGACCAAGAGGCTCGGCACCACCAGAATGGCGACCATCATGGTGGTCAGCCACAGGGCTTCACGAAAGATATCGACCGCGACTTCCGGCGTCATGGCGAAACACCTCCAAAACTGCTGGCCAGGGTGCCGATAATCAGCGCCCAGCCATCCACCAGCACGAACAGCATGATCTTGAACGGCAGCGAGATGATCAGCGGCGAGAGCATCATCATACCCATGGCCATCAGCACGCTCGCGACGACGAGGTCGATGATCAGGAACGGGATGAAGATCATGAAGCCGATCTGGAACGCGGTTTTAAGCTCGGAGGTCACGAACGCCGGCACCAGAATGGTCAGCGGCGCCTGATCCGGGCTGGCGATGTCGGTGCGCTTGGACAGGCGCATGAACAGCTCCAGATCGCTGGTGCGGGTCTGCGCGAGCATGAAGTCCTTGATCGGCACCTGAGCCTTTTCCACCGCCTGCTGGGCGGTGAGGGTTTCTGCCAGATACGGTTGCAGCGCGTCCTTGTTCACCCGATCGAACACCGGCGCCATGATGAACAGCGTCAGAAACAGCGCCATGCCGGTGAGGATCTGGTTCGACGGCGTCTGTTGCAGGCCGAGGGCCTGACGCAGGATCGAGAAGACAATGATGATCCGCGTGAAACTGGTCATCAGAATGACCGCCGCCGGAATAAAGCTCAGCGCGGTCATGATCAGCAGGATCTGCAGGCTGACCGAATATTCCTGCGCGCCGTCGGCATTGGTGCCCAGCGTGATCGCCGGGATCGACAACGGATCGGCGGCCAACGCCAGCGGCGCGACCAGCAACAGGAGCAGCGTCAAGACGATGCGGAGCGCACCCATTACTTCGTATCCTTTTGGTCCTTGCCAAGAATCTTCAGCAGATGCTGAGCAAATTCCGGCGTCGCTTTTTCGCTGGCAGTGGGGACTTCGACCGGCTCTTTGAGCACGTGCAGCGCGGTGATGGTGCCGGGGCTGAGGCCGAGCAGAATCTGCTCGTTGCCGACCTGCACCAGCATCAAGCGGTCACGCGGGCCGAGCGCGCGCGAGCCGATCAGTTCGATCACCTGGCCCTTGCCCGCCGGCCCTGCCTGCTGCACCCGGCGCAAGAGCCAGGCGAGGAAGAAGATCAGGCCCAGCACCAGCAGCAAACCGAACACCAGTTGCGTCAACTGACCGGCCACGCCGCTGTTGACCATCGGCGCGGTGGCGGCAGGCGCAGCGGTAGTTGCGCTCGGCTCGGCAGCCAGCACGCTCAACGGCCATGCCAGCAGAACCCAGAGAAACCTTTTCACTCAGCGCAGCTTCTTGATGCGTTCGCTTGGGCTGATCACGTCAGTCAGGCGGATGCCGAACTTCTCGTTGACCACCACTACTTCGCCGTGAGCGATCAGCGTGCCGTTGACCAGCACGTCGAGCGGTTCACCGGCCAGACGATCGAGCTCGATCACCGAACCCTGGTTGAGTTGCAGCAGGTTGCGAATGTTGATGTCGGTGCTGCC
>Ga0182006_1002165_pt1 | contig 10896 bp, 9 predicted proteins | sample Sormic07211104_1_FD_123022 | JGI IMG/M metagenome (GOLD analysis project Ga0182006, IMG submission 123022) | Rhizosphere microbial communities from Sorghum bicolor, Mead, Nebraska, USA - 072115-104_1 MetaG | ecosystem: Host-associated > Plants > Roots > Rhizosphere | place: USA: Nebraska...
ATCGTCGATGCGTGGATCGTGCGTCAACGCCACCACCGCCGTGTCGCTGTGGCAGCCGCCGTCCGCAATGAACACAGACGGCAACTGACGGCGAATCTCGACGTTTTCCAGCACCACGCCTTCGAGCACTTCATCGCGCGGATCACAGAGAATCACCTCGAACCCCAACCCTACCGCGAACTCCGCACACGCCTGAGCGACGCTGGAATACCCCGCCAACAGCAACCGTTGCGCCGCGCCAATCCGCACACGAACCCGATCGATCTCGCGCTCGATGCGCACGCCCTGCTCGCGGTCATCCAACAGACTGCGCGCCCCGCTGGCGAGATCGACTTCACGGATCAGCCGGCGCTGCCCCAACAGCGCCGACTCCAGTTGTCGTAGATGCGCCTGCACCTCGCAATCAGGCTCAAGCCTCTCCACCAGCACATCGAGGACGCCGCCGCAGGGCAGACTCACGCGAGAACGCGGGTCGTCACCTTCGCCGTAACGGACCACGCTGACAGCTTCAACAAACGCTCCCTCGGCGACGCGCTCGAGGAAGTCTTCCTCGACGCAGCCGCCGGACAGCGAGCCGATCCACTGTCCCTCCGTGTTCACCGCCAGCATCGAGCCCGGCGCGCGCGGCGCCGAGCCGTAAGTGGCGAGCACCGTGCACAGCCAAGTGCGCTGGCCGGCCATCGACCATTCCAGCGCCCGTCGTACCACCTGCAGATCGAGATGCTGCATGTCAGTGCGCCTTGCGCTCGAGCGGCGGTGCATCGGCCCGCAGCTTTTGCACGTCATTCACCGCCAGATCAGCCGACTGACCACCCAACCCCTGACGCAGGTAGTTCAGCAGGTCCGTGAGTTGCTCGTGGCTGAGTTTGTCGGCAAACGCCGGCATTGGCTGCATGCGCTCGAACCCGGCAAACTTCTGCTCACCGATCCCGTCGTCGATGACCCGCACCAGGTTGCGCGGATCTTCAAGACGCAATGTGGTGTTGCCACGCATGGCCACCGCAATGTGCGGCTTGCCCTCACCGTCCGGGGCATGGCAACCGGCGCAGACGTTCAAGTATTCCTGACGACCGCGTTGGGCGCTGGCGCTCAGCTTGTCCAGCGGTACGTCAGTCAGCACTTTCGCCGCCGGCGGCTGATCGCCCAACAGGAACGTCGCCATCGCCGCCAGGTCAGGGGCGTTGAGGCCTTGGGTGCTGTTGTGGAACACCGGGAACATCTCATTGAACATCGTGCCTTGGGCGCTCATGCCGTGCTTGAGGAACGAACTCAGGTCCAGGTGATTCCAGCCGCGAGCCGCCAGGTCGTTGGCGAGCAGACTTGGCGCCAGGTAACCGTTGAGCAGGCCGCCGGTCATGCGTTTGTCCTGCTGCATCGCGCCCGGCAAGCCGCGCGGCGTGTGGCATTCGCCGCAGTGACCGAGCACGTCGACCATGTACTGGCCACGTTTGAAGGCTTCGCTATTGCCTTCGGTGGACGCCAGTTTCACGTCCTTGCCGTAGAGCATGTTCCAGCCTGTCAGGCCCAGACGTACGTTGAATGGAAAGCTCAGGCTCGTGACCGGTGCTGCGCGATTAATCGGTTCGACGGTTTTCAGGTACGCGTGAATCGCATCGGAGTCTCCACGCGGCATCAGGTGATACGAGGTGTAGGGCATCGCCGGGTACAGGTTCGCGCCGTCACGACGCTTGCCTTCGGTGAGTGCGGCGAAGAATTCGTCATCGCTGTAGAGGCCGATGCCGTGCTCTTTGCTCGGGGTGATGTTGGTGCCGTAGATCGTTCCGAACGGCGAAACGATCGGCAGACCGCCCGCATACGGCGCGCCGCCCGGCGCGGTGTGACAAGCCATGCAATCGGCGGCGCGGGCGAGGTATTCGCCGCGTTTCACCTGATCATCCGCGTGCGCCAGCAATACTGGTGCAACCAGTCCAACCGCCAACGCCAGGCGGGAAAGTAGAGGCTTCATGCTTAACCCTCCTTGACCAGGCCGAGATCGGTGAGCACGTTGCGCGTTGCGCTGTAGTAACGCACATAGCCAGTGCAGCGGCAGACGTGGTGACCGAGGCTGTCCTCGATGACTTGCTCCAGCTGGCTTTTGACGATCGGCTGACGCTGCAGTTTTTCCACCAGCACGGTCGCGGCGTTGACGAAACCCGGCGCGCAGTAGCTGCACTGGAAAGCAAACTCATCGACGAACCGCTGCTGGATCGGATTCAGCTCAGTGACCTTGCCCTGCTCGTCGCGCTTTGCATGGCCTTCGATGGTCCGCACTTTTTTGCCTTCGAAATAATGCGCGCCGGTGATGCAGGTGCGCACTTCTTCGCTGGTGCCGTCCGGGTTGTCGACGATCACCACACAGGCGTGGCAGATGCCCTGGCCGCAGCCCAGGCGAGAGCCGGTCAGGTTTTTGTATTCGTGCAGATAATCGATCATCGGCAGGTCATCAGGGATGTCCACCGGGCCGACGGATTGACCGTTGAGAGTCAGTTGAAGCGGACGGTTAGCCATTGAGGGCCTCCTTGATGCGTGCGGAAGTGATAGGCAGGTCGCGGACCCGTTTGCCGATGGCGTGGGCCACGGCGTTACCAATGGCACCGACCACCGGAATCATCACCACTTCGGCAATGCCCTTGGATGGATCACTGGGCGACAGCGGCGGCAGTATCTCGGCCGTCTGCTTCCAGACTGCGACGTGGCGCGCCATCGGCAAGCGGTAACGGTTGAAGTTCCAGTCACCCTCCCCCGGCCCGCCTTCGTACAGCGGCATCTCTTCGAGCAACGCATGGCCGATACCCATCGCGATGCCGCCTTCGATCTGACCTTTCACCAACTCTTCCACCAGCACCCGACCGCACTCGACCCACGAGTGATGGTTGAGCACCTGGACTTCGGCCGAGCCCTTGTTCACTTTCAACTCCACCAGCGTCGCCACCGGGCTGTAATAAGTCACGGCCGCGTTGTTCAGCTGGGTGTCCGGGTAATGGACGTTCTGGCGGTCGAGCAGGTGGAAACCGGCGGTGTTCATCTGCGCCTTTTTCACGCTTGGTGCGCCGTCGCCGTACTTGACCGCCAAGCCATCCAGCGGCAAGCGCTCGCGCACGCCATCGATGCTGAACTCGGCCTCGGCCCAGCTCCAGCGGTTGAAACCGTGCACCGTCGCGCCAGTCACCAGGCCTTTTTCATGGGCATGTCTGGCCAATTGCTCAAAGCTCAGCGGCTGCATGCCGTTGGCGGTCAGTTTGCCGTCGACCCAATGCGCGTCTTCGCGACGTACCACATACGGGTTGGCTTGGCCGCCATAAGGCCCCTGGCCCCAGATCTGCAGCGCCGCCGGCCACAAACCGTGGTTGAACAGCACGCGCGCCGCTTCACGGGTGGCGTGGCTGAAGTAGTACGCAGAGTTGGTCGCCGACGAGGCGGAAGCCAACTTGCCGACCCAACGCGGATTGCGCAGGAATCCGTCCTGTTCGGCCTGGCTCATAATGTACGGGTTGCCGCCGGTGACCAGTTGCAGCTCTTTCCACTCGGTCTCGCCGGTCTTCACTTCATGCGCAGGACTGCCAAGGAAATCAGCCACCACCATCGCTTGCGACGTTGACATACCGGTGCCGATTTCAATGCCGATGTGACGCAGGTGGATGCGGCCCTCAGCACTGAATTCGATGCTGGCCATCGGTGCTTCGGAACCGGTGCCGAAGTCTTTCTGGCAAATGGCAAAACCGACGCCGTACCAGTTGTCCGGGTCCTGGGCTTCGCGCTGTTTCTTGATCGCGTCGCGGTTTTTCCAGACTTCGTGAACGGCGGCCTTGTCGAGAATCTCGTGCAGGCGCAAGGCACCCGCCGGCACCGCGCCCTGGGTGTTTTTCATGCCCGAGACCATGGCGTTTTTCTTGCGCAGGTCGATGGCGTCGATACCGAGGCGATCGGCAATTTCATCGACCATCATCTCGGTGGACGCCATGCTTTGCAGGGTGCCGTAACCGCGCATCGACCCGGCTTCAACGGCACGAGAGTGATAAGCCGTGACCTGCAGATCGTTCTGCGGCATGTAGTAGATCGACTGCGCCGCCGTGGCGCCAACCGCCGCCACCGATGGGCTGTAGTTGATGCGTCCACCGCCGTCGACGCTCATTTCGGCGCGGAAAATCTTGAAGCTGTGATCGGTCTTGTCCACGGCCAATTGGTAGCGGATGTCGAACGGGTGACGCTTGATGCCGCTCTGGAATTGTTCGTAGCGATCGTTGGCCAGACGCACCGGAACGCCGGCGCCGTACAACGCCGCCAATGCCGCGTAATAGACGAAAATGTTGTGGTCTTTGGAACCGTAACCCACGGTGTAGCCGGGGTGCATGTTCAGGTTGGCCAGGCCGAAGCGGGACGGCGCGATCATCTTCGCGGTTTCCGTCGCGGTTTCCAGCGGGCACTGAGTCGCCACCACGAAATGCAAGGTCTTGGTCGCCGGGTCGTACCAGCCGTTGCCGTTGTCCGGCTCCATCGCAGCGGGTTCGATCGACGGGGTTTTGTAGCGCTCGTCGAACACCAGCCAGTTGTCTGGCGGGGTGTCGATCTGCTGTTTCATGCGGTCGGCGTAGAACAAGCCGCGCTCGGTCAGGTTGCCGTGCAGGTTCGGCTGGGAATTCCACACCGGGCGACGGTTTTTCAGCATCGGGAACAGAATCGAATCCTTGAGGCTGGCGAATTCGTCTTCGTCCGCCGAGGTCGCGCCGCCGACACGCACGTAGCGGAAGCTGCCGTAGGGATCGCCTTCGTAGAACGGCACCTGAGCACCGTAACGAATCGCTTTGTCATTGAATTTGAGTTTGGCCTTGGCCTGGCGGAAGCGCTCGAAGTCGTTCCAGATCAGGATCGCCACGGGATGTCCGATGAACATCGGCACCTTGCCTTCCGGCAGCAGCGGATCAGGCGCGTGCTCTTCGGGGAAGACGATGCCGTCCTTGTCCAGGTCCGCGGCGGTAACGATGCGGTCGGGCTGCAACTCGGCACCGAGCCACGCCAGGTCGTAGCCGGCGTAAATGCGGTCGGCCTTGGTGGTTTTCAGCAGCATGGCGTGGCCTTGCTGCTCGGGCCAGCCCGGCATGTCCTTGGCGCGGATGTCGCGGGCAAAGACTTTGCTGCCGCAAACCTTGGACAAGGCATCGTTACGCGAACGCGCCTTGCCGTTGTTGCCGAGCCATTGCTCGGACGGCACGGTCACGCTGTTTTCCATCAAGGCCGCCAGCGCCTGACTGCTAAGCGGCGTGAGCGTGACGCTCACACCCGCCACCAGCCCGCCCTGCAGGAACGAGCGCCGGGATATATCACGGTTGGACATGGATCATCCTCTGGGCGGTTATGGGTCCGCCCTTCTGGTTATGTACGGGGAATATCGAGTCTTGCAGAAGCCCTTTCTGACGATGCAAAGGGCCGAATAGACAGTGCAAAGCTGACCGAAAGGTTAAGTTTATAGGCTTATGCGCTCGCGGCAAATATCCCGACACAAAAAACTGACCAACGAATCAAAATATTGCGGCGTTGCGCTGCAATAAATCGATGGGCAGCCCTATTCCAGGGGGGCGTCGAGTCTCTGGAGGAACTCCTCGCGACGACGTTGATCGGCTGCCTCCTTGGCCATTAATTCGGGCAATAGCTCGGCAGCTCGCCCGGCAGCGAGGATAAATACACCGTCATCGTCGCCGACGGCCAAGTCGCCCGGACGCACCGTCGCCTCGCCAATCTGGATCGGCTGATTGACCTCGCCTTGGGCGCCAATGCCGCGCGTGGTGTAGGCACTGACGTCGCGACAAAACACCGGCAAGCCATGTTGGCGGAGTGCGCTGACATCCGTGACGGCTCCCGACACCACGACTCCGGCCAGGCCCTTGATCAAACCGGCCAACGTGCGCAACTCCCCCCAACAACCGCACTCAGCGTCGCCCACGCATTCGATCACCAATACATCGCCGGGCTGACTCAGTAACAGTGCCTCACGCAAAACGCTGCCATCCGGCGGGAAGACTTTGACGGTGACCACGTTGCCGACCATGCGGATATCGTTGAACAACGGTTTAATTCCGCGCAGGAAGCCACGGTCGGAAAAATGGCCGAGGGTGGACGACGGGATCGTCCGGTACTCAGCGATCAACTCCGGGCAGAGGTTTTGTTGGCGGGGGTTGATCAGATAACTCATCGGCATTTTTTCCCTGGACGCAGCAATGGGCAGGTCGAGCAGTATTCAGCAGGTTCGGTGGCCAGGTAGTAGAAGCAACAGGTTCGGCGAAAGCGGATGCTTCGTTGCCCCTCGTCAACCAGCGTCGGCGGTCGACGAAAATGGCTCAGCGGGTTGTAATCGAGGCCGAACAGCGCCGGTTTGGCTTGAGTCATCAGCCAGTTGAAATCCGCTTCACAGCGCTCGCGCACCGCTGGGTCGTCGATTTTCACCATGCGTTTTTCATACAGTGAATAGACGCGAACGGCCGTGTTTTCCCAAAGGATGCGCCGGGAAACGCCGGTGACCCGGTTGAAGGTTTGCCACAGCGGTTTGAGCAGATCGGCGAACAGCGCTTGAACGATGGTTTCGCGCCAGGCTTCGCGTTCTCCCGCTTCATACGTCAGTGGACGGGAATGGCTAATCGGCATCGAAGACGTCCATAACCCGTCATCGTGGCCGTATTCGACCACCGTGTTGTCCAGCGACATCCGCAATCCTTTGTCATACACCGACATCGCGTACAAACAGGCACCGGTCGCCAGAAACGACAAGCGCTTGCCCAGCAACGAGGCGGTGATGGCTCGGGTTGGCGAGCCAATCACCGGGCCCAACGCGTCCAGCAGTTGCACGCACACCTCTTCCTGCAACAAGTCCCGAGCCAGCAACGAACGCGGCGAGTCGCGTTCGGCGCTGTCCTTGAGCCGCAACCCGCCGGATAACGTCGCCCACTCTGAAGCCGTGAAGAAACCCGCCAGGTTCATTGCGGCAGTTCCCGGCCAAATGGAATGCACAGCGGCGTGCCGAAGAACGGATCGGGAATGATTCGGCAATTGAGGTCGAACACGGTTTTGACCAACGCTTCGGTCAGTACCTCGTCGGGCCGGCCCTGAGCGAACGCGGTCTGGTTGTGCACCGCCACCATGTGGTCGGCGTAACGGCAGGCCAGGTTGAGGTCGTGCAGGACCATGATGATGGTTTTGTTTTCGAGCCGGTTGAGGTCGCGCAACAGGTCCAGCACTTCAATCTGATGCGCCAGGTCGAGGAATGTGGTCGGTTCGTCGAGCAGCACGATGCCGGTGTCCTGGGCCAGGGTCATGGCGATCCATGCCCGCTGGCGTTGTCCGCCAGATAACGCGTCCACCGGCCGATCCGCCAGGGCTATCAGACTGGTTTGCGCCAGCGCGCGGTTGACCATGGCTTCATCTTCCGCCGACCACTGCTGCATCCAGCTCTGATACGGATAGCGCCCCAGCGCCACCAGTTGCCGTACGGTAATGCCCTCCGGTGCGCTCGGGGTTTGCGGCAAGATCGCCAACTCCCGAGCAACGGCGGCGGTGGATTTCTGCTGAATATCCACGCCGTTGAGAATCACCGAGCCCTGCTGTGGTTTCAGCAGCCGCGCGAAGGATTTGAGCAAGGTGCTTTTGCCGCAGCCATTGCTGCCGATCAATACCGAAATCTTGCCTTGGGGCAGTTGCATGTCCAGCGCGTCAATAATCACCTGGCGCTGATAACTCAGGGTCAGGCCGCGACTTGCAATCGACGTCATACGTTGAATTCCTTAATGACGTTGTTTAATCAACAGATAGAGAAAAAAGGGTGTGCCGAGCACGGCGACAAAAATCCCGGCGGGCAGGTCCAGCGGCAAAAACAGCGTGCGCCCAGCGAGGTCGGCCAGCACCACCAGGTTCGCCCCGACCAACGCAGCCATCACCGCTTGACCACCAAACCCCGGCACCACCAGACGCTTGGCAATGTGCGGAGCGATCAGCCCGACAAACGCAATCGCCCCACCCCAGGCAATCGCCGCACCGGCCAACGCCACGCTGACCAGCAACAAGCCAGCGCGCAGCCATTGCACGCGCACGCCGATGCCCAGGGCGAGGCTGTCATCCAGTTGCTGCACCATCACCTGCCGCGCCAGGAAAACCAGCAGCGGACAGATGCCCAGCAACCAGGTACCCAGCGCCAGCGGCTCGGGCCAACTGGCACCGTACACGCTGCCGGTCAGCCAGACATAGGCCGACAGGGTCGTGGTCAACGGACTGAACACCAGAATGAACGTGGTGGCGGCGGTCAACATCGCGGAGATGCCGACGCCGATCAACACCAGCCGCAGCGGTGAGGCTCCCTGTTTCCAGGCCAGCAGATAGATCGCCAGTGCCGCCAGCCCCGCGCCGAGCATCGCAGCCAACGGTAAATACTGTTGACCCAGCACCACCGAGAAAAACGACAGATACAACACCGCCGCCGCACTGGCGCCACTGGTGATGCCGAGCAAGTCAGGCGAGGCCAACGGATTGCGGATGATGCTTTGCAGAATCAGCCCGGACACCGACAACGCCGCGCCCACCAGCGCCGCCAGCAGGATGCGTGGAAAGCGCAATTGCTCGACGATAAACGTCAGGCTGGCGTCCTGGTTCGACAGCAGGATGCGCAGCACCTCCAGCGGCGAGAGCATGACTTTACCCAAGGACAACGAACCCAGCATGATCAGCGCCGTCACCATCAACGCCGCCAGCAATCGCCACAACGTCGCGATATTGATCCGCCGGGAGAACCCGCTGCGACGCCAGGTCAGGACCTTATCCATAACGACCTCCACGGCGCGCCAACAGAATAAAAAACGGCGCGCCGAACAGTGCGGTCATCACCCCTACCGGCACCTCTTGGGGCAAGATCAATACCCGCGACAAGGTATCCGCCAGCAACAAAACAATCGCGCCCAGCAGCGCGCACCCCGGCAACAACCAGCGGTGATCAATCGACAAGCCTTTGCGCACCATGTGCGGCACCAGCAAACCGATAAACCCGATGCTGCCGGCCAACGCCACCGCACTGCCCGCCAGGCACACCACCAGCACGCTCATCAGCAGGCGGATCAATCCGGTTCGCTGGCCGAGGCCAGTGGCGATTTCTTCTCCGGCGTTCAGCACGTTGACCTGCCCCGCCAACAGCATTGCGCCGAACAACCCGAGCACGCCACACAGCAGCAACGGCGCGGCGACCGACAGGCTGCGTTCGGTCAATGAACCCGCGAGCCAGAACAGCACCGTGTCCAGCCCATCCTGATTGACCACCAGCAACGCTTGGCTGAACGCGGAGAACAACGCCGCCATCGCCGCACCTGCCAGCACAATGCGCAGCGGGCTGAGACTGCCCTGCCCCATGTTGCCGATCAGCCACACCAGGCTGCCCGCCACCGCCGCACCGATAAACGCGCACCACAGCCACGCGTCCGGGGACGACAGGGAGAACAACGAAGAAAACAGGATGATAAAAAAAGTCGCTCCGGCATTGATCCCGAACAGTCCGGGAGATGCCAGCGGATTGCGCGTCAGTGCTTGCATCAGGGCGCCGGCTACCGCGAGGCTCGCGCCCACCGCCATGGCCATCAAGGTCCGCGACAGGCGCGTGGTGGTGACCAGCACATGGCCGACGCTCAAGGGATCGGGATGCACAAACGCTGCAAAAACCTGCGACAACGGAATCCAGATGGCCCCGACTGCCAGACTCAGCACGCCGCTCAGCAACAACACAACGCCCGCACTCCACATCTTCAACGCGTTACTCATGAGGCCGCGTCCGCCGTGACCAGGCGCGCAACGTCATCGAGCATCAGGTTCGCCCCGAGCATGCCACCGGACAGGCTCCACGCGACGCCGTCGACCCGCCACACCTGGCCCTGTTGCGGTGCGCGCATTTGCTGCCACAGCGGGTGCTGCACCAGGCTTTCATAATTTCGCTGCACTGCCGCTTTCTCCGCGCGCAAGAAGATGAAGAAAATATCGGCATTCACCACCGCCAGGCTTTCCTTGCTGGTGAGTTTGATCGACACCCCACTCGCTGCCCGACTGGCTTCACTCCAGTCAAAGCCCAATTCAGTGATGACGGAGCCCGAAAAGCTCGCCGGCAGATAGCTGCGAATGTGGTCCTCACGCACATCCAGAATCGACACCGTGGGCGGCCAGCGTCCGGCAAACTTGTGCTGCAATTGCAGGCGCAGTTGCGCCACACGCTGCCGCCAGTGGGCCAACACCTCATCGGCCCGCTGTTGCCGGTACAAGGCAACGCCCATCAGCGCCAGGGTCTTTTTGAACTCGAACACTTCCTCCAGCATCACCACCGGGGCGATCTGCTTGAGCAACGGGGCGATGCGTTCATGGCGAAAGCGCGAGGCGATGATCACGTCCGGTTTCAGCAGCGCGATATCCTCAAGGCTCGGCTGGGTTTCCAGCCCGACATGGGGCACCGGCTCCAGAGCCGAACGCAGATAGCGATAGGTGGGTTTCTCGCTCCAGGAATCGACGATGCCGCACGGCGTAACGCCCAACGCCACGGCGCTGTCGGTGGCGCCCTGGAACAGGGTGATCACCCGCAGCGGCGCGGCGTCGGTCTGGGCCCACACTGGCATGGAAAACCTGAGTGCAAGCACACCCAACGACAGGCGCAACAGCGTGCGCCTGGAAGGATGAGCTTGAAGGTCAGTCTTCACGATGCAACCGGTGGAAAGGGTTCACCACCTGGCCTTTGCCGAACGGCATGCTGCCGGGGCCGCCCGCCCGTTCGATCATCGGCGTAAGCAGCAACTTCTGTGGCCAGTGCGGTGCTTCGAACAGTTGCTGTTTAATCATCGCCCGAGCTTCGGCGTCGAAGTCGATGGTGTCAATCAACTCGTTCAGCTCTTC
>Ga0182006_1002170_pt1 | contig 10880 bp, 12 predicted proteins | sample Sormic07211104_1_FD_123022 | JGI IMG/M metagenome (GOLD analysis project Ga0182006, IMG submission 123022) | Rhizosphere microbial communities from Sorghum bicolor, Mead, Nebraska, USA - 072115-104_1 MetaG | ecosystem: Host-associated > Plants > Roots > Rhizosphere | place: USA: Nebraska...
ACACCAGGCTGACCAGTCGACCGCGACGCTTGAATGGCTCAACCACGGCACGTCGATGAGCTCGACAGGGGCATTCTCTGCGGGCGGTTGCCAGTCGGGTCGGCAATAGACGCCGAAGTGCTCATCCAATAAAGGCTGTTCGATCAGCTGTGGGTCAGGAATGAACAAGGCGCGGATCGCCAGGTCGATGCTTGCGTCACGCTGGAGGTCCACTACCTCGTTGCTGCTGTGCAGGCTGACGTCGATATCCGGGTACAACCGATGGAAATCCCCAAGCCGGGGTATGAGCCACAGGCTGGCGAATGCCGGCGTGGTACTCACCGCCAGGGACTGGGCAGTACACGGTGGCGACAGCATCTGCAGGCCGTGTTGGATATCCAGCAGGGCCCGGTGGATGTGTGGTTGAAGGCGCTCGCCGTCGGCGCTCAGGCGTACGTTCTGGCTGGAGCGTTCGAACAGTTGCACCCCAAGAAAAGCCTCGAGGCTTTTGACCTGGTGGGAGATCGCCGCCGGGCTGATGTTCAGTTCCTGGGCCGCTGCCTTGAAGCTGCCTAGCCTTGCGGCAGACTCGAAGCCGCGCAGGGCGGTGAGGGGCAGTTTGGCGAACATGGGAGGGTGGGTTACTCAGGTTGAGCGTGGCTCAATTTAGCTCAATTGTGCGTGGGCGCTCAACTCGCCAGGCTGTGGTCTCCTCATTCCAATCCAAGAGAGCAACGATGCAAGGCACCTCCCGCAAGATTCTCCAGGCGATCCTCTATGAGGCTGGCGGCGTGCTGTTCGTGGCGCCGGCCCTGGCGCTGACCTACGATCAGGGTCTGGTCTATTCGACCCAGCTGTCACTGGTGATTTCTGCCGTGGCGCTGGCCTGGAACATGCTCTTCAACGGCCTGTTCGAATGGTGGGAGCGCCGCCAGTACCATCGCCATCGCAGTTGGCGACGGCGCTTGTTGCATTCCTTGGGATTCGAAGGCGGATTGACGCTGATTCTGACTCCGGTAATCGGGGCGTGGCTGAGCATCAGCCTATGGCTGGCATTGATCACCAACCTGGGGTTGTTTGTGTTTTTCTTTTTCTATTCGCTGGTTTTTCAATGGGTGTTTGATCGAGTGTTCGATGTACCGCTTTCGGCGCAGCCCGATCAGGATGCCGAAAATCCGGTGCTTTGATCCATTGCAATTTATCAATGCCTTGCTCGTGCATTAGTATTCCTTCCCCAAAATTCAGGAAGCATGGCCGTGAAAAACAGACTTATAGCGGGTGCGTTTTTTCTGTTGATGGCCATGACTGTTCAATCTGCCTACAGCAGTGGGGTGAACGAGTCCGAAGAGAATGCATCGTTGCTCTGCAAGATCCTGGATGGCATGGATGCGTTGACCCAGGCCTCTGAGTTCTCGGCCGAGAATCGTACGGTGAATATTGTCATCGATGGGACTTCAGAAGACGCCAGCCAACTCTGCCCGCAGATCCTCGCCCTCGTCGAGGAGAATGAATTGGTCTTTACCCAGGGCTGGGCTGTGGAAATCAGTTCTTCCAGCCCGGATTATGCCGTTATTGGTACTTGTCCATTGTAGTCAGGCGATTTAACACGGTCAGACGCCCAGGGCATCTTCTGCTACGTTCCAGCTCGCGCGGGGGAGGGCGTGAAAAGTTGTGTACGGTTCCTGTTTATGTTTTAAAGGAGCGGCTGCAAGTCGAGCGTTCTGTAGCACCATAGAAACTGCGCCTGGAAGGCGCCGACCCGAGAGAGGCGGATTGTCTCCAGGTATCTCAAAAGGGATTTTAGCTATGAATCTGTCTCTGCAAGACATCGCCCCTGATCAAGTCGACATCCTAAAAAAACAGTCCCAAGCGGCTTATGACGTAGAAGTCAAAAAGCTGCAGGAGCTTCATCAGAATGCTCATCCCCAGACCCTGGCTGGGCTTGGATCCCGGCAAGGCATTTGTGGCTACTTCAGCTTCGAAAGTAGCGACAGCAGTAACGGGTCCCACGCCGAAACGATTCAGATCTCGGCTTCGTCTGCCATGATTGGCCCAGATGCTCCCCAGCAGGGCATCCGGGTTCGATTCGCAGGCCATGCGACAGGCACGGGTACCCATCTGAATATCTCCAATCTGTACCTGCTGGGTACGGCGCCCGATGCCGGGAGTCTCATCGGGGTCCAATTGACACTGCAGCTATTGATAAGCGCTGGCACGATCAAAGTGTTCATCTCCGATGGGACCCGCTTGCAGGCCGTGCTGGTCAATCCCCAGCAGTCTCCACCTGATTTCGACGGAGAGTTCTCCGGCAGCGGCGTCGGTACGTTCACGCAGGCGTGATGTAACTCGGGCACAAGGCCCTGGCAAATAAGCCAGGGCTTTCTTGGAATCTGTTCCTCGCTATCCCTTCGCCTCTCCGGTCAAAGCCGTCAGGTACTCAGCGGCCTTGCGATACTTTTCAACCCGCTCCAGATCGTTCTGGCTCGGCCTGTCTAGCCGTGACAAATCACTGTTCTCCGCGAGGTCGGCGAGTTTCACCCGACGCGCCAGGGGATCACGGCCAGCCCTTTCGATGAAGGCCTGATAGGTCTCGCCTTCGCGCTTGGTGAGGGAGTCGATAGCGGCCAGAATCGCCTCGCTGAAACCCTCGTTGCGCAGGTCTGCCAGAGTCACGCGGGTGTCTTCGACCACGTCATGCAGCACCGCCACGATACGTTCGTCGTGATGCGCCAGACGCAACATGACCTTCAGCGGGTGCAGGATGTAAGGCGAGCCACCCTTATCGGTCTGCCCTTCGTGGGCCCGGGCGGAAATCGCTATGGCTTTCTCAAGCGTACTCATGCCACCTCACTCGTTCTACAGGATGCTCGACGCGGGACTGATCAATCCCGCGGCAATCTTAGCCAATGCCCAGGTATCCCGCTCGTGCTAGTACGCTGGAGTCCCGGAATCCGGGTAAGCCTCTGTCGATATGAACGCGTTCATTGAGGCATGAGGTTATCGAATAGGGCCTGTTCGAATTATGTGCTTTTCGGAAGTCGCCTTCGGCTCGCATACTGATCCTTTTAAGCCGATCCTTGAATGAGGCGCTGTCTTGTCAAACGTTGAACCCCCTCTGCATGAGTTGAAGCGCGAGTACATCTACGACGGCTTCAGGCAGTTGATGCCGATCTCTCTGTTCGTCATCGTATTCGGGGTCGCTTTCGGTCTGGCTGCAGCGCAAACGGGCTTGAGTGATACGTCGGCCGTACTCATGAGCACACTGGTTTTTGCCGGCGCTTCACAATTTGCCGCGCTGGATCTGTGGGGCGAACAGGTGCCCGTGGTGCCGTTGATCATCACCGTGTTCGCGATCAACGCCCGCCACCTTTTGATGGGCGCGACGCTCTACCCGTGGCTGCGTGAGCTGCCGGTGGCCAGGCGCTACGGCGTGATGCTGGTGGTTTCGGACGCCAACTGGGCCATGGCGATGCAGGCGTTCAACCGCGGCAAACCGGGGTTCGGATTGTTGTTCGGGGGCGGCATTGCGCTGTGGGCCGCCTGGATCCTGGGCAGCTGGCTGGGCCTGCATTTCGGCAGCGCCATCCAGAATCCCGTCAGTTTCGGGCTCGACATGGTGATGGGGTGTTTCCTGCTGGCGATGGTGGTGGGCGGCAAGAAGAACTTGCGCATGTTCATCATTTGGACCGTCGCGGCCTGCTCCTCATTGATGGCTTACTGGTACTTACCGGCCAACAGTCATGTCGTCGTGGGGGCTTTGGCGGGCGGGATGCTGGGCGCGTTGTGGATGGAGGAAAAACAATGAATATCGCGACGGCGGGGTACGGCACGCTGGTGATCATCCTGATCATGGCGCTCGTGACATTGGCGACTCGCTGGGGCGGGGTCTTCGTGATGTCGTTCGTACCGATCAATTATCGGGTGCAGCAGTTCATCACCGCCATGTCGGGCTCGGTATTGGTGGCGGTCCTGGCACCGATGGCGGTCAAGGGGGATGACGGCGCACGCCTGGCGTTGCTCACCACGGCAGTTGTCATGCTGATCCTGAAGAAACCTTTGCCGGCGATTACGGCGGGCATACTGTCAGCGGCGTTGGTGAGGCAGTTCTGATATGCAAATCGCCCGCTTCCAGGGGCGGGCGATGAATCAATGTCATTCAGGTCAGAAACCCAGGGCAGCGACCTCCCCGAATGAATGTTCCGGTACGCCAGCCATGAAGTGCAGCGGCATCTGTTGTTTCGCCTCAATTGGCGTGATTTCCAGACTGGCGACTACCTGAACGTGAAACTCACTCAGCCGTATCGATTCTTCTTCCTTTGCCTTTGCCATTCTCGCGTGGTTCGCTGCGATTTCATTGAGAGTTGACACAGTACATCTCCGGTGGCTGACCAAGCGTGATTGAATTGCCGCAGCGTCAGAATGTCGTCGTCCTGGCTGCTAGGATGATTGCTGCAAACCCCAAGCCAGACGTGGCCGGACAAGGTTGGCCACGTCTGACAGGCGACGAATGGATTCGTATACCTGTGATGCCTCAACCATGCCTCAACAATAAGTCAGTAAGTGTGCGGTGCGACGGGCTGATCGTGCGAGGTCAGCACCGGTTGCGCGGCCTCATTCGGTATCCGCGCCACGGAGCGTTGATCGAGGCCTCGGGATTCGATAGGCCACCACCACCCCTAGGCCGATCAGGCCAGCCGCCAACGCCAGCAGCAGGATCACCTTTTGCAATCCGATCGGCGCGGCCAGCAGCGCGACCAACAGGCCCGCCAGCGGTTGTGACAGGTTGTTGAGCAGTGTGATGACGCCGACGGTCTTGCCGAAGTCCTGGGGCGGAATGACTTGCTGGCGGGTGCTGCGCATGTAGACGTTGAACATTTTGTCGAAGCCGACGACCAGCAGGAAACCCACTACGTAACCCCAGGCGTCTGGACTGAGGGCGGTGAGGAAGGCGCCTATGGTGATCAGCGTGTAGGACAGGATACCCAGCCACTTCAAGGGCAGCGTGACCCGCGCCAGGAGGAACAGGATGACGATGGTGGTCACGGCGCCGGCCGCCTGCAGCCCTGCGTAATGGTCCTTGCCGGCGCTGTATTGGCCAATGACCATGGCCGCCGACGTGGCGAGGGTGACGCCAATGATCAGATTGACACCGACCGCCAGGCTGATGAGCTTCTTCAACTCGGCCAGGTGGCGGATATGGCTGAAAGCGATGCGTAGTGGGTTCAGCCAGAGGTCATGATGTTGCTCGAAGGTTTCCACGGTGACAGCGCTGGTGCGCCGCCAGTACAGCATGGCCAGGTCCGCCAGCAGGAACAGCGCGGAAATCGCCAGTACCACCCACTGCCATGCCCACACCTCAAGTATCAGCGCCGCGAGCAGCGGGCCCAGTACCAACCCGCTCTGGTCGGCGATCTGCGAGTAGGACAGGGTCTTGGTATAGGTGTAGTGCTTGAAGATGTACGGCATCACCACTTCCCGGGCCATGATGCCCTGGGTGGTCAACACGCCGCACACGGCCGAGAGGGCGATGATCCAGTAGAGGCCGCCAAAGATCCCGTAGAGCGCCGTGGCGGCGACGCACGCCACGGCGCGGTAGACCTGACTGATGTGCAGGATGCGGATGGGCGGGAACTTGTCGCACAACGCGCCGCAGATCGGGAACGACAAATAGCGCGGCAGGGATTCGACGAAGAAGGCCAGGCCGGCCCAGGAGACGCTGTTGGTGGTCTGGAACACAATCAACGGGACGATGAACAGCAAAATCTGGTCGGCCAGTCGGGAGAAGAACAATGAGATGAAGAAGGCCAGGTAATCCTTACGCATGGAGCTCCTTGATAACGTTTGTTGCAAGCCTCAGCGGCGGAGGACGTGATGTGGAACTAATATCATCCTAAGCGTCCATATGTGCAGGGACATTCCCTTTTTAGTGAGATCCATCATGCTCAAATCTCGCTCGTTGATTGCAGTGGTTACATGCTTCGCCTTGGTGGCGGGGCCTGAAATTGTCGTCGCGGATCCGGGCAACGGCAAGGGAAACGCTCAGTTCGACCAGGGTCCGGGTCACGGGCAGGGCAAAGGAGGACAAGGCGGCAAGGGGGGGCAAGGCAACTACGGTAACCAAGGTGGCAAGGGCAACGCTCACGGCGGTGGCGGCGACTGGCGCAACGGCCCGAGCATCGACCGGGGCGGTATCATCGGTGTGATCGGCGGTTATCGCGATTATTGGAGCCCCGGCCCGGCACTGCCGCCGGGTATCCAGAAAAACCTCGCCCGGGGCAAACCGATACCGCCGGGCATTGCCAAGAAGCTGGACGGGCGCCTGTTGGGACGCTTGCCGCACTACGATGGCTACGAGTGGCGGCAGGTGGGCACGGACCTGATCCTGGTAGCGATAGCCACTGGCATCATCTACGAAGTACTGAACGGTGCGTTCGATTGAGCCTCCGTTGAACGCGGCGTAGCAGCCTGTTGGCAGGCTGCTACGCCCTTAGTTTTCAAGCTGCCGCAGGCGTTTGTACAAGGTATTGCGGCTGACCCCGAGCCGTCGTGCCAGGTGCGAGATGTTTCCCCCGACCGCCTGCAATTGGCGGTTCAGGTCTTCGGCATCGTTCAGGTCCACCGACAGCGGCTCCGGTGTGTCCACTGGGTCCATTTCCAGGTCTACGAAGAAATCATCTGGCAGGTGTTCCGGGCGGATCGGCTGTTCCTCGGCCATCGCCAAGGCCACTTGCAGCACACTGCTGACTTGTCGCAGGTTGCCCGGCCACGGATGACGCTCGAACAGTTCCAACACCTCGCGGCTCAGCCCCGCCCATTGGGTCGGTTCGCGGTGATGTTCCCAGAGACGTTTGAACAGGGCCTGCTTGTCGCTGCGTTCGCGCAGGGGCGGCAATTCCAGGGTCAGGCCGCCGATGCGGTAGTACAGGTCTTCGCGGAAACGGCCCAACTGCACTTGTTCGCGCAGCGAGCGGTTGGTGGCGGAGATGATACGGATGTCCACCGGGAACAACTCGGCGCTGCCCACCGGTTGCACGCAACGCTCCTGCAACACCCGCAGCAAGCGGGCCTGGGTCGGCAGGGGCATGTCGCCGATCTCGTCGAGGAACAGCGTACCGCGGTCGGCCTTGCGGATCAGGCCGATGCTGCCCTTCTGGTTGGCGCCGGTGAAGGCGCCTTTTTCGTAACCGAACAATTCCGATTCCACCAGCTCGGCCGGAATGGCTGCGCAGTTGACCGCAATGAACGGCTGCTTGCAACGGGAGCTGGCCTGGTGCAAGGCCTTGACGAACACTTCCTTTCCGACACCGGTTTCGCCGTGAATCAACAATGGGATGTCTTTTTCCAGCAGGCGTTCGGCCTGGCGCACGGCCTTTTCCACGCGGCTGTCACCAAAGTGCAGGGTGTTGAGGCTGATGACGTGGGCGGCGGGAGCAGGGGCAGGCGAGGGTGCTGGCTCAGTGAAGATGCGCGGCTTGATCGACACCTGGTTCGGGCGCTTGAGCATGCACTGGAAACGATTGCGCCCGGCTGCTTGCAGGGAAAACGGCAGCCCGTCGGGTTGGTTCAGCAGCTCCAGCAGCGAAACCTTGAACAGGCTTTCTATGCTGACCCGCGCCAGGCTCAGGCCCAGCAGGTTGTCGGCCCGGCGGTTGGCGGAGAGGACCTGGCCGCTCTCGTCGAAAATCAGCAACCCGGCCCATTGGCTGTCGAGGTTGTTCAATCCGGTGTTGAAGATCAATTGGAAGTGTTCACCACGGAACAGGTTGAGGATCAGCCGGTTCTCCACGGTCTGGCTCATCATCTTGACCATGCCCAGGGTGTGGGAGGGCGGCAGGTAGCTGTCGCTGGACACATCCAGCACCGCGATCACCTTGCGCTCGGCATCGAAAATCGGCGCGGCGGAACCGGTCATGAAGCGGTTGGCCTTGAGGAAATGTTCATCGTGCTCGATGTGCACGGCCTGCTCGCAGGCCAGCGCGGTGCCGATCGCATTGGTCCCGCTGCAATGCTCCATCCAGCTGGCGCCGACGCTGAAACCGCGGGTCAGGCTCGGCTCGATGAAACGCTGGGTACCCCACGACGTCAGCACCTGGCCGTGATTGTCGGCGAGCATGATCAGGCAATTGGAGTTGCTGAGGATGTTTTCGTAATACGGCAGGACTTCCTGATGGGTGGTTTGCACCAGGGAATGCTGACTTTCCAGCAAGTGGGCGATGCCGTCTGCCGGCAGCTGATCGAACGCTGGCGCGCTCTGATGATCGAGCCCGAACGCGCGGCAGCGGGACCAGGAGTCCTGGATGATGGCGTCGTGGGAGCGCTTTGAGACAGGTACGGCCATGGCGGTCGATCTCTGGGCAAGCTTTTATTGTTTTTATGGGTTTTGCATCACGTGAGGGCCACGCAAAAAACATCCGTAGAGTGTTGTTCACATTTGTTCATTGTCAATCGTTGAATTGTTCAGTTGTTCATTCGTGGTTGTTCATTTCTGTTCATCAACGAATCCGATTTTTATCTTGTTTGATGGGATTTCCAGCCAAATCAAACGCTTGAGATTTTTGGCACGGATGTCGCTATGTAGCTCCGGTCGCTTGACTCAAAAAATAAAAAAAGGCCGAGCCATGTCACTAATCCTGGAACATGTCAGCCGCACCATCGAAGGCCAGACCTGGATCGACGATGCGTGCCTTAATTTCGAACCCGGATCGTTCAACGTTTTGCTCGGTCGCACGCTGTCCGGCAAAACCAGCCTCATGCGCCTGATGGCCGGTCTGGACAAACCCGACAGCGGCCGCATCCTGATGAACGGCGTCGACGTCACCCAGCGCCCGGTGCGTTTGCGCAATGTGTCGATGGTCTATCAGCAGTTCATCAATTACCCGACCATGACGGTGTTCGAGAACATCGCCTCGCCGCTGCGTCAGGGTGGCGTTGCCAATGAGTTGATCCAGAGCAAGGTGCTGGAAACCGCGAAGATGCTGCGCATCGAGAAGTTTCTCCAGCGCCATCCACTGGAGCTCTCCGGCGGCCAGCAACAGCGCACGGCCATGGCCCGGGCGCTGGTCAAGGACGCCGAGCTGATTCTGTTCGACGAGCCGCTGGTCAACCTCGACTACAAGCTGCGCGAAGAGCTGCGCCAGGAAATGCGCGAGCTGTTCAAGGCGCGCAATACCATCGCGATTTACGCCACCACCGAACCCAACGAAGCCCTGGCGCTGGGCGGCACCACGACGATTCTTCACGAAGGCCGGGTGATTCAGAGCGGCAAGTCCTCCGAGGTGTATCACCAGCCGCAAACCGTGCTGGCGGCGGAGTTGTTCTCCGAGCCACCGATCAACCTGATGCCGGGGCGCATTGCCGGCAACGAAGTCAGTTTCGCCAATTTCGTGCACTTCCCGTTGAACGTCGATCTGCGTCCGGTGGGCGAGGGCGAATTCCGTTTCGGCGTGCGTCCCAGCCATATCTCGCTGGTGCCGAGCAACGACGACGATCTGGAACTGGCGGTGACCGTCGAGGTGGCCGAGATCAGCGGTTCGGAAACCTTCCTGCACGTGCGCAACGAGTATTTCCTGCTGGTGCTGCACTTGCCGGGGGTGCACGAATACGACGTCGATGCGCCGATTCGCATCTATATCCCGACTCATAAACTGTTTGTGTTCGATATGCAGGGGCGGCTGGTCCAGGCGCCCGGTCGCCGCATTGCGAGGGTTGCCTGATGGCCGAAATCCGTTTGCAGAGCCTTGCCCACAGCTACACCCGCACGCCAGCCGGCCCTGAGGATTACGCGATCCGCGAGATGGACCACGTCTGGGAGCAGGGCGGCGCTTATGCGCTGCTCGGGCCATCGGGGTGCGGCAAGTCGACCTTGCTCAACATCATTTCCGGGTTGCTCAGCCCGTCCCAGGGCCAGGTGATGTTCGACGGCAAAGTGGTCAACGAACTGACCCCGGAAAAGCGCAACATCGCCCAGGTTTTCCAGTTTCCGGTGGTCTACGACACCATGACGGTGTTCGACAACCTGGCTTTCCCGCTGCGCAATCAGGGCATGGTCGAAGCGAAGATTTTCAGCAAGGTGCATGAAATCGCCGAAGTCCTCGACCTTCAGGCATTGCTGCACAAGAAGGCGCGTAACCTCACCGCCGATGAAAAGCAGAAAGTCTCCATGGGCCGTGGGCTGGTGCGCGATGACGTGTCGGCGATCCTCTTCGATGAACCATTGACGGTGATCGACCCGCACCTGAAGTGGAAGCTGCGGCGCAAGCTCAAGCAGATCCACGAGCAGTTCAACATCACCATGGTCTACGTCACCCACGATCAGCTCGAAGCCTCGACCTTCGCCGACAAGATCGCGGTGATGTACGGCGGGCAGATCGTGCAGTTCGGTACGCCACGGGAATTGTTCGAACGGCCGAGCCACACCTTTGTCGGCTATTTCATCGGCAGCCCGGGGATGAACCTGATCGACGTCCAGCCGCAGGCCGGCGGTGTCGGTTTTGCCGGGACTCACTTGCCGTTGTCCCACGCGATGCAGCAACGGATCGCCGACAGCGAATGGAAAACCCTGAAGGTCGGCATCCGTCCGGAGTTCGTTCATGTGTGGGAGGAAGCCTTTGATGACGCGTTGCGGGCTAAGGTCGTACACGTCGAGGACCTGGGCACCTACAAAATCATGACCCTGAACCTCGACGGCGTGCTGCTGAAAGTACGCCTGGCCGAAGACAAACCGGTGCCCGAGGGCACGGCGTACATCAGTTTCCCGGGGCAATGGCTGATGGTCTACGCCGATGATTACTTGCTGGAGGTGCTGCCATGAACAAGGTGCAGAACAACAAGGCCTGGTGGCTGGTGCTGCCGGTGTTCCTGCTGGTGGCGTTCAGTGCGGTGATCCCGATGATGACCGTGGT
>Ga0182006_1002176_pt1 | contig 10863 bp, 11 predicted proteins | sample Sormic07211104_1_FD_123022 | JGI IMG/M metagenome (GOLD analysis project Ga0182006, IMG submission 123022) | Rhizosphere microbial communities from Sorghum bicolor, Mead, Nebraska, USA - 072115-104_1 MetaG | ecosystem: Host-associated > Plants > Roots > Rhizosphere | place: USA: Nebraska...
TCCCATAAAAATGATCTTGAGACCGCATCAAAATTAGGTGCAGTTTGTTATTTTGTCAAACCAAATAGTTTTAGTGATTTAAAACACGTTCTCCGTTCCATTACTTCAAATATTGACAATGGACTTAAAGATGTAGTTGTGACTCTACAAGAAAATGGTTTTAAACATGTTTTTAATTGTGACGATAATAATTTGTAAATTTTAATATTTCCGTCACAAAATATAATTAGCTCATTTGCTGTTCACTAGCTGCTGCGTCTAATTCAGTATTATCTAATTCGATATCAGATTGGGTAGTAGTTTCAATTTTATCATCCCAATGTCCCCAATCTCCGCGATAAGATCTTGTGAATACCAATTCGTCATTGTCTCCTTTAGACAGAATTGTAGTGCATATAAAGTTTCTTTTACTATTGTTGATTACGGGAGTTTCCATGGCTGTAAAATATTAAGTTAAGTATGTCAAAAGTAAAAAGACCTTAGACGAATTAGTTACATAATAATTGTAATTTGTTATCAAATTATCACATAACCTTCTTTTAATCAATAGTTTTATGTAAACTGAATCGCAATATTTTTATCCTCAAAATTAATTTAGATTATAAAAAACACTTTTAGTTAAAATAAATACAAAATAGTGTGTATTTTTGTTGCCAAAATAGAACAACAAGCAGTTGAAAAGGGTAATTATCATAGCACTTTCCATTTTAATTTTATCGCCATCATTTGGCAGCTTGTTTGTATACGCTTCATTTAAAATCAATCAGAAAGAAATAGCTAAAACAATTTGTGTACAGCGTAAGCTGGCATTTAATAGTTGTAATGGCCGATGCGAACTTCAAAAAAGCATCAAAAAATATTCTGATAACGAAAGAAAAATGCAGGACAGCCTAAAAGATAAATTAGAGCTTGTTTACGTTCAAAGCACTCCAGAAATTAGCTTTGACATTGTTCCCGTTACTGAATCAAAAGAAAATACTTCTACTTTATTCGAAAAGAAACCAATTTCGGCTTCTAATCTTACTTTTCACCCTCCAGTCTAGTTATCTAGATCAATATTTCAGTTTTAATTTTGTTTAGAAATTATATCATTATTCATATTTAATGATATAAAACACTTGTGGTAGTATTTTTCATATGATATGAATTTACAATTGAGTTTTTAACGAACACGTACATCTGCAAATATTATTTTCTACAGAAATCATTGATCTCTATTCAATAATTGAATAAATATACCCTGAAATGTATTATTTCAATTAAAAAACACATTCAAACTTCACAGCACTTTCGCTTTTTTGATTTTCGAAATCTGACTGCTTTATGCTGTGTTTTAAACAGTTTTCTAACATTCATTACAATGAAATCTTTTAAATTTTTAGTCATTGCACTATTGTGTGTAATTACCTCCTGTACAATCGATAAAACAGATTACGAAGCTGAAATAGGGTCTCAAGTTCCAGAATATTATGAGTTTAAAGAAGCGGTTTCATTTACAAGCGGTCTTTATAAGATAAGTATTGAAGCTTTAAACGGGACATTTTATAAAGGGTATAATGAACTTCATTTGAAAATTACAAATACGCAGACCAATCAAAATGTAAGCGCATCTGAAGTAACTTTTTTACCCATCATGAGTAATACAGATGGAAGCAAAACGTCATGTCCGCATGGGTATAATCTGCAATACGATATGGCTAATAAATATTTCGCTGGATATTCTGTATTTACCAATGAAAGCGCCACAACAAACAGCTGGAAATTGTATGTGAGTTTTAGTGCCGACAATCAAAAATATGAAGTGACTAAAGACATTTCGGTTGAAAAGCAAAGCAATAAAAACCTCAATATGACCAGCTTTACAGGAAAAGATGACGAGCAATATGTGATTGCATTAGTTTCGCCGCAAAAACCTACCGTTTCTGAAAATAAATTAGTCGCAGGTATTTACAAATACAATAAACCAGCTAATGCAGGTGGAATTTTTCCAGATCCTTCACAATTTTCTTATTCAGAAGTGATTGGTTATACTTTAAAATTAGATCCAAGAATGCCAGAGCCGTCAATGGGAAATCATTCTTCACCAAATAATCAGGATTTGACACAGCAAAATGATGGTTTGTATCATGGAGTTGTGAATTATACGATGACGGGAAACTGGACTTTGAATTTAATAATGATGAATCAAAATGGGTTGATCATAAAAGGAACTGTCGTTCCAACAGATTTTACGCCGGGAGTTGAAGGTGTGAAAAGTGAACTTTATATTGATACATTATTTTAAAAACATGAAATATATAATAATGTTACTTTTTTTAGGAATGTCTGTAACTGCTCAAAATGTGCACGTTCATCACGACAGCATAAAAAACTTAGAAGAAGTACAAGTAAAAAACGCAGCCAAAAAGAAAATCGAAACCGAAATGAAAATGGCGGTTTCAGTTGACGAATTTTTGTCATCATCAGATAATATTAGTTTTATTAAACGCGGCGCTTACGCGTGGGAACCGCTGCTCAATAATATGAGTTCCGAACGTTCTACCGTTACAATTGACGGAATGCACGTTTTTGGAGCTTGTACGGATAAAATGGACCCAATAACGTCTTATGTAGAGAGTAATAATCTTTCTACCATTGACATAAAATCAGGGCAGGAAGGAAGCCTACACGGTGCAACTGTTGCGGGAAGTATCGATTTAAAAAGAAAAAGCACTCCTTTTGGTCTCGCTAAAAAGTGGAATGGAGTCTACCAAAGCGGATTCGAATTTAATAACAAACAGTTTTTTAATCTTGGAAATGTAGCTTATTCTGGAGAAAAGTTTGTGGCAGAAGGAAGCATCTCTTATCGAAAAGCTGATGATTATTATGATGGAAATAATGATGAAGTCAAACATTCACAATATAAAAAATTCAACACCTCATTAGGTTTTGCTTATAAAACAACTGATTTATCCTCAGTAAGATTGGATGCGATTTTTGATATGGCAAAAGATGTTGGATATCCAGCGCTGCCAATGGATTTATCGCTTTCGCGTGCGCTTATCACATCGGCTTCTTATAAGCAATTATTTGAAGAAGGTTTAATAAAAGTTGTAGATACAAAGATTTATTTCAACGCAATCGAGCATTATATGGATGACACCACTCGTCCAGAAAATCTAGTTCATATGGATATGCCGGGATGGAGCACGACTTATGGTCTGGTTTCTAAAGCAAATGCAAAAAAAGGTAGTTATTCTTCTGAAATACAGTTGAATGCTTACGATAATTTATCAATTGCAGAAATGCGAATGTATCCGCAGGATCGAAGCAAAAGAACCATGTTTGCGTACAGCTGGCCGTGGGTAACGACGCGATATGCTGGACTTTCGATGAATAATTCTTGGGATCTATCAGAGAAAAGCCAGGTAAATTTAGGAGGTTCTTTGGGTGTAAATTACAATTATTCCAAATATGTAGAATTTAACTGGATTTTTCATCCTGGAGCACCTCAGGGAAAAACAAGATTTCTGCCGAGTTTGCATGCGGGTTATAATCTGGATATTGATCATTTTAATTTTTCTGTTGGAACAGGTTACGGGCATCGAGCGCCTTCTGTTTCTGAAGGTTACGGTTATTATATCTATAATAGTTTTGATCGTTACGATTATATCGGAAATCCTAATTTGAAAAATGAGATTTCATACGAAGGAAATGCAAGTGCAGGTTTTAAAAACGAAAGGTTAAGTATTCAAGGAAAAATAAATTACTTCTACATTGAAAATTACATCATTGGAAGGATTTTAAGCATGGGAAGTCCGATGAATTATCAGTCAGTGGGAGTAAAAGGTTATACTTCTCTAGATTATGCAACGCTTTTGAATATGTCTATGAATGCCAGTTATGATATTTTACCGCATCTGCATTGGAAAGGAATACTGACTTATGCACGCGGAATGGATGATAAAGGAGGAAATCTGCCTTTTATTCGTCCGTTGAGTTATCAGACTTCGCTTCATTTTATGCATAAAAATTTTGGAATTCAAACTTCTGTAAATGGTGATTTTGAGCAGATTAATTACAGCCCGGAATACGGAGAAGACTTGACATCTGCGTACACAATCTGGAATATTTCTGCCGATTATTCTTTTAAAATCAATAAAGTAAAAACCGTTGTGCAGGTTGGAGCAGAAAATTTATTAAATGAATATTACAGCACTTATGCAGATTGGGGAAATATTCCGAGAATGGGACGTAATGTTTTCACCTCTTTAAAATTCAATTTCTAATAAAAATGAAAAAAGTTTTTAGTTTCACAATGACAATGCTGTTTCTGCTGGTTTCTTTCCAGCAGGCATTGATTATTGTGCATTTTAAACTCAATCAGAAGAATATTGAACAAGAGTTTTGCGTCAACAAAGCCAAACCAGAATTACAATGTCACGGTAAATGTCATTTAAAGAAAGAATTAGAAAAATCAGAAAACACCGATTTAGAACTTACCAGTATCGGTAAGAAAATCGATATCACTTTAATATCTAATTTCCAATTTGCAGTCCCTGTTTTAAAACCTATAAATTCTAATGAGATATTGACTTATAAAGAATTGGATTTAGTTGAGCCTTGTCTTGAAATTTTTGTACCGCCGCCTATTTTATTTGGTATTACCTAATCTCATTAATAATAGAAATACAAAAATTAAATTAAAAAGAAATGCAAAATTTTAAAAAATACTTATTATTATCAATCGCTTCATTGGCATTTGTATCGTGTTCAAGTGATGATGATAATCCTGTTGCAAACAATGTAACGTTAGAATTCAATAACACTTTTAAGAATACGACTATTGTTTTAGGTGCTGCAACTTCAACTTCTGCAACGACAAATACTTCTGTGGCTGGGCAGGTACATCATTTTTCAGAATTAAAATATGTGATTAGTAATATCCGTCTTGTAAAAGATAACGGAGATGAAGTTCCATACAATGTAAATGATTTGGATAAAGGCGCAACAGTTATCGATCAATCAAAAACGGCAACATTAAGTTATGTTCTGAGTAATGTGCCGTCTGCAACTTATAAGCAGATTAAATTTGGTTTGGGTATTAAGCCAGAGCAAAATACTTTAGACCAAGCAAGATTTCCTAATTTTTATGCGGCAGCTGGCGCTAACGATACTGCAATGATGTGGGAGTGGGGAAGCGGCTACCGTTTTACAAAAGTAGAAGGCTTTTATGATACTGATAATAAAACAATGTCTATTCACACCGGAAGCACTGTACAGGGAACTGCAGGCAGTTATACGCAAGGTGTAAATGCTTATAGAGATATTACTTTAAACTTGACAACAAATGCAGTTGTTGGAAGCAAAGCTCCGAAAATCAAAATTAAAGCTGATTTTGATAAAATGCTAAGTGGAAAAACAAATACAATTACGCTATCCACAGGAACTGGAGATGCCGATAACGCAACTCCAAATATTCATACAGCTGCTCAAATGGTAAAATTTGTTGATAATTTCGGAGGAAATGGTTCAAGCGATATTACAGGAATGTTTTCTGTTACAGGTGTAGAAAACTAAAATCATATTTTCAGAACCGTCTTAATTTAAGAATAGGCGGTTCTGTTTTAAATTATTTATAATGAAAAAAATAGCTGGCTTCATATTTCTATTATTATTGTTTGCGTCATGTAACAGCGATGATTCGGATATGATTTCTATTGATAATCCTGAAATTTCGCTGAATATTCCGTCTGGATTTCCAGAACTAAATAGTTTTGTAAGTCTAAACAAGCCGACAAAATACGGTGTGGAATTAGGTGAAAAGCTTTTCTCAGAAAAAAGATTTAGCGCAGATAATACCATTTCCTGCTCAAGCTGTCATATTCAGGCAAATGCTTTTACAGACCAGCATGCACAAGCAATTGGAATTGAAGGCAGAATTGGACTTCGCAATACGCCATCCATTCAAAATTTGGCTTTTATGAAATTTTACAATTGGGATGGTAGTAAACTGCAGCTGGAAACACAACCATTAGTGCCTATTATAACACATGAAGAAATGAATTCCTCTATTTTAGAAGTTATAGGTAAAATTAAAGATGATGCCGTTTATAAAGATTTGTTCCGAAAAGCCTTTGGAGATGAGAATGTTACTCCTGAAAGGATCTATAAAAGTATTGCACAATTTGAATACACTTTAATTTCTGCTAACAGCAAATATGATAAAGTAAAACGAAATACGGCATCTTTTACAGAAAGCGAATTGCAGGGTTATCAAACCTTTCAGCAAAAATGCGCGAGTTGTCACAGTTCAGAATTGTTTACAGATCAGAGTTTTAGAAATATTGGTTTTCCTTTAAACACCGATACCAATGAAGCAGGGCGTGGCAGGGTTACTGGAATTGCTGCTGATTTTATGAGTTTTCGTGTGCCGACGTTAAGAAATATAGAATATACAGCTCCTTATGGAAGTTTTGGACAATTTACAACTTTAAAATCTGTTTTGGATTATTTTGATAGTGGAGTGTTAGATGCAGAAAATTTAGATCCAATTTTTAAAGAAAATGGCAAACGAATTCCACTTACTGAACAAGAAAAAATCAATCTTATTGCTTTTATGAAAACTTTAAGTGATACTGATTTTGTCAAGAACTAACTGCATTTATATTTCGAAAAGAATGAAAAAGCTAGACTGAAAAGTTTAGCTTTTTTTTTATTTAGTTACTGAAGATCAATTGTTTATTTTGTTTTTTAATGATTTTTTTTGCGCCGTAATTACTATATTTTTCACATGAAAACTAATTTATTAGTTAAAAAACTAAAGAATTAGTTTGTCTACTAATTAATTAGTAGTATCTTGCATCAAAATATTCAACCATGATAAAATTAGCCAAAAGAGAAGAACAGATCATGCAGGTTTTTTGGGATCTGAATAAAGCCTTTATAAGAGATATTATTCCATTGCTGCCAGATCCAAAGCCACATTACAATAGTGTAGCCACAATTGTGAAGATACTTGCCGAAAAAGGATTTTTGAATTATGAAACTGCTGGAAATATGCATTGCTTTTTTCCAATAATCAGCAGGGAAGAATACCAGCAATTTGCTTTAAAGGATATCGTAAGTCAGTATTTTGATAATTCGTATCCGAGAATGCTTGCCTTTTTCGCAAAAGAACAAAAGCTTTCAGAAAAGGAATTGGATGAAATCGTCAGCATCATTAAAAAAGAAAAAATATGATACCTTATATTTTATATACAGCACTTATTCTTTCGGCTTGCTTTGCGTTTTACAAACTGCTTTTGCAAAAAGAAACTTTTTTTCATTTAAACAGATATATATTGTTGTCTTGTATGGTACTGGCTTTTATTCTGCCATTAGTTCCAGTTCCTCAGCAATTGTCTTTTAGAAAAATTGATGCCGAAAAGAACATTACACTTGTCAAAGCTCCAGTTGAAAATCTTACTTCAACAGCAGTAAAAGAGCCTACAGTTCAGCCAACACTTACAGAACAGACAAAACAAGTAATCAATGTTGATGTCTTATTAAAGTGTTTGGTGTATTTGTACTGGTTTGGAGTCGTAATATTTGGACTTAATTTTTTAATGCAGGCTGTTATATTACTATTTAGGGCCAATTCTAAATCGGTTATTCAAGATGGTAAATTTCGTATTGTGGAAATAACAGGAGATAAAGCTCCGTGCTCTTTCGGCAATAATATTTTTATTAATCCTGAAAAATACGAATGGGAAACCTACAGCCAGATTTTGCTTCATGAAAAAATTCATATCGAACAGAAACACACTATCGATCTGCTGCTTGCCGAGATTGTTCTGATCTTTCAATGGTTTAATCCTTTTGCTTGGCAATGGAGAAAAGCCCTAGAGACCAATCTAGAATTTTTAACAGACGATCAAATGCTGCAACAAGATAACGTTGAAAAAGAAAGTTATCAGTTCAGCTTACTGCAGGTTGCTGCGCCGCAATTTCCATTGAGTCTTACAACCAATTATAATCAATCATTATTAAAAAAACGAATCATCATGATGAACTCAAAAAAATCAAATGTGCACACCACTTGGAAATATTTTTTCCTAGTGCCGCTAATGGTGCTTTTTGCCTGCCTTTTTAATCAACCGGCAGCGCAGAGTCAAACCCTAAATTCTAAAGGGGAAGCACAAAAAGAAACAGCCATTCAAAACGGAATGAAAACAGACGGAAACTGGTTTGCTACCATTAAAGGCAATTCTATAGAAATCAATTTTAAAAGTGATGAGAATAATTCTTCCAGTACTTTTCAATTGAGTGAAATCAGTAATCTTCCAAGAGACAAACAAGGAGAATTTACATTGACGCGTGAAGCAGGAACGATGTATTTTACAGGAAAATTTGAAGGAGACAGAGGAATGGGAACTTATAAATTTACTGCAAACAAAGATTACAGCACAGCAATGCGCAAAGAAGGAGTAGAGCTTGCAAATGATAATGATCTTTTGGTTTTTTTTATGATAAACGTGAAAGTGTCTTACGTACAGATGCTTAAGAAAAATGGTTATACCGATTTAGACAAAGATCAAGTTATTCCCCTAGCGGCTTTAGATGTAAATGAAGCTTATATTGCTTCTATAAGAAAAGCAATTCCAGAGATTGATTTAGACAATCTTGTTCCTTTCAAATCATTAGGAATAGATAAAGCTTTTATTGAAGAAATACGCAGTTCTGGGTATAAAGATGTTAGTCCAGGTAATATTATTGCATTAAAATCGCAGGGAATTGATGCCAAATATATTAGTGATTTTCGCTCTGCTAAAAATAATAACGATAGCAATGATAAAGAAGTTAGCAGCAATAATAATGACAACGATAATAGCGACGATGATATTATTGCATTTAAAGCATTAAATATTGACAAAGCATATGTTGATTCTTTTAAAAAGCTGGGATATAAAAATATCTCAAACAGTGATCTTATTGGTATGAAATCACTGAATGTAACTCCAGAGTACGTAAAAAGTTTTCAAAATGCTGGTTTTCAAAACATAGAGGCAGAAAATCTGATCGCTTTGAAATCACAAGATATAACGCCAGATTTGGTAAAAGAATATAAAAGTCTTGGTTTTGAAGATCTAAATTTAGAAGATATCGTTGGAGCAAAAGCAACAGGCACCACACCATCTTATATCAAATCAATGAAAGCAAAAGGCCATAATTTTAAAAGCCTGGACCGATATGTTGCATTGAAAGCTCTTGCTAATAATTAAAAGAAAACTAATTATTTGAATTAGTTAAAAAACTCAAGTTGTAAGACAAAATAAAGCCCAAACCGAATAGGAATGGGCTTTTTTATTTATTAAATTATTGAAGCTTTATTGCTGATTCACTTCCGTTCTGCTTTTTAATTTTTGAATAATTTCTATAGATCTTTTTTCAAAAATAGATTGGTCTACAGGTACAACAACCGATTGAAATAACTGCATCAATTCATCAGAATGATTGGCTGTTTTTTGGGTTTGAAGATTGAAATGCACAAACTTTATCCATAAAACAGATTTTAGTTCGGTTTCACTTTCGTTCCACATTTTCATCTCAACCAGCAGGAAATTATCCGTATATTGAATTAATTGCGAATCAATTAAAACCGTTTCCATTGTAAATGCTGGTTTTATATAACTTATTTGATTAGATGCCACAACCCAGCTGAGACCTGTTTTTTTCATGTATTTAAAAATATCAAGGTCATAATGCTCTGCGATTTGATCTTCTCTCACATTAATAAAGTACTCTAGATACTTCGAGTTATTTAAATGATTAAAAGGATCACAATCCTGAAATCTAACTTTTCTTTTTGTCTTTAATATTTTTTCCATTTTATAAATGTATTACATCAAATACCGATCGGTATTTGAAAGGTTAAAAAATTTTTATTTGGTAATAGCGGCAATTATAGTACTGTCTATAAAGTCCATAGCATTGGCTATGTAACTTTCATCGTTATGGGTAAATGCTAGAAGTGAACTTCCTTCAATTAGTGATAAAATTATTTTGGCATATTTAATAGGATCTGTATCTTCTTTAATTTCATTAGCGGAGATTCCATCATTAATAATAGTAGTCAGACCGATAATAAATTTTTGAGATAATTTTTGTGCCGCTTTAAACAATAACGGATTAATAAATTTTGTATCTATTCCTGCTCTCAGCATCGGACATCCGCCTCTGTCTTTGACTAAATCATAATAACTGCGCTGATAATTGGTTACGGCATGAAGTTTATTTATACTGCCTTCTGTAGCAGCGACTAATTTAAACAAAGGTGCTATTGCTTCGTTTATATTATAGTGAAAAGCTTGTAATGCTAAATCTTCTTTATTAGAAAAATTACAATATATAGCGCCTTTTGTAAGTCCAGTTGCATTTGTAATGTCTGTAAGACTGGTTCCAACATATCCTTGTTTGTTGAAAACTGGGGAAACTTTTTCTAATATAAACTCAGAAGTATTCATGATTTTTAAGTTGAAATTAAAAAATATTCTCAGTAAATATAATAATAAATACCGATCGGTATTTAAAAGGTTTTAAATATTTCAAAAATAATTAATGATTATATTTATTAGACATTATAATTTGTAAAACCCGCCAGATACATAAAGCATAAGGCGGGCTGTCCATAAACATAATCTTCCATTTTATGTTTACTACAAAATCTTTAATTATAGTGAAGGGAAATTATTTCAAAGTGTGAAAAAAGTTTAATAATTTGATGCAATTATAGTTATTTATTTAATAATTATCATCAAATTTAAGATATAGGTGTTGTTATTATCATTTTTGAGAAATATTGTAGGGGAATTTCATCAGTTATAAGATTTGATGAAAGAAAAA
>Ga0182006_1002178_pt1 | contig 10861 bp, 9 predicted proteins | sample Sormic07211104_1_FD_123022 | JGI IMG/M metagenome (GOLD analysis project Ga0182006, IMG submission 123022) | Rhizosphere microbial communities from Sorghum bicolor, Mead, Nebraska, USA - 072115-104_1 MetaG | ecosystem: Host-associated > Plants > Roots > Rhizosphere | place: USA: Nebraska...
ATTTCTTAAAACAACGCATCAGCGGAGGTAAAGGTCACTTATCAAACAAGCAGGCATTAGACCTTTTTATACACCACAGGCCATCATATATGACCCATTTATTGTTATCTCACTTATCTAAAGACAATAACAATCCTGAGTTAGCACATAGTTTGTTCAGACAGCATGCTGGAGAAGTTGAAATTGTTGTAGCCTCTAGATTTGTCGAAACCGAGGTTTATACTATTTTTGAGCGAGTAAGCGAGCATTCGTCTTTCTAATATATTCTGAAAGCGCTGTAAGATCATTAGTTTTTATATTTTTTACCGGAATAGACATATAACTCGCCATTGTATCAACATCCTCTTCATTTGTATCATTATAAGTTTGCACAATTACATCATCACCCCTGGTGTATAAATATAAGGCGCCGATTGTATCTGTTCCCTGATAATCAAGATCTTTGAACTTCACCAGATTGAAAGAGAAATATTCAATCTTACCACTCTTAAAAAATCGCTTGTATCTACAAAAGCCACTGTTAGTAACATTAAGTTCGTAATGCTTTATTTGTGATGTTTCGAGCTCCTCATTATAGTGGCTCACAAGCAATTGCTGGATATAATCAGTTTGTTCATCAAGTAATTTAAGCTTAGAAAACCCCATGAAAAGAAGGCACATTGCTAATGTGAGGCATATTTTCAAGTTTAATGTAAACTTTTTCATGGCGTTAAGCATTTAACATCATCAAGTTAATTATTTTTGTATTTTTGATTTATGAGTTTTTCTCCACAATCCAGAATTTGGATATACCAAAGTAACCGCGCATTTACAAATGACGAGGTGCAGGCAATACAGGAAAGATTAAATGATTTTACTGTACAATGGAAAGCACATGGCCATCAACTAAATGCGAAGGCAGAAATATTATACAATTTCTTTATTGTGTTTTTTGTTGATGAAGCTTCTGCAGGGGTTACCGGTTGCTCTATAGATTCATCTGTAAGAATAATGAAGGAAATTGAGCAGGAATACAAAGTAGATCTGTTTGATAGATTCAATATGGCCTATAAGTTAGAAGACAAGGTTATTGTTACTAACAAAGAAGACTTTGAAACGTTAGTAAATATAAAAGCAATAGGCCCGCAGACTATTGTATTTAACAACATGGTACAAACATTACAGGAGTTTGAAACGAAATGGCAAATACCATTTGAACAAAGCTGGCACAGTAAAGTGTTTGCACATTTACTGTAACCAGCATACAATATTAGCTATTTTACGTAAAACACATCCCCTTCTGTAAACATATTAAAGCGAAGGCTTTCCATTTTTATATGTCCTGTTTTTGTGGTTTTCAAGTTTTTAGGATCTGCTATTCTTAGTACCTGACTAACTCCCGCAACCTCAATCTTCTTCCCTTGTACTATTATCGCCGTACCTTCGTCAATGCCAACACAATCAAAAGTAGGGTGCGCTGCCAATGCAGAAAGAAGCCTGTTAAACCTGCTTCTTTTAATAAAATGCTGATCAATAATAACTGAATTAAGCAGACCCAAGCCCTGCTCAAATTCAATGTTCTTATCAACTAGTTTATTAAAAGTTTCCCTATAAATAGTGTCTCCTGCCAACTGATTGCCAGTGATCATATACTTACTCATCACTGCAGCACCGGCGCTCGTTCCTGCTACAGTTGCACCGTTATTATATGCCTGATGGATCGCTTTATAAATCGGAGTATTTAGTACAACCTTCATAAAGCGGCTTTGATCGCCACCCGTTATAAAAATAAGTTTTGCACCTGATAAGGAATCAAGCAATTGCTTATTACCAGCGCTTTCAGCAGTAAAATTAAGATATCCGATACTATTTGCTGCCTGAGCAGAAAGCTCTTCTTTAATGGCATTAAAAGAACCGATAGGATCACCACTAGACATAGGGAGAACTATCATATAATCTTTGGGACCCAAATTTGCGGTTTTAATTAATTTCTGCACCAATTCCGGAGAACGGGAACCTCCCCCGATTATAAATAAACTTCCCTTTGGTGAAGTTTTTTGTTGCGCAATTGAAGAATAGCTACACAACATGAGTGCAAAAACAAAAACTTGCTTTAACCTTGCTTTCTCTAAAATATTTAAGACCATCATTTATAAATCAATACTTCTATTTTACCATCTTCTGTTACAGTACCTCTGTACATTCCTTCCGTATTAAAGGGCATCGCCACGTTCCCATTTTTGTCAAGCGCTATTAGTCCACCGTCTCCACCTAGCTTTTCCATTTTATCAAGCGCCTTCTTTGATGCATCCGCTACCGATAGATTTCTATACTCCATCATAGCTGAAACATCATAGGCTACTACACTTCTGATATAAAACTCACCCCAGCCTGTACATGAGATACCAGCAGTCAGATTATTAGCATAAGTACCTGCACCGATAATTGGAGAATCACCAACTCGCCCATACTTTTTGTTCGTCATTCCACCCGTTGAGGTTCCAGCAGCAAGATTACCCATCTTGTCAAGTGCCACAGCACCAACTGTCCCGAATTTATAATCTCTATTTATCGTTCCCAGCTTCAAAGATTTTTTATTACCATGATCAAGCACAGCTTTCACAGAATCTTCTTTTATAGCTTCCTGCAAACCATCCCAACGTTCTTTAGTATAAAAATATTTAGGATCAACTATTTCAACTCCGCACTGCTTCGCAAACTGCTCAGCTCCCCTGCTCACCATCATTACATGTTCAGATTTTTCCATCACTGCCCTTGCAGCGGTAATTGGATTACGGATTACACTTACTCCCGCAACGGCTCCTGCTTTTAAACTTTTGCCTTCCATAATTGCAGCATCCATTTCATTTTTACCATCGTGCGTAAAAACTGCCCCCTTACCGGCATTAAAGAGTGGCGAATCTTCAAGTACACGTATTGCTGCTTCAACTGCATCCAGACTCGTTTTACCTGATTTAATAGCATCATAGCCCTGCTGTAAAGCCTTTGTTAATGCTGCAGTATATGCAGCCTCCTTTTCCGGGGTCATGCTCTTCTTTAGAATTGTTCCGGCACCCCCATGCACAACTAATACATATTTCTTTTGTGCCTGTAAATTCAAAGATGCAAGCAGCAGTAAAATAGAAAAGTAATAATTAAGCTTATAGTTCATAGTATTCCGTTTAATATAATGGGTTCTGTTTAACGTTAGAATTGGCTTTAATTTCTGCGTTAGGAATAGGATAAGCATATTCTTTATTTGCAGTGGTTAAATTGATTGCACCCAAAGCATTAATTGCATCCGCAGGCTCGCGAGTTATTGGTAAATTGTTTCTTCTTAGGTCAAAAAATCTATGACCTTCAAAAGCAAGTTCTTTGTATCTTTCTAAAACAACGGCCGTTAACAAAGTTGATTTATCTGTAAAGGAAACATCTGCATAATTCTTAATTCTGGCCTCCCTTAGTGCATTCAAATCTTGTGCCGACAACTGAATGTTATTTTTTTCGGCATAAGCTTCAGCTCTAATCAGGTACATTTCCCCAGTTCTGTAAAGTTTTACATCAGTAAGATTTGGCAAGCCCGAACTTCCCTCAAGATATTTGTTTACACTATATTTAGATTTACCTGCACCACGCGTATCATCAAATTTCACGTAGACAGGGTACCTTACATCATTAACCTTGTCATAGGTATTTATCAATTCAAAAGCGGGAGCATATACAACGATATTTTTAATATCATAATAGAAATCACCAAGGCGACTATCTCCAGCTACTCTTTTCAGTTTCCATATCACTTCGTCATCTGTTTTATCTTTCCAGATATCAGAAAAGTCATTGATACCTGCTAAAGGTGTTGCATTAATCGCCTCTGTGCTGTATTTAATAGCATCATCCCAATTTTTTTCATATAGCGCTACCCTGGCCTGCATTGCAGAAACTGCATTTAGGGTGATTCTGGTATTGTCATCAAAATCTGAAGGGATTAGCCCTTTTGCCGCTAAAAGATCAGATTTAATTTTGTTTATAGATTCTGCAAAAGTTAATCTGCCGGGATTGGAAACCTCTGATACCTCCATATACGGCACTCCCATTGCAGAAGCTTCGTATTTAGAAGCAAAGTTTCTAAGTAACTCAAAGTGGCAATATGCCCTAAGCGCCAATAACTCTCCTTTATATTGATTTTTAAGTCCCTCTTCTGATGATTTTGACTTTACCTTATCCACATAGGCAAGCACACGATTTACCCTGTCAATAGAAATGTAGTTGTTTTCCCAACCTGCCGTAATTGTACCGTTACTTCCATCATACTGCCACCGATAGGTAGATACACCACGGCCAGTGCTATTTTCACTTGGCAAGGTACATTCATCAGAAGTAAGAGATACATTGGTTATTGTTGAGGCGCCTAATGAAGCATAAGCTCCAATTAAACCTCCGTTAAGATCTGAAACTGTTTGAAATGCTTTTGAGTCATCAATTGTATCGGATGGTTTTAAATCCAGCTCTTTAGTGCAGGACGCTGCTAAAAAGGCAATCAGGAAAATGACACAAAGAGAAAGTTTATTACTATAATATTTTAACATGATTGTACAATTAGAAATTAACATTTAAACCAAAGGTATATGTCCTTGAACTTGGATAATCAAACATGGCTTCCCCATTATTATCCTCGGGATCAAAACCCTTCCACTTTGTCCATGTAACAAGATTACTGGCCTGAGCAAATACGGTTACACCGCTGATGAATTTAGTACCCGCTAATAATTTTTTTGGCAGTGAATAATTCAAATTCACATTTCTCAGTCTGATATAAGAGGCATCCTGAATATCCTTAGATGAATAACTTCTTTTCGCACCATATCTTGGTAAAAGAGCCTGATCTCCCTCTTTTTTCCACCTGTTATAAAGCATCCTTACTGATTGTCCACTTGTTCCAAAACTTGGATTTTCATTGTAATAATCCTCATTATTGTATCTGTACACATGGTTTGCAAAACTAAACAGGGCTGTTAAATTCACTCCCTTATAGGTTAAAGAGGTATTAAAGCCTCCTGTAAAAGGTGGGTAAAGACTACCAAACTCCGCCACACTCATTGTTGTAGCATTATAATCTGAGGTTTTGGTTCCATCTGGATTATAATATAATGGATCACCCGTTTTTGGATCTACCCCTGCCCATTTAGGTGCATAGTGAGATCCATAAGGTAATCCTTCTCTTACAATCTCGGTTGTATTTTTCTCGAATCCCTCAGAACCAGCCAGTGAAGTGATTTTATTTTTGTTGTAAGCAAAGTTAAGTCCCACATTCCATTTTAAAGATTCATTTCTAATCACATCTACTCTAAGCTCAGTTTCTATACCTCTGTTACGCATTGAACCAGCATTTAAAGGCAATGCACCAACCCCCGAAGTAAGTGAAACCGGAAGATCTAAAAACAGGTTTGCTGTTTCCTTGTTATAAATATCGGTTACCAAATGTACCCTGTTATTCCATACGTCCAGATCAAAACCGATATTCAAATCCTTCGCGTACTCCCAATCATAATTTGCACTGCCATAAGCGTAAGGATAAATTCCGCTATTACCTCCATAAGAAGTAGTAGCAAAAGTAGGCAGGTAAGTAAAATTACCCGGGAACGGACTTGCAGTAGTACCATAACTGGCACGGAATCTTAAATCGCTAATGAACTCACTATTGGCAAGGAAGTTTTCTTTTTTAACATTCCATGCAAAACCTACTGAGTAAAAGCCATGCCATCTATTTTTCGCAGGCAACGTCGAAGATCCATCATACCTGTAACTTGCGTTAAATGTATACCGATCATCAAAAGTATAACGACCAAGTGCTATATAAGAGATTAGCGCATTTCTTGTTCTTCCACCATTAAATTCAGGAATAAACGAGTTTTCATCAGAACCTGGAGTTGCACCCGCTGGTGTTTCAGGCAATCTTGGATCTATGCCATAAGCAGTATACCCAAAGCTTCTGAAATGCTGCTTTGTAATCTCATAAAGTCCGGTTACTTCAAAATTATGTTTATCAATAACCTTTGAATATGTTATTCCTGAGGTAGAGATCATTGAAAAGTTACGTCGTAAATTCTCGCCAAAACTTCCTTTTTCTCCATTTTCGTTTGATCCGGAGTATGAATCAGGCCTAATAAACCGCTCATCGGTAGATTCCCTAAAATCTACACCCAATCGCGTTTTAATAGTCAAATCGTCGGTGATTTTATAGTTTAATGATCCGCTTAAAATCGTTTTGTACTGATTGGTTTTATTAGTGGTATTTAACAATCTTTCTAAAGCATTACTTCCCTCACGTTGGTCATAAATTTCATAATCATCTGAATTACCATAATGCACTAATGTTCCATCAGAAGCATAAGGATATTCATATGGAAGTGCATAATATACTGCCGACAATGGATTGCTTCCGCTACTGGATCCTTCACGTTCAATAAAGCTCGATTCTGAATAACCTAAACTTGTGTTTATAGAAGCTGAGAATCCGCCTGCATTAAAATCTACATTATTCCTTAAAGAATAACGTTCCATACCAGACCTAACTGCAATCCCATCCTGTTTATAATAATTTAAAGAGCTATAAAACCTAACATTTTCATTACCCCCGCTTGCATCCACCTGTTGTTCGGTAAACTTCCCGGTTCTAAAGAAGATATCTTTCCAATCCGTGTTTATTTTTCCAATGCTATCTAAAATAAGATCCGCCCTGTTTTGTTCTGTCGAGCTCATATTGGCATATTCTGGATTCTTTTTCGAGAATGTCCAGCCCGGCCCAATTTCTGATCCTGTTTCCAGTCCTATTTCTTCTTCAAACTGTAGCCTTTGTGCGGTATTCATCATATTAAACTTAGGCGAAGTTAGCTTGGAAATACCATATTGAGATTTATAATTGAACTGGACCTTTCCAGATTTACCTTTTTTTGTTGTAATCACAATTACACCATTAGCACCTTTAGAACCGTACTGCGCTTTTGAAGTAGCATCTTTTAAAACAGTAACACTTTCAAAATCGGACTGATTTAATGTTTGAAAATAGGCATCCTCAACAGGTATTCCATCTAAAACATACAATGGAGAGGTATTCCCGTTTATTGTTCCTATTCCTCTTAAAATAACCTGAGCACTAGTACCCGGCTGGCCAGATCCTGAAGACACTTGTAAACCAGCTACCCTACCTTGCAAAATCTGATCGAAAGTTGAAAGGGGAACCTGGCTCATATCCTTACCTGAAACCACAGATGATGCACTTGCAGATTGTTCTTTTGTATAACTTGTGTAACCTGTAACTGTTATTTCCTGCAAATTCTGGCTATCAGTTCTCAGTGTTATATTAATTACTTTCCTATTCCCTACGCTAACAAGCTGCCTTGCGTAACCTACAAATGAAAACTCAAGATTAGAAGAATTATCGGGCACACGTATACTGTAATCACCATTAGCATCAGTTACAGCAGCTATTGCCAGGCCCGAAACTTTAATCGAAACACCAGGTATTGGTAACCCCGTATCATCAACAACTTTTCCGGTTACAACAATATCTTTTCTATTGGCCAGTACTGTTGGATAAATTACCACCAGATTGCTTTCCTTTAACACATAGGTAAGTTTTGTATCCTTTAAAATCTGGCTCATTGCTTCATCTAATGATACATCCTGAACATTAAGAGAATTCTTATTACTACTCGAAATTGTGTTGTTGCTGTATACAAAACGATACTCTGTTTGTTTCTCAATTGCCTTAAGCAATTCTTTAATGCTTAGCTGCCTGGCATTAATTGTAATCTTTTGCTGTGCAAACCCGGCAGCAGATACCTGCATACATAAAACGAGCAAAATAAATCCTGTAATTTTCATACTCAATAATATCCTGTCGCTTAAAGAATGACTGCTGGAATGTTCTAAAAGTACATGTTTTCTCATATTTGTTGGTTTAGGTTCTTTTTTATTTGTTTGATAGCCTGATTATAGCTATTTTTTTATAATGATTTTATTATTTTCAATCTCAAACTTAAAGGGATAAGATAGTTGTAAAGCTTCCAGTGTTTTAACAATAGTCTCATTTTCAAATGTTCCTGAATAGCGGTAATCCTTTACCTCTTCATCAGCTATCAAAACTTCTATGCCATACCAGGTCTGTAGCTTCTGGGCAATGGCCGACAATGGCAGGTTATCAATATCTAGCCTGCTTCTTATCCACTTAGTTTCTTCGGGTTTCTTGGAAAAAGAATCAGTTTGCAATACAGAAACCTTATACTCTTTAGTAACAGATTCATCTTTTGTTTCCGATTGATTATTGCTTACTACTTTTTGATTGGGTTTTAAAATCACAAAATTGCCAGGATTACTTTTAGAATCTATACGAACACTTCCATGTATTAATGATGTCTCCGTTGTTTTTGAATTAGGATAAGCCTTTATATTGAAAGTGGTTCCCAGAACTTTTACATCGTTAAAAGAAGTATGAACAATGAATGGATGGGCTGTATCGTGTTTTACATCAAAAAATGCTTCGCCGGTAAGCCACAACTCTCTTTTTCCAGTATCATATGCATCATCTAACTGAATTGAGCTTTCTTTTGCCAGCGTTATTACAGTACCGTCGCTTAGTATGATGGTTCTGCGTACAGCCATTCCTGACGAGTAATGTTTAAAAATATTGGGAGTATTTTTATCTTTTAAATATGGATTTGAATAAAAGTATAAAAATAAGACAGCTACAATAGCCGCAGCTATCCCTATGGTATACTTTAGATATGCTCGTTTATGATTAAGGTTAGGTTCAGTGCCAAGTTCAATTTTTTCAACAAATGCATTACGATATTTTATTCCCTCTTTTAAATCTTTAATCTGACTTAAGCGACTGCCTTGTTTAACATTTAAGATGTTGACTATTTTTTTTGCTTCTTCAAAATCAGTTTTTCTATGTGGAATCTTTTCAATCCACTCATCCCATAAAATCTGATCGGCAAGGCTGGTTCCAAGACAATATTGCTGAAAGGATTCACAGCAAATTAGCTCTTCAATACAAAAATCATCCTTAATCCCTACCATAGTATTTACATTTACCATACAGACGGCAGAAACGACTCCTTTTCCTAAGAAATTCTGTAATATTTTCTAAAACAATTACTTTAAGAGCTTCTTCAACATCTTAATTGCATCGTAAATTGTATTATAAGCCGTTTTCACGGTTTGAGAGCTACGTTCGGCTATTTGTTCATACGTTAAACCTTCGAAAAATTTCAACTGAATCAACTCCATTTGTCGTGGAGTTAATTGTTTAATTGCCAGTTGTAGTTTGTGCTTCAACTCATCATCTTGCTGCACAGCAATCATAATCTCCTCGTACGATAGTTCAGCACGCTCTTCTTCTGCCCCCATCCTGCTAACTGCCGCATTCATTTTATCTGTATATGCCAATTGATCAAGCATACATCTTTTTAGTGAAGTCATCAGATATGACTTCACATTATCTACAGCGTTCAGACGAGATCTTTTATCCCACAAGTTCAAAAACACCTGATTAACACAATCTTTCACCAGTTCATCGTCAGCATTTATTTTTAATCCAAATCGGATCAAATGAAAATACATGTTATTGTATAATTCAAATAGCGCTTGCTTATCACCAAGGCGCATTTTATCCCAATAGCTTCTAACGTCTTCCTCGAACAGCATAGTCAAGGCTTAATATAGGGGTTTTATGAGAAATACCTGGAAATTAAAAATCCAAAGGGCCTAATCTTCTCATATTTTTCAAAATAAGAAATTGTCTGTGTCTGATATATTGAGTAGCTTTTTTAGGAGTCCACCTTCTTGGATTAGGGAAACAAGCAGCGATTAGTGCTGCCTGAGCCCTGCTTAATTTAGTGCAGGACTTACTAAAGTAAGATTGGGCTGCAGCCTCAGCTCCGTAGATTCCATCTCCCATTTCAATTACATTTAAATACACCTCCAATATTCTTTCCTTGCTCCAAAGCATTTCAATCAATAGTGTAAAATAAGCTTCAAACCCCTTTCGAATCCATGAGCGACCAGGCCATAAGAATACGTTTTTGGCAGTTTGCTGAGAAATTGTACTTCCACCTTTTATTTTTTTTCCACTCTTATTTGAGGCAAAAGCTTTTTCAATAGCTTTTAAGTCGAATCCAATGTGTTTAAGAAATAGCTGATCTTCTGCAGATACAGCTGCTCGTTTCATATTATCGGATATATCTTCAAAGTCAACCCATTTTTTCTCCATTTTAAATGGTTTATCATCAGAACTACGCTCCAGATTTCTTTGGATCATTAAAAGTGTAATAGGAGGATTAACAAATCTGTAAACCAGCACCCAAAGCACAGTAACCATTAAGAACCAAAGGAATAATTTGGTAACAATGGTTGTAATTTTCTTAAATAAGGGAGATTTTGGGTTTTTTCTACTAGTTGCTCGTTTACGTTTTGCCATCGGCCAAAGGTAAGTCATAAGCCGATAATTTTAAAGCCTCGGGGAAGGTTGTATGCAAAAAAAAAGCGTCCCAAATAAGGACGCTTTTTAATATCAGAAGATAGATGATTACTCAGCTACAACTGCGAAAGGAACCTTAACTTTCACTTCTTTGTGTAAGTTTAAGTTAGCGATATAATCACCAACAAATTTAGGTTCAGTTTCGAAAGTGATACGGCGACGGTCAACATCAAAACCTTGTTGTTTTAATGCATCAGCAATCATGATAGTGTTTACAGCACCAAAAATCTTACCTGTTTCACCAGCTTTAGCACCGATAGATAACTTAACGTCAGTTAAACGCTCAGCAATACCTTCAGCATCTTTCTTAATTTTATCTTGTTTAAAAGCAGCTTGCTTTAA
>Ga0182006_1002189_pt1 | contig 10835 bp, 9 predicted proteins | sample Sormic07211104_1_FD_123022 | JGI IMG/M metagenome (GOLD analysis project Ga0182006, IMG submission 123022) | Rhizosphere microbial communities from Sorghum bicolor, Mead, Nebraska, USA - 072115-104_1 MetaG | ecosystem: Host-associated > Plants > Roots > Rhizosphere | place: USA: Nebraska...
AATTAAATGGATATGATTAGGCATGATGACGTAACCGTAAACTTCTATAAGTTTTTGATCGACTAGAAATTTCAGCGAATTTATGATAATCATTTTTAGATTGTCATCACTTAATAAGTGAGCGAAATTGCAGATGGTATCGGTATAAAAGTATGGATAGTTGTAATCCATTTGTCCCTGTCTTTTGTAAAAGATATGCATTGTTCATTTCATATTTGAGGTGCAGGGACAACCTAATACAATATACAGATATAATGATTAACATCAAATTATTTTCTGTCGGTGAGACACCGACCGATAGAATGAAGGGGGGCGGTTGGTGTCTCACCAACCGAGGTAATTGCTTTTTTTTGAATAAAATAGGCTGAAATAAATTCTAGAAAAATGTATAGGTTATTAAGTAATAATTTACTGCTTTTTCCTTAAGTATTTGGTCATTGTGTTGGTGTAGTGATCATCAAAGCCTACAGCAGAAATTTCCTTATATTTTACCTTGGTCGGTTTATCATCCAGATAACCCGCAGGATCGAAGTTCAAAATCTTTAAACTTCGTTTCTTTACTTTTACAATCTCCCCAATTTTAAAAAAGAATCTTTTATCGTTTTCATTTTCTACCGTGCAGTTTAAATTTGTGTCTTTAATGGAATTGAATATAGTTTCCCAACTCTCCAGATCAATTTGATACGGCATTTCGATCAGCTTTTTCTGTCCCTCCTGTTCCATTATCGAATCGAAAAATTGATCATAGTTGTTGTGTCTGATCTTGGTAATAGAAGATATTGGAAAAATGGTAAATCCGTTAAACAGAAAATCATCGTTCACTTTAAGGAAAACAAAATCAAATGAGTGATCTAAGATATAACCGTGAGAAAGTATGTAAGATTTGTTACCAACGTCTCTTTTAATTTTGACATAGTTTTTATCTTCCTGATGTTTCTCTATTTTCTCAAAAATTGTCATATCATTCATCTATAGCTTAAACCTCTGGATTTGCCAATTTACTATGCTTATAGCCATAGGCAAAATAAACCACCAAGCCTACTACCAGCCAGATACCAAAGCCAATCCAGTTTGAAATACCAAGCTCGCACATCATATATAAGCAGCTAATTAAGCCCAAAACCGGAATCAACGATAAGTTTTTGGTAATGCAATAGTAAGTTATTACTACACAGATGATTAAGAAAATCCACATCGGAATTTTATGCTTAAATAAACCCCAGCCGCTTTCGTATTTTTTCTCTACGGGAACTTTAGAGGCAGAAATAAACTGTTCATAACGATCAGCTGGTAATGCACTCAGGTAAGATTCTGCATCTACTTTCTCGGCCAGTACAATCTGTGGCGCAGCATTTTTAACAATTTCTTCTTTAACAATTTTCAGTTCATCGCCACTTAAGGAGGTAACAAAAGTTACGGTTTGAATGGTTTTAGGTGAATTGAAAAAGAATGCTTTGGTTTCTTTACCAAATTTGGTGAATGCGAAAATCAAGGCACCAATTAAAACAAATGGAACAATAAATTTACTGTTTACATAAGGTATTTTAAATTTTCCACGTTGAACGTCGGGCCTGTTCTGTAACACTAAAACCCCTGCGCAAACCAATACAAAAGCAAAGAGCGTTCCGATAGAACAGAGATCGGTCACAATGGTAAGGTTCATAAACAATGATGGTACAGCTACTACAAAACCTACTACTATGGTTGCAAATGAAGGTGTTTTATATTTCGGATGGATTTTCGAAAAAGATTTCGGTAGCAATCCATCTCTGCTCATGCTCATCCAGATCCTTGGTTGACCCATCTGAAATACCAAAAGTACACTGGCCATTGCAAATACCGCACTTACGGCAATAATACCGCTCATTAATTTTAAATCAATCTGGTCAAAAACAAATGCCAACGGATCGCCAACAGCTAAAGTATCTGATTTAACAATGCCGGTTAAAACCAATGCAATTGCTACATAAAGAAGGGTACAGATAATAATCGCCCACATCATTCCACGCGGTAAATCGCGTTGAGGATTTTTACATTCTTCAGCTGTTGTGGATATGGCGTCGAAACCGATGTAGGCGAAAAATACCGCTGAAACGCCTTTTAAAACACCTGAAACTCCATTTGGAGCAAATGGATTCCAGTTTTTGGTATCGACATAAAATATGCCTACCGCCAAAACCAAAAGAATTACTGCTAGCTTAACTACCACCATAGCGTTACTGGCATTGCGACTTTCTTTCATACCGCGGTAAATTAACCAGGTAATCAAAATAATGATACCGAGAGCCGGAATATCTGCTACAATATGAAAACCACCGATAGTTGGGGCTGTAAGCCAGGCATTATTGGCCAGCGCTGTAGCCGGATCCAGATCTGCAAGGTTTTTGCCGGCGGCTAATAGCGCTTCGGCATGTTGATGCCCGTTGTAAGCGCTTAAATAATCCATAGTCATCCAATCAGGTACGTGGATGCCATCAATGCCGAGCGGTGGTATTTTAATCGTGGAAAGTAACCCGGTGAAGTAATCAGACCAGGAGATGGCTACCGTGATATTACCGATGGAATATTCCATAATGAGCGACCACCCAATAATCCAGGCCACCAGTTCGCCAAAGGCTACATAAGAATAAGTGTAGGCACTACCCGAAACAGGTACCATTGATGCGAACTCTGCATAAGCAAAGGCCGCAAAACTACAGGCAACCGCGGTAAAAATAAATAAAAAGATTACTGCAGGGCCGCCATCTGCACTTGCCTTGCCAATCGTACTGAAAATGCCCGCTCCAATAATCGCTGCAATTCCAAAAGCTGTTAAATCGCGTACACCGAGTGTTTTATGTAGTGTATTTTCATGATCGCCATAGCCTTTTGCCGCATCTTGTAATATCTTGGAAATAGATTTCTTTCTGAATAGCTTTTCGAACATCTTTTGTTTGCTTGTTTGCTCAAACTTATAAAAAGTTTGGCTAAAAACGTTTAAAGCAAGATATAATTTTCAATACACTATACCATCACACTATAGAAATGTAGCGAAAAAGAGGGTTGTTTATGGGATTAAAGTCAAAATTTAAAATTATTAACCTTGAATTGGCCTTTGGTTGATTGGTAAAATTTTACGCTGGTTAAAAGTGCTAAGTTTGTTGCCGAAAATCAATCAGATCAATATGCGCTATTAATTAGATTTTTGATCTGACCATTTTTTACGATAACAATATTAAGATGAATGCTGATACCACAAAAATAAAATATATTAAAGAGCGTCACCAGGGCCTGGCCACTATACTGGCCTTTGCCTTAATTCCATTATCGGGTTTTGCTACCGATATTTATATCCCCTCCTTACCAACAATGGCAGGCGAAATGCAGGTAAGCAGTGTTCAGGTTCAACTTACTTTAAGCATCTTTTTAATTAGTTATGGTGTTGCACAGCTTTTTATAGGTAGTATACTTGATAGCTTTGGGCGGTACAAAATCTGCCTGTATTCGTTATTGATTTTTGCAGCAGCAAGTATAGTCATTGCTACAACACATCACATTTACCTTATTTATTTGATGCGCGTTATTCACGGACTTACGGTAGGCGCAATTGTAGTAGCCAAAAGGGCATACTTTGTTGATCTTTTTGAAGGCAATCAGTTAAAACACTACCTCAGTCTGTTTTCCATCATTTGGTCTACCGGGCCAATTGTAGCACCTTTTATTGGCGGTTACCTTCAAACGGTATTTGGTTGGGAATCTAATTTCTATTTCCTGGCTGGTTTCGCCCTCGTTTTTGCTTTACTGGAGTTGCTGTTCAGTGGTGAAACCCTAAAGCATTTTACCGATTTTCAGCTGAAAAAGATCACAGGCATTTATATCAAAATGATTAAAACACCCAGTTTTACTTTAGGCATTGTAATGTTAGGTCTAGCCTATTGCATGGTAATGGTTTATAACATGACCGGTCCGTTTATTATCGAACACCATTTTAAGTTCTCTCCCGTTATTGCGGGTTATAGCTCGCTGTTTTTAGGCTTTGCGTGGATGGTAGGCGGTTTTATTGGCAAGGCCACCATCAACAGGCCCTTCTTTAAACGATTAATGATCAACTCGCTGTTGCAGGTCGTTTTTGTAGCTTTAATGATCGTAAGCTTAAACTTTGTTTCCAACCTTTGCTCGTTAATTTTCTTCGCTTTTTTGATTCATATAGGGGCTGGTTTTACCTTTAACAATTACTTTACTTTTTGCCTGAGCAAATTCCCGAAAAATGCAGGCATTGCAGGTGGATTAACGGGAGGCATTACATATGTAATTGTATCATTTTTAAGCTACGGAATTGTGAACCTGATCCCAGCAAAAGATGAACGTAACCTGAGTTATAGTTATCTGATCATGATCTTGCTGTCGGTTTTAGTGATGTTTGTGATTCTTAGGATCAGCAAAAAGGATTAGGCTTTAGATTAATGATGATCTGCATTTATGTGGAGTTTATTTTTTTTGAAGAGCAAAGCCAGTGAGGTATAGTTTAGTACAATCCTTTTGGAAAGTTTTGGATAAAAATAAATACCCTTTTCCAAAAGGTAATCCATTTCCATCCGGTCTGTTTACTTGGTTAAATCGGGTAAAACATAATTTTAGTCTTCAAAACTCATTTTTATACATTAAGTTCTGCATTTATTGTTTAGTTTCCGGTCTTCTGTGTTTCCGTGGCAAAAAATGGAATCGAGTCTTAGCGAGGCGCTAAGACCAGGTATAGATTGTCACGCAGAGCGGAGTCGAAGCGTCTTTAAAACATCCGTACACCAAACTAAAAGAATTAAGCTTAAGTCTTAGCGAGACGCTAAGATCAGGTATAGTAAATCGGATAAAATTGACTTTAGTTGCCTAAACATCATTTAAATACATTGGCGGTTCTGCATTATTGTTTAGTTTCCGTGTCTTCTGTGTTTCCGTGGCAAAGAACTGCAATCAGGTCTTAGCGAGAAGCTAAGACCAGGTAAGGTAAGTATTAATCTGTGTTCATCCTTTTTATCCGTGGTTATAAACCAAAAAAGTCGTGGTAAATACCACGACCCTTATTATATTTATATTGAAGGGAAGCCTTCTACCCTCCACCTTTAAACCTTCTAACTTTCCTTATCCTAACTTTTCAAGTTCCGATTTCACAAAACCGGCCAGTTCTTCTACATATTCAGCACTGAAATCAAATTTAATTCCTGCAGTTTCGTAGATCTCGTTTATAGGTCTGGTATAACCCAAAGAAAGTGCTTCCAGATACTGTGCTAAAGCTTTTTCCGGATTTTCTTTATAGTTTTTCCAAACGGCTATGGCACCTAACTGGGCAATTGCATACTCGATATAGTAAAATGGAACTTCAAATAAGTGCAGTTGTTTTTGCCATACGTTTCCGAATTGCTGCTCCAGATCTGTCCAATCGGCAAACCCGGCACCAAAACGACTGTAAATCTGTTTAAATGTCTCTTCACGGTCGGCCGCTGTATGGTTAGGATTGGTGTAAATCCAATGCTGAAACTGGTCAATTACCGCAACCCAGGGCAATGTTTTTAAAACGTCGGCCAACTGTTCTTTTTTGGCACGCTTTAAATCTTCTTCATTATCAAAGTAAACATCCCACTTGTCCATTGAAATTAACTCCATACTCATAGATGCGAGTTCGGCTACTTCAGATGGACAATGTTTGAAATCATTGAGCTCTAAATTTGCGGTTAAAAAAGTATGGATGGCATGGCCACCTTCGTGAACCATAGTCGTCAAATCGCGTAAAGAATTGGCCGAATTCATGAAGATGAATGGTGCCCCTGTCTCGGCCAGTGGATAATTGTAACCGCCCGGTGCTTTACCTTTTCTGCTCTCTACATCAAAAAGATTATTGGCTTTCATGGTAGCCAATTTTGAACCCAGTTTTTCATCAATGGCATTAAAGCAGGCAATGCTTTTATCAATTAGTTCCTCGCCGTTGCTAAACGGTTTTAAGGCTGGTTTACCACCTACGCTAACTTCCAGATCCCAGGGCTTTAGCGTTTCTAAACCTAGTGCCTCTCTACGTTTTTCGGCCTGTTCTTTTAAAATCGGGACAATTTCCTTTTCAATTGCGTTGGCAAAATCATAACAATCCTGCGGGGTATAATCAAAACGTCCTAATGCCTGGAACATATAATCGCGGTAGTTTTCAAAGCCTGCATTTAAGGCAACCTGATTGCGCAGCCTGATCAGCTCATCAAACAAAATGTTTAAATCATCTTTGTCAACCAAACGGCGTTGCTGGATCGTCTTCCAGGCATGTTCGCGCACCTCGCGGTTTAAATCTTTAATAAAAATAGAGGCTTGCTCTAAAGTATACTCTTGCCCGTTTAACTCCACACTCATGGCGCCGGTAATACTTTGGTATTTTTGCTGTTTTACCTGAAGCTCGGTAAAGAGTTCAATGTTTTCGTCGCGGTAAAGTTCTAAGGCTTTTTTAATGGCACGACTGTACACGAAATATTTTTCTTTGTCCAGATCATCCATAAATGGGCTTTCGACAAATTTTTTGTTCAGTTCGTTCGATAGCGGAGAAATCTTTGGCTCAATTTCCGTCGCAAAATATTGGAAGTTTTTTACCAATTCATCATTCGCCGTATCACAACTCATTTTTATGTATCTCCAGGCAAAATCTTCTTCCAGGGCCGCTTCCAGTTCCGAACGGTCTTTTAACCATTGCTCTAACTCAATGGTACTTTTTATTTCGCGGTTTTGCAGTTCAGTAAAAAGTGGTGCTAAATTTTCCCAGGTAATGTTCAGTTCCTGAGGGATATATGTTCTTGGTTTTTTAGTGATCATAGTAATTAATTATTTAATATTGGAATGATTGAAGGCGTGAATGTTTTTATGACGCAATGTTATATCTCTCATTCAAAATTCAATCATTCATTCAATTATTTATGTCTTAAATACGCGTCTATTAAAAAGCATATGGCAAACACTACAGATGCATAACCGTTTAAGGTTTGAAATGCCCTGTTTACTTTGCTGATATCATTTGGTTTTACCAGTAAATGCTGATAAACAAGCATTGAACAGAAAAACACAATACCTACGTAATAAACCCAGCTAAAGGATGAAAAAAACACAGGCAAAATAACACAGGCAGCCGAAAGTATATGCAATAGCACAGAAACATTCAAAGCATTTTTAATGCCAAGTGCCGATGGGATGGAATGTAATTTTTCTTCCCGGTCAAATTCTTCGTCCTGAAGTGCATATATGATATCAAACCCACTTACCCAGAACAATACGGTTAACGAGTAAAGTACAGGCACCAGTGCAAAATGTCCGGTTACGGCAATATAGGCACCAATAGGGGCAAGGGCGAGGCCAAGGCCCAATACCAGGTGGCAAAGTGCAGTGAAACGTTTGGTGTAACTATAAAACAAAACCACAAATAAGGCCACGGGAGATAAATAGAAACAAAGTGGATTAATAAAATAAGTGGTAATGGCAAATAGCAGGCAATTGATGATCACAAAAGTAAGTGCCTCATTGGCCGAAACTTTTCCTGCCGGGATATCGCGCATTTTGGTTCTTGGGTTCTTCGCATCAATATTCCGGTCGAGGTAGCGGTTAAAAGCCATGGCTGAATTTCTTGCAAAAACCATACAAAGCAAAACCAGAATAAGTTTATACCATGAAAATGGATTTTCTGTTGTAGTTACGCCCAAGAAGAAACCAATCATGGCGAATGGCAGCGCAAAAACGGAGTGAGCGAATAATACGAGTGAAAAGTATTTTTTCATTTTTTAAAGATGATGACACAGATTATTTGATTACACAGATTTTAGACGTTAAACTGAAATTGTGTACTGCAGACTGGAAACTGTTTAAAACTTCTTATAGTCTGTCGGAACGACGAAATCTTTATTTACCTCATAAATGAAGTTTAAAACTTCATCTTTTCCGGTTCCTTTTTCAGCAGAAGTGATAAAAGTAGCTGGAATTTCTTCAAAAAATTCGCCCAGCTTTTTCTTAAAGGCCGCAACGTTTTTCTGGGTGGTAGTCATCCCTTGTTTATCTGCTTTGGTAAAAATCAGCGAAAAGGGAATTTGTTTTTCACCTAACCAGTAGCAGAATTCAATATCAATTCCCTGCGGCTCTAAACGGCTGTCTATCAAAACAAAAACGCATTGTAAGCTTTCTCTTTTAGTGATGTATGCCCGGATAAATTTCTCCCATTTCTCCCTGCTGGTTTTAGAAACCTTTGCATAACCATAACCCGGCAAATCGACAATATACCAGGCTTCGTTAACTAAAAAGTGATTTATCAACTGTGTTTTTCCGGGACGCTGAGAAGTTTTAGCCAATCCATGTTGATTAACCAGCATGTTGATCAATGAAGATTTACCCACATTAGAGCGGCCAATAAAAGCATATTCAGGCATAAGTGGTGCCGGTAATGCCGAAATCTGTGTGTTGCTGCAAACAAATGTTGCCGTTTTGATAATCATAATGCAAAGGTATGGTTTTGAGTCCGAAGTCCGAAGTCTGAAGTCGGAAGTACAAACTGATGTTCTTTAATCTGATTTTTGACACTACGGTGAATACTTTGCACCAAAGACTTGGGACTCCGGACTAAAGACTCCCGACTTTTATCTATCTTTGCTTCATATCATGAATCAGAATATTACTCCATACCAGGTAGAAGATGCAACTAAAAAAGAGCAGGTTGCAACCATGTTCAACAACATTTCTGGAACTTACGATTTTTTAAACCATTTTCTTTCTTTAGGGATTGATGTGTTATGGCGCAAAAAAGCCATTAAAGAACTGGTATCTATCCATCCAAGAACTTTACTTGATGTGGCCACCGGAACCGGTGATTTTGCTTTTGAGGCCATAAAAAAGCTTCATCCGGAACGCGTAATTGGTGTTGATATCTCGGAAGGCATGTTAGACGTGGCCAGGAAGAAAATTAACGAACGTATTTTAAATGAGGTTTTTACCGTTCAGGTAGGCGATTCTGAGGGGCTGCATTTTGAAAACGATACGTTCGATGCCATTACCTGCGCATACGGGGTGCGCAACTTCGAAAATCTTGAAAAGGGATTAGCCGATATGTACAGGGTATTAAAGCCCAACGGTAAAATGGTGATTCTGGAATTTTCGAAACCAAAAGTTTTTCCGGTAAAACAGTTGTATAGTTTTTACTTTAAGCAGGTAACGCCTTTTTTTGGAAAACTCTTTTCGAAAGACCATAGGGCCTATACTTATCTGCCAGAATCGGTAGCCGCTTTCCCAGACGGAGAGGATTTTACCAGCCTGATGGAAAAAGTTGGGTTTAAAAGTACCAAACAAAGAATCTTAACGTTTGGAATAAGTTCGATATATGTAGGAACTAAATGATCAGAAAATTAAGCTTCATTCTTTCACTTTTGATGGTCTCTACAGCTACCTTTGCGCAAAACTGGGGCGGGGGGATAGATGATGAAGACTGGAGTTTTGGTTTTAATTTTCAGTACATATCGGCCGAATACAAAATTCTTAAAAAGCCGAATTGGCGATCGCCTTTTTATGAAGTGCCAAACGCGCTTGATCCATCATATGATCCAAATTCGGGCATTCCAATTACTCCAAACTTAAATGCTATTTCCAGTGCTCCGTCTCAAGGCTTTGGGTTAGGGTTTGTGATGAACAGAATGATATCAGACAACTTTGATATCCGTGCAACACCTTCGCTTATTTTTAGTGATCGGGTAGTCACTTATGAGTATGAGCCTATGGCCCCGATTGATGTGGGCAACGGGCAAACTAAAAACTTCCAGACAGTAGTTGACAAGAAAGTACAGGCAACCATGTTCGAATTTCCCTTAGGCATAAAGGTTAAATCGAACCGGTTGAATAATTTTAGGATGTATTGGCTTGGCGGAGCTAAATATTCAATTGATATCGCTTCGAAAAAGAAAACCTTCGATGAAGGAGAAGCGGCCGTAAACAAGTTTTTAAAAAATAAAAGGAATTACCTGTCGTACGAAACAGGTATTGGTTTTGATATTTATTTTGAGTATTTTAAAATGTCGCCCGAAATAAAACTCTCCTATTCGGCCAACGATTTGCTGCAGCATGACAATACCGTTTATGCCAATCCAATAGATAAGTTGAAATTACGTCAATTAACATTCAGTTTGATTTTTCAATAGTCAGGCAATCCAAAAAAACTTACCTTTGTTGGTATAGGTAAATTAAAGCTTTTTTTAAAAAGCTTTACCGAGACTTAAAATTCATAGAAATGTCTAAAATAGCATTAATTACAGGTGCAACCTCTGGTATTGGTGAATCTTGTGCCCATACATTTGCTCAGCAAGGTTACAACCTGATATTACTGGCCCGCAGAAATGATCGTTTGGCCAAAATTGCTCATCATTTAGCAGATAAATATGCCATTAACATTCAGCAGGTTTTGTCTGATGTTCGCAATAACGAGAGTCTTACGGCTGCTTTAGAAGCCTTGCCGGCAGAATGGAAAAAGGTTGATGTTCTGATCAACAATGCGGGCTTAAGCCAGGGTTTAGATCCTATTGATAAAGGTGACACAAATGATTGGGACACCATGATTGATACCAATGTGAAAGGTTTGCTTTATGTAACTAAAATTGTTTCCAATTGGATGATTCCCAATCAGTCAGGACATATTATCAACATTGGTTCTATTGCCGGTAAAGAAGTTTATCCAAACGGAAACGTATATTGTGCCAGTAAACATGCGGTAGATGCTTTGAGCAAAGGCATGCGTATCGATTTATTGCCCCATGGCATTAAGGTTACTGAAATTAATCCGGGTATGGTTGAAACTGAATTTTCGGTGG
>Ga0182006_1002190_pt1 | contig 10835 bp, 8 predicted proteins | sample Sormic07211104_1_FD_123022 | JGI IMG/M metagenome (GOLD analysis project Ga0182006, IMG submission 123022) | Rhizosphere microbial communities from Sorghum bicolor, Mead, Nebraska, USA - 072115-104_1 MetaG | ecosystem: Host-associated > Plants > Roots > Rhizosphere | place: USA: Nebraska...
CAATCTATTAATCATTAACCCTCTATTTTGAATTAATTTTCACGAGATGAAAAAGAGTAACCGTAAAGAATTGACTTGGGAGCAAACTGAAAAACTTGTTTCGTTAGCTTTAGAAGAAAGAAATCCATTCGAAATTATAAAAAAAGAATTTGGATTAGCAGAAAAAGAAGTCTTGGAGATCATGAAGAAGAAAATGCCTCTTGAAAAATTTGAAATGTGGAAAAAGAAGGCAGTAGCAAACAAACCAAAACCAAAACCAGTAAAAATAGATGATTTTGATGAAGATTTGGACGGAAAATATTATATAAAAAATAAACTAGACTAAACTAGAGCTCCTGTTTTTCAGGAGTTTTTTTTTATTTCTAAATTAATGTAATTTTTTTAGTAACTTTTCTATGTTTTTTGTGACAAATACAAATAACTAAACATATACATATGAAAAAAATACTTTACACCTTAGCTCTAGCGGTAACATTTTGGAGCTGTAAAACAGGTAGCACTGGAGCCGCAAAAAGCAATACCGTAGAGGTTAACATCAATTTGACTGACGTTAAAGACGATAAAGTTTTAGTGACCGTTACTCCGCCAGCCATTAAAACAGATGAAATTGTTTATAGCATTCCTAAAACAGTTCCAGGTACTTATTCTACAGATAATTATGGAAAATATTCTGAAGACTTTAAAGCTTTTGATGCTAAAGGAGCTGCTCTTACTGTAAAAAGAATAGATGACAATTCTTGGTCGATTTCTAATGCAAAAACATTAAAAAAGGTAACGTATTTAGTAAACGATACTTTTGATACTGAAAAAGGAACTGGATTTGGTAATGATGATGTTTTCTCTCCTGCAGGGACTAACATTGATGCCGGGAAAAATTTCATGGTTAATACTCATGGTTTTGTGGGGTATTTTCAAAACAAATTAGATGTTCCTTACAAAGTTACAATTACACATCCTGAAACACTTTGGGGCGCTACTTCTATGACAGATGAAGATGCAAGCAATACATCTGATGTGTTTAAAACTTCTCGTTATGCAATTTTAGTAGAGAATCCAATTATGTATTCTAAACCTGATTACACTACATTTAATGTAAACGGGATGGATATTTTGATTGCTGTATACTCTCCTACTGGAAAATTTACTGCAGAAAGTATCACACCAGAAATGAAAACGATGATGACGGCACAGAAAAACTTTTTAGGGAAAGTAAACTCTACTAAAAAGTACAGTGTTTTAGTTTATCTATCAAGCATGGCAAAAGACGATGCACATGGTTTTGGAGCATTAGAGCATCCTACAGCTACAACAGTAGTTCTTCCAGAATCAATGCCAAAAGAAAAATTGGTTGAGACTATGAAAGATGTTGTTTCGCACGAATTCTTCCATATTGTTACGCCATTGACAATTCACTCAAAAGAAATTCAGTATTTTGATTATAACGCACCTAAAATGTCTGAGCATTTATGGATGTATGAAGGTGTAACAGAATACTTTGCAAATCTTTTCCAAATCAACCAAGGTTTAATTGATGAAGCAGAGTTTTACACTCGTATTGCTGATAAAATTCAACAATCTAAACAGCTAAACGATACTATGTCATTTACTTTGATGAGTAAAAATGTATTAGAGCAGCCGTATAAAGACCAATACCTAAACGTATATCAAAAAGGAGCTTTAATCGGAATGTGTATTGATATTATCATTAGAGAGAAAAGCAACGGAGAAAGAGGTATTCTTGATTTAATGCATAAATTATCTAACGAATACGGTATTGAAAAACCATTTAATGATGATGAGCTTTTTGCAAAAATTACTTCATTAACATATCCTGAAGTGGGCGAATTCTTGAACAAATATGTAGCAGGAACGACTCCAATTCCTTACGATTTCTATTTGGCTAAAGTGGGTGTTACCAAAGCGACTGAGAAAAAAGCTGGAAGTATTTTCATAAAAGGACAAAATCCATATATCACTATTGATAAAGCAACTAAAGAAATTGCTGTTCGTTCTGATATCGAAACCAACGAATTCTTTAAAAACTTAAACTTAAAAGGCGGGGATAAAATCCTAACTGTTAATAACAAACCATATTCTTTAGATAATATCTACGATTTGATTACTGAAAGTGAAAACTGGAAAGAAAATGATCCTATTACTCTGAAAGTAAAACGCGGTACTAAAGAAGAAACAATTAAAGGAACTGTAAAATTACCATACGAAGAGTCTGAAACTTTTAAAGCAACTGATGCTTCAAAAGATAAACTTAAAAATGCATGGTTAAAAGGATAATTTCTTTTTGAAATATAAAAAAACCGACAAGTGATTGTCGGTTTTTTTGTTTTTGTCATTGCGAGGAACGAAGCAATCTCATCCTGAATATCTGTTTTTTAATTAGAACTTATATTAATGCGGTTGCTTCGTTTCTGGCAATGACTATGCTTATGTTTTTAAAGCTTTATTTCTTCACTGGAAACTTCCAGTCAAATTCGTCTTTGTTATTGATAATCGCCCCGATTTCGAATTTTACAACCTCATCAAATTCTGTTTGGAGAATAAACCAATTGTCTTCGTTGAAATAATTCTCGAAAGTATCAAAAGTTTCCTGATTGTATTTCGTAATACCTTTAGTGGCTAAATCTTTCTTTACATCAGCAATTTTTCTTCCGATTAATTTGAATCCGAAAACTTCTAAATCAGTACTTGAAGCGACAATGTATCCTAATTTCAAATCTTCTTCTTCATAAAAAGTCAATCTCATTTTGTGTGCATTGTACACAAAAATTACATTGTCATCTTCGTCTTTATAGTTTTTATCAGGTTTTCCTAAAACAGCTGTTACATCATTCTGCTTCATTCCGAAAAGCAGTTTATCAATTCCTGATTTTAAATTTATTTTCATATTTAATTGTCTTTATTTGAAATGCAAATTTCGTGAAGTTTTTTAATTATTTGCCACGAATTCACGAATTATACTAATTAATTTGAATTATCAGACTTTGTAAACTCATTTGTCACCCTGAGCGAAGTCGAAGGGCTTTTAAGTTAATAAGAGTCTTCGACTTCGCTCAGGCTGACAGTGTTAAAACCTAACAGGTTTTAAAAAAACCTGTTAGGTTGGTATTTCCATGAGTAAACCTCAAACTTAATACCTTAGCACCTTAGTATCTTAGAATCTTAGAATCTTAGAATCTCAGCACCTTAATAACTAATACTTCTTCTTATTTGGTTTTGAACTCATATAAAACGTGATCTTGCCGCCTGTTATAACATCACTATGTTTCAAAAATGGTTTTTCTAATTGTTTTCCATTCAGAAGTACTTTGCTCACAAATACATTTTTATCGGATTGATTAACGGTTTCGACTTCAAAGTTTTTTCCATTTTCTAAATTAAAAATCGCTTTTTTAACCAGCGGACTTCCTAAAGCATATTCATCAGAGCCAGGCGCAACTGGATAAAATCCTAAACTGCTGAAAATATACCAAGCACTCATTTGTCCGAAATCGTCATTTCCTCCTAAACCGTCTGCTCCATTTCTGTACATTTTTTTCAAGATCATTCTTATTTTGTCCTGTGCTTTCCATGGAGAATCTGTCCAATTGTACAAATACACTACATGGTGTGAAGGCTCATTTCCATGAACATAATTTCCAATAATTCCGTCTCTTGTAATATCTTCAGTGTTTTCAAAATATTTGTCTGGCAGATGCATATTAAACAATGAATCTAAACGAACTTTAAATTTCTCATTTCCACCCATCATTTTAATCATGTCGGCTGGATCTTGCGGTACATACAAACTGTAATTCCATGAATTTCCTTCAATAAAACCTTGCCCGTGAGTATCTAACGGATCAAACTCTTTTTTGAAATTTCCATCATTTAATTTAGGACGCATAAAACCTGTTTTTTCGTCGTAAACATTTTTATAATTTTTAGACCTTTCTATAAACTCATTATAAATTTCTGTTTTTCCTAATTTCTTCGCTGCCTGAGCAATTGCCCAGTCATCATAAGCATATTCTAAAGTTTTAGAAACCGATGAACCGTTTCTATCTTCTGGAACGTAGCCCTTTTTTATGTAATATTCCAATCCATCATAATACGGTACTTTTGCCGTATTTACACATGCTTGGAGTGCTTTTTCAGCATCAAAATTAATATTTCCTTTTACAATGGCATCGGCAATTACAGATACAGAATGATAGCCAATCATACACCAGTTTTCATTAGCATAATGTGACCATATTGGAAGCATTTTATGAACGCTTTGATCTGAATGTGCCAGCATTGAACTTACCATATCGGCATTTCGTTTGGGCTGTACGATATTAAATAAAGGATGCAAAGCTCGGTAAGTATCCCAAAGTGAATAACTGGTGTAATTTGTGAAGTTTTCTGCTTTATGAACATTCATATCCAAACCTTTATAATTGCGGTCTAAATCCATGTATTCTGTTGGTCCAAGAAACGCATGATACATCGCAGTATAAAAATTAACCAAATCCTCTTTTTGAATAGTTTCTATCTGAATTTTATTCAGTTCTGTATTCCAGACTTCCTGGCTTTGTTTTTTCACTTTTTCGAAATCCCAATTTGGAGTTTCTTTTTTCATATTTTCTAATGCGCCAGCGGAACTAACTGGAGACAAAGCCATTTTGATCTTAATTTTTTCTCCTTCATTGGTATCAAAATCAAAAAACAATTTTAAGTTTTGACCTGCCATTTCTGGGAAATTTTTGGTTTGGTCAAATCTACCCCAAAAGCCTTTGTAGACACTTTTTTCCTGTGCAGCCTGTCCGTAGCTTTTAATAGGTTTACTAAACGACATGGCAAAATAAACCGTTCTGGTTCTTGCCCAGCCGTTTGTCTGGCGATAACCTGTTATTAAAGTATCATTTTCTACTCGTACAAAGGTCCAGACATTCTTTTTGTCGTAATTGTAAATACCTGAAGTTAAATCCAAAATAATATGCGCTTCATCTGACTTGGGAAAAGTATACTGATGCATTCCAACACGAGTTGTCGCTGTAAGTTCTGCTTTTATTTTATGATCTTCTAGAAAAACGCTGTAATATGCCGGTTCTGCTTTTTCTGTAGAATGAGAAAATGCCGATCGGTAACCCGACAAAGGTTTTGAAGCCACTCCAGCATTTAATTGTAATTTGCCCGTCGTCGGCATGATTAAAAAATCACCTAAATCAGAATGTCCTGTTCCGCTGAAATGCGTATGGCTGAAACCTACAATTGTTTTGTCTTCGTATTGATATCCTGCACAATATTTATAAACGTCTCCATTATATTTTCCGTTTAAACTGTAGGCAATTGTATCGGTTTCCGGGCTAAGCTGTACACTTCCAAAAGGTACTGTTGCTCCAGGATAGGTATGTCCCATCTTTGCGGTTCCTATCATCGGGTCAACATATTGAATTAAGTTTTTTAAGTCATTATACTTATTTTGAGCATTCATATTAACTGACAAAACAGATATTAAAACTCCTATTAAAAAAGATAAATTATTTTTTTCCACAATATATGAGATGTAATTATTTCATTAGAAAATTACAATAAATATAGACTTAAAAATTTTAAATTTAATTAATAACAGTACATTGTTAAAGATTTTTCTTTCATTCAATTTCTAAATATCTTTGAATAAACATTTAACATCATGAAGTTTAAAGTGAATTTAAATCCTGAAATATTCGATTTTCAAAATTTATACAATGAAAGACAAATAATTGAAAAACGTCTTTTCGAGTTAATCAAAAGCTCAAATTTTATCAAAGAATTGCCTGAGTGGACAATTGAAATTAATGTGCAATTAGGAAAAGGGAATTGGTCAGGAATTTATAAAAAGGGAATTACAACTTCATCAATGTCTATAAGAAGTCATACTATATTTTTACCAATTCCCTCCAATCAAGAAACTGAATGGGGAATTAATGAAAAGAAATATTTAAAACTGCCATTACGAGATCCTAGTAAATTTAATATTTCGGATTTAAATTTTTCAAAATACAATAGTGTCAGTAGCTATATTATCGAAGAATCTTATTCATTAATTAATGATCTTTTAGAATCAGGTATAAAATTGAAAAATATAAATTTTAAAATTTAAGGTAAGGAATTAAACTAAATTCTTTTAAATATCTTTGATGTATTAAAAGTATAGCGCCAACATGAAAAAGTATATTTTAGTTCTTCTTTCTTTTTATTCTACATTTATTTTTTCTCAAAAAACGGACAGCCGTCGATTAACCAAACAAGAAATTTCAGAAAGAGAACTTGATAACGTTAATGCTTTCCCTATTTACAAAGCATTTGAATACCAAGATAAAGGAGGTGTATACGAATTGGTTTTGGGTGAAAACCATAAAACAATTTCTAAAAAGGACACTTTGAACACCAAAATACAAGCTGTCTGTGTAATGAATGACCACGGCGGATTCTTGGAAAAATGGAAAATTAATGATTTGCTTGAAGATTATATTCCGAAAGAAACTACTATTTGGTTTTGGACAAAATATTGCAGTACTAAAGATCTTGACGGCGACGGTTATATCGATCCAATAATTGTGTATGGAACTAGAACGGAATATGATGAAATAAGACGCGTAAAAATTATTACGATTTACAAAAATAAAAAATACGTAATTCGTGCAGTTGAATGTGACTTAGATGATTGTAGAAGTTTTAAGAAAGATCAAAATTGGATTTCCCTTCCTCAAAAAATAAAAACCTATGTTGACCAATTAGTTGTAAAACTTAGAAAAGAACAGAATTTGTTGTTGAAAGATGGGTAGAATTTTTAATTGTGAATGGTGAATGGTGAATTGTTGATGGTTAATGGTTGATCGTTGATATTGAATTGTTAACTGTGAATCATAAATCGTTAATGGTGAGGGTTAATTGCACAACTAACAACTAACAACTAACAACTAACAACTAACAACTAACAACTAACAACTAACAACTAACAACTAAATTACTCATTCATTTCGTCGTAGCGCTCTGGAACTTGGGGATCGTAAAGCGGACATTTGAATTCTTCCATGACATCTACTAATTTATTCATGGTTTTTCCTTCTGTTCCGTAGCAATCAATTTTTACGCTTTGTGGTGTGGTAATTACTTGAAATGCACCTTTTCCTTTTGGATTTTTCCAGCTGTTTTCATCGACTCTTTCCCAATCTGAAAAAACGGAGTTGATTCGATTTACAATTACTTCTATCTGAAGAACAGCCAGACCATCTACTTCTTGTTTTTCTACAAGAGCTTCATAAACTTCTTGATTATTCAAGTAGATTTCATCTAGATATTTCCAAAAAAGTAATTCGTACATAATGAAGTATTTTTTAAAACCATATAAGTGATATAAGTTCATATTAAAAGTACTAAAAAATACTAAAATGAACTTATATCACTTATATGGTTATTTTTTTTTAATAATTGAATGTTCCGTATTCGCTTGTAATAGTAAGTTTCTTCTCTTCTGAAGCTTCTACTCTACCAACGATTTGTGCATCTACATTGAATGATTTTGAAATTTCGATAATGTCTTGTGCAATATTTTCTGGAACATAAATTTCCATTCTATGACCGCAGTTGAAAACTTGATACATTTCTTTCCAATCTGTTTTTGATTGTTCTTGAATTAATTTGAACAATGGCGGTACTGGAAATAAATTGTCTTTTATAACATGTAAATCTTTTACAAAATGTAAAATCTTAGTTTGCGCTCCTCCACTGCAGTGTACCATTCCGTGAATATCATTTGGAGTATATTTATCTAAAATTTTCTTGATAATTGGCGCGTAAGTTCTTGTTGGAGAAAGTACTAATTGTCCAGCGTTGATTGGACTATTTTCTACTTCATCAGTCAAATTAACTTGTCCTGAATAGATTAATTCTTCTGGAACTGCTGCATCATAACTTTCTGGGTATTTTTTAGCCAAATATTTCCCGAAAACATCATGACGTGCTGATGTTAGTCCGTTACTTCCCATTCCGCCGTTATAGCCTTTTTCATAAGAAGCCTGACCGAAAGATGCTAAACCTACAATAACGTCTCCCGCCTTAATATTAGCATTATCTACAACATCGCTGCGTTTCATACGTGCTGTTACCGTAGAGTCTACAATAATAGTACGAACAACATCTCCAACGTCTGCAGTTTCACCGCCTGTTGAGTGAATCGTTACACCAAACGATTTTAATTCGTTGATTAATTCTTCTGTTCCGTTGATGATTGCCGAAATAACTTCAGCTGGAATTAGGTTTTTATTTCTTCCAATTGTTGAAGAAAGTAAAATATTATCTGTTGCGCCAACACATAATAGATCATCAATATTCATAATTAATGCATCCTGAGCAATGCCTTTCCAAACTGAAAGATCTCCGGTTTCTTTCCAATACATATAAGCCAAAGAGGATTTTGTTCCTGCTCCGTCTGCGTGCATAATAAGGCAGTGTTCTGAATCTTGTGTTAAGTAATCTGGAACAATTTTACAAAATGCCTGCGGAAATAAACCTTTATCAATATTTTTTATGGCGTTGTGTACGTCTTCTTTTGATGCCGAAACACCTCTCTGTGCGTACCTTTTGCTAGAATCTGAACTCATGAAAATTAGTTTGTGTTGATGTGGTGCAAAGATAATCCCTTTTTTTAATTCTTTGGTTTATTTGATATTTGATTAATAAAAAAAATCGGCAGATTAAATTTTCTGCCGATTTTCCTAAATAAAATTGGTTATGAAGCTTTTGGCTTTCTATTTTTAACTTTTAGTTTTCCTTATTAAATTTCATTGGAGACTTGAATTTATCTTCTCCGTTTCAGCAGTAAAATTAAAAAACTTATCCAAAAAACATCAAGTATAAACACCTATTTTCTAATAACTTACAGTTTTACCGATCAAATGTAAGACTATCTCGACGAAGGCCGTAACTGGATTAAAATATAAACAGGAAATTACTTTCTTATTTTGGTATATAAAGTATAGAATTAAAAAAGCCTGTCTTTTTGAGACAGGCTTTTTATTTGTTTTCTGAGTTTTACTTCGTAAAAAGTAATTCTCTGTATTTGGTTAATGTCCAGCTTTCGTCATCAACTAATAATTCTAATTTATCACAGTGATTACGAATATCTTCAAAATATGGTTTTACTTTATTGCAATATGCTTCTGCCATTTTTTGGGCATCAGTCAATTGGTTTGCTTTCTTTCTTTCGTTTGTCATTGCCAATACTTTAGAATTTATACCTTCTATATGACCCGAAATTTCTTTGATTAAAACAATTTGTTCGCTTGCAATAGTTTCAAATTCTTTTCCGAAGATTTCTTTTAATCCTTTTACATTTTCAATTAATGTATTTTGGTAACGAATTGCAGTTGGAATTACGTGGTTTCTAGAAATATCTCCTAAAACTCTTCCTTCGATCTGGATTTTTTTAGTGTATTCTTCTAATTCAATTTCGTAACGAGCTTCAGCCTCAACGTGATTGAAAATTCCTAATTCATCAAATAATTCTAATGCTTGTTTAGAAACTTTAGCTTTTATCGCTTCTGGAGTTGTTTTAAAGTTACTCAAACCTCTTTTTGCCGCTTCTTTTTCCCATGCCTCGCTGTAACCGTCTCCTTCAAAAAGAATCTTTTTAGATTGTTTAATGTATTCTCTCAAAACATTAAAAATAGCATCATCTTTTTTCATGTCTTTCGACTCGATAAGATTTTCTACTTCATTTTTAAAGTCTTTCAATTGTTTGGCCACAATCGCATTCAAAGTTGTCATTGCATTCGAACAGTTTGAATTGGATCCAACAGCTCTAAATTCAAATTTATTTCCTGTGAAAGCAAAAGGCGAAGTTCTGTTACGATCTGTATTGTCTAATAATACGTCTGGAATTTTACCAACAACATTAAGTTTTAAATCTGTTTTTTCTTCTGGCGATAATTTACCTGTTGTAACACTTTCTAATTCAGATAAAACTTTTGTCAGCTGTGCTCCAATAAAAACAGACATAATCGCTGGCGGTGCCTCATTAGCCCCTAACCTGTGATCGTTACTTGCTGTCGCAATAGAGGCTCTCAATAAAGTTTCATAATCATTTACCGCTTTTATTGTATTAATGAAGAATGTCAAAAACTGTAAATTACTCATTGGCGTTTTACTTGGACTTAACAAATTAACCCCTGTATCTGTTGCCAATGACCAGTTATTGTGTTTTCCAGAACCGTTTACACCTTTAAATGGTTTTTCGTGAAATAATACTTTAAAATCATGACGCTCGGCAACTCTCTGCATCACATCCATTAATAAAGAGTTGTGATCGACTGCTAAATTCGTTTCTTCAAAAATTGGTGCCAATTCAAACTGATTTGGCGCAACTTCATTATGACGTGTTTTTACCGGAATTCCTAATAACATACATTCCTGCTCTAAATCTCTCATATAAGTAAGAGCGCGAGTTGGAATAGATCCGAAATAATGGTCGTCTAACTGCTGTCCTTTTGCAGACGTATGTCCTAATAAAGTCCTTCCAGTCATCATCAAATCTGGACGAGAATTTGCTAAAGCTTTATCAATTAAGAAATACTCCTGCTCCCAGCCCAAAGTTGCTGTTACTTTTTTTACGTTTTTGTCAAAATATTTACAAACTTCTGTTGCCGCTTCATCAATTGCAGACAATGCTCTTAATAAAGGAATTTTATTATCTAAAGCCTCACCTGTATAGGCAATAAAAACTGTCGGAATACACAATGTTGTACCATAAATAAATGCTGGAGAAGTTGGATCCCAGGCAGTATATCCGCGGGCTTCAAATGTATTTCTAA
>Ga0182006_1002194_pt1 | contig 10821 bp, 9 predicted proteins | sample Sormic07211104_1_FD_123022 | JGI IMG/M metagenome (GOLD analysis project Ga0182006, IMG submission 123022) | Rhizosphere microbial communities from Sorghum bicolor, Mead, Nebraska, USA - 072115-104_1 MetaG | ecosystem: Host-associated > Plants > Roots > Rhizosphere | place: USA: Nebraska...
ATCGATGTTATGGCGGAGCAGTACGGCAATCACTTCATTGGCCTGGCGCTCGTCCAGGTTTTCCAGCAGTGGCTTGCGCGCGCAGCCAACCAGCACCACCAGCGCAAGCAGGGGCAGCACCACGCGCCACCGGCTCAGGCGGCGCACGGCCACCGCAAAAGGCGGCATGTTCATGACTTGAGCAGCGTCTCCACCGTCTTGTTGGCGTGGTTGGCCAGGCCGGCGGCGACGATCATGCGCTTGGTGTAATCGGCCAGGTTGAGCTGCAGCTCGTGCAGCGCAGCCGGGCTCGAGGCGGTGGCGGGATTGTTGCTGGCGGCCTGGATCGAGGCCAGATCATTGCCGGCGCTGACGTAGCCGTTGGCCAACGCCTGGCTCATGCGATCCGAAAGCGGCACGGCGGCGCCTTCAGCGCCACCCACCACGTCGATCTCGGTAGCGATCTGTGTCACTTGCACGGGTGCATCTCCTGCGGAACATCCGCATAGGGTCCTGGTACCGGCAGCACCGCTGCCGGCACAGGAGGTCATCAACCCAGGTTGCGGGCGTTCTGCTTCTGCATGTCCGACAGGCTCTTGGCCGAGTTCGACTGCAGGGTGCGGTAGGTGGTGTAGGCCGACAGGGCGGTCTGATAGTCGGCAAGGTGCGCCGGATTGGTCGGGTCACCCTCGTCGCCGCCAGGAATGCCGTCGCCGGCAATCTTCTTGAACGCATCGTCCAGCGCCTTCTTCAGGGTCGTTACCCCCGCGTCAAATCGGTCGCTGTGGTCGCCCAACCAGCCCCACTGCGGGCCCTGGACATCGCCATCGAAATCGTCGCCCGGAACGGGCGTGGTACCAACGGGTGTTGTAGTCATTACAGTTACTCCGGAAGAAAGGTCAACGGCTACCTGCCGTAGAAAAATCCCAGCGACCTTCGCCCACCGAGAGCAGCTGGTCCTGGGAATACTGGTAGGAACGCCCCTTGAGCAGGTCGTCCCACAAACGGATGCTGATGCGCACGCGGCGCTCGCCCCACTGCTGCACGAAGTCGTCGCGATACTGCGCCATGGCGTGCAGCGATGCGTCATCGAGGAACAGATCGTTGGAAATGCTGGCCCGGCCGGCATGGTTGCCGGTGCGGGTGGTAATGCCACGCGCGCGCAGCTCGTCACGTGCGATGGCCACCAGCTGGCCATCGCCTACCAGGCGCACATCAATGCTGGCCGCGTACGGCATCTGCGGTACGAGCAGGGCCTGCACCTGGCGCTGGCGCTCGGCATCGTTCAAGCCCAGTGCGGTGATCACCACTTCCGGGCGCTGCGGGGTGCGCAGGCGGATTACCGCGTAAGGCACGCTGGCACTGTCGAGCACGGCACCGATGCGCGCGGCCTCCATGTGGCGCTCGCGATACTGGTCCTGCAGCCGCCCTGCCCGCTGGCTGGCACGCTGGCCCCAGGCCACGGCCTCGGCACTGTCGCTGAAGGCATACAGGCGCCCGTCGGTGTCGTGCACCACGGTGTAGGTGTAGGGGGATTTCGCCAGTACCGCTTCCAGCGTGCGGACCTGCGTGGCCGGCCGCTGGCGGTCGTAGAGCCACCAGCCGCCGGCGCCCACCACCATCACCAGGGCGGCGACGGCAATCCAGCGGCGGGCGCCGGCACCGCGCGTGGGGCGCATTACCGGGGTGTAGGGGGTGCCTTCGTCGACCAGCACCGGCAGGCGGTGGTCCAACACGGCCGCCGACCACGTATCGGTGTCGGCACGCACGGCAAGCGCAAGGCCTGCCACGTGCACCACCGAATTCAGTGGCAGGTCCTGCGGGCTCCAGACGTCGGCCCCTTCAGCGCGCACTTCCAGCGTGATGCTGTCGTCGCCCAGGTGGAAGCGGAACGAGGCCGGCGCCAGATCGCCGGGAATGTAGAACACGTTGTCCGCATTGGCGAGGGTGGCGCCCAGCTGGCCCTGCTGCAGGGTGCGGGCCGGGCCAACGTGGAAGACGGTGTCACCGGGAGAGAGGGTGAATTCCACGCCATCGAGCTGGCCGGAAAGCAGTTTCAACTTGTGCGCGGGGAGCATTGGAGTCCGGGGAATGCGGGATCGGAAGTGCCGGTGCACAAGGCATTGCGGCGACGACGCGCAGACTGACAGCTCCCCCGAACCCCCTCCATGAAACAAATTTCAATGTCCGCGCACTGCACTTTCTTGCAGTGCCGCCTATCGCACGCTGCAATCGCAATGCGTGGTACCCATCATCGCGCAGCAGTATCCAATGCGCTCAGTTCAACCTGCCGTGGTACAGCGCGGTCACCTTTCGCACGTACTGCCGGGTTTCGTTGAAGGGGGGCACGCGGTTTCCATGGCGTTGCACCGCGCCTTCGCCTGCGTTGTACGCAGCAAGCATGAGGGTCAGGTCACCGCCGAAGCGCCGCTTCAGCCAGGCAAGGTAAGCGGTGCCTGCGCGCAGGTTCTGCAGAGGATCGAGCAGGTCATTGGCGCCGAAGCGTTTGCCCGTGGCGGGAATGACCTGCATCAGGCCTAGCGCTCCTGCGTGGGATCGTGCCCGGGGGTCGTATGCGGACTCCACCGTCACGATGGCATGCAGCAGCCGTGCGTCCATGCCGTGCTCGGCGGCCACCTGGTCAATGAGCGGGCTCCAGCGCGATGCGGCCTTTGGAGGCGACACCTGGCTTTGTGCACGTGCAGCGGACGCTGGTACGTAGTTCTGGTGCGGATCAAACGCCTTTGCCCCCACGAGGGGGGCATCGGATACCTGTAGCTGGCCATTGCGATCCAGGGTGGCGAATACCTGGCTGGCAGTGGCCGGCGGGGCGGTGGCGGCCAGTGCCACCACCACCCCGACCGTCCAGCGGATCACGCCAGTGCGTCCGGGCCGGCGATCGCCTGATACAGGTCAGCCAGCGTGACAACCTCACGCATGGCCTCGGCATCCGGCAACGGGGCTCCGGCCTCCTCGATCTGGATCAGCAGCGCATGCATCTCCAGCGAATCAATGTCCAGGTCCTCCACCAGCCGCTGCTGCGAGCCGATCTCTTCCAGCGGCCGCCCGAGATGGGCGGCCGTCAGTTTGCGGAGGTCCTGCAGGCTCAGCACCGAGGTCATGACGCCGCCTGCAGCGCAGTCCGTTGTTTGAGCTCGGCCATGAATGCGGCCCCTGGCGCGATGCGGTTACCTACGCCGACGATCGGCTTGGGATCCCAGGTCGCATCCGCGCCGTTCGATTCTGTCAGACGCGTCGGCGACTCATTTCCGGAATCGTGGCTTTCAGCCGAAGCCGCACGCTTCCATTTTCCCGCAGGATCAACGGCGTCGGTGTCGGGTTCGATTTCAGGGAAGTCCTCGTCCAGCCTATCCGACAGGCTCAACTCTGAACTACTGATCGAGGAGGCCGCCCCGGATGCGGGCTGCCCCCAGCCCGGGCCGAACTCCTCCTTGAATCGCTCCCATTGTTTCGCGCGAGACGCTGCCAGCTCTACATCGCTCTGCTGCCGCGTGATCTCGGCGAGGGACACTTTGGAAGCCTTGATGATCATCTGCGCGAACGTGTCGGCGTCGATACCATCATCCGAATCCAGACTCAGCTCTGAAACGCTGCGCGTGAACAGTTGTGAGGTCCGCGCGTGCTCCGGCGGCGATGCTGCGTCCTGGCTCTGGTCGGACTGGAGCGATTCAGAAGACGACGTTGCGCCATGCGGCGTCGAGTCGATCGTGATGCTTTCGTCTCCACGCAGCGACTCCACCGCATCCTCCAAGGAGTCCTGGCGCGAGAGGGTGGCCCCGGGAATCATTGAGCCCCTGATGGCCTCAAGCGTCAGCGGGTAGACTGAACTGCTGGCGTTGCTGAACACCGAATCCGAACGGCCGCGAAGCGTACTGTTGCGGAAGTTGTCGGACGGCAGGGTGACCGACCGGGCCGGCGCAGGGATGCCGAACGCCCGTGCCGGGCGCGACGTTTCGGCCAGCGGGCCATTCGGGATCAGTGGAGCGTGGAGTGCCCCACCGGTGCCTGCCGGCGCCTGCGGCGACCGCACGTCCGCGTCCCGACGACCTTCCGCGACACCGCCGCGCACGAGGGCGGGTGAAAGCAGCCCTGCTTGCCGTCGCGAAGTGAACGCACGCAGGGCAGGCGGCTTGACCGCTTCTGCGCCCGGCGAGCGATCACTCGGAGTGGCGCCCCCCTCCGGGCTATGCTGCGCCGAGGGAGCGGCAGCATTTCGCGGATCAGGCGAGATCAGACGGCTCTTCTTGAAGAAGGCGTCAAACGCCTTCTGCAACTCGGTCTTCTCCTGCACAGGGACGGGGCCGACCTTTCCTTTCATTAGCGGGTCGAACGGTGTGCCGGCGTTCTTGCTGCGCTCCTCGACGTACTTTTTCACGTCGCTGGGCTCGACCTGCTCTACAGGGTTGGAGCCACTACCCGCTTCCCACTGACTATCCCGCTTGTACGAACGCTCGCCAGTCGGTGCGGATTGATCAGGCTCCAGCGGCCCCACGTCCACACCCAGCAAGCTCAGGTAGTGCCTGTATTCCTGGTACGGGCCGGCGGCTGCGAACGGCGCATGAGCGTTGCCCAAGCGGCTGCCATCATTGCGATCCTGCAGCCGGCGATTCTGCTCGTCCCGCTGCACCTCCAGACGCTGCTGGGTATCGCCCAGACGCTGCTGCCGCTGCAGTCGGCTGTTGGTATGATCGGTCTCATCCCGGCCCTGAAGCTGGTGGCCACGCTGCTGCTGAGCGTCGGGATGGGCAATATCGTCCAACCGGCCGTCTGGCGACAACTGGTTGCCCGATGCGTTGCGGATCTGGCGATCGACCTGTTCGTTCTGATTACTCTGGTTACCCAGCGTGCGGGTGTCCTTCTGGTTACCCTGGCTGTCCACATTCCTGCGGAGATGCTGGGTGCCCTCGCCGTTCTGCGAGTTCAGGGCATTCTCGTTGCGCTGATCGAACTGGTTGCGCTTGTCCAACTGGTTGCGCTGCTTGGTCTCGGTTTCCTGATCCGCGCGCACCACACCATTGCCGTTGCCGGCGTTCACGCCACGCGGCGGCACCGGAGGTGCCGGCTCGTTCTTGGGGAGAAGATCGGATGTAGACGTCCCTTGATCGAGGACATCGGGCCGCGCCTGGGTACCTCGAGGCACCCGCGCCCCACCCGCTCCATTGGCGAAGGTCTCGTAGCGCTGCTGTGACTCGTTGAGCATCCGTTCCAGCTTGTCGATGTACTGATCCTGCTTATCAATGCGCTGGTCCTGATGGCGGACGATCTCGGTCAGCCGACCTAACTCGTACGCATCCGCCCGCGATCGGTCGAACAGGTTGAAAAGCTCATGGAGCGGAAGCTGCGCACGCTCAAGTGCCTTGCCGAACTCGCTGAAGTCGATGTTGGTCGGCGAATGGTTGATGTTCGTGCAGCCGCCGTGGCCGTTTCTGTCGTGGATCACCCTCTGAACGTCGTGCGGCAGCTCAGACCGCTCGCGCGGCGTCTTGGAAGTACCCGCCTTGCCTGGATCCCCCTCAACCACATATTCGGGTAGCTTCAGCAGGTCAAGAATCGCAACCATGAGATGCTCGACACTACCGGCGTCAATGTGCGCCTGCAGTATCTTCTCAAGGTCGTCGCACATTTTCTTCTGCAGAACCTGCATCACGTCGGCCCCGCCCTCTCCCTTGGCGAAGAGGTGCGGGTTCTCCTGGCGTTCCCTGATGCTGTCCATCAACGGGCCCGGCAGGATCGCGGCGGCAACATCTTCCAGCAACCCCTTCATCGGTATGGTCCCGGCACATTCCAGCATGCGCTTCTTTGCCACGGCCATTGCGTCGGTAAGTTCCGCGCTGCGGCTGTCGCCGTGGTAGCCACCATCGGGAACGGTCTTGCAGCGACCGGCCTTGATGCCCATCGCGATGATCGAGTCTTCCAGCTTCTGCCTGCATCGGATCAGTGCCGCATCGTCCGGTGTTTCGGCAAGGCGCATCGACACACCGGCGTGCAAGGCGCCTGCTGCCGTCAGATGCATCTGCAGAAGATTTCCGAAGTGTTCAGTGGCTTTGCGGCCGAGCAGCTGGAGGGACCTGTTCATAGCGTCCAAGTCGCGTCCGGAAAGCCCAGTGCGTGCACGATCCATGATGCCGTAGCAGACACTGACGGCAGCGCTGTGGGCATTTTGACGGTGGACGCCCGTCACTCTGGACATCTGGCAGGGGGCAGGCAGGTCAGCATTGGCGACCCGGTAAAGAGGAATCTTCTTTGCAACGCGCGAAAGGTCGAAGCGGTCCGACCGCGTGGGAGCAATCGGCGTCGACTGCGCTACTTCTAGTGGCATGCTTTTTCTCCTTGGAGTTCGCAATCAGGCATTGCGCACGCAGCTCATGTGCTTCGGACATGTTGCCGATGCGCGAGCCGAAGGTCTTTACAACATTGGCGAACTTCACGGCCGCGTTCAGCCGCCGCCAACCAGATTGCCGGCGCTGGATACCAGCGCCGGCAGGAGTGAGCGGATCGCGACGGAAAAACATCCGCGGCAAAACCGACCACGATCAGGTGTTGTGGACGTAAGCGTTGTTGGCTTCGGACATCTTTTCGATCGACGAGCTCAGGATCTTCACGATGTTGTCGTACTTCTGGGTCATCTCGTTGAGCTTCTCGCCCAGAACTTTGCTGACGTGCTTGATCTGCTCGAGGTTGCTGTCTTTTGCCGATATCCAGGAGTTGTATCTGGCGCTATCCCACTTCACCTTTCCATCCGGCATGTCATTCAATAGACCTCTGAGAGGTTCGAGATCCATCAACAGCTTGTAGGTCCCGTCGCTTCCTTTGATAACACTAAGCCCTGGCAACCCCAGAGACTTTCTGAATGCGTCAGCGCTCTCGTAGCTGGAGAACGAGGCAAGCGCCTCGGAGACATACCCGTATTTGCTATGAAGCGCGTCAAGCGCCGCCTTCACCTCACTGAAATCGGCGGTTACGTCGCCTTTGTCACCACTGGCCTCGAACTTGATCTGCTCCATGATGTCCGAAAGCTCTCTGTAGAACTCAAGAAAATTCGAGAGCGCGTCCTGGTACTTGCTCAACCATTCCGTCTTCAGCACCTCCAGCAGTGCACTGATCTGCGCGAAGAAGTCGGCATGCGAGTTCCAGATCAGGCCGCTCATATCCATATCGGCCGGATTCTGCATCGGCGCCTCGAGGCCCGGCAGGCCCACATTGCCTTCATCCTCCACCACGATCTGCGGCATGAGGAAGGAGAAGATGCGCAACAGATCGGTCTGCTGACGCGTTGACGTCTGCAGGGTTTGCTGCAGCGCACTGGCGAGCTCGGACTCCTTCTGCTTCCTCCGCTTCAGGTCCTCCATGGCAACTGAGTCAGCAAGCACCTCCGTTGTCGCCGGCCCCAGCGTCCCCAGGCCGTCGGCTTCCAGCGCGCTTGTCAGCGCTTGCTGTTGGGCCATGGCGGTCCTCGCGTTACGCGCAGTTTGTCCCAGCTGGAGAAGGCGCGAGCGGGTTTCCGGGTCCAGCGCAGGCGCTTCGATGGTGCTCTGCTTGATGTCGTTCTGGAGGCTCTGCAGGGGATACATGGCCGCCCGTGCGGCGGTGCTCTTGATGATTTCCATAAAGTTCTCAGGACTTTGAAATGATGTGGGCGGAAGTGGACGACATGAGGTTGAGCAGGCTCTCGTAGAGCTGCGCTGCAGCGTCGCGCATCTCGCGCGAGCGGGCCGACTGGTCCTGCTGCTCATCCGCGATGCGCCGGAAGACATCGGCCACCTGCAGCAACAGCTGACGCTCGGCCTCGGTCATCTCGGCTTCAATCTGTACGCCGGAGCCAACCGCGTTGCCGATGCCGGGTGCCATCATGTTGAGCAACATGGCGTTGCCTGCGGAAATCTGCGACCTTGCGCCGACCTCTGGGTGGTCCGAACGGAGATCGTCAACGCCCGGCTCGCCGGGTTGCTCGCGGGCGATCTGCTTCATTGCCGGAGGCACATCCGCATCAGCTTGCGCCGCTGCGCTCGGTCGATCGGAACCCGGCGCGCCCTTCGCGGGTGTACCATCCACCCCCCGTGGGGGCCGCATCTCAGCGGCGGGCGTGACATTGCCCTTGGCGCCGCCACTGGAGGTTTTTACGGCGGCGTCAAGCTTGTTGCCGTCCATCGCATTCTTATCAGCAGAGCGAACCTGCATCGACGTGGACTTGAACGTCTGCTTCAGCGCCGCGGCGCCGATTGCAGCGGTCATCCCCGCCGCGCAGACGGCGCCTACCAGGCTTTCTTTAGCCTTTTCGACTCCCTTTTCCCCGGCAATGATGGTGATCTGTCGCTGTATCTCCACCATCTGCGCGCTGTTATGGCGGTCCAGTTTTTCGAACCTGAGCAGCAACTGCCGCAACAGGGCCAGAAGATTACTGAATGGGCTGCTCTTGATGAAGGCGCCTGCTTGCGCCGAGCGGTCTGCGACATCGGTATCCATCCCGGTCGCCGTAACCTGTGACATCACTGCCGCCGGCCCATTGACGTCAGCACGCGGCTGCGACTGGACGGCGACACCCTCGGTGACGCGGGTCCCGGCACCGGCCTCGTACTGGATCGGATCGCTGGCAGTAGCCAGTGCGGCCAACAGATTGGGGAGTGTGATGATGACCCCCGCCAGCACCAGCTTGGCGGCCTGGTCGTCCATCGCCGGCTCTCGCAGCTGCACCGTCGAGGCGCCGCCGCCCTTTCCGCGGGTGCGCTGCTCGTCGGTTGTCGCGGAGGTGACAGCCTCGACCAGCGCAGCCAGCGTGGTCAGACTCATCTCCTCTGGTGAGACCGCCCCACTTGTCGGCTGCTTGAGCGCGGTGTTGAGCGGCATGAAGGTGGTGGGGTGACCCGACTTGTGGGCAATGTCAAGAGGCATGGAAGTCCTTGGATGTAGTGATGGATGGTCAACGCGCTCAGGCGTTGGCGCTGCCGATGCGGGCGGTGACGAATCGCGCGGTGTCGTGCTGCGATTCCTGTACGTTGGTCATCTGCTGGAACAGATCCGCGACCAGGTTGTTGGTCTGCATGAAGTACTCCAGGATCTTCTGGATGAGGTCGCGGAAGATCTTGCTGTCCGTCAGGCCGATCTCCAGATCCTTCAGCAGCTTGGCGGCGTCAACGTACATCTCGGCGATGATGATCGAGCCCACGCCCTGGCTGGCTTGGTTGGCGAACTGCAGGGTATGGGAGGCCTTGATGGCCTGGCCGGAGCGCACCGCCAGGGTGTCGGCATTGCTGCCTGTAACCTTGGCCATCGTCTTGCTGAGGGATTTGGCCACGTCATCCACGGTGTGGCTGACCGAGCGCGCGGCGGCCTTGATCATCTGTGGCAGGGCCTTGCTGATCGCCTCCGAAACAGCGCGGGTCACGGCCTTGGCCAGCTGCTGCACGGCAACGGTGCCGGCCAGGCGCTTGGTCAGGACCACGGCGGCGATGATCATCGCGGCCACCGCAATGACGCCCAGCACGTCCTTGATCTTGTCCACGAACGCGGACGACACGCCGAGCGAGGTGAGTACGTCGCCGATGATATTGCCCACCTGCTTCACCAGCTCCATCACCAGCTTCATGATGGGTTCCATGATCTTGCCCATCACGTCCAAGCCCAGCTCTTCACCGATGGCCAAGGCCAGGCCGACACCGGCCAGCACCATGCTGGCGCCACCGGTGAACGGGGCAGCCACCACGGCGACCACGGTGACTACCCAGCCGACGATCTTGCCGATGCAACCCATCTTCTTCTGGGCGGCTTCAGCCTTGGCCAGCTCATCCTGGTACTCCTGCGAGCGACGCAGGTTCTCGGCTTCACGCAGCTTCAAGACCTCCTGCACCAGGCGGGTATCCTCTTCCAGCTTCTTGTCGTTGGCCTCGCCGATGATTTTCTGCAGCGCGGCCAGCAGTTCACCCAGCAGGGCGGCGTTGGTGCGGGCCTTTTCGTCGCCACGCGCACTCACGCTGCCGTTGGGGTCCAGCTTGTCCGCTTCGCTCTTGAAGACTTCCAGGTCGCCCAGAGCCTTGTCGAGCACGGCCACCGCCTCTGCCAGCGCCTTGGTCGCTTCGCCCACCCGGGCCTGCTGCTCAGCGGCTTTTCCTTTCGCGGCCTCCAGCTGGGCGCGGATGGCGTCCTGCTCTTCCGGCGGGGCATCGGCCAGCGCCTGTTCCAGGCGGGCCACTTCGGCCTCGGCCTGCTTCAGCGCTTCCAGGGCTGCGGCCAGCTCGCCTTCGGCAGTGCCAACCTCGCCCATCGCCGAATCGACCAGCGCCTGCGCCAGACGGATGGCTTCGGACAGCTCCGCCGCCGTGGCGGCGCGCTGGGCCAGACGCTGCTTCACGAGCTCCAGCTGCGAGGCCAGGCTGCGCCCGTTCTCTTCGGTGATCATCTCGCTGAGCTGCATGGCCAGCAGGGTCATGGCCGCTTCCGGGGTCATCGGTGCCTGCGGGGCGCCGCTGGCGCTGACCTGCTGCATCGCTGCACGGACGATGCGCGGCATGTCGGCCTTGCGCAGCGCCGGTGCGTTGGTATGGGGTGCTTCCGCCTCGGCCGAAGTGCCGTGGCGCTCGCCGGCGGCATCGGCCAGCAGCTTTAGGACCTTGCTGTCGATCGCCTGGACTTCGCGCATCGATGCCGAGCCGAAGCCGGCGGCAGCTTCGGCAGCGGCCTTGGCGCTTGCCGCGGACGGGGGAGTGAAAGCCAGCGGCGTGGCGCCGGCGGAAGCAATGGTAGTCATGCGGAATCGGTTTCCTCGGTGGTATCGGGAGGGGCGTCGCCATTGCTGGCCAGCGCCTGCAGGTAGACCTTGGCCCGCGC
>Ga0182006_1002195_pt1 | contig 10816 bp, 8 predicted proteins | sample Sormic07211104_1_FD_123022 | JGI IMG/M metagenome (GOLD analysis project Ga0182006, IMG submission 123022) | Rhizosphere microbial communities from Sorghum bicolor, Mead, Nebraska, USA - 072115-104_1 MetaG | ecosystem: Host-associated > Plants > Roots > Rhizosphere | place: USA: Nebraska...
GGAAAAACTGTTTAACCAGCCTGAGATTCGGATGGACGCAGAGGAGCAGTACGAGGCACTGCTGCATCTCGCGGATGAATTTGAAGATCAGGGTTTTATCAGTCCACAAGAACGAGGAAGGCTCATCGAGAAGGCAACGACCCTCTACGCGCGATCTATCGAGGGTATAGGCGAAGGCACCTAGCGCTCGCCTAACTGAACTCCCCTGCCCCGACAAAAGGCTCGAAATAATTCGAACGTCAAATGCGGCTAGGACTGATGAAGCGCCGGACTGAGCGGTGCAAACGGATTGTGCTACTCCGTCTGAATCTTGGGAGTACAAGAAAGCAGCTTGGGTGAAGAATGATGGGTTGTCACATGACGCCTGGTCAGATGACCAGATGCCTACCAAGCTGCTGTTATGAAGTTAGGCCACATGCCTCTCTGTCTGCTTGAGACTAATCGCGAGCCGCCTTGCACACCCCACACCCCAGGCTAAAGCACGAGTCATTGACTCCCCCGGTCTGGAATCAAATGCCTCTTCATGCAAAGCCATGCCGCTCGCCGCATACACTCCGATGAACATTTGTGTGTTTCCCGAGGGCGATAGCCGAACTTGGACATCAATGAACGTGCCATCGTCTAACGTCTCATCGTGTGTCCGATGGTGAAGTGCTGGATCAGCCCATTGCCAAAACACATCCCCACGAATTCGCATTCCGCACCCTCCTACGACTTTAGTCTTAGTTATCGGAAAATTCACCATAGCGCAGCGAGCCGGAGACGCAACGGGTTGCGTCAAGATTGAATGATAAATCGGATAATTGGCCATGATTCCTGTACTCAGTCAGAGATTCTGTACAGGTCATCCACTCTTCTTTTCTAAGGTCGAGAGCATGAGAGGGTTATGACGAAAACTTCGACTTTAGGATCGATGGTAGCGTCAGTACCTCCATCAGAAAAATCTAAAACTTAGCCTGACCTTGCTGGCCCGAAGCATCGACTATAGGAAAATTGGCTCAAAACGGCACCTGCTCTTTTACCGTCGTTCCTGCGATGAGAAGCACGGTGCAGCGTCATAAATTGTCTCAGCTTAAGCCCGCCCCGTTCTTGAAATCGTCTTGTTTTGCCGGTACTTCTAACTCACCAATGTCATGCACGGAAAGCGACCATGCACGCAAGATTCAGAGTGATTGAAACCACCACACTGGACGATGGCAGCAAGCGGTACAGGGTCGTTGATCTTGTAGAGGGGGGGTCAGCCAGCAAGCATGGCGTGTTCAAAGTCAGGGTGGAGGCAGACGCTGTTTGTTCGCGCCTGAATACCGAGCATCCGCGTCAAAGTGGTGTAGGTCGTGTTTCCGCGAGCTCCTGATCCGCTCGTTTCGGAAACCGGGCGCCTGATGACTATGGGGGAGTGATTGCCTATAGCGCAGTCACGGATTCCCGTTCCGAAAGGACGCTTTGAAGCCGCTCCAGGTTGAGCCGCTGACACTCACTCTCGGCTTCTTCTCGGGTCTAATAGGTAGTCTTCAGCCGCAGCTTCTCCTCATTGTCATAGAGGTTGAAACCTATAGGTGCGGTCTGGCAGTAGAAGCGCGATCCGTTACGCTTTGATCCCGTTTCCGTTGGGATTGCAGGGACAACAACAAATCTCGAAATCATCTTCACGCCCTCTCCAAACACCTCCTCACTATTAGCGGCTATAAGCCACTACAGCAAGCAGTAATCAACAGTTTCCGATGACAAGCACAAGCGGCCCAGGAACGGTTCGCAGCATCGCAAAAAGCTGATGTGATCTGCCCTACTGGAAAGATCCTCCAGTCCTAAAAATTCTCGTACTGCTACGCTGATCTCTTCCACTGAGGAATCGAGATGCCAAACTCAGACCTGCTCCCTTCCCTGCTATTCAAGATCAATCAAAACCAGCTTGCCCTTGAGGCTGCCGTCATGGAGCTGACACTCTGGGTCGAGCAGCGGGGATCGGGTGAGCGCCGGGCGATCGGGTTCGTCCATATCTGGATCGCGGAGAGCAGCAGATTATTCTTCCGGATTGGGCGCCTATCGAATCCGCTTTCTACATCTATTACCCTGGGGTGCAGATAAACGCGTCCAGGGCTCCGAGAGCTTATTGATTCATTACGCGCGGCCTCGCCCTCCTGGACACTGGGGGCCTCTCTGAGACCTCTACATGCCAAAGACTCTTGAAGCGAACCCATCTACCTCATGCAACACACGACGAGTCATGGCGCTCATATAAAGCAATGGAAGTCCTCCCAACAAAAATCATTTGGTCAGCAAGGACTCGACGGTGTTCTGATCTGCTCCCTTCCCTGCTATTCAAGATCAACGAAAACCAGCAAGCCCTTGCCGACACAGAAGAACAGCGCGATTGACCAACTACTACCGCATCGATGGGCACCGGGCTCTTAATAAACTGAGAATTACATTAGTCAGACGCTTCTGAATCTTATGGTGTCGATGTGGGTATTTGCCATGAGGGTTGTTTGCCGTCCTGGCTGTCGAAAATGCGCCGGGCCTTGCGGAAATCCTCAACGTTTTCGACAACCCAAGTCCAGATAGGGGACATGCGGATCAACAGCTCCATCCCCAGCGGGGTCAGCTCGTACTCAACGCGTGGGGGAATTTCACCATATTCCCGCCGAGCTACCAGGCCATCCCGCTCCATAGAGCGGAGCGTTTTCGTCAGCATCCGCTGAGTCACACCAGTCATCTGCCTTTTTATTTCGGCATGGCGCATCGTGCCGTACACGCCCAGGGCATGCAGGATACCTAACGACCAGCGGCTGCCTGCGTGAGCAAGCACCTCCCGCCTGACGCCATCATCATCTTCTCTAAGCGTCCGGCAGATTGTCTCTGCCTGGCTGAGAGCCTCCTGATCGGTCATTTCTTTGTCTGGTATCACAGGTGTGCCTTCTTACGAGCGTTGCCTAATCGTGCAAGCATTTGCTCATCTTACAGGCAACAGGTCTCAGGAGAAATCATGACCGAAGTGACCAAATTTCCAACCCAATCCATTCTGGTTCTAGGCGCCGGTGAGCTTGGGCTGCCGGTTTTGCGCAATCTTGCGAAAGTAGCAAAGCGCGCGCCTGGTTCTTCAATAAGCGTCCTGCTCAGGGACTCGACCATCAACACTCAAGTGCCAGAGAAAAAGGTCGAAATCGATGAGCTTCGGGGGCTCGGGATCCAAATGGTAGCCGCAGACCTCGTGAATGACTCAATCGATCAGTTGGCTGAAGTATTCGCACGTTTCGATACCGTAATCGGCTGTGCAGGCATGGTTGCAGGCCGGGAAACCCCGATGAAGCTGGCTACCGCTGCTCTGAAGTCCGGTGTGAAGCGCTACTTCCCATGGCAGTTTGGTGTCGACTTCGAGGTAATCGGTCGGGGCAGTCCTCAGGATCTGTTCGATGCTCAGCTTGATGTTCGCGAATTGCTTCGAGCCCAGGATAAAACTGAATGGGTAATCATCTCGACGGGTATGTTTACCAGTTTCCTGTTCGAGCCTGTATTCGAAGTGGTTGACTTCGAAAACGATACGGTGAACGCGCTGGGCAGTCTTGAGACAAGCGTGACGCTTACGACTCCAGACGACATTGGTGCGTTGACAGCGGAAATCGTTTTCTTCGAACCTCGCTTCCGCAATCAGATTGTGTACCTATCGGGAGACACTGTGACGTACGGAGAGGTTGCGAGCCTCCTCGAACGCGTACTGGGCCGCCCGTTCAAACGTAACGTATGGACAGTTCCGTACTTGCTCCAAGAATTGGAGAAAGACCCAACGCATCACATCAAGAAGTACCGCGCTGTGTTCGCCCAGGGCAGAGGTGTGTCCTGGCCTAAAGCAGGCACCTTCAACGCGCAGCAGTCGATTCAAGTCACGACCGCTGAGAAGTGGGCCCAGACAAATCTGGCAACCTCTTAAGCGCAAGTGCAGTAGCCGAACTAGCGTTTCCGCGCAGGGAGTTGACCTACTGAATAGCTCCTCAGTCTGATAAAGAGCGCTGATGACCGAAGCAAAAACGCGGGTACGGGTTTGGTAATCCTTGACGTCCGAATCTTTATCTTTTCCGCACCATCTGCCGAAGTCTGAGGCGCTCCAAAGCCACCAACTATTGAGTTTTCTCAGCGCGGATTGCGAACCACAGCGCGTTAATCAAACGCTTGCCATGATGAGGGACTAGAAGGTGTGTTCGCCGGACGGTTACCGAGTATCGACATCCGAAAGGATGTTTCTTTGAACGCCGCCATAGGACAAGAAGGATGACTGACGTCGGCACGAAAGTTTGCGCAATGGATGCGGGCTGTTTGCATCCCGCATGGCGAGTGACCGCCCGCTACGCTAACGCCAAACCCAATGTCTAAATCCTCGACAAAAAAGGCCCTGTAGAGGGCCTTTTTGTACGCAAACCAAAATCATTTGGTGAGCCAGGGCTCGGCGTTAGCCCGGCAAAATGTCGATTACTACGACACTTGATGAAGAAAACGCTCTACATCTGATTTGAGCTTGCTATTCAGTCATTTCATCGTCGGCATAGAGAACTCTACACCCTCGCGGATGCCCGAAGATGGCCAGCGCTGAGTGACCGTTTTACGCTTGCTATAGAAACGAACGGCATCCGGGCCGTAGGCATGCAGGTCGCCAAAGAGCGAGCGCTTCCAGCCACCAAAGCTGTGATACGCGACAGGTACTGGGAGCGGTACGTTGATGCCGACCATGCCGACCTTGATGTTGTCCGAAAAGTAGCGGGCGGCTTCACCATCGCGAGTGAAGATACAGGTGCCATTACCGTATTCATGTGCATCGATCAGTTGCATCGCCTCTTGCATGCTCTGTGCACGCACGATCAACAGCACCGGCCCGAAGATCTCTTCCTCGTAGCAGCGCATGCCGGGTTTGACTTGATCGATCAATGTCCCCCCAACAAAAAAACCGTTCTCGCAAGCTGGAACCTGAATGTTTCGACCATCCACTACGACTTCTGCGCCCTCCTCCTCTGCACTGTCGATGTATCCGATCACTTTTTGCTGATGTTGGCGAGTGATCAGCGGGCCGAAGTCGTTGCTCTTGTCTTGATAGGCGCCGACCTTGAGACGGGTCATTGCTTCGCGCATTTTGCTGATCAAGGCATCGGCTGTTGCATCACCTACTGTGACCGCCACAGACAGAGCCATGCATCGCTCCCCAGATGATCCAAATGCAGCCCCCACCAACTGGTTGACCGCATTATCGATGTCCGCATCTGGCATGACGATAGCGTGGTTTTTTGCTCCACCCAATGCCTGGCAACGTTTGCCATTTGCCGCAGCTGTCCGGTAGATGTACTCAGCGATTGGTGTTGAGCCTACAAAACTTACCGCCTGGACACGATGGTCGTGGAGCAAGGTATCAACGGCCTCCTTGTCACCATTGACCACGCTCATGACGCCATTCGGCAAACCAGCTTCCTGCAGCAGCTGAGCGATGAACAAGGTCGAACTGGGGTCACGCTCGGAGGGTTTCAGGATGAAGCAGTTACCGCAGGCAATCGCCATAGGAAACATCCACAGCGGCACCATCGCCGGGAAGTTGAATGGAGTAATTCCAGCAACTACACCCAGCGGTTGGAACTCACTCCAAGAATCGATATTGGGGCCAACATTTTTGCTGTGCTCCCCCTTGAGCAACTCGGGCACACCGCACGCATATTCAACATTTTCGATGCCCCGCTGAAGCTCGCCCATGGCATCGTGGACAATTTTCCCGTGCTCTTCACCAATCATTTGGCAGATACGTTCGGCATTCTGCTCAAGCAGTTCTTTGAAGCGGAACATCACCCGTGCGCGCTTGATCGGTGGTGTGTTGCGCCATTCAGGAAAAGCCGCTTCAGCGGCAGCAATGGCTTTTTCGACCGTTAGTTTCGAGGCCAGTGCAACCTGTTTGGTGACTTCGCCCGTTGCAGGATTGAACACGTCCTGAGTGCGCTCAGTATCAGTGACAATCTGGCCGTTGATCAGATGACCTACAGTAATCATGCGAGTATTCCTTATTTTATGTACGCGGCAGTTACCGCTGAAGTGATGAAGAGGAGTGGTTGTCTTTTTGGCTACCAGAGGTTTCGGTAGAGCTCGATCATCTCGTCGACCGAAGGCACCCGAGGATTGTTGCCCGGTGAACCGGATGCGAGGGCTTGCTCAGCCATAATTGGCATCAGTTCGAAGAAGCGTGAGCGACTGATGCCAAAGCCTTCAGGTGTGGGAACTTGCAGCTCGTCATTGAGTGCCTGCAGTTCGACGAGCAACTTAGCGTTGGCGCTATCGTCGCTGTCCTCAGCGGTCGCGACGCCAATGGCCCGCGCACAATCGGCGTAACGTTTTGGGGCGCCTGGAATGGAGAAAGCCATTACACCTGGCAGCAGCATCGCGTTGGAAAGTCCGTGTGGCACATGGAAAAAAGCTCCAATTGGGCGGCTCATACCATGCACCAGGGCAACTGAGGCTGCCGAAAACGCAACTCCGGCCAAAGTAGATCCCAGCATCAGCGCCTCGCGCGCTGCAATGTCCTGGCCTGAGTGATAGGCGCGACGCAAGTTCGGGCCAATCAGACGCATCGCGGCCAGCGCCTGACTGTCACTGTAGAGGTTGGCTTTGAGGCTGACATAGGCCTCGATGGCGTGGGTTAGTGCATCGATACCGGTATCAGCCGTGACACGTGCTGGCAGGGAGAGCGTCAAGGTGTAGTCGACCAATGCCGCCACGGGCATAAACCCGATGCCTACGCAGAGCATTTTTTCATCGTTCTTTTCATCAGTAATGATGGTGAAACGGGTAACTTCCGAGCCGGTACCAGCTGTGGTCGGTACCGCAATGATCGGCAAGCCTTGCTCGCTAACCTGCCGTGGAAATTTGTAGTCGCGCATCTCGCCACCGTACTTGGCAAGGATGCCGATGGCTTTTGCACTGTCTATAGGACTGCCACCGCCCAACGCGATGATGCTGTCGTAGTCACCCGACCGCGCATGCTCCACGCCAGCACGAATCGAGTCGACCGTTGGCTCCGGCACTGTGTCGGCGAACACATCTGCGCTCATGTCTTTGGTGGCAAGTACATCCTGAATACGACCGGCATAACCGAGCTGTACCATCATCTTGTCGGTGATGATCAGAGGCCGGGAACAACCGAGGCTGCTGAGTACATCGGGAATGGCTTCACTCGCGTTCGCGCCTACTTGTAGGATGCGCGGCAAGACAATTTGATTCGACATGTAGCCTCCGGGTTTTCCATGCGGGTGCGGCCCTCCCTGGAGAGTCCGCCCCCAATTGCTATTTGTGATGAAGTTGACCCAGGTACAGAGCCTTTGCGCGGCACCGTACGCTGGGTTCAGGTAGATGCGTCAGCTGGGCAAATATTCCTGGCTCCAGCTGTCACTGATGACGTGGCACGCCATCAGTGCGTCGATCCGGCTCTCGCTGTAACCGAGTGCAGCCAAGACCGATCGCGTGGACGCACCGAACTTTTCCGCCGGCGCCAAGGTGCGGATTACGGCATGGCGCGGGCGAATGGCAAAGGGGTCGAGCTGAGTCACACAGCGTCCACTCGGGTGATCGGCGTAGACACTGAACGAGTAGCTGCCGTTATCCGTGCCCGGATAGTGGTCGGCAGGACGGCTATAGCGCTGGCGTAGCGTGTCGATGTTGTCCGGCACAGCCGCAGCGATACCGGCCGCCTGTAAGCGGGTTTGCCAGGTTTCGCCCGCAGCTTTGAGCAGCGCAGCACCGAGGAACCGGGCATGGTTGTCGGCGGCCGACAGTCCTTGCAGTCCTTTTATTGCCTCCAGTTTGTTCAGCTCGGCAACGCTGGCATCGAGGTAAAGCCAGCCATCAGCGGTGCGATAGAAGCGCGACAGATCGCTGTAGCCCAAAGTGTCGCGTCCGGCTGGTTCATCAAAGGGTGCACGGCCCGAGTAGTCGTAACAAAACGGAATCTGTACCAGGTTGCCCAGCGCCGCGAGCGAGGTTCGGGCACGACTGACTTTCCCGGTTCGTGCTTTTTGATACAACGCAGTAGCCACCCCCAGTGCTGCGGCGAAGCCACACATCACGTCAATGGTGCCAACATGGGCGTGCTCTTCCGGCGTCTGCATACCGCCACCGAATCGCAACATAATGCCGGTCGTAGCCTGGATCAGATCGTCGTAACCCAGATAGTCAGTGCGAGGGCCACGGCGCGGGCCACCGAAGCAATCCAGTTGGCAGAAAATCACCTGCGGGTTCACTGCCTTCAGACTGGCTTCATCCAGCCCCAGAGGTGCCAGTTGGCGATCCGGCGCGTTCATCACGATGACATCCACCGACTGCACCAGCTTGTTGAATACCGCTCGCCCCTCTTCCTGATTGAGGTCGACCAAAATGCTCTGTTTGCCACGCGCCGACGACATGCCAAACACGACGGTGTTCCAAGGATCGTAATTGGGTGTGGTCGGATCCAGCTTGATGACATCAGCACCAAATCGTCCAAGGAATGAGGTCGAGTGTGGGCCGGCGATGACGTTGGTCAGATCGAGAATCTTTACCCCATCCAGCCATCCTTTTGAGCTCTGCTGCGTTGCGACCGGTAATACCTCCCGAGTGCCTTCACACAGGGTTGCGAGCGCCTCTTCAACACTGACTTCTCGGCGGGAGAGCGGCGATAACATCAATTCTGAACTGTCTTCAAGCCAGGCGATGGCGCCCGGCTGCTTCATCCGGCCATATTGGTGATCCACGACATCGACCACCAAACCGGCTGTATTGGCATGTTCGTCGTGCAACCACTCTTGCGTCGAGCGATGAGGTGCACCGGGGAACTGCCCTTCGCCGAAAATTTTTTCCCATTGCGCAGCGGTCTTGGTCAGGAATACTTCCTTCATGCGCGCAGAGATCCGCTTTGCCCAGTTTTCCGGTAGCGGATAAACGCCGAGGGACGCATCCCCTTCCCATTGATCGAAAGGCAGGTAGGGGTCATCGACTTTAGGCAGGCCTGCCGCGAGCATTTCCTCGTACAAGCCCAGCGCCTGAAGGCAACGTTTGGCGTGGGAGCGATGAGACGGGCACACCGCGTAAAACTTACGTCCGTCGGCACATTCATAGGTGCGGTAGAAGGGGTCGAGATACTCCTGCAGATCCTCATAACTGAGGTTCATCGGCAGATTCTCGGCCCGCCGCCGCTCGATCTCTTTTTCCCGCAGGGTTTTGTAGCGCGCGGGGTACCCGTCAATCTTGATCGAGTTGTAAGACAGCCCTTCCATGACCGCTGCCGCCAACGGCACTTCAATCTCGTCGCCCAACCCCGTGCGCTGCCGGGCCTGCAATGCCAGCACGACGGCCGAAACGGCGAGCATGGTGCCGTAGGCGGATGCCAGCGGCAGCGGCGAGAAACTCGGGTTGATGCCCATCAACACCCGGTTCTGCCCCATGTCGGTGAACACCCCGGAGGCCGACGCGATGATGGCCTCGGTAGCACGCCATTGGTTGCGCAGCTCATCATTGGTGGCAAAACCAGGAATCGACAAGGTGATCAATGACGGATGCTCACGACGCAACTCGGCAAAATCCAGCCCCAGTTTTTTCATCACGCCGGGCCGGAAGTTCTCGATAACGATGTCGGCCTTGGCGATCATCCGCCGCGCCTGTTGCAGGCCTTCAGCGGACTTCAAGTCCAGTCGCAGGCATTGCTTGTTGCGGTTGAGGACGGCGTTTGCCGGGCTGTCCCAGAGTGGGCCGGCGGGCGGATCGATATGGATGACCGTGGCACCGAGATCGCCGAGTATCATCGCGACCGCAGGGCCGGCAATGTATTGACCAAAATCGATGACGTTCACGCCGCTGAGGGGTAGCTGACTGAGCTTTGCCATGTTTCACCCATTATTTTTATTGTCCTGCCGGTTCCAGCTTTGCGCAGGGTTTCTGTTTTCAAAAAGCCGTTTGCAAAGGCACTCAGCGTTTCAGCCTTGGCCGTTGAATGGCGATCTGGGATCTACTTTCGGGAAAAGCCGAGGGCTGCGAAAGCAATAAAAAAAAGCCCTATGGGTTCATTTTTTTTATGGGATAGGAGTAGGATTTATGAGTGAGTGCTCTAAGACGCACCCTGACGCGCTCCACAGTCAGTTCAATTTCCCTTGAGAACCCAGTGCCATGAAGAAGCGATTGCCCCCGCTCAACTGGTTGCGCGCTTTTGAGTCTGCCGCCCGCCACCTCAGCTTTACCGACGCGGCTTTGGAGCTGAGCCTGACCCAGGCCGCAGTCAGCCAGCAAATCAAAGCCTTGGAGTCACAGCTAGGAGCCGCGCTATTCAAGCGGCTACCCAGGGGCCTTGAACTGACAGAACCGGGGCTGGCCTTTCTGCCCGTAGTCCATGAATCGGTGGAGCGCCTGGCAGCTGCTACCGACGAAATTTTTGGGCAAGGACATCGCAAGGTTCTAACGGTGCGCAGCAGCCTGGTGTTCTTTACCCATTGGCTGGCGAACCGGTTGCCACACTTCCGTGAGCAGCATCCGGGCATCAACTTGCGGATCACCAGCAACATCTGGATGGGCGAAACTGATCTCGAATCCGATCTGGAGATTCGATATGGCAGCGGAAAATGGACTGGTCTGAAGAGTGAGCGGCTGACCTGGGATTTGCTTTTCCCTGTGTGCGCCCCTGATTTGCCCACAATGCAAAGACCCTTGAAAACCCCTAGAGACCTTCGTCACCACGAACTTCTGCATGTCTTGGGTTATGAGGAGGGATGGGGCTATTGGTTGAAAAAGGCCAAGGCCGACGACATTGACTCATCTCAAGGACTGCAGTTCGACA
>Ga0182006_1002197_pt1 | contig 10807 bp, 9 predicted proteins | sample Sormic07211104_1_FD_123022 | JGI IMG/M metagenome (GOLD analysis project Ga0182006, IMG submission 123022) | Rhizosphere microbial communities from Sorghum bicolor, Mead, Nebraska, USA - 072115-104_1 MetaG | ecosystem: Host-associated > Plants > Roots > Rhizosphere | place: USA: Nebraska...
CAGAATATCCTAAAGAATATGGTAATTCTTATAAAAAAGATCTCAACAGAATTCGTAACCCAAAGACTAAACAATATGAAGCAGAGATTTTATTAGCTTGGGTTGAAACTGATCTTAAAAATGAAATAGAAGCTGGAGAGTCGAACCCTCACAATCTGATCATAGGCCGCTAGGTTTTACATGATGTCCCCATTATCCTCCTTCGTTGCGGTGTGCGGTGCATGCTCCCCGAACAGATTCCGATTATTTTTTTTTGATAACAGTTTTTATGTTTATTTCATAATTCTTGGTTTTAGATGTTCAATTGTTAATTCAATTCAAGGAACAGGTTGTTATCTGATCCTGGGTAAGGTGGTTGAAGATTTTTGTTTTCCCGGTATAGACGTGCAAAAGTTTGCAAAGCTGGAAATACAAGGCAACCCGGTGATGGATTAATGGTAATGAACCACATCAGCTTTATGAGCTCGGTTTTAAGCAAATGTATATGCAAAATTAATATTGGGCTAACATTGGTTGATTTAATTTTGTGGCATTCAAATATGGAACCGGATGCTCCGCAATCTTTCTGACCTGCAACTTCTTGAATTGCTCAGCAATGGAGAAACTTCGGCACTGGAAGGGCTTATGCGGAGGTACGAGCCTGCAGTGTATCATTTTTCATTGAAGATACTTAGGTCTGAGGTATTAGCGCAGGAGGTCTCACAGGATATCTTTCTGAAAATATGGGAGAATAGAGCTGCTGCTATGGAGATCGGGTCTGTAAAGGGCTGGCTGTATACCCTCGCCAGAAACCTTTCGCTGAATACTTTGAAAGAAAATTCCAGGCGCAGGATTCATGAAACGCTATATTCGGAGGGGCTGGACCAGGATATTGACGGAGAAGCGGACATCCTGTTCCGTGACCTGAAGCAGCTGGCGGCTCAGCTGATCAACCGCCTTTCTCCGCAAAGGCAGCGGATTTACCGGATGAAAGCAGAGCAGGGGATGAGTACCGCTGAAATTGCTGCTGAACTGAACCTCTCGGAAAGCACCGTCCGCAACCAGCTATCCAAATCTTACCAGATCCTTAAGTCTTTACTGGCTGATCATGCAGGCATCCTTCTGCTGCTTGCTTTGCTTAAACCTTAAGCATCTCCAGTGTTAAATTAAGATCAATCAAACTTCATGTAAAGTTAATACAGGCCGATAGACGAATCCATGACTGCAGTTGTCTTTAGGGGAATGGAAGCACAACGACTAAAAGCACTTTTCGACCGGCACTTAAACGAGGGCTTGAATAATGACCAGCACCAGGAGCTTTTGAAGCTGCTGAAAGCTGATAACTTAGGGATACTGGACGAACAGATGAAAAGCCTATGGGAAGAGGCTTTGGTACAGCAGGCCGATCAGGAAGCGGAAAAACGGATCAGACTGGTTATGGACAAGGTAAACAGGCCGGTAAGTACAGGCCTTGTCAGGAGGTTATGGTGGGCAGCTGCGGCAGCGATACTTTTAACTGCATTTGCGGTGCTTTACCGTCCCTTTTCAAAGCCGTTGCCTGTTGGGGAAAGGACGGCGCATTTCAGTACCATCAATACCGGGCCTGGCATGAAGAAAATGATCAGGCTGCCTGACGGGACAGCAGTTTTTTTAAATTCTACAAGCAGCATTACCTATGCTGATGATTATAATGACAGTTTAAGAAAAATCACTTTAAAAGGGGAGGCCTTTTTCCAGGTGGTAAAGGATCCGGGTAAACCCTTTGTTGTCGAATTCAAAGGGCTTTATACGAGGGTATTGGGAACTTCATTTAACATCAATGCCTACCCGGAAAACAAAGCCGCCCAGGTTGCTGTGGCAACCGGAAAAGTGGAGGTGGGCAAAATGAAAGACATTGCCGTTAAAGGTGCCGCACTTGCGGTTTTGGTTCCGGGGAAACAACTGGACTATTCATTTTCAGAAAGAAAGGCTGCACTTTTCAATGTTGATGACATAGCCGTCATAGGGGACTGGAAGCAGGGGGTGATCAGGTTTAAAGGTGAGGATTTCGGGCAGGTTGCCCTGCGCCTGGAAAAATGGTACAACGTGAAGATCAGTTTTGAGAACAGGGCGCTCAGGAATTGCCGGTTCAGGGGGACATTTAAAAATCTTTCGCTTCAGAAAGTGTTAGGCCTGCTTCAGAAAAGCAGTGGATTTAACTTCGAGATCAATCAACAACAGGTATTTATTAAAGGAAAGGGCTGCCTATAGACAAGAACTGTGCAAAAAACAAAGCTTGCAGTTTAGCTGCAAGCCTGTAATGATCTGTACCTGCCGCCGTCTGCAAAACATGGCAGGTACGTAAAACAAGGATTAACCCATTTTATTCATTGTTCAAACTTAAGCAAAGGTTTGGACACAACATACATTCATGAACCAAAAAATACGAAAGCAGCTCATGCTTATGATCAGATACAGTACACTGGTTGCCATTATCCTTACGGTAAGCTCAACAGTACTTAATGCCAGGGAAGCCGCGGCGCAGCGCCTGGAGGAGACCCGGGTTAAAGTAGACATCAGGAAGGGGTCACTGGAGGCTTTGCTTTCCTTGCTGGAAGCACAAAGTCCCTTTACCTTTGTGTATAAACTTGACGGGGTAAAGGAAAACCGGAAATTCTCTTTAACATTGGAAGGTAACCTGCTGCAGGCACTTACTGCATTGTGCAGGCAAGGCGGACTGCTTTACGAGCAGAACGGCAGTAACATTATTATTAACCGGACCGATGAAAAAGAAGGAAGGCTTTCCGGGCGTATACTTGACGAAAATGGCGGGCCATTGCCAGGTGCTTCTGTCAGGGTACTTGAAAATGGCATGGGAACCCAGTCTGGCCTGGACGGGAGCTATTCCCTGTCGTTACGCCCCGGCAGTTATACACTTCAGGTGAGTTACGTTTCCTATCAAAGCAAAAAGGTTACTGAGGTTACTGTTACGGCTGGTAAAACGACTTCACTGGTGATTAGCCTGAAACCCGGCGGACCGGGCAGCCTTAACGAGGTGGTGATCAGTTCGGGCTATTCCAAAGCCTCGGTGGAAGGCTTGTATACCCGGCAAAAGAACAATGCGCTGATCAGTGACGGGATCAGTGCCGACCAGATTGCGCGATCTCCTGACAAAAATGTTGGGGAGATACTGAAAAGGATCAGCGGGCTTTCTTCGATGGACAATAAATACGTAGTGGTCCGGGGGATGAGCGAACGGTACAACGCTGCAATGCTGAACGGGCAGATCATGCCCAGCACAGAACTGAACCGTAAAAATTTCAGTTATGACATTATACCTGCCGGCCTGATCGATAACATTACGGTCTACAAAAATATCACACCAGACATGAGCGCCGAGTTTGGCGGTGGCCTGGTTAACGTAGATACCCGGGCCATACCGGTACAGGACTTTTTTAATGTGACCCTGGGCGGCAGTGTGAATGACCAGACTACAGGGAAACCATTCAACAGCCTGAAGCTGGGCCGGGAATACCTGGGGCTACCCTCTTCGCACCGGAACCTGTTCGGAAAGCTGGCCTATAAGAATAAAGCGGAAATATTTGCCGGGAATTCCCTTAACGAACAGGGCCACTTTCCGGTAACGGATCCGGCCGTATTTGCCAATAACTGGGGTGTTTACCAGAAGGATGCCCATCCTTCTGGCAACCTGCAATTGTCCTGGGGTAAGGTGATTGATCTGAAAAAAGGAAGACAGCTGGGGTTTGTAGCCAGCGGGAGCTACCGCAATACCCTGCTAACCCAGGACGTAGAAATGACCAGGGATGGCTTTATCTCGGGGGCCACACTGAGCAATCCGCTGGATACCCTGATATACCAGGGAAAACAGTATGGCTTTACCACCAATACCGGCCTGATGGGAGGAGTGGGCTATACCACACCGCTTCATAAACTGAGCCTGAACAGCTTGTTTCTGAATACCCTGGATCAGCAGCTGCTGCTGGGTAAAGGGCTAACAGCTGATTATGATCCGAACAGCTATGTGCCTACGGTGGGTTATTATGACAATACCCAGTGGACAAAGCTCTGGCAGACCCAGTTAAAGGGGGAACACCTGTTTAAATCCAGTGGGATAAAGCTGGCCTGGATGACGACCTATATCAACCTAGACCGTCAGCGGCCGGATAACCATATCTTCCATGCACAGGCACCATTGGACAGTGAGGGACAGGATCCGGTTACAATCATTGGCCCGGCTACTGCAAAAGGTATAGACGGGGCCATGCGCTGGTGGACCAGGGCCTATGAGCGGGACCTGAACTATGAGTTGAATGCGTCTGTTCCCTTTGAAATTAAGCTAGGAAAGGATCTTAGCCTTAAAAATACGTTTAAAACAGGTTATGCCGGCTGGTACAAAGACCGTTCTTTCTACGTAGCCCGTTCCGGCAGTGGAAACAGTAATGTGGATGTTCCCGGTTCTGTACAGGATCTTTTTGATCCTTCCCGGCCCGGATTTACCATGCACTTTGATAATTTCAGCGACGATTTCCGGCGCAATGCTGCCCTTCACGGGGTCTATGGTATGCTGGACCATAAACTTGGAGACAAGCTCCGCTTAACCTGGGGGCTGCGTGCGGAGTATTATAATGCCAACAGCGTTAACGGGGTTCTGGACATGAAAATAGATGAACTGAAAAAGAATGCAAATTATGACCTGAGTGCCTTGTACAACTGGGAGAAGAACTGGAAGTACTTTCCTTCGGCCGCTTTAACCTATAGTCCGACCACAAAGATGAATGTAAGGCTGTCCTATGCAAAAAGTACCATTCGCCCTGACCTGAGGGAGATGTCTTATTTCAAGGAGTATGATTTTGAGCTGGGAGGGGAGTATGTGAGTTTTGATCCTATCGTTTCTACCATGCTCCAGAATTATGATTTCAGGTATGAGTATTACCCAAATCCTGGTGAAATCCTGTCATTCTCCCTGTTTTATAAAAAGATTGATTTCCCGATGGAGATCTATAACAACAGTACCATCAGCGCCTTTATCCTGAGGAACAACCAGGCCGCAAAAAACAAGGGTATTGAGCTGGAATTCCGCAAATCCCTTGCTTTTTCAGGCCTGCCTGTACTGAAGAATTTTACTTTTTTTGCCAATGGAACCCGCTTGTTTTCAAAGGTCAGAAAAAAGACGATCCATACCTATGTAGAAAGCCCGCCGGGCTCTAACCATATTGAGCCATCTGTGTCAATTGGTGACTGGGAAGACCGTGTTCAGCAGGGTGCCAGCAATTACATCTTCAATGCGGGGATGTATTATGACCAGGGGCCAGTATCGGTAAGTCTTTTGTATAACTATGTGAGCAACCGCCTTTTTATGGCAAATGAGGACTACAGGACCTCTTTATATGAAAGACCGGTCAAGTCGCTGGACGGGCAGCTCGCCTTCCGGCTGATGAAAGACAAAATGCTGCTCAGGGCAAGTGTGAGTAATCTGCTGAACAGTTACTCGATTGTGTATAAGAATTTCTGGGAAGGGCAGAATGAAAATAAAAATCCCGGTACCTCGGAGCTGCTTTATCAGCCAGGAAGGGACCTGATCTTTTATAAAAATGCGCCCGGAAGGACCTACAGTTTTACTATTGGCTATAACTTTTAACTATGAGACCGTATTCTAAATTTACTGAAAAAATGAGCCTGGTGATGGGCTTATTGAAAAATACCCTTCAGTTCCGTAGCGGAAACATTGCATGCCTTGTCCTGTTCTGCGGATGCTGGATCATGATGCTGAATTCCTGCAAGAAAGGCACCTTGCTGGAAGGGGAGCAATATATGAAGGTGAGTGTTGGCCTGACCTTTAATAATAATGACCTTGATCTTTATGTAAACGATCAGCTGGCTTCGAATGGCCTGGGACAAACTGCCACGACAGTTAAACAAAAAACCGAGATGAAGATTGCTTTGTATAAAAAGGGAACCCGTGAGTTGTTAAAAGACACTACGGTAAAAGTTTCAGGTACGGAGTTGAGATTGATCTATGCCTACAGTCCTGAGATCGGTTTCAACCAGTTTGTAAAGCCGGGTGATTTTGTACGTCCTTCTCAGGATAGTCTGGCCTATATTTTTGTTAACAAATTTACCGGCTTTGGGTCAGGGAAAATTAACATTTACATCTATGCGCAGTTAGAAAAGTCATATACTGCAGAGGACAGCCAGCTGGTTGCTGAAGTGAAGGACCTGCCCCTGGGAGGAAAATCTGACAAGCTGGTTTTTCCGGCTAAAGATGCCAATGGCAATGCCTTGTATTACAATACTATCGTAAAAGATGCGGTAACAGGCCAGGACGGCTATTGGGAATACATCAGTGATTACGGGCTGGTTAATTTTGCGGGTATGTACATTTACGATGATATTCCTTCCCAACCAGGCCTGATCAACGGGATAGCTTACAGGCCCTTTGTTTTTAACGACGGTTCGAAACAGTATACTTTGCCGGAACACGTGATCCTGTTCCAGTTTTAAGCGGAGTGTTAATGATACCACATCCGGAATTTTTACATTGAGTGATGAAATCAATGGATTTTACCTGGGAAATGTGGCACTGGTGATGACATCGATTGGCGAAAACACAAATGCCTCAGAAATTTGTGCATTGGAATTCATTAATTTGAAAAAGGCACTATTATTGGCTCAAAATAAATAATCCAATTACTTAGGTTCTTTCCCAGACAAATGTATATTTGTATCGAGAGCGTTAATTTAAGCGGGAGTAGTCTTCGGATTATTCCCGTTTTCTTTTTATAAGAATTAACAAAGTCAATGAAAGAATCTTGAATTGCCTGGCTGGCTGATGCTATAGCAATCGTATTTTTTCGAAATAATTGGTTATAATTGAGCCGGAAAATGATTATATTTAAGCTAGTCATTCCCCAAAAAATAACTTTAAAGATAAAAACTGACCAGATAAGATGTGGATGTAAATGCTATGAAAAATTATGGTGAATTTGCTGACGAAGAACTAATCCTTCTATTAAAAGAAAGAGATAAGTTGGCATTTACCGAGATTTATAAGCGGCATTGGCACATGCTTTACCTGCGTACCTTTAAAATTCTGGGAGACGAAGATGAATCAAAAGATTTGGTTCAGGATACCTTTTTTACCTTTTGGGAGAAATTGGCTCCGGTTTTTTTATGCCATAACCTGTTGTTTAATTGATAGATAAGTGAGGCTGCTCGGTTCAATTCTATAGTTCGATGTACTCCTCCGTCAAATACCCATTTCCCCGAAAGGATTGAACTTACTAATAATCATTTATTGCCTAAGTATATTTAGATTAGCAGCTATTATTTGAGGTGTTAATAAGGTTTTCGTATTCATCTCAAAGACATCGAAGAAAATTTGTCCTTTCCAGAGGTTGCGAAGGGCAACCATCTCCACCGTTTTAATAAAGACTATTTAAATGTAGCGTTGCGGTAAGTTTTTTCGTTTTAAGGTTAAACCTTATTATCTAAATTATGAAATACCTTTCATTAATCTTTTTTGTTCTCTTCCTGTCTGCCTGTTCAAAGGAAGAGGTATATGGACCCTTTAAACTTAAAAACGGACAGGAAGTTGAATTGCTAGTGGATCACCGCTACGCTTCTGCTAATGAATCTTTGTTGATTTTGCCACAAAATAAACCTGCGGAGACCTCCCTGAGGGGATTTGACGATAGGAAACCTGGTTACAATTACCGTGTAAAAGCCCGGTTGAATGTGAACCCTGATCCGCCGCAGGATGGCCCGGACAGGTGGTTTAATTTCATCAGGGTAATCAGTGAAGAAAAATATCAGGGAAACGAACCGTTTGAGATTATGCTGATCAAATCGTATGTACCGGGCGGCCCGGGGATTAGCCTGCGTAAAACAAACGACAGATATCAATACATCCAGGATAAACTGGAGCTGACTTACGCCAGCCAGGAAGTGAAAGACCAATTGGAGGAAATATGGCAAAACGCACTGGAAATACGTGACAGCTGGGAACTAAACCATCATGTGAGCAATCCGAAATGGAAGTCCATCAAAGCTACGGTAACCCATGATCCCGATAACTTTGGGAAGGCTTATCTGGTGCAGCGCATTGATTTTGTGAACTAGCAATTTTGCAATGCCTTTTATTGCCCGCCAGTGTTTTCAACTGAATGAGGCGTTGAAAATAGATTATTCTGCTTTGCTTCGGATTATTCGATATGCGGCCACAAATGCTGATTTTGTGTACATTTCTTTAGCCATTTTGTAAAAATCGGATGATGTTTCCCAACAAAACTGTACTGTCCAAAGTGTAAAATGTTAATTTTCCAAGGATTTCCATATTTGCCGTATACTGCGTTAAGGCATTCAATGGATATGAAATCACCCAAGCCAGCTCAAATCACTATAGAGGATCTAATTGCTTCCCAATTACCCAGAGCGTTGAATGTTCTGGAGCTGGTTTACTAAACGCTATTGTATTTCACTTATTGAACGGAAAACAGCAACAGATATCCATTCAAGGCATCTGTTGCTGACCAAAGTTGGTTTTGCTGTTTTCTCTTATGCCTGGGGAGGACCGGGGTCCGGCGGGAAACCTGATGTTTTTACTCCTATATTTATCATCAGTTCAGCTGAAGGGCTTTTCATGCGTCTTTCAGAAGAAAGTGATCCAACAGGCATAATAAAAGCTGATCTGAAAGCAACAAATGGTATCATTCATCAACTGGGATTTAAATAATGTGCAAAATTCATTAACTCAGCGCGGAGCCTTTGGGGTTTTACGCTGAGTTCTGCCTGCATATTAACCTAATTTCCACGTCACTTGAATTTTAGTTATAATTAATACATTAATGGAATAGCTTGAGCCTTCATGCTATTCCGTTATTTTATTCTGGTTAATAAAAATTCCAAAGCCTTATCTTTTTCGAATATTTCACCCTGCTGGGTGTTACTAATCTTTATGTCTGGCAGGACCGGCCCGTTTTTAGTTTTACTGCAATTTACCCCGTGGCTGAATGATGTAGTGGACTGGATTTTTAGATGACTATTGGGCAGATCAATAACAAAGGCTTCTCCAAAGTCCTTGACAAATTCGCCGGTAGGCTCTCCGATTATGGTGCCGATCTGATATGCTTTGACCACATCTGCAACGGCCATCGCGCTGGAGAAGGTAAATGGCCCGGTTATAAAAAAGATTTTTCCTTTAAATAGCCTATCGTTTTTGAAGGGGTTCTCCACCGGGAGACAATCCTGTTCGCTTTCCCAAACGGAGCCGTCAGGTTGTTTTAAATATCCCGAAGTGGTATCGCCGCCGGCTATCAGCTGCTTTTTGTATGCCTGGCTGATTTTCCAGCTTTTGGCTCCCCAGGAGTATTTCTTGTCGCTGATGTAGCTAAATAAAAGGTCACCCAGTGCGGTGTTCCCACCACTGTTTTTCCGGAGGTCAATGGCCAGGTTGCTGATATTCGCCTTTTGGAACTTCATAAAACTGGTATCCAGGAAGGCTTTGAAACTGCTGAGCTCTCCACTCAGACTTCTTATGTCCAGATATGCGAGTTTATTTTGCAGAATCTTGCAATCATATGGTTTGATCAGGTGGGGCAATGTGGCAGATAACGCCTTTTTAAAAGTAACGCCTGTTTTAACCGTTGCTTTTTGTAATGTTCCTTTTTCATCCTTATATGACAGCATAAAAGGAGGTTTGATGTTTTTAAGGAACATAAAGTAACAGAATAGCTTGGCAGATACCGTCTCTTTAAATGGCCGGGTTCCCGCTATCCCGTTTTGCACCTGGTCAAAAAGCGTGCTTAAATTTTCACCGTTGATGTCGGTGATCTGGGCTCCGGTAGGAATGCCAAGATCAGCAGCTAACTTAGCAGGAGCATAAAGCCTGGTCTTTTCTGCAACCAGCTTATAGGGGAAGAACTGTTCTTTTTTAAATTCATCCCCGAACAGGGGTTGACCCAGTTGCGGTGTACTATGCGCATCATTCAACAGCGCAGTAATCTTATAGAACAGGAAAACAAAATCCTTAATGCCGATGGAATCGGGAATTGATTTTTTAATTTCCCCGACACGTGCATCGTAATTATCCCTGGAAATGTACATAAAAGGATCATAATGCGACTGAGTCATGGTGTGGATATAAAAGTCGATGTCTTCGGTCGCTTCCTGACGGGAGAGGGTCTGTTGAGCAAAACAGCCATTTGCGCCAAGGAGCAGGATAAGGGATAATAATAATCGCAGAATATTATTGTTTCTAATTGTTTTCATTTTTTTCTGAGCCCAAGGTTAACGATACCCAAATGATCTAACCTGGCAGGAGAGGTTACTTTCACAGGGCATAAGTTATTGCAAGTATAAATAATTTTGAGCTGCTTACTGAACCTCTGTCAGTCAAATAGGCAATTCGACGACTGTTATAAGGAATAAATATAACACAACTCCCAGATCATGTCTTTGGTCGCTTTTAGGCCCAATTTGTCAAAGAATGTTTTGCTTTCACCTTCAAGGTTTGAAAACTCCTGCTCAATAAGGGCTTCACATTTCGCTTTATTCTTCAGCACTTTCTGGTCACTATCCGCGGCAACCAAAATCTTTTTGAAGAAAGGTAAGAAGTAGAAAGTATAAACTTCGTATCTTCTGTTGCGACGGGATGGATCATCCATTTCACGTTTTGATACTGCTAACAAAGTTGTCAAAACTCCTTCTTCAATCAGGTGAATGATCTTCTTTTCACAATTCCGGAAAAAATCTTCATCGAGGGTTTGCGTATAGCCGATATCTATTTTAATATTTGCCGATAAGTTATTCAAGCCATCATCAGGCCGTTCAA
>Ga0182006_1002199_pt1 | contig 10796 bp, 10 predicted proteins | sample Sormic07211104_1_FD_123022 | JGI IMG/M metagenome (GOLD analysis project Ga0182006, IMG submission 123022) | Rhizosphere microbial communities from Sorghum bicolor, Mead, Nebraska, USA - 072115-104_1 MetaG | ecosystem: Host-associated > Plants > Roots > Rhizosphere | place: USA: Nebraska...
AATGCGTTCCTGCCGGCCGACGGCGCGGGCAATTTGTGTGGCAAGCCAGCGCAGGGTTTTGTTGATGGCTCGCCGCTGTGCAGCAGCAGCGGCTTTGGGCACCAGCGCGGCAAAATCCTGAAAGGCTTTTAGGTCTGCTGCCGAGGTTTGTAGGGAGATCATCGCGCCGCCGGCCGAAGGCTTGAAGTAGCTGCCGACACTCATGGCCGTTTCCTCAGAATCAAGGCAACCAGACCGTCACCGGTTGGCTCAAGCTGCAGCAGATCGTAAGCCCCACCACCGTCCAGTTCCGGTACGTCAACACTTACCAGCAGCCCCTTGCTCAGTCCATCGGCGTCAGCAACGCGAACTTCGAAGCGCGGCTCGCGAATGGCGGTGTTCAACCGCCCCATCCGCGGCTGTAACCAGGGCGCCGAGAACATACCCAGCACCGGTTCGTTACGCCCCTCAATCCGTGCCCTGTCGCCCAAGGTTTCGAATACGATGTCGTCGACATCGGCCATCAGCTCGCGAATACCCATGACTACATATCCAACAGGATCTGCGCCAATGGCCGAGTGCACATGTGCAGAGGGTTGGACTGCGCTTCACCGGCCATGCCCTTGTTGAACGGCAACGGTTCGATCTTGCTGTAGTACGGCACGCCTTCGGTGTTGACCGTTTCCATGTAGTCCGCCGGGGCAAACACTGAGATGTACAGATCCGGCACGCCTTCGGGAATCAGCAGCGCCTTGTCGTCGTGCACGAACGTCATGCCGGCGACCTTGCCACGGTAACGCTCCCAGGTGATGCCGCCGTAGTCGAAGCTCTCGCGCGCATCGCCACGCAATGATGCCGCCTGCTGGGTGTTCAGATAGGTTCTGTTCACCTCGTCCAACTCCAACATCGCATTCCAAAAGTTCTTACCGCAGAAGGCGCGCGAACCACTACGGGTCACACTGCCCAGAGCTTCTTCCTGCATGTCCAACGCTTCACCGCATTGCACACGAAAGGATTTTTTGTCACCGGTCAACTTCATGGATAGCGACCGACGTTGAACCCCGAAGCGTTCATAAAGATCGAGCAATACGGTTTTGCCATCAGCGTCGTAGATCTTGCCGTTAAGTGCACCCAGCCGCTGGAATTCATGGGTGACGTCCAGTTGGCGACGCGCCTTGGCCAGACGTTTGTTGACAACGTCTTGCACCGACTGCAGCTCGGAGCGAGTACCGAAAGCGCGAATACCCTGGATCTCATCAGCCTTGATAGTGAAGCGTTGCGGCAGGTGCACGGTGTTGAACGGGATCAGGTTGCGCTTGCTGCCCGACACCACCAGACCGGAGGTGCCGCGCTCACCGGCCGGTACCAGGGCGAGGGTGTCGCCGTCTTTCTCGATCTGCACCGTCAGAGTAGTGATGCCCTCCTCCTGAAACAGACCCAGGCTGCCAATGCGCCCGGGAACGTATTCCTGTTCGTTGATGGCGGCGGTCAACGAGGACACCGAGAATGCCTCGTCGTTGAAGATTTGAATGTCAGCCATGAAGCAGTCTCCAGAAAACAAAAAACCCGCACAGGGCGGGCTGAAAATTTGAAGGCGATCGCCTTAGCGGACGATCACGTTATGGGCGGCCAGCGCTTTCTCGGCGGCCAGATCCAGACCGGTCAGGTGTGCTTCACTGACCTCGGCCAGACGTACAACGGCACGCCCGCGACGGACAATGTCGGACGTGCTCAGCGGGCCGAAGAGAATCGCCTGCGCGTTCTCGCTGCCGTCTTCGGCGGTCGGGTTGTACGGGGCGAATTCGCCGGTGGCGGTGACCAGCCCCAAGATCTGGCCAGGCTCCAGTGCTGGGCCGGCGGCGACGTTGATCGCTTCGCGGGAAATGGTGCCAGCCCCCTCGGACAGAAGGAATTCACCGGCGTGCATCGGTTCACGTTGAATGTTCATGCAGTAGCTCCAGTAAGTGAGGTTCGTTTGCCGGTTTGCGCCGCTTGGCGTGCGGACCAGATCGAGGACTGATCGATCTGCTTGGCCTGCACTTTCGGCGGAGGGTCATCGGCTAGCGGCAGGCTGTTGTCGATCTCGAAGCCTTTGCCGCTGCCGACCAGTTTGTCGAAGAGCCGGGCACGCACCGCCGAGGTATCCAGACCGGCCGAAACGTACTCAGCACTGAACTCCGGTAACCGCGCGGCGACGCACAAGTCGTTGATGGCTTTGGCCTGGGTCAGCGCCGCCTGCACCACCGCTTCGCTTTCCAGCTTGGTGACTGCGAGCAGCGGCTCGATCAGGTTGCTGATACCCGCCGCCGTGCAACGCTGGCTGATCAGCACAGCGAGTTGTGCGGCATTGGACGCTGGCGCCGGTGTGGGTTCGGGTTCCGGATCGTTCGGTTCATCCAGTTGAGCCAGCAGTGCGGCCGGGGCATGCTGGAATCGCTGCAGCACGGCGCCTTGCCCCAAGCACGCTTTGACCTTGACGCCGTCGCCGATCTCATCGGCCAGACCCAAGGCCACCGCTTCGTTTGCCGTCAACCAGGTCTCGGCCGCCACCAGGCGGCGCAGCTCGGGCTCGTCGATGTCAGGAGCCTTGGCCTTGTAGGCCGCGATGATGGCTTCCATGGTCTGGTCCAACACATCGGCGACCTTGCGAAAGCTCTCGGCGTCGCCGGCGGCGTAGGTCCAGGGGTTGTGGATCATCAACATGGCGTTGGACGCAATCACCACCCGGTGCGCGCCACATACGGCCACGCTGGCTGCGCTTGCCGCCAGTGCATCGACCCGACCAGTGCAACGCTCACCCAACCGCGACAGCGCGTTGTGCATCGCCAGCCCATCGAACAGATCGCCCCCGACGCTGTTGAAAGCCGCCACCACGGGCGACACACCATCGTCCATGGCGCGCAGATCCTGGACAAACTGATTGGCGGTAATGCCCCAGGTACCGATCTCACCGTAGACGAACACTTCAATGGTGCGCTGTTCGGCCTCGCCGTTGGCCTGCATGGCGTACCAGCTCTTGTCAGAGACCTGCACGCGCTCGCCGGCCTTGTTGTAAATGCGCGGTCGCGCCTGTTTGCTCATGATTGCTCCTTGTCGTCGAGTGACTCGATGACGTCGAGGGTGTTGTAGTTGAGGCCCAGGCGAACGGCCCGGGCGAGGTCAGCGGCGTTTTCCGCATCGACCGTTTCGGCGTCGTAGCCGGTGCGCAGCACCATCTCGCTGCGCGAGGCGAAACCGGCTTTCACTTCCATCGTGCGGGCCTGCACGTCCTGCACTGGCTGGATGTAGGCCCAGCCCTGCGGTACCCAGCGGGTGCGCAGATATTCGCGTCGACGCTGGGCGTAATCCTCCAGCACCAGCGCACCGGACAGCACCGCCATGTCCATCCACGCGGCACGGACCGGCCGACACAGCTGATGCACGTAGACGCTGAACTGCAGCTGCTCCAGCCGGCGGCGAAACTCGTTGAGCACGACACGCAAGGCGCGGTCGTTGATCTCGCGCATGTCGCCGGTGAGAATTTCGTAGGGTGTACCGGTACCGGCAGCAGCGGCCATCAGTTGCTGCCGCATGAAATCCGGGTAGTTGTTACCGGCGTCCGGTGGTTTGGAGAATTCCACCTCTTCGCCCGGCCCGAGTTCCTGCATGGTGCCGGGCTCAAGCGCAACCATTGGCGTGAAGCCGTCGCGGTCGGTCACCAGTGGCTGACCGGTTACCGGATCGCGCGGCATGGGACCGGAATCTGGGGGCGGGCGGGTGATAAAACCCGCGAACAGGTTCGCAACCTCCTGGCGAAACAGCACAGCATCGTCGTAGTTGTCGAGGCTGCGCAGGCGCTTGAGCACCGGTGACAAACGCGGCACGCCCCGCAACTGCCCAGGCTCCAGTGGCTCGAAGATATGCAGCACCTGGGTGGCGGGCACCCGCACCAGCTGGTTATAGCCGACATTCAATGCCGAGGGATCGCCCGGGTGCGAGCGGTACATCCAGTACGCCACGCGCTTGCCGACCGGGTTGAACTCGATGCCGGCACGGATCACGTTGCCATCGCGGGTGGTTTCGAATTTATCGTGCGGCACGAACTCCGGTGCGAGCAACTGCAATTGCAGCGGCACCGCATGACCATCGTCCAGACTGCGTGGTCGCAGCCGAATGAAGCATTCGCCCGAGGTTTCGACCGTGCGCGCAGCGAGCGCCTGCTGACCGTAGAAGTCAGTGAGGTCATCGGCGTCCGATTCATCCACCCAGTCCTCCCACAGGTCCTGCAATTGCTTGCGCAGGGCGTCGTCGTCCGTCTTCGGCCGGGGGTTGATACCGGTACCAATCAGGTTACTGACGCGTTTTTCGATAACGTTGAAGGCATATGGATCGTTGCGCACTGCGGCCCGCGAACGAGAGCGCAGATTGCGCAGCGCCGGAGTGTTGATGGTGTTCAAGCCATTGTCGGGCGCATCCCAGCCAGCGGAACGACGGCCCTCCCCGGCGCCTTCGTAACTGGCCTTGATATTCGACGGCAGCAAGAATCCGTTACGGGTCAGCGTCGGATAACGAGCCATTACAGTCCTTTGCCTCCGTGGTAAAGCCGGACCACGCGCGAGCGTGGACCGGCAGCGTTGAGCAGTGAGGTGCGAATTTCGTCGCGGGCCTGCAACAGCTCGGTGATGGTGCGGTACTCGACGGTGCGGTCGCCGAAGCGAACGGTTTTCTCACCGCGCGCAATGGCCTTCTCGATCACGTCGAGGTGCTGTTGGGTAAAGGACATATCAGCGTCTCTTCAGATAACCGCTGGTAGAGCTGCGGCGTTGTGATGGCGATGCAGCAGGTCGCGTGGGTGCGACAGGTGCAGCCGGTGCAGCCGGTGTAGGCGGTGCCAGCTGGGCTTGTTGGAGAACAGCCGGCCGCGCTGTTTCGGCAGTTTGGGCTTGTTCAACACGCGGGGCCTGGACAGGCTGGGCCGGTGCATCGTCAAACAATCCGGATTGTGCTAAGGCTTGCCGCACCCGATCCCAGTCATGTTCCTGGTACCGATTGATGCCCAGGTAATGCGCCATGGCCAGGCAATACACCATCAGGTCTAGTGCTTCGTTGCGCTCGGCTTTGCCCTTGATCCACTCGACACGTTTATGACCGCGGACGTAGCGAGCGACCTTGCGTTCTGCCACACATTGGGCGAAGAAGTCGTCCGGCAAATCGTTGGCAAAATGCAGCGATCCGGGTCCATCCGGGAACGGGTAACGGTTGTAGATCCAGTCCTTGGCGGTGTCGGTACCGACGAACCATAGCTCGGCGCCGTGGCGCTCGGTCTGCCCCTTCCAGGTCACGTCGACCATCGAGGGCCGCTGGGCAATCACCGGCCTCCCCGGCTTACTCGCACCCTTGATGGCGAAGATGTTGCGCCAGCGTCGCATGCGGCAGAACTGATAGACCTCATCGGTGTGATGGCCGCCGGAGTCGACAGCCGTGGCAAGGATCGCCAAGCCAACACCGCAAGGGTGCCGGTAGCGAGCTTTGAGCAGGTCATCAAGTACTGCCCAAGTACGCTCATCAGCGGGATCGCCTGAGATCACCTTGTGATCAATCACCCAGCGCTCCATGCCAACACCCCAACCCATGACCATCAACTCCAGACGGTTGGCCTGAACGTCGACGGCGGCCGTCAGCATCAGCGAGCCGGACGGCATTGATCCGAGGCCGTAGCTTTCCAGCCGCGCCCTGTCCTTCAGCACATCGGCTTTCGTTTGCTCTTGAGCGCTGTCCCAGACCTTGGCCAGGCGGGTGTTGTAGAACACCTGCATCGGTTCAAGATCCCCTTTCGCCTGCGCTCGCTTGGCCTTCTCGTATTGCCTGGCCAACGTGCGCCAGTCCATCCAGCCTGGTGGCGAGTACAACGCGTTGAGATGAAAACCAACCGTCTCGCCATCACCCTCGGCATGGGCTATCCATTCGCCATTGGCAAGCATCCAGCCCTTGTGGTGCTCCTCGATCAACACGTCGCACTCAGGCCCAGCACACTGGTAGTGAACGACCTGATAATCCTTGGTGTAGAGCAATCGTTCCCACTCCAACACCTGCTTGTGCCCGCAAGTAGGACAGGGCACGTAGAAGTAACGCTGATCGCTGGACTCGAACAGGTCACTGATACGCGAAGCACCCTTGATCGTTGGTGAACTGGAGAAGTAGAACTTGGCATTCCGGCCGAAGGTACTACCCCGAGTCTCAGCCAGCTCGATGGGATCCCCCTCCTCTCCGACGTCGACTTCCCAACGATCCACCTCATCGCCGTACACATAGCGCGCTGAGAGCTCGGCCAAGTTGGCCGCGGAGCCCGCAGTGGTCACGTACAGCGAACCACCTTCAAACTCTTTGGTGTCCATCGTGTTGCGGGAGTCACGAGACCGACTGGACGCCACTCGCTTACGCAGAACGGGCGTGGCCTTGATGGTCTTGCTAATCCTCGATGACACCCGCTTAGCCAGACTAAGGCTCGGCAGCAGCGTCAGGATATTGGACGGCGCCATATGGATCAGGCCGCCAATCCAATTCAAGGCGATTTGGGTTTTCATCAACTGCGAAGCCACCATCGTAACGACGCGCTTGCAGGGGTGAGCTGGCGATAAACAGCGCATCGGCTCACGTGCGTAAGGGGTGCGGGATGTGCGGTATTGGCCGGGCTCAGCGGCACCTGAATCACGCGGAATACGCATGTATTCGTCGGCCCACTCGTCCACCCACACATCCGGGTCAGGTTGAAGCCCCCGGAAATAAGCCTCGCAGTACACCGTCGCTCCATCAGATCTGGTCAGGTTCATCTATCACCTCCCAGTTAGTATCCAGTGTGTGGCCGAATTCCTCAGAGGACATACGGCCGGCGTCCTCAAGCCGTTGTCTCAATGCTGCAGTCAGGTGTCGTTCGATCTCCCATGGATCCGACATGGCCGCCAGTTCCGGAGCCAGTTGCGGAGGCATACCCAGCAACGTGTCGCGAAGCATGCGACCGGCGTTGTATGCCCCGGACTGAACTGCCGTAACCTCGACTGTTGAGCCCTGTGCTTTGTGAAACTCCATCTCTGCCATCTGCGCCAAGTAGAACTCACGGTGCGCGCGTGCCTTCTGAAAATCCGGATGCTTGTCTGTCGTCGGAGCCGCCAGCGGCGGCGCAGCCATGGAAGTCGGCTCGGTTTGGGTCGACAGTTGGCTGTAAACGTTGCGCTGAATCCGATCTTGTTGATGGCGTTCAGCAACGGCGGCCTTGCTCGGGTCGGCGGTGTCGCGAATCAGCGCTTCGGTGGCATGTACATCAACCTGTTTGCCATTGGGCGAAAGCACCAAACGGTTGTTGTCTTTCAGCCAGGTGATGTAACTCGGCGACCTGCCGAGCCGGGCCGCGAAGGCGCTCTTCGACAGGTAGGTTGGTTCTGTCATGAGCCCTCCTTTTTCAACGTATTTCAATGAATCCTTTCAAGATTTCAATGATTGAAATTTCAGTAAGCTGGGAAGTCTGCGGCTAACAGTTTCCCGCGGGTTTCCGACCCCGTACCCTTCAGATACCCCCAGGGTCCCCGACGGATTTCGGCGCCCCAGATCGGTGCATCATCCCTGCTCGCCCCCGGCTGGCGGGACTTCGCAGACGCCCAGCCGCTTGGCGGCCCAGCGTTCGTACAACCCGATGGCCACGTCGGCACCGGCCATCGCCGTCAGGCAACCCAAGGCGCCTGCCGTCCAAATCGTCATGCTCGCCGCGATCATCAGCATCATCGCCGACACCCCGCAGACAATGCAGGCACCAGACCGAAGCGCGAGGCGGCGCAACAACGCCCAGCCCCGCGCCCCATCTTTGTCGGCTCGCCACATCTCTCCCGATACGCCGCCGACCAGGGCCAGGACGATCACTAACCAGATCGGCATCTCTGCCAGCGCTTGTTGCTCGTTTGTCATCGCCAACCCCTAAACGCAAAAACCCGGCGCAATGGCCGGGTTTGGTGGTGTGGTGACTGCCGCTATCTGCGGTCGCACCTATCGAAGATGGGTACTTTTTACAGGGCGATTCCGGTGGCAGCAAGCGAGTTTTAATGCCATGGAACAATACGGGTGCAATATGGGTACGACGCGGGTGCGACAGGGGTACAACGTATTCACTCGGCTATCGCTTTTGATTCGGCGTCCCATACGTCCCACCTTTCAAAATCGAAGTGGGACGCCTGAGAGCGCCTAGATTCGGGGCTTCGCCCCACCGTCCTACTTATTTATCTCCTTTCTCGTGTAAAGGGAGAAATTTAAGAACACGCTTGCGCGTGAAACGCGCGTGTAATGTGCCTGCTACGCATATGCGGGCGGGTGACGCTGAAAGGTGGGACGGTGGGACAACCCAGTAAAGACAAGGCCCGCACCTGTCCCACTACGTCAAAACATAGTGGGACAAGGCGGGCCGGTGGGACAGCAACTGCCGGAGCCGTGCCTGGGGTCAAGCAGCCACCCCCATCATGACTCCAAGAATCTGCAGGTGTGCGTCATGCAGGCGCTGATAATAAGTGTCACGACCGCAGCCGCAGTGCGCATATCGCAAGCGCATGCCGACATCGAGGGTGCAGTAGTGCTCTCGCACCACCGCCACAAGCTCGGGCGCGAGGTGCTTGTTCACGATCAGCTCGATATCTAACGAGCTCTCCAACGGCGCACGGAATGCACGCCGCCCACGGATCAACTGGCCATTGCTTTCCATCATCATCGCGACCATGTTGCCACCTGCCATCCCCCCTTTCGAATGATCGGAGTGCAGCTCCTGAGCCCACTTCTTCAGCAACGAATCAATCTCCTTAATCATCGAAGCATGGCTCCTCGAAAGCAGATTGTTCCAAAGCAGACGTCTTGCCCCAGCCCTCAGGTTTCTTGTAACCCCACAAACGAATCCGACTCTTAGTCATCGCACCGAGCCGGTAACGACTCCAACCTAGCCGGTGCAGAATCGCACCGACCCGCATCTGCTCCGGTTTGCCCCAATGCCCCGGATCGAGCTTGAGTGCTTGCGTCAGAATCTCGCTGCCGGTGGTGGTCTCGCCGATCTGCGACTCTTCAAGCCAGGTCAGGATCGGCGTCTCCCATTCGTCCACCACGAAACGCTCGTCCTGCTCCTCGGCGAACAATGTCGCCTCATCCCGAGTCACCCACCAGAGGTCGCCCGCGTCATAACAAAACACGGCCTCGGCCCACAGTTGATCGCGAATGGAGCGCAACAGCTCAAGGTCTACCTTGGTACAGGCCACCGGCCAATACCTCCGGTTACCAGTGGCATCCTTCAGGTATTCCTCTTGGTTGGTGGTGCCGACAAATACGCACTGACGCGGCACGTCCATGGTGCGACGGCCGTAACTCTCGCGGTAGGTATCGGTGGACGCCGAGAAAAACTGTTTGGCCTTTGTACTTTCCGCTTTGTTGAAGCTGTCCAGCTCGCCAAGTTCGACGATCCACTTTCCCCGGATCGCCTGAAAACCGTCTTTGTCGCCCAGGGCGAACGGTGTGTCCATGAACCATTCACCGCCGAGAATGCTCATCGCCGTCGATTTACCAGCACCCTGCGCACCTTCGAGGATCATCACCGAGTCAGCCTTGCAGCCCGGTTTCATAACCCGCGCTACAGCCGAAATCATCCAGCGCTTGCCAACCTTGGACGAGTAAGCAGAAGCCCTAACGCCCATGACGTCCGTCAACCAGCTTTCCAGACGCGGCACACGATCCCATTCCAGCTTTTTTAGGTATTGCCGCACTGGGTGAAACTCGTGGTCATGCGCCACGACACTCACCGCCTCGATCACATGGGACGCTTTGACCCGCAGGTTGTAATGTTGCGCGAGCCATTTCATTACCCGCACATCATCAATGTCAGCCCAGTCGCCCGTACCCCCGCCATAAGGCGCTGCACGTAGCTTGACGATCTTCGAACTGAACGCGCTGAAACTGATGACTCCGGCCCAGCGAGGATCATTGGCGAGGATCAATTCAACGTTTTGCATGTGTGCGATCAGTGCGCCGCTGTCACTACGGGCCAGGAGATCTTTCCACCCGCCTGCGGCCGGCGGCTTAACCACCGCCAACACTTGACGGCGCACCGCCTCCAGCCCCTCTGCGACGTGCAAATCGTTGAAGTCGGTCCATTTATCACCGCGCTCACCGGAAAAGATTGGTGCAACCACCTGGCCACCAACGATCAGTGCCGCGTTATTGGCCTTTTCTTCACCAGGGTTCCAGGCATCACCGTTCGGCTTGGTAGTTTTCCAGTCATCATCGCGGCAAATGATCAGCGGACAGCCCGCGAACCGCTCACGCATGGCCTTACAGACCGCAAGCAAGTTACCCGCATCGAATGCTACGGCGACGGTAAGCGAGGTCGCCATGTGCAGGCTGGCGCCAGTCGCATAGCCTTCACACACCAGCACGGGATCGCCAGGATCGGCGTCCGGTCCTAGGAGGTGGAAAGCCCCCTCTTTCGACATCCCGTAAGGCCAATACGTCTTGTCCCGGCCAGTGTCGTCCTGTTTGTTCGGGTAAATCACCTGAAGCCCGACGATTTCGTCCCGTGCATTGCTCATTGGGACCAAGACTGCCCCGGAACGCGGCGCGTATCGCACCCGGATACCGACGATTTGCTTGCGGTCCAGGTATTCGCTACGGCCTTTCTCCGGCATCCGCTGGAACAAGCCATCCGCTCGCTTCGCCGCCCGGCGCGCCGCATTGGCCGCAACCTCAGCAGCACGACGCTTGCCCTCTTCCTGCCGAGCGCGCATCACTTCGCGTTCTTCGGGTGACATCCGGCCGGCCTTGAC
>Ga0182006_1002204_pt1 | contig 10792 bp, 8 predicted proteins | sample Sormic07211104_1_FD_123022 | JGI IMG/M metagenome (GOLD analysis project Ga0182006, IMG submission 123022) | Rhizosphere microbial communities from Sorghum bicolor, Mead, Nebraska, USA - 072115-104_1 MetaG | ecosystem: Host-associated > Plants > Roots > Rhizosphere | place: USA: Nebraska...
AACTCGCCGCCCGAGACCACGCGCGCACCTTCCCGGCGAGCCAGCTCGATGTGCTTGAGTACGCTTTGTTGTTGCTTGCGCGACACCAGCGGGTTGATCGCTGCGTCGCAGTTCATACCCGCACCGATCGGCATGGCCGATACCGCTGCCGCGAGACCTTCTACAAACTTGTCGTAGATCGAGCGATGCACATAGAAGCGCGAGGCCGCTGCGCAGACCTGGCCGTTGTTCAGCAGGCCACCCAGGATCGCGCCCTGAATGGCTTTTTCGATGTCGGCATCTTCGAGAATGATCATCGGGTTTTTGCCACCCAACTCCAGGGCAAAACGCGTCATGTTTTCCATGCACGCAACGCCGACACTTTTGCCCACAGCGGTGGAGCCGGTGAAGGACACTTTGCTTACCAGCGGGTGCGCCGTCAGTGCGCCGCCTACCGAGGCGCCACCACCGGTCACGACGTTGAATACGCCCGCAGGAATGCCCGCCTCAATGGCCAATTCAGCCAGACGCATGGCGGTCAACGGGGTTTCCATCGCCGGTTTGATGATCACCGTGCAACCGGTGGCCAGCGCCGGCATCAGCTTCCAGGCAGCGATCAGCAGCGGAAAATTCCACGGCACAATCCCGACCACCACCCCCACCGGTTCACGCTTGGTGAAGGCGGTGAACTTCGCACCTGGTGGCAGCGGGATTGACACATCAAAGGTTTGCCCTTCGATCTTGGTCGCCCAGCCGGACATGTAACGCATGAACTCCACGGTGGCGTTCAGATCAAGCGCACGCGCCATGTTGATCGACTTGCCCTGGCTCAAGGTTTCCAACTGGGCCAACTCTTCAGCATGTTCCTCAACCAGGCGGGTGAAGTTCAGCAGAATGCGTTCGCGGTCCGCCGGGCGCAAACCGGACCACACGCCGGACTTGAAGGCGGCATGGGATGACTGCACCGCGCGCTCGACCACTTCCAGCGGCGCATCCAGTGTTTCGCAGAGGGTTTGCCCGGTAGCAGGGTTGACCACGGCAATGCTTTGCCCCTCAGCGAACACCCATCGACCGTCGATGAAACAGCCATGACGGCGGTCGAGGAATGCAGCCACCTGCGGCAGAATTTCAACGTTGCTCATAATTCACCTTTCGTTCAGACGAGTTGTTCAGCCAGAAAACCGGCTGATTACTGTTGTTCTTTAAGGAAACACACGACCGCCTGGCGATCGTCTGCAGAAGCCAGCCCCATGTAGGGCATGTAGGTCCCCGGCACAAAGGCCTGGGGTTGAGCGATGAGTTGCGCGATGTTTTCGGCTTGCCAATTGATGTCTTTGTTGCGCATGGCCTGGGAGTAGTTGAAGCCTTCCAGCGAACCGGATTTACGCCCGACCACACCCGCCAGGTTAGGCCCCATCATCCCCGCCATCCCCTTGCTCACCGAATGACAAACACCGCATTCATTGGCGAAGACCTGGGCGCCATGGCCCTGATCGGGTGTGCACTCGGCCGCCAGCGCGGTGTGCGTCAGGGTGAATGAAAGCAAACCCATGAGGGGTAATCGCAGGGAGGTAAACATAAGAAAACGACCTTGGAATCCGCGCGCTCGTCAAACGAGCGCCAACACTGAAAGTACCGATACAGCATCGCATCGGTGGGGTTAGTACGGATTGTCGATGGTCGTCGGCACGCAGGTTTTGTCCTGCGTGCCAGTCGTGTTGCCAGGGCTGCCAAACGGGCCAATCTGGCAAGCACAGCCAACTTTTTGGCAACCACACAAAAGGGCGAAAAAGTTCCGGGCCGTAGTATCGAAAAAGACCGCAAACCTGCGCTCAAGAACAAGAACGGATGCCACATATGCTCAAGTCCCCCTTGCTTCGTCTCTCGACTCTCGCGCTGATGATCAGTGCCGGCCAGGCTGGCGCCTACGAACTCTATGCCGATGACGACAGTCACCTGAACGCTACCCTGGAAGCGGTATTGGGTGTTTTCCACAGCCAGGAAAATTACGCGCTGTCCGGCCGCCTCGACCAAGGTTCGTCGTCGTGGCGCGAGGGCTACATCAAATATGGCCTGAGCTTCGACAAAGGCCTCGCCGGTGTGGGCACCGCGTATGGCGCGGCGAACCTGCTCAGTTCCGGCACCTGGGGCGACGGCGATGCCGCGGGCTTCAGCGACGGTTCGGAACGCACCACCAAGTTCGAAGACGCCTACCTCGGCTGGCGTTCGGGCAAACTTTTTGATGTGCTCGGTGAAGACGGCGTGGACCTGTCCTTCGGCCGCCAGAACATTGTGGTCGGTGACGGTTTCCTGATTAATGGCGACGCGCTCAACTTGGGCAAAGGCCTGGCCGACGGCGAATTCAACCGTGGAGGCGCCTACTGGCTGGCCGCGCGCAAAGCGTTTGACGAGACCGCCGTGTTGCGTCTGGGTGGCAAGGAAGGCTGGCGCGGCGACCTGATGTGGTTGAAATCAGACAATCGCGCCCAGGCCAAGACCGAAATGTACGTCGGCACGCTTGAACACGTCGCTGAAGCTGGCACGGTTGGTTTGACCTACATCGACAGCACCGATGTCGACGAGCAATTCGCCTCCCCTGCGCAACTTGAGCGCGACGGCATGAAGACCTACAGCCTGCGCGCGACAGGCAACGCAGGGGTGAAAAACCTGTTCCTCTCCGGCGAATACGCCAAGCAGGACAAACCCCACACCGCTACCGAAGATGCCTGGTACCTGGAAGCCGGCTGGACCTTTGCCGACGTCGCCTGGACGCCGTATGTCAGCTATCGCTTCAGCCGGTTCTCGGAAGGCTACGACACCCTGTTCTACGGTTTCAGCCGCGGTTACGGCACTTGGTTCCAGGGTGAAGTCGCCGGTAACTACGCAGGCCCGTTCAACACCAACTCGCGCATCCAGAACGTCACACTGAAAGTCTCGCCTCTGGAAAACCTGACGGTGGGCGCGATGTATTTCAACTACGACACCATCGACCGCAGCCTGGGCAATACCGATGGTCACGAAGTCGACCTGTATGCCGAATGGCACGTCAACGAGCACCTGACCGTGATGCCGCTGATCGGCCTCTACCAACCGGACAAGAGCGCCGAAGAAGGCGGCACCCAGCTGGGCAGCAACGACAAGAACCTCTACAGCCAAGTGGTGTTTGCCACCACGTTCTAAGCCAGACCGGGGCAGTGGCGCATCCACTGTCCCTATGGAAAAAGGCCTTTCCAATGCACAAAAAATTCCTGACGATCCAGAGCAAGATCGCCCTGCTTGCCGGCCTATGCCTGCTGTTGGTGGTGGGTTTGCTGATGGGCTTGTCGCTCTATCAAACGCATCAAAGCAGCCAGCAAGTAGCTCGTGCCAGCAGCGAAATGCTGGCCGATGCCGCCAAGGAACACATGCAAGCCCTCGGCAAAGTGCAGGCCATGCAGGTGCAGCGTACCTTCATGCAGACTCACGAGTTCGGCCAGGGGTTGTCGCGCTATTTGCTCTACTTAAGGCAACTGCAACATAAAGGCATTCTGACCCGCCAACAACTGCGGCAGGAGCTGAGTACACAGCTTCACCAGGCCCTGATCGACAAGCCCGACCTGCTCGGGCTTTATGTCATTTTCGAGCCCAACGCACTGGACGGCGCCGACGCCAGTTTCGTCGACCAGGCCGCCACGGGCAGCAACGAGACCGGCCGTTTTTCCCTCTATTGGGTACAAAGCAAACCCGGCGAACTGCAAGCGGTGATCGGCGACGAAGCGCTGCTCGCCAACACCTCTCCCGGCCCCAGCGGCGCCCCGTATAACGCTTTCTACACCTGCGCTCGCGATACCCGTCAGGCTTGCGTGCTGGAACCCTATTTTGATGAAGCGTCCGGCAGCCGCAAACTGGTCACCAGCATCGCTTTTCCGCTGATGGACAATGACAAAGTCATCGCCGTGGTCGGCCTCGACATCAACCTCGCCGCCCTGCAACAAAACAGCGAAGCCAGCGCGCATCAACTGTTCGATGGCCATGGGCAGATCAGCATCATCAGCCCGCGCGGGGTGATTTCGGCCAACAGCCAGGACGCCAGTCGCCTCGGCCAACCGTTGGACAGTGCCGAGGTGTTGGACACGTTGCGTCAGGGGCAACCGAAAGTGTTTGTCGATCAGCAGCAAATCAAAGTGCTCGAACCGTTGGCACCGATTGCCGGCGCTGCGTCATGGGGCGTACTGGTGGGTGTGCCGCAGGAGGTGCTACTGGCACCGGTCATCACGCTGCAAAAGGAGCTCGATGCACAAGGCGTGCAAAGCACGGCGCTGGAACTGCTGTTGGGTGGCGGCTCCGCCCTGCTCGGCTTGCTGTTGATCTGGTACACGGCGTTTCGCATCACCCGGCCGCTGCAAGTGTTGACCCGGGTCATGGAAGATATCTCCCTGGGCGAAGGCGATTTGACTCGGCGCCTTGAGGTGCAATCCCGGGATGAGATCGGCCAACTGGCGACCGCCTTCAACCGCTTTGTCGAGCGTATTCACCAGTCGATCCGCGAGGTGTCTTCGGCGGCGATTGGCGTAAATGAAGTGGCCAAGCGCGTGCTGCTGACCTCCAACTCGTCGATGAGCAACTTCGACGAACAATCGACCCGCACCAACAGTGTCGCCGCCGCCATCAACGAGCTGGGTGCCGCCGCGCAGGAAATAGCGAGTAATGCGTCCAATGCCTCACAGCAGGCCTCTGCCGCACGGCAACAAGCCGAAGACGGGCGTCAGGTGGTTGAGCGCACGATTCAAGTGATGAACGAACTGTCCGGAAAAATCAGCGCATCGTGCGTCAACATCGAAGTGCTGAACGATAAAACCGTGAACATCGGGCAGATCCTGGAAGTAATCAAAGGCATCTCTCAACAGACCAACCTGCTGGCCCTCAACGCGGCCATCGAAGCGGCGCGGGCAGGCGAAGCGGGCCGGGGCTTTGCGGTGGTCGCCGACGAAGTGCGCAGCCTGGCCGGGCGCACCCAAACGTCGGCACTGGAGATTCAGCAGATGATTGAAGAGCTGCAAGTGGGCGCGCGCGACTCGGTCACCACCATGACCGAGAGCCAGCAGCACAGCGAGGAAAGCGTCAGCATCGCCAACCTTGCCGGTAAACGGTTGGGCAGCGTGACCCAGCGTATCGGTGAGATCGACAGCGTTAACCAGTCTGTCGCGGCAGCGACTGAAGAACAGACCGCGGTGGTCGAGGCTTTGAACGTGGACATTACTGAAATCAACACACTGAATCAGCAAGGGGTGGAAAACCTGCATTCGACGTTGCAGGCCTGCACAGAACTGGAGCGGCAGGCTGATCGGCTTAATCAGTTGGTGGGGAGTTTTCGTATCTGAGATTGGCGTTGCCTGACACACCGCTTTCGCGAGCAGGCTCGCTCCCACATTTGATGTCTGTCGACCACAAATTTTGTGTTCACTGGAGATCCATTGTGGGAGCGCGCCGGCTCCGGGCGGCATTGCGACGAAGAACGATAACGCGGTGTCGCTGCTCTCCTCTAATACGCCAAATCTGGCACCCACACGCAACCAGATGGCATGCGCGCAAACAAGCCACTCCGCCCGCCGCGCGTAGTATCAAAACCGACCTCTTCTACCCCCAAAAACAATAAATCGACCTTAGGGTCGCAGGAGACTTCTGTGCTTAAGAAAAATGCGTTGGGTTGGCCAAAAATCGCCGGCCTCGGAATTGCGTTGGTGGTGGCCGGGCAGTTTTCCGGCTGGAATTTTGGGCTGATGGCGGGCGGCTGGCTGAACATGTTGATCGCCACATTGTTGATGGCCTTGCTCTGCGGCGGTCTGGCGTTATGCGTAGCAGAACTGTCGACCGCGCTGCCGAGTGCCGGCGGCGTGTTCGTCTATGCACAAAGCGCGTTCGGACCATTCGTGGGCTACCTGGTGGGCGTAGCGTGTGCGGTGGCACTGACCATCAGCACTGGCGCGGCGGCGACCTTCATTTGCGCCTATACCGAGTCGATTTTCGGCCTCGGCGGCTGGCCGGTAAAAATCGCTTTGTTCGCGGTCATTATCGGCATCCACCTGCGCGGCGTCGGTGAAGCCATGGGGTTGACCATGATCGCTGGCGTCATCGCGGTCGTCGCCCTGCTCACCTTTGGCGTGGCCATGGCGCCGCATGTCGAGCTGACCAACCTGTTGAAGATGCCTTCTGCTAACTCAGCGCCAGTGATCAGTTTCGGTGGCATCTTCGCCTGTGTTCCGTTCGCCATCTGGTTGTTCATTACCGTTGAGCAAATCGGCTCGGCTGCCGAAGAGGCGGACAATCCTGCTCGCAGCATGCCGCGCGGCATTCTCGCGGCCATCGGCACTTTGCTGGTGACGGCGCTGGTCGTTTTGGTCTGCGCACCGGGCGCGGGCGGCGTCGAGCTGGTGGGGTCGGCCGGTGATCCGCTGTACGCCGCGATGACCAGCACCAACGCCTACGGCGAAGCCTCGTGGTTGGCGAAGGTGATTGGCTGCGGCGCGGTGTTCGGGCTGATCGCTACGTTCTTCTCGTTGGTGTACGCCGCCTCCCGGCAGCTGTTCGCCATGGCCCGCGATGGCTTGTTCCCGCAGTGGCTGGGGAAAACCGGCAAGCGCGGCACTCCATTCTCGGCGCTGCTGTTGATTGGTGTGATTGGCCTGCCGATGTCAGCGGTCGAACCGGCGACCGTGATGCTCGCGGTCGTGCTGCTGCTCAACGTTTGCTACCTGTTCATTTTCGGCGCCTATCTGCGCATTAAAAGCAGCCAACCGGATCTGCCGCGTCCGTTCCGTCTGGCGGGTGGCAAGGTGATTGCCTGGCTAGGCCTGGCCCTGACGCTGGTGGTGATCGCAGCCTGCTTCCAACTCGACCAACTGATGCTGATCGCCCTCGCGGTGACCTTCGCCCTGTGTATTTTCAACTTCCTGCTGCGTGCCCGACTGCAAGGCCGCACCACCGTACTCGAGGTTCAAGACCATGCCTGAAGACACGCTTTTGCAGCGCCGCCACCGCGTACTCGGCAGCGCCTCACCGTTGTTCTACGACAAGCCATTGCACCTGGTGCGCGGTGAAGGTGTCTGGCTGTTTGACGTTGACGGTCGGCGCTACCTCGACGTCTATAACAACGTACCTTGCGTCGGCCACTGCAACCCTCACGTGGTGGAAGCGATGCACCGCCAGGCCATGACGCTGAACATCCACACGCGCTACCTCGATGAACACATCGTGCGCTACGCCGAGCGCCTGACGGCGACCTTCGCCGAGCCGCTCGACACCGCAATGTTCACCTGCACTGGCAGCGAGGCCAACGAACTGGCGCTACGCCTGGCACGTTTCGCCAGCGGCGGTACCGGCATCATCGTCAGCGATTACAACTACCACGGTAATTCCGCGTCATTGGCCGAAGTCACCACCGCACTGCCGTCGCCGGAACCATTCGCCACACATGCCCGCGCGGTGCCCATTCCGTGCCTGTACCGGGCACCAGCCGGGACCACCGAGGCGCAACTGGCGGAGCACTATGCCGCGAACATTGCAGCGGCCATCGCCTCGCTGCAGGCTCAGGGCATTCGCCCGGCAGCATTGCTGATCGACACCCTGTTTGCTAACGAAGGCTTGCCACGGGTGCCGGCCGGTTTCGTAAACAAAGCCGCTGAACTGATCCGCGCGGCGGGCGGTTTATTCATTGCTGATGAAGTGCAATCCGGCTTTGCTCGTACCGGCGAACATCTGTGGGGGCATCAGGCCCACGCTGTGGTACCGGACATCGTCACCCTCGGCAAGCCAATGGGGAACGGTTATCCGTTAGCCGGTTTGATCACCAGCAAGGCGCTGGTCGAGTCATTCGGGCGCAGTGCCATGTACTTCAACACGTTTGGCGGTTCGCCGGTGGCGGCAGCGGTCGGAATGGCGGTGCTCGATGTGATTGAAGAGCAACAGCTGCTGCGTAATGCGCACACCGTGGGCGCTTATGTGCAGCAGCGTCTGCAAGTGCTCGCCAGCAAGCATTCGATCATTGGCGACGTGCGCGGCAAAGGCCTGTTCTTCGCCCTGGAACTGGTGCGTGACCACGCCAGCAAAGAGCCCGCCGGGCTGGAAGCGCGCAAGGTGGTCAACCATATGCGTGAACTTGGCGTGCTGATCAGCAAGATCGGCGCAGGCGACAACATTCTGAAACTGCGGCCGCCGCTGGTGTTCAACCGCGAGCACGCCGACCTCTTCGTTGACACGCTAGACACCACCCTGAGCGCTATCTGAGGCCCCGCCATGACTGATTTCCACACCCTGAGCCACGACCAGCAAGTCGTCAGACTGCACGACCTTGCGCGCCACGCCCTGCAACACTGGGATGGCACCTTTGCCGAGGTTGAACTGGTGAAATTCCGCGAGAACGCGGTGTTCTCGGCACGCCGTGAGGACGGCCAACGAGTCGCCCTGCGCATCCATCGCAATGGCTATCACGGCGAGGCGGCGCTGCGTTCCGAGCTGCAATGGATGGAGGCGCTGGCCACGGCCGGCATCACCGTGCCACAGATTATCCGGGCCCGGAACGAGCGCCATCTGATCGAAGTGATCCATGCCGACATCGGCGAACCGCGCCATGTCGACATGCTCGCCTGGCTGCCCGGCGCGACGGCGGGCACCTCGGAAGCCGGGGTACAGGCGGATACCGAAATCGACTTTCTGTTTGCCGAAGCAGGTGCGATTGCCGCGCGCATTCATTTGCATACAGCCGAGTGGCAGCAGCCGGACGAGTTTGTCCGGCATGCCTGGGATGAAGAGGGTTTGATTGGTGCCAACCCGTTCTGGGGACGTTTCTGGGATCTGGAACAACTCAATGAAGAACAACGTGAACTGTTGCAACAGGCCCGTCGCCGCGCACGCTGCGACCTGCGCCAATATGGTCGGCATCTGGACAACTTCGGGATGATTCACGCCGACCTGGTGCCCGAGAATTTGCTGATCGAAGGTGCCAACCTGCGCCTGATCGACTTCGACGATGCCGGGTTCGGTTGGCACATGTTTGAGCTCGCCACCGCGCTGTACTTCTGCCTGGACGACCCGCGTTATGAGCAAATCAAAACGGCGCTGTTTGCTGGTTATGACGCGATCAAACCGCTGACTGCGGCTGATCGAGAGACGCTGGCGCTGTTTCTGCTGCTGCGTGGCACGACGTACCTGGGCTGGATTCATACCCGTAAAGGCACGCCGACGGCGATTGAGATGGCGCCGATGTTGATTGATCGGGCGTGTCGATTGGCGCGGGAGTATTTGCAACAGTAGTGGCAAACACCAGAGCTTGTGTGGCGAGGGAGCAAGCTCCCTCGCCACAGTTATGCTAAACGCTTTTAATCAAGGCAGTTTCAGCACGCCGCACCGACATGCTCAAGCCGATGAAACAGCCGGTTAAAATACACCAGACTGTCACCTTCCCCGCGTACACCAACCTTCGACAGCTCGACAAACATCACCGAGTGCGAACCGACTTCCTTGCACTCGCTGATCCGCCCTTCGAGCTGCACCAGCGCATCGCGCAGCACCGGCACGCCTGTCTCGCCGCCATCCCACAAATCCCAAGCAAAACGCTCCGCCATCGGCACCTGGGTCATGCCGGCAAAGTGTCGGGCCAACTCTTCCTGCTCGCCACACAGAACGTTGACGCACAGACGGCCATTGGTACGGAACACATCGTGTGTCGCACTGCCACGGTTGACGCAGACCAGCACGGTGGGGGGCGAATCAGTCACCGAACACACCGCACTGGCGGTAATGCCGCAGCGCCCGCCAGGACCATTGGTGGTGATGATGTTCACTGCAGCAGGCAACTGCGCCATGGCGTTGCGAAAGTCTATTTGATGCTGGCTCAGGTCGGCCATGTCATTGCCCCTCCTTTAGGAGGACCGCCAGTATGCGGTCCGTAGGTGATGGAACAAGACTAAGGTCCGACACGCTGCACGACTATCCTGACCATCCCCATGCTGAGGTTGGCTTTCCGCTAGTCGACTAGGTGGTTTCTTTATCGTCAGGGCCAGTCACAGTGAGTATCCTGCTAACTAGCTCCTTGATGAGCCGATATCCGCCGCAGCGTGCACGCGTGCGAAAACAATAATTAGAAATTTTCGTGGCAGTCCCTGATGGAAATCCGCAAACCGATTGTTTATATCGTTGATGACGACAAAGACCTGCGCACCTCACTGGCCTGGTTGCTGGAGTCGGTCAGCGTGCAGGCGCAATGCTTTGCAGGCGCTGAAGAATTCCTCAGCCAATACGACCCCAAGCAGCCGGCGTGTCTTGTGCTGGACGTGCGCATGCCGGAGACCAGCGGTTTTCAGTTGCAGGAAATACTCAACCAGCGCGGCAGCACCTTGCCGACCATCTTCGTGTCCGCCCATGGCGACATTCCGATGTCCGTGACAGCGATGAAGAACGGCGCACTGGATTTCGTTGAGAAGCCCTATAACCCGCAGCAAATGATCGAACGCATCCAGGCCGCGCTGAAGGCTGCCGTGCACGCCCAGGCCGATCAGGAACAACGCCAGCATCTGCAAAGCAAGCTTAAGTTGCTCACCAGCCGCGAACGCGAAGTGTTGATGCTGGTGATCGATGGCAAAGCCAGCAAAGTGATTGCCCGGGAGCTGAACATCAGCGTCAAAACCGTTGACGTGCATCGCACCAAGATCAAGGAAAAGATGGGCGTGACCAGCATCGCCATGCTGGTGCGTGAAGTGCTGCATTTGCCGGCGGAAGAGCCTACGCGACACTAAGGCACACACTCCCCCTGTAGCAGCTGTCGAGCTTGCGAGGCTGC
>Ga0182006_1002207_pt1 | contig 10788 bp, 11 predicted proteins | sample Sormic07211104_1_FD_123022 | JGI IMG/M metagenome (GOLD analysis project Ga0182006, IMG submission 123022) | Rhizosphere microbial communities from Sorghum bicolor, Mead, Nebraska, USA - 072115-104_1 MetaG | ecosystem: Host-associated > Plants > Roots > Rhizosphere | place: USA: Nebraska...
CGCGAGGTTAAAAAGGAGCTTCGTGCGCTTGAGATCATAAGAATCGGAACTTCGGGCGCTATCCAGGAAGACCTGCCGATAGGCACCATCCTAGCTTCTTCCCATGGACTGGGATTGGATACCCTAATGGCCTTTTATGATGCAGAAGTTGATCCGCAGGATGCAAGATTACTTGAGTCAATTCGGAAACATATAACCGGCTTTGATGCCGTAGAGCCCTACCTTACTGCCGCGAGCCCATCATTGATGCAACGCATCGCAGCAGATCTACCTAAAGGCATAACGGTAACCGCTCCTGGCTTCTATGCCCCGCAAGGCAGGAAGGTTAGAGCTGCAGCCAGGTTCCCTGATCTGATTGCGCAACTGAACAGCTTCCGCAATGGCGATACCCGTATTACGAACCTGGAAATGGAAACAGCTGGCATTTACGCACTTGCTAAAGTGCTGGGTCATCATGCACTTTCAATCAATGCGGTGCTCGCCAGCCGCCTGAAGTTCGCCTTCAGCAATAATCCTCAACAAGTAGTAGACCAAGCCATTAAGTACGTGCTTGAAAGAATTTAACTTCAACGCCTAACGATAATCTCCCGTCGAGCCACGGTACCAATAATGAATAACAAACAATACTTCTTTTAATGAACAACAAACAATACTTCTCCCTAATTTTAATCCTTGGGTCACTAACCGCCTTGGGTCCATTCTCCATAGATATGTACCTACCAGCATTTCCGGTGATCGCCAAAGATCTGAATACGAGCACAGAGCAGGTAGCAATTTCCCTTTCCAGTTTCTTTATTGGCATTTCCCTTGGGCAGCTGCTTTACGGACCGCTACTAGATAGATTTGGCCGTAAGAAGCCACTTTGTATCGGACTGCTCCTGTATATTCTTGCTTCTCTTGGTTGTGTATTTGCAACAACTTTAAACCAGCTGATTATACTTCGTGCGGTACAAGCACTTGGAAGTTGCGCTGCGGCCGTTGCATCCGTAGCGATGGTGCGGGACCTATTCCCAGTAAAGGATAGCGCAAAGGTGTTTGCGTTATTGATGTTGGTTGTTGGGGTATCGCCCATGCTAGCACCTACTGCAGGTAGTTACGTAACGATCCTATTCGGCTGGCATGCGATTTTTATCGCCTTAATGGGCTTGGGACTGATCAACTTACTGGCTAGTATGCTCTGGTTACCCGAGAAATATCAAGCCGATCCGACGATTTCATTGATGCCCGCGCCGATTATTAAGACATTCCTATCTGTTATTGCAGAACCTTACTTCTATACTTATGCGCTTACCGGCGCCATGGCCTTCTCCGGCTTGTTTGCCTATGTTGCTGGCTCTCCAGTTGTCTTTATGGAAGTGTTTAATGTAAGTACAGAGATGTACGGGTGGATCTTTGCGGTGCTTTCCATCGGGCTGATCACTTCGAGCCAGATTAACAGCTTGCTCGTGAGACGGTTTAAAAGTGAAAGGATTGTGTTTGTGGCACTAAGTACACAGCTCCTGCTGACACTTTGTTTCTTTGCTGGTGCCTATCTGGACCTGCTCAATCTATACAATACCATAGGACTTCTATTCCTGTTCCTTTGTTGCCTGGGCTTTATCAATCCGAATACCTCGGCTTTATCGCTTTCGCCTTTCAAGAAAAATGCAGGTAGCGCTTCTGCTTTGATGGGCGCTATTCAGATGGGTGTTGGTGCAATAGCATCATCATTGTTAAGTGTGTTCGATACCAAATCAGCACTTCCCATGGTTGCGGTAATGGCAGGTTCTACAATCGTAGCGATGATCATCTTACTTGTCGGGAGACTTAAATTAAGTAAAACAATAGCATAGCTAAGGTGTTGAAAAGATGATCTAAAACGGAGAATCTATGTTTAACAAACTACAACACACGGTTGCACTAGCTGCAGGCAAGACAATTCTGAACGGTACCGATGAGGTGAGGTTGAGTACTGGAAAGCGAATGATTTCCATACTTGCAGGTGCTTTCATCTTTAGAAGGGGATTGAAAAACCTGACAAAGAGCCCAGTCATTGCCATTCAGGAGCTCGCTCTGGGTGGTTTACTACTGTATAATGGAGCAACTGGAGAAAATAAGCTTGGAAGTAAGGCGAGACAACCACTTCATACCGGACCATATAATCCTTTAATAAAGCAACCTATGCCTAACCTTTATAGGGTAAAGTAAATGGTCTTTCTGTTACTGATCCGCGATCGGTAACAGAAACAAAGCTTTAATCGTCAGTGTTCAAGTAACTCATATGTTTGTGAAACCGAATCTTGAGGGTCTTTTCGGCTTTAGCTTTAAGCTGCCGGATACGCTCCTTACTGTAGCCTAATAGGCTTGCGATTTCCATGGTTGTCAGCTTTTCGGGACAGTCGATCCCATAGTAGTATTTGATGATAAGCGCTTCCCTTTGCGGTAGCGAGTCAATCCCACGCAAAACATTGTTGTATTTAGAGCGTTTGATCATTCGTTGCTCCGCATTGTCGGTTACATCAGGTATGGTGTCTATATAATTTCTTTCCAGGTGTTGTGCATCAAGCCAGACGATCTTGCCGTGGCATTCGAGGTATTCTGAGGCATTTTTTTCAGGTAAGTTCACCAGTTTGGCAATCTCAGTTATGGATGGCGTTCTGTCATTCAGTTGTTCAAACTTCCGGATGTTCTTCTCCAACAGCTTTTTCTTGTCCAGTTTATTCTTAGGAATGGTGACAATCATGGTCATCCGTCTGGAACGTTGAATCATTTGGTTGATGTCCCAAGTCGCCAGCGTGATGAGTTTACATCCAAAATCCACATCAAACTTCTTTACGGCAGCAATAAGGCCTCTGTTTCCTTCAGAAATGAAATCTTCCATTTGTGTCTGGTTGAAGGCATATCTTTTAGCGATAAAAACAACAAAGCGAAGATTGCCCTTAATGAGGATATTAGCAGCTTCCGGATCCCCGGCTTTTAGCCTTGCACCTAACACCTGTTCCTCCCTCCTGCTGAGCAGCTTAAATCGCTTGGTTTCTTTGATGTAGATAGCTAACAGGGAATTCTCGTAATTCCAGTTGGAGAGTGTCGATGAAGTCATTATTATAAATGTTTGGAGGTTAATATTAACACAAGATAAAGAAGGTGTCGCATAAAACAAATTATTTTATTATAATATTTTATTATTATTTTAATTTTTAAATAACATAATTATCGATGTTATAATTCTACCCTTGGTTTAATAACTTTCATTTACAGTTTTCTCTTTGTAGATAAGGCAGGTATTATTACAAGCATCTGACTTCCCCGGCTTATACATTGCCCTAAAACATTTACTTTTGTACCACATTTAATTACTATGAGTAAAAAGGGCAGAATATTAGTAGCCATGAGCGGTGGTGTGGATAGTTCGGTAGCTGCGGTTATGCTTCACGAACAAGGATATGAAGTCATAGGCCTGACCATGAAAACTTGGGACTATGCTACTTCGGGAAGCAGTAGCAAAGAAACCGGTTGCTGCAGTCTGGATAGTATCAATGACGCGCGAACTTTGGCTGTTAACTATGGCTTTCCCCACTACATATTAGATATACGTGACGAGTTTGGAGATTATGTAATTGACAATTTTGTTGATGAATATCTTGCAGGACGCACACCAAATCCTTGTGTGCTTTGTAATACGCACATCAAATGGGAAGCTTTATTAAAAAGGGCAAATAAGCTGGATTGTGAATTCATCGCAACTGGCCACTATGCAAATATCAGACAGCACGATAATGGCCGTTACGTTATCTCCAAGGGTAAAGACGAGAACAAGGATCAGTCCTATGTACTTTGGGGTGTTTCGCAGGAAAACCTTTCACGTACACAGTTCCCTTTAGGATCTTTTGCGAAATCAGAAATTCGTCAAATGGCGCTTGATATGGGACAGGAAGAATTAGCTAAAAAGAGTGAAAGCTATGAAATCTGTTTTGTTCCGGATAATGATTACCGTTCATTCTTAAGACATAAAGTTGAAGATTTAGAGGAACGTGTTGCTGGTGGCAATTTTATCCTGAGTAATGGTATGGTTGTGGGACAGCACAAAGGCTATCCTTTCTATACCATTGGTCAACGGAAAGGCCTTGGTATTGCGTTGGGTGAACCAATGTTTGTTACCCAGATCCTACCTGAAAGTAATACCGTAGTACTAGGCCGTGCAGATGAACTTGAACGTCGTGAAGCACTGGTTAGAAATGTAAATCTTCAGAAGTATGAAACCATTCTTGATCCTATGGATAATGTAATCACAAAAATCCGTTATAAGGATGCGGGTATGCTGAGCACGATCGTGCAGGAGAAAGACAAAATGCGCGTAGTATTTGATCACGCTGTGTCTGCAATTGCACCAGGGCAATCAGCAGTGTTCTATGAAGGCAATGATCTGCTGGGTGGCGGGTTTCTTTGCTAGTCTAAATAAGTAGCCAATAAATTAGTCTATATATAAAAGGCTTGCACCTGTAGGTGCAAGCCTTTATTTTTATCTCCATCGCTGATCTTTGACACCATAGCTGATTTTTAATCAATCCGAAATTTTTCACTCCATTGCGGTGTTTGACTCCTTCGCGGAATTCGATATTTTCGGCAATACTGCTCATTCAAGCATTGCCATTTTACACAGCCTTAAAGCTTTGCAGTTATCTCTGCGTCAAGCGGCTTCACCTTAGAACGAAAGCGGTGCACCAACTTGCCATTTTCGTCAATCAGAAACTTCTCAAAGTTCCAGTTGATGTCACCTTTAAAATCCGGATTCTCCTGGCTTGTCAGGTATGCGAATAATGGATTGATGTCTCCACCCTTCACACTCACCTTTTCACTCATCAAGAAGGTAACACCGAAATTAGCTTCGCAGAATTCCTTGATTTCAGCATTAGTTGAAAGTTCCTGTCCTCCGAAGTTTCCTGCTGGGAACCCGATAAGCACAACTTCTTTACCGTATTGCTGGTGTAGCTTTTCCAACTCTTCGTACTGCGGGGTGAATCCACATTTCGAGGCGGTGTTTACGATCAGAAGTTTCTTGCCTTTGAACTTCGATAAAGCGATTTCTTTGCCATCAATGGTCTTGATCTTAAAATCATAAACGCTCTTTGGCGGACTAAAGAATAGCCCGATGATTACTAATAGTATATTCATTGCTTTTAATTTTTTATGTTAACGTTATCTACTGGCAACCTGTTTCGCTAACGCGATATATATGTAAAGATACAGGACAAAATACCATTAAATGCAGATCAAATTTGGAATTCTGTTTTATTTATAGCTTTATTTGCAGAAAAACGTTCTGAATGGCGAAGAATTTATTGATAGTTGAGTCCCCTGCAAAAGCAAAAACCATTGAAGGATATTTAGGTAAAGATTTCATGGTTAAGTCCAGTTACGGCCACATCCGTGATCTGGTGAAAGGTGATATGGCTATTGACATCACCAATAACTTTACGCAGACTTACGAGGTTCCTGCTGACAAGAAGCAAGTCGTTGCGGAACTTAAGAAGCTAGCAAAGAACGCTGAAATGGTATGGATCGCGTCCGATGAGGACCGTGAGGGAGAAGCAATTTCATGGCACCTTTTCGAGACCTTGAATTTAAAGGCAGAGACCACAAAGCGAATTGTATTCCATGAAATCACAAAACCCGCCATTCTAAAAGCTATTGAGGCACCAAGAACAATAGACTACAACCTTGTACATGCACAACAAGCCAGACGGGTGTTAGACCGTCTAGTAGGCTTTGAGCTATCCCCTGTACTCTGGAAAAAAATAAAACCTTCTTTGTCTGCTGGTCGTGTGCAGTCTGTGGCTGTACGTCTGATCGTAGACCGCGAACGTGAGATTAATAAATTTAAAGGTAGTGCTGCTTTCAAGATATCTGCACAGTTTAACAATGGCAATCCAAAGGAAATTGTACGTGCTGAGCTGCCTCAACGCTTTAGTGATGAAGCTGAAGCCGCTAAATTCCTTCAGGATTGTATTAATGCAGAGTTTAAGATAGCTTCGCTGGAAACAAAACCGGCAAAGCGTAACCCTGCAGCACCATTTACAACCTCAACACTGCAGCAAGAGGCATCGCGGAAACTCGGTTATAGCGTTTCCAGAACAATGCAGATTGCACAACGCTTATATGAAAGTGGAAAGATCACTTACATGAGAACAGATTCCGTAAATCTTTCGGAAACCGCAGTGCAAGCAGCAGCAAAAGAGATCAATTCCGCATTTGGAGAGAAATACCATCAGCCTCGCGTCTATAAGACGAAGTCTGCTGGTGCTCAGGAGGCGCATGAGGCCATAAGACCTACATACTTTGACCAGCATACCGTAACGGGCGACAGCTCTGAGCAGCGCCTGTATGAGCTTATCTGGAAAAGAGCAATTGCCTCACAGATGAGTGAAGCACATTTCGAGAAGACCACCGCACAAATTGAAGTGAGTAGCAGACCTGAGCGACTTATCGCGGAAGGTGAAGTACTGAAATTTGATGGTTTCCTCAAAGTTTATCTTGAATCAAGTGATGATGAGGATGCAGATGAAGGATCAACCAACAATATGCTGCCGCCATTAAGCAAAAACCAGATGCTGACTTTACAGCAGATGAATGCTATTGAACGCTTTTCAAGGCCGCCGGCGAGATATACGGAGGCTAGCTTAGTTAAGAAACTTGAAGAGCTTGGTATCGGCCGTCCATCAACCTATGCCCCTACGATATCCACCATCCAAAATCGAGGATATGTTGTAAAGGAAGATCGTGAAGGCAGACAGCGTAGCTTTAACACCATTACGTTAGCTAAAAACGAGATTAGCAAACAAACAAAAACAGAAATTACGGGTGCAGAGAAATCTAAACTCTTCCCAACAGATATTGGCGAAGTCGTAAATGACTTCCTTGTTGAACATTTTAAAGACATTGTAGACTTCAACTTCACTGCATCAGTAGAAAAGGAATTCGATGAGATTGCCCAAGGTCTAAAGGAATGGACGAATATGCTCCATGCTTTCTACAAGCCCTTTCACGAAGAAGTACAGGTTACCCTGGACACTGCTGACCGTGCCAATGGCGAACGCCTCTTAGGTGTGGATCCGGCAAGCGGTAAAAATGTATATGCCAAGGTTGGTAAATTCGGACCGCTTGTCCAAATCGGACAGCTGGATGAAGAAGAGAAACCTAGGTATGCGAGTATCTCCAAAACCCAGAGCGTTGGAACAATAACGTTGGAGGAGGCACTCGAGCAGTTCAAGTTACCTTTTCAATTGGAAGATTTTGAAGGTAAGGAGGTTTCTGTTGGCGTAGGTCGCTTTGGCCCATATGTAAAATGGGGCGATAGTTTTATCTCCGTGCCCAAGAACGAAGATCCGCTTACCATCGACTTCGAACGTGCAACTGAAATCATTCAGGAGAAAATCACTGCAGACGCACCTGTTGCTGAACATGAAGGTTTGCCGGTAACTAAAGGCACCGGACGTTTCGGACCATTTATCAAATGGAACAGCCTTTTCATCAACGTGCCACGTGCGTATGATTTCGACAACCTGAGCAAGAAAGACATTACAGAGCTTATCGATAAGAAAGTTGAAAAAGAGGCAAACCGCTTCATCCAACAATGGCCGGAAGACAAAATCGCCATTGAAAATGGACGATGGGGACCTTTCATTCGCTTCGGTAAAGAGATGCTGAAACTTCGTAAAAACCCAGCATCAAATGACAGGTACACACCGGAAGAACTTGCCGCGATGAGTCTTGATGATGTTAAAGCCTTAATTAAAGAACAAGTACCTAACGCATTCGAAAAAAAGGTAAAAGCAACAAAAAAGGTAACTGAAGCAGGTACGGAAAAGAAGAAAGCGGCACCTAAAAAGGCAGCACCGAAGAAAGCAACAACAAAAAAAGCAGTAGTTAAAAAGTAGCATCAAGCTTCAATCCCTATAATGAAAAAAGATCTGCCAGCAAACATTGTTGAAGACATTGCCATTGCGGTCGTTCTGATGAACGATACGCCTGAGGTCGCCAGTTGGAGCGTGTACTTGATCAATTACAAGAACGAGAAATTAGAACACGTGCTGGTAAGCTCAAAAGGCTATGGTGAAAAAGACGGCAAGATGGTTAAGACATCGGTACTCAGACATTCCTTGAGGGACGTGGAGCCGATGTCCTCCGCAGTCATCGAAGCGATTGATCCTGCAGTATTCGGTTTAACTAACGAATACCTGCTAAGCTTTTACATAGACGGAACCATATACGACAAGAAATTTATCTTCTTACCGGAAAGTATCATTGATGTAAACCTGCGCCATGTGCCGTTGCTAAACAAGCCCGGCGTAATGATCAAGTAGTCTGTAATGAAGTTATAAGTCCGTATGGATTAACTTCCTTGATATTGTACCCAGCACAAGGAGGTGTAAAGCGGTCAGGAAAAACATCGAATAAACTAACAAAATACCTGCAATAGGATGCGCAAAGCTATGGTAAGCAAATGTCCCTTCTGCAACCATGTAGCAAAGCACGGCAGCTAGAATTAACCGGAAACTTTCCTTGTTCACCCGTAAGTTCCGAAATGCAGCCATCATGAATAGTAGACTTGTCATGAATATACCGATCATCACTGGAAGCTTCAAAATCCCCAGTTCCTTTCTAAGTAGCATATAATAAGCAATACTGATTGCAAATGCCAAGACAATGGCAATCCGTGCCCCATGCTTATCAAGTTGCGGTGCAGACTTGAAATCCAGGTAAAAAGCGTTAATGTAGAAAATCTGCGGAAGCACAAAAAACACCAGTGACGAGAACACCGTTGTGTTCCTTGGTTGAAACATAAGGAAATAGATCATACCCAGGGCGGAGATGATCAACCCGTAAAATACCCGCTTGTGAAACCTGCCTTTTAATTTTGTATTCAGAACCAGTAGAACCCCCAACACGATTGTATAGCATACATTAAGAACACTTAACGATTCCGGCTTCCCTGTTACATAAAGGGTTACCTGCAATAAGAAGATTGGAAGTATAAGGTACTGGATTTTCGGTAGGCTTGGCAGCATATTCATGGACGTATTAGAGCACAAAAAAGTCAACCATGCTGCTGCACAATTGACCCTTTATCTTAAAAGCTATATGATAACTTAGAAACTTCTTTCTCTGTTGTTGTTGTTACGCTTAAAACCACCACCAGCGTTACCACCGTTTCCTGGTTTCTCTTGCGCTTCAGCAACCTTAATACGGTTACCATTATAGTCGCCGCCATTCATTCTTTTGATTGCTTCTTTTGCCTCATCATCGTTTGGCATTTCAACAAATCCAAAACCACGACTCTGACCAGTCTCACGATCTTTGATAATCCTAAGTGACTTAACTGGACCAAAATCGCCGAATACGGCTGTCAATTCCTCTTCCCCTACTTCTAAAGGAAGTCCTGTAATAAATATCTTCATTAATGTTTAAAAATTTACACAAAGGTAATTAAATTACTGCGCTAAATTGCAATTACATTGTAAGTTATCACAGCAATTTAAACCCTTTATGATTTATGTACTTGGTTTAATTACTTGCTTAACTCAACGTTGCTTCCAACGTGATTTCTAAATTATAAGCTTTACTAACCGGACAGTTCTCCTTAGCGCCTTTGGCAATCTCCTGGAATTGATCCTCAGACAAGTTCGGAACACTTGCTTGCGTAACCAGGTGAGAACTTGTAATCACCCCGTTCTCTAAGGAAACAGTCGCCTTAGTTTCAAGTGATGATGGCGTAAAACCAGCCTCTGTTAGATCTGCACTTAACTTCATCGTAAAACAGCCCGCATGTGCTGCAGCCATCAACTCCTCCGGATTTGTACCTACCCCTTCTTCAAAGCGGCTTTTAAAAGAGTATTGTGTCTTATCAAGTGTTGTACTTCCTGTGGTTAATGTTCCACTTCCTTCTTTGATCGTGCCGGTCCAGATTGCAGTTGCATTACGTTTCATATTATTATTGTTAGATTAGGTTTAATAGATTAAAGCACCAGTTCTGCTGTTGTTTAATGTAGTACACAATAAACAGCATGTACATATAATGGTTTTTATTCTTTGAAATTTACAAACGTTAATCATCTTTATTCCGGTTACGATTAAGCTTCACCTTAATTTTACCGTCATCACCATCAACTGCAACCAGGTGAAGTACAATTCCGCGCATTCTGTTGTCCGCTTTTTCCTGTTTAGTACTCCCCTCATCCTTCTTAGGATTACGCAAAGGTACGTCCATGGTAATGTTTGTGCCCTTTTTCATCGCATAGATACCCGCCACATCAAGATTAAGCACGCTGGAATTAATCTTCATAGGCCTGATGTTCACCTTTTCTCCCCGCACATCGAGTGCGCCTCCAAGGTCACCAAACGTAATGTTATTCAGATCCCGGAGTGGGAAAGCAAATTTCCCAACATCAATCAAAGGTTGGAAGTTCAACAAAGCGCCATTTTTAAGATTGAAGGTGATCAATCCACTTAAAGAACTTGGCAGCAGTATCCCCCGGTTGGAGATTCGACCACCTAGTTTAACCTTGGAGAATAAGTTTCCTGAAATGTTATCATGTCGTATAGCTTGTAATCCAAAGTTGTCAAATCCATAAAATAGACTTTTCACATTTGCATTCGCAACCACCGCATCAATAGCAAACCTCGTAGCGTCGCCCGTCTGGTATAGGTTACCCTTCACATTAATAGAACCATTTGCATGTTTTACTTTAGTATCCCTGATCTGGATACCACTTTCAGATACGTACAGTTGCGCAGTAGCATCGGTAGCCAGGA
>Ga0182006_1002208_pt1 | contig 10784 bp, 9 predicted proteins | sample Sormic07211104_1_FD_123022 | JGI IMG/M metagenome (GOLD analysis project Ga0182006, IMG submission 123022) | Rhizosphere microbial communities from Sorghum bicolor, Mead, Nebraska, USA - 072115-104_1 MetaG | ecosystem: Host-associated > Plants > Roots > Rhizosphere | place: USA: Nebraska...
AGAATTTCTACCTTGTTGTTCGTGCTCAAACTACTCCAATTGCTATTCAGCAAAAGTGTAAAGAGCTTTCTGTACTTCCGGAGTGTCGGTCCAACGGTTTGCCAGCTTGCTGCAGATGTCCTGAAAATTTGCGTTTTCACCCGGCGCATCAACTGTTCATCCTTAAATATCTTTTTGCTATAAAGTTTCCGCTTACGGTAATTGGTGCCAATTATAAAATAAACAACGATGCCGCCGATAGGTAGGAAGATCGTAAGAAGCAGATAAGCAAGGGTTTTACTGGTTGATTCCGTTTCGTAAATTATTCTCAGACAAACGGCAGCAATTCCAATGACATAGGCAATCTCAGCAATTAACAACCAGTTCAGCATGCTTCAGCAATAATATTTAATTAAAGGATATGAAATCTAAACAGCAGCACATGGTGTTAATCCGTGTATAATTTCCATATACATTAACTTCAAAAAGTTGAAAACAGTTTTGATATCCTATATTACATTATGAACCAGTTTTTTCGCAACTACAAAGGTATTATTTTGTTACTGAGCGGCATTGTCGCAGGAAGCATCGCAGGACTGCTCTTTGGCAAACAAGTCGAAGTTTTGAAGCCTGTGGGCGACATCTTTCTGAATCTGCTTTTTACAGCCGTCATACCCCTGGTATTTTTCGCAATTGCTTCAGCGATAGCAAACCTGAGTACATCCAACAAACTCAATCGCATGATGGGTGTGATGGCCGCAGTGTTTCTGTCGACGATCATAATCTCTGCATTACTGACCATAGTTGCCGTTCATTTCTTTCCCTTACATGAGAACGTACAGCCGATAAAGCTGACGGAGACGATGACGGAGAAATCCTTTGGAGATTCGATTACAAGTATGTTTACGACTGCCGAGTTTTACGAGCTCTTGTCCCGAAAAAGCATGCTGGCAATGATTATCTTTTCTGTACTGATAGGCTTTGCATGTTTGCAGGCCGGCGAAGCGGCCTCCTCCTTCAAGCGCTTTCTTAACAGCGGAAACGAAGTTTTCAAGCAAGTATTTATTATAATCATGAAAATTGCACCAATCGGTTTAGGTGCATATTTCGCTTATCAGGTAGGTGTTTTCGGGCCCCAACTTTTCGGGACATACGCCCGCTCACTAGGTGTTTACTATGGTGTGGGTGCATTTTACTTTGTGGTCTTTTTCAGCCTTTACGCAACTGTAGCTGGTGGCGGTAAAGGTTTGAGGATCTTCTGGAGAAACAACATTGTGCCTTCAGCCACTGCTGTTGGTACCTGCAGCAGCATTGCAACCATTCCCGCGAATCTCGATGGTTGTAAGAAAATGGGGGTACCAGATTACATTGCCAATGTAACCATTCCTTTAGGCGCTACCCTCCATAAGGATGGTTCAAGTATATCTTCCATTATTAAAATGGCAGTTGTATTCGCCATGTTTGGCCAAAGCTTCAATAGCCCGGAGGTGATCGTACTTGCACTTGGCATGACCATTCTGGTCAGCATTGTTGAAGGCGGCATTCCGAATGGAGGCTATGTTGGAGAATTGCTTTTCATCTCGGCATATGGTTTTCCGCCTGAAGCACTACCTGCCGCAATGATCATCGGTACCCTGGTCGATCCTATGGCCACACTCCTCAATTCAACAGGCGATAATGTCTGCGCGATGCTGGTTGCCCGATTTACGGAGGGTAAGAACTGGATGAAGGCCAGCGCCTAAATAGAGAGAAACCAGCTTCGGATCAAACGCACATGAAACCCACATGACACGCACATGGAACCCAGATCGGACCCAGTGGCGCGTGCGTCTGATCTGTGTTTGACCTGCGTCTGATGTTTGGATGTTCTGTGTTTAACACGAAACTTTTATCGAACTAAACTCACTTGGTTATTGAGCCCAAAAAAAAGCCACTCAACTGAGCAGCGCCGCGGGAATCTAGAATCATACCACAAAAAAAACAGGCGCTATCAAGGATAGCGCCTGTTCTCAAATTTCTAATAAAGCCTTACAACTTCACAACATTCTTTGCCTCTGGACCTTTTTTGCCTTCTGCAACTTCAAATTCAACTTGGTCACCTTCAACCAGGCCTCTTGAACCGCCAGCAATAGAGGTAGAGTGTACAAATATATCTTTGCCTGAATTCGCGTCAACAATGAATCCAAACCCCTTGCTTTCGTTAAAAAATTTAATTGTTCCTTGATTTTTCATAGTATTCTAATAGTTGTTGATTTAATTTGATTAAAGCTACATAGCCCAATCCTATATTCAAAATATTTTATCAATTAACTTCGTGTGAATAAGATTTGTTTTAAGAAAATTACAAATTAGACAACTAAAGTTTCGTGCAGGCGTTCCAGGGCCTCTAGAGGATCATTGCAGAAGCCCGGATGCACTTTGGAACATTGCACCACGGTACTCCTGGTCGCAGTTAACCACCGGAATCTCGATGCCGCATCCAGCTGTCCAATCACACCTGCATCTTTTCCTCCCGCGCATATTTTTTGCAGGGCCTGAAGGTTTAGCGACAATTGTTCCAGATCAAGTTCCTTACATATTGCCTGTATTTTAGCTTCATCAATCAAATACCGGCATTCCAGGAACTTCCGCTTCGCACAGAATAGAATTACACCTGCATTGATAAACTCTTCACGTTCTACCCTTGGTACAACCCGAAGTACGGCATACTCAAATAAGTGCTTCTCTTGCATCGTTTGCTGCTTTTGTAAATGTGTCTGAGTTGCTGAGTCTATTGATCAGGAATTCGTTGTAAATATGACGTTGTTGCTCGGCCGATTCGCCTGTGCCATCTGTTGAAAGCCATGCCTCTGGAATTAAGGCTACAATCTGCCGGATCACTGCGGGTGTAAGTATCGTGCTGAAATCTTTGTTTACTGCTTCAAGTTGCGCGGCTCGGGGAAGTAAAACATGGTCCTTCACCAGTAGAAATGGTTTTACGGCTTGCTCTTCCCAGTTTTGCATCGCATGATGAAAGTACAGGGATGCACCATGATCAATCAGCCACAGTTCCTTATGCCACATCAACATATTGGTATTCCGTGCCGTACGATCCATATTGGTCAACAAACAGTCCAGCCACACGATTTCAGAAGCTAAGCGTTCGTCTACTACCGTAACCAGTGGATCAAAGGTTATCGCACCAGACAAATAATGTAGCGCGAGATTTTGACCTACACTAGCCTTCAGCAGATCCTGGATTTCCTCATCCGGTTCAGTCCGTCCGAAAGCTTCATCAAGGTTCGCAAAGACCAGTTCCGGCACACGAAAGCCAAGTGCACGTGCAAGCTCTCCGCCGATCAGTTCTGCAATCAGCGCTTTGATCCCCTGTCCTGCACCACGAAATTTAAGTACATACAAAAATTCATCGTCAGCTTCCGCCAATGCGGGCATGGATCCGCCCTCTCGCAAGGGTGTCACATATCGTGTGACATTCACTGTCCGAAGCTGATGTTCTTTATCAATCATATTGTCCGTTTAAATTCTACGACTTCTTTGTTAATATTTTCTCAAAGCTATATTTTAAATCTAATTTCCTGCTTTATTCATTAATTAGAACCTGCCTCACAGTACCTAAACAGGCAGGATTCGTTGTAAAATTGTCAAACTTTGCAGCCGCTGCACATTCGACACAGAATTTTATTCTTGTATAATGAAATTCACGAGAAGAATCAATATTTTTGCCCCATATATTAATATTATTACTATTAATGTAAGGACAAACGAACAAGGCGGTACGCGGTGTCAACTGGGCACTACCATGTCAACTAGTTTAATCATAAATCGATAATGCAAAACCAGGAAAATAAAATTAAAGTTGCAATCTTAGGTGTTGGTAACTGTGCCAGCTCTCTTGTACAGGGTGTTGAATATTACTCAAAGTTCACCGAAAAAACTTCAGGCTTAATGGCTGATAACATTGGCGGCTATACAGCAGCTAATATTGAATTTGTATGTGGATTTGATATTGATGACCGAAAAATCGGCTTGCCAATCAAGGAAGCAATTTTCGCAAAACCAAATTGCACGATCGTATTGAATGATGATATTCATTCTGAAGCTTTGGTATACCGTGCACCTGTTCTTGATGGCGTTTCGCCAATGATGGCGGCATATCCGGAAGCAAACAGATTTGTGATCAAAGAAGAACTAAAACACACAGACTTACTACTTGTAGGTGTGGATTATGATAAAGACTTAGTTGCTAAAATCCGTCAGGAAATTATAGACAAGCTGGTTGAAACTGGTGCTGAAGTGCTGATCAACTACCTTCCGGTAGGATCACAACAAGGAACAGAGTTCTTCGCAGAAATCTGTCTTGAACTGGGCATTTCACTCGTTAACTGTATTCCGGTGTTTATCGCATCAGATCCTGTTTGGGAACAAAAATTCATTGATGCTGGTATCCCGATTATCGGTGATGATATGCGTAGCCAGTTTGGTGCAAGTATCGTTTCTCAGATGCTTCAGGAACTTGCCTTTGAACGTGGTCACCATGTAAAAGCACACATCCAACGTAATGTTGGTGGAAACACGGACTTCCTGAACATGGAAGACAAAAACCGTTTGAAATCTAAAAAGATTTCTAAAGAAAATGTGATCCGCGCACAGAATGACATCAGAGGAATCTCTACTGAAGATAGCTTCCTACATGCAGGTCCTTCTGAGTACATTTCTTTCTATGGCGACAATAAGGTAGCGAACTTCCGTTTGGAACTTGAAGGATTTATGGGTGCACCAGTAGTGTTTGATGCGCAACTATCTGTTCAGGATTCTCCAAACTCTGCAGGCGTAGTAATTGATGCGATTCGTTATGTGTACGTGGCAAGAGAATTAGGTCTGGTTGGTGCTTTAAGAGGTCCTTCAGCATCTACGCAGAAAACGCCACCTGAGCAAATGATGTTCAGTGATGCCATATATGAGTGCCATGCACTTGCGAATAGAGAACTTACAGCATCTACAACCAAACAACTTCGTAAGAAAGAAGAGTTGGTTTAGAAGTTTATCAAATAACAGAAAAGCCCCGTATGAACATCCGGGGCTTTTCTGTTTTAAATTCTTCAGCTAGAATTATTTTAATGACTTCATGTCAATTACAAATCGATAATGTACATCTCCGGCTAATGTGCGTTCGTATGCTTCATTAATCTGATCGATGGTAATCATTTCTACGTCTGAGGTGATGTTGTGTTCGGCACAGTAGTCCAACATCTCCTGAGTTTCTTTGATACCACCCACTAGCGAGCCAACCAGGCTTCTGCGTCCACCAATTAATTGAAAGGCTTGTACATCTGATGGTTTTGGCGGTACACCCAACAGAACCATTACTCCATTTGTATTTAGCAGCGCCAGGTAATCGTTATAATCATGTTCAGCAGAGACTGTGTCAATGATGAAATCAAAAGAATTTGCCAGGCGGCGCATGTTATCCTTATCTGTCGTGATCTCGAAATGGTGTGCTCCAAGTTCTTCTGCGTCTTTCTCCTTGCTTTTTGAGCGGCTCAATACCGTAACTTCTGCACCCATAGAGGACGCAATCTTCACCGCCATGTGACCTAAGCCACCTAAACCTACAACTGCAAGCTTATCCCCTGCTTTAACGTTCCAGTGGCGCAATGGTGAATATGTAGTGATCCCTGCACAAAGCAAAGGTGCTACCTTTTCAAGGGGCAGTTTATCTGACACGCTAAGTACGAACTTCTCTGTTACGACGATATGCGTAGAGTAACCACCGTACGTGATTGTTTTTTTATCCTGCAACAGGGAGTTGTAGGTTTGCGAATGCCCGTTTTCGCAATATTGTTCGTTGTCTTGCTCACAATTACGGCAATGGCCGCAAGAATCCACGAAACAACCTACGCCGACGGTGTCGCCAGCCCTGAACCGTGTTACGTCAGAACCAACATTGCTGACTTTGCCGACGATCTCATGACCGGGCACAACAGGATACATCGTCCCACCCCATTCGTCACGAGCGGTATGGATATCTGAGTGGCAAACACCGCAATAAAGGATTTCTATTTCTACGTCTGTTGGACCGCAAGTTCTACGATCCAATTGGTAAGGTGCTAGTGGGGCTTGAGGCCCTGTAGCTGCATATGCTTTAACATTCATAATTATCTTTTACAAGCAAACAATCGCCAGAGCGGATTGATTTAAGATTGTCAATAAAACAGCTAATTAGTCCCCCAGGTTGAATAGTTAAAACCAAACTTTAAAGCATTTCGTTGTATATTATAGTGACGTCACACCGTCGTGCTATTGACATCCCAAACTACTATAACGAACCACTATGACCGAAAAACCTAAACATCCGAATTATAGCCTTACCAAAAGTAGGGAGGCAGTTCTTTTTGATGATGATACCTACCTGAATCCGCTGCCCCGGGCGGTGATACGTCCCAATTCTTCTATCCTGCTGGATGGTGAATGGAAGTTTGCATTGGACAAGGAAAACCGTGGCCTGAGTGAAAACTGGTTTGTTAACCATAACTATAGCCAAACCGCTCACTGGCCGGGCAGTGTCGAAGCGCATATATCAAAGGTTGACCCCGGCACCGACAAATACTGGCATGATCAGGTGATTGTATGGTATGAGCGGACTTTCCCCTTACCAAAGCCAGTAGATACCGGCAGAAGTGGCTGTAACCAGTTACAACTTACCTTCGGCGCCTGTGGCTATGAAACGCGGGTATGGCTAAATGGGATTCAACTGAAAACCATTGAGGGAGAATTTGTACATATCGGAGAATATACCTCCTTCTCGTACGAATTAGATGATACCATTCTGAAGGCTGAAAACCGACTCACCATCAGAATCATGGCAACCATGGACGCGGATACTACCAGGGGCAAGCAGGAATCCGCAGTTTATAAGCGCGGAGGCATCTGGTATCAAACCTATTCAGGTGGGGTCAGAAGCATCTGGCTGGAAACGGTAGAGAAAAACCGGTTGCGCTCAAGGGTCGGGATCGTAAGTTATGTAGAGGATAATCTGGTTAGATTTAACCTCACGACCAGAATCCATGACCCTGGAGTCTATAAAATAAAACTTAATGTTTACAACAGATCCCAGGAAGATGCTGAACCTTTAGCCACAGATGAGTTCCCTTTAACGCTTGAAGCTGGTCAGAAGCAACAACGCCTGGTACTGGAAGTTCCTGATGCGCAGGTCTGGTCTCCCGAGCATCCACACCTTTATCGGCTAATTGCGCAGCTTATTGATGAAGATGGCTATGCGTCTGAAATTGAAGCACACTTTGGCCTCCGGAAAATTGAATCGCGTGGCAGTGGTATTTACCTCAATAATAAAAAAATATACATCAACGGCATCCTTTATCAGCCAGGCATGGCAAGCTATGAGCAGATTAAAAAGCACATGCACGCCATGAAAAAGCTCGGCTGTAACTTGGTCCGCATCCACATTGCGGGAGTAGATCCAAGGATTTACAATCTGGCAGACAAACTAGGCATATTGTTATGGGTGGAAGTTCCGAGTCCACACCGCTCTAATACCACAAGCCGGTCTAACCACAAAGCGGAGTTATTGCGCATGCTCGCGCTTATCGGGACCCACCCCTCCGTGATCATCTGGAGCCTTTATAATGAAGATTGGGGTGCACAGGACATCGCTACCAGTGTGGAAACACGTTCATACATCATGGATATGTACCATTACATGCAGATTGCACACCCACAGTTCCTGGTTGTCGACAATGATGGTTGGCAGCATATTTCCTTTGAAGGGCGACTAAAGAGTGATATTCTAACTGCGCATCTTTATACACCTGAACTGGAACGATGGAAAGAGTTACTAGACGGTCTGGTTAATGGTCAACAAACGGGTATTGCTGCCTTTCCCTTAGTTGTGGGTGACCCCTTTTTTTTCAGGAAGCAGGTTCCGCTCATCGTAAGTGAATGGGGTGGTTTCGGCTTTGCTGACTACGGTGGACCAGCTGATGATGGCGAACGCACGGCCTCTATTCTGGCCTTCAAAAAAGAACTGCATGCGAGACCAATTGCAGGTGACATATACACACAAGCAACGAATATTGAAGACGAGAAAAATGGGTTGATCGACTTTGAAACTGGCGAGTTGAAAGTTCCCGAGGGGCTTTTGGGTAATCAGGATTCTTAATCACAAAAAAAGGCGACTACACAGTCGCCTTTTTTTGTGATTAAGAATGTTATCTGATGTTCAGAGGATCACTACTGAACGGAAGCTTTCAACGCTTCAGCTTCCTTTAGGTGCTGTTGAAGTGATGGGGTTTTATTTCCGGCAAAATTTCTTAAATCAGCAGCAGGCACACCAGTGTTGCTTCCAGCTTGTGAAAATAAGGTTACTGCTTTCTGATGCGACTCAACCATCATTTTTGTGAATTCTTTATCGAAGGTTGCGCCAGTAAATAGTCCAAGCAAATTGATGTTGTTTTGGTCAGCTGGATCGATGGTCGCTGGAACAGCAAGCTCCATAGACTTAGCCAGGTCAGTTAAGTCTACACCCATTGCAGTATGTTCTGTAACCATTTTGCTTGCAAACTGTTTGATCTGTGCGTTTTGAGACCTCGATTGCGCCAATGTAGCTGCAGCAACTTCAAATTTGTTATTCGTAAGTGCCTGCGTTACGAAGGTTTGATTCTCCATCTGATAGTTTGCATTGTCATCATCTGACTTACAGGATTGAAAGACAAATGCGAGTAACATGACAGCAACTAATACTTTTAAGTAGGTTAATTTTCTCATTTCTTGTGGTTCGTTAAAGATGTTTAAAGATATATAAACAGCAAAAGAGCAAAAATATTTTAGAAAACTTACTCTTTATTACGCATGCAAGGGCCGATTGTGTATTGAACAACCACGAAGTACGTTCTTCAGACCAAGCGATCTGGCACTTTATCTATCCAGCCTGGGGGATAGTAAATGCAAATGTACTACCCTCACCCACAACACTTTCTACCCAGATGGTGCCACCATGTTTAGAAACAAACTCCTGGCAGATACGCAAGCCAAAACCTGTACCCTTTTCACCGGAGGTTCCGGAAGTTGTGTAGTTAACATTTTTGTTAAACAGCTGTTCCGCTATATTTTTCGGGATACCTTTACCAGTATCGATTACTGAAAACTGAATTCCCGAATCTACCCGGAAAGCGCTTAAAACAATCCGATCATCCTCCACAGAAAATTTGATTGCATTAGAAACTAAGTTCCGGATTATAGTTTCTAACATACCAGTGTCGGCAGTAATCCCCAGACCATCTTCCACATCGACTGTGATGGTAACGCCTTTGTTGGTCGCCATAGGAAGCACACGATCAATACAAGTCAACATCAATGCTTGCAGGTCTGCTGTGCGAACCGGATTGAAAGTAAAGGCATCAAATTGGGACTTTGCCCAGGTGAGTAAATCCTCCAGCAGCTCGTTTGCATTACTTAATTCCTGCTTCATCTTTTCCAGGTAAACTTGAATTTCCTCCAAAGATGAGGACTCATAATCATCCAATGTAAGTTCAAGCAGTTGAAGGCTTCCGGATATCGGGTTTCTTAAATCATGTCCTATGATGGACAACAGTTTATTTTTTTGCTCGTTGGATTCGTGCAGTTCGGCAATTAAAGCTTTAAGCGCATTTTCATGTAACTTTCTGGTCGTCACGTCACGTAAGCTACCCTCAATCGTGGTTTCGCCGTGTTCGTCAGTTACCAATCTGGCATTCAAAGATGCGTACTTGATTTGATTGTGTGTATTTTTCAGCCTAACTTCAAAGTCAATAACTGCTCCCTCGGCCCTGAGCAATTTGACGGTCTGGAAGCGATCATCTTCATAATAATAAAAATCACTTGCGGGTCTGCCAATCACTTCTTCCCTGGTAAATCCGGAATAGTGCTTAATGGAAGGTGATACCTCTATGATGAAGCCCGCGCTATTTGCTAGATAGAAGACATCCTGAACATTTTCAAAAATGCGTTTATACTTTTTTTCACTGGGCGATAGTGAAAAGATGAATCCACTTATGTGACCGTTGTCTTCTACGATAGGCTTGGCATTTCCACTGTATTCAGGATATGAACCTGCGACGTTTACCAGCGTATCAAAGTTGTATGATGCACCGCCTTGCAGAAGGTCATCAAGCAAAGGCTGAAGATTGAACGTTTTTGAAAAAGGAGACGCTTGGAATGACGTGCCTGGAAAACTTGCGACGGGCTGCATTAGAAGATCAGCATACTGCTCGTTTACCGCAACGTAGCTGCACTGTCTATCCAAAAGAAAAGCTGTGCCTGGAACAAATGTAAAAACCTGTTCAATGGCGTTAAGTTTATTTGTCATAGGGATATAGCCAAACAGCTTACAAAGACAAATATAAGAAGCAATTTACCACATAATGCATTTATAATGAGATAAAAAGCAACGCCCGGTAGTTACAAAATCGCTACGTCAATGACACTTTGTTGGCAAGTAGCTCATTATAGCGTTCCAGAAGATCAATGTACTTGTCTTTCCAATAATGTTTGTTCATCGGGTCTTCTACAACATCTTCCTTGGGTTGCGTTGCACTTACACGCTTCTTATCTTTATTGAAATCCTCTGCAGTAAATAAGTGTGGTAGTTCGACGGAAAAATCATGGTCGATGGCGCAACCTATTCGGTAGATGATTTCTGGTTTTAAATGTGGTTGGTTAAACCAATTATAAACTGAACGCCGGTTGACGTTTGTGAGTCGCGCTACATCGCTAATGGAGTGGCCGTTTCTCCTGACTACCTTTTCTAAAAT